>Ga0137412_10002853_pt1 | contig 13726 bp, 9 predicted proteins | sample CZODoug2_1_16fun_FD_122160 | JGI IMG/M metagenome (GOLD analysis project Ga0137412, IMG submission 122160) | Vadose zone soil fungal communities from Angelo Coast Range Reserve, California, USA - CZODoug2_1_16fungal (Hybrid Assembly) | ecosystem: Environmental > Terrestrial > Soil > Vadose zone... | reverse complement strand
GAGCACCAGGCCCGTTGTCCCAGGACCGTCGCCGTGCTTGAAAAGACGCCGCGCCTGGAGATTCCCGCGCATGGACCCACGGCGTTCTTCTCAATACTGGATGCGAACTCACACATTCCGCCGCACACGGGCTCCTCGAATACGCGCTTGACAGTGCACGTTCCCCTGGTACTACCGGGAAAATGCAGTTTCCGGGTAGGGGCGGAGTGCCGGGATTGGCGGTCGGGCGAAGCGTGGGTGTTTGATGACCCGATCGAGCACGAGGCCTGGAATGACAGCGCCGCGCCGCGCACCATCCTGATCTTCGATATCTGGAATCCTTATCTGAGCGATTCCGAGCGCGCGCTGGTGAGCGCAGCCACCGTGGCAGTCGAAGAGTATTATGGCGGCCAAACACCCTGGCAGGCGCGTCACTGAGGCCTTTTGGCTGTCCGCGTCGAGCCATCGAGGCTCGAAGATTGCACGGCTACAGTAGCTAACGTGTGGTAGGCGGATCCTGCAGCGTGAACCAGCAGTTGAACGCCACGGTGATGCGATCGCCTTCACCCTGGAACGGCTTGACGTCGTGCAGGATCCAGGATGGAAACAACACGAGCTGGCCGGGTTCGAGGCGTACGTGGCGGATGTGATAGGCAAACGCGCCTTGCAGGTTTGCCGTGGCGGCGTCCATGTACATCGCCGATGCGACGGCCGGATTCATGAAGCTCAGTAAGCCGCTGTCGCGCTGATCGGCATCGTGCTTGCCGGGATCGACGCAATACACGCCGGACCAGGATGCGTTGGGATGGTTGTGCAGGGCGAAGAAGCCGCCGCGGCGCGTGATGTGAAACCACGAGTCCGAATAAATCATCATGCGGCTCACGGTCGCATTGTCATAGGCGTTCAACTGGCCGATGAACTGCATCAGGTGCTGCCAGCAGAATTCCTTCAACTGCCGCACGCAGGCTTCAGGCCACTTGAACATCTGGAACTCGCTCTCGAACACCTGGCCGTTGCGCTGGGTGAGCGGACGCGGATTGGCGTAGCGCGCGCCTTCCGCGGCACGCCTGCGGAACAGCTCCGCGAGCTCGTCGTTCAGGGCCTGTGCCGGCTCGAGCTTCGCGAAGCCGAAGGGAATGGCGAAGAAAGGGGTAGGTTGCACGGGGCGACTCTACCAAAAAAAATGGCGGCGGGCCCGAGAGCCCGCCGCCACCGTCTGAGTTGCTCGTGGGTACGAGCAGTTCTTGCGTTTAGAACTCCGCGGTCAACATGACGAACAGTTGGCGACCCAATACGTCGTACGCCACCGGCCACGTGTTGCCGTTGCAAGGACCGGCCGGGCAGACACCTGCACCGTTGATCGGCGGATCCTTATCCAACACGTTGTTCACACCGACCCGGACGTTGTACTTGTCGTACTGGTAGCTCGCCGTCAGGTCGAGGTAGCTGCGGCTGGACAACCGCTGATCCGACGGATTCTCGTACGCCGTGCCCTTGAGGAAGTTCAGGCCCGGAGCATTCGAGTCGAGTCGTACCGCATCGAAGAACCGCCACGTCGCCGCGAAGTCCAGACCCTTGATCGGGGTCGTGTACGACGTGGTGAAGTTGCTGCGCCACTTCGGCAGCGGAGCGCCGCAAATACCGCCGTAGTACCCGGCACAATCGTACTGGGCGCCTGGCTGAGGCTCGGTGAGGTACTTCTGGGTGTAGGTGCCCGTAAACTGCAAGCCGACCTTGCCGTACTGGTTGAGGTTCAACTTGTACGACGCATCGATATCGATACCGCGCGTCTTCAGGCTGCCGATGTTGACCAGGGTGTCCTCGACGTAGCTGTTGGAAGGCGAGCCGTCGAGCGAGCCGCTGGGATCACGATGGATCCTGCTGCACAGCGTCGGATCGCCGGTCTGCGAGCACAGGATCTGCGTGAAGTCCGCATTCGGATTCTGAATCGCATTCTGGATGGCGATGTCGAAGTAGTCGACCTGGACCCGCAGGCCTTCGATGAAAGTCGGGGTCAGGCTGATACCAACGGACTTGGTGATCGCCGTTTCCGGCTGCAACGTCGGGTTGCCACCGGTCAAGCCGTTGTACTGCGCGGCCGAGTTCTGATCGACCGTCTGACCGTACTGAGCGGCCGTGACACCCTGGCGGGCGCACTGCGCGAAGGTCAGTGTCGGAGCGGCACCGGAGCACAGATCGGTTACACCGTCCAGGGCGACCGAAACCGGGCTGTACAGCTCGCCGACATTCGGCACGCGCACCGCGCGCTGGAAGCTGCCGCGGAAGCGGACATCGTCCAACGGCGAGTATTCAACACCAAACTTGTACGTGTTGGTCTTGAAGTCCAGGCTGTAGCTCGAGTAGCGGTAACCGGTCTCGAACGACAGGCTCTTGGCGAACGGCGCGTCTTCCAACACCGGCATGCGGGCTTCCATGAAGCCTTCACGCACGGAGTATTGGCCGCCGATCGGCAAAGTCGCGCCGCCCTGGCCCGCACCCAGGCCCTGCTGGAATGCAAAGTCCGGCAGGAAGTTGGACTTCTCCTGGCGATACTCGACACCGAAGTTGACTGCCAATCCCGACTTCGCCAGTGGCGACTGCACACCGTACCTGCCGAGATCGCCCGTTACGTTGGCGTCCGCGACGCGCTCGGTAACCGTTCCCTGTTGCAACAGCGGAATGGCCAGGTAGTCGGTCGCGGCCTTCGTAACCTGTCCGGGCTGGAAGATGTTCCAGGGTACGCAACGTGGATCCGTACCGTTGATGACAGATTGGCAGGTTGGCACGCCGCCCACGTTCTCGACGAGCAGCGAGTTCTGGATGGAGTTCCAGGACAGGTCGTTCAGATACGAGCTGCTGAACTGCACTTCGCCCTGTTGAGCGTAGGCGTCATATTTCCACCCGTCGGCAATTTCGCCACGGGATCCGACGACGATGCGCCAGTCCGTGTGAGTCAACGACTGCTGGCGGTTGCCGCCTTCGATATTGCGGCGACCAATGATCAGGTTTGTATTGCCGGCGGTCGAGCCTCCGCACCATTGACCCAGCTCGGATGCCGTCAGGAACGGGTTGCTGCAGTTGACTGTCAATCCGCCCGTATCGCTGAACGGATAACCGAGTGAGAACGCGCCGCTGGGCGCAATCTGGGACGTGGTGTTGTCCCGCATGAACATGAACTCGGAATAGGCGTCAGCGTGATCGTTGAACTCATAGTGCGCGAATGCACCGGCAGTCCAACGCTCATCCGGCCTCTGGAAGTAGTTCACAGCGCCATAGTTGTAGTTGTTGGCCGCAGTGTACGCGCTCAGCGTGCCGTCAGCATTGAGCGACTGGTTGGGGCCTTTCGTGCCATCCGGGAAAGCCTGCTGGAAGCGGCCGAAAGAGGTTGGCGGTCCGGTCGTGGACGAGCCGCCGCAAGTAAGGTTTACGCCGGAGTTCAACGTACAGGCTGAGTAGTCGTACGGACCTTCCAGGACCGACGCGATGGTACGGAACGTCGCGTAGGCAGTCGCGTTTCCGCGGCCGTCCGGCGAGTTCACACCCAGGATGATGTTGACGTCTTTCGCGAAACCGGAGTCCACGCTGCTCGGTGTCGTGATTACCGGCGTGTTGTTCGCGAGAATGCTGTCGGCAGCATCATTGTGATTGCTGTGCTGGTTGAAGCCGTATGACGCATTGATCTTGACGCCTTCGAAATGATTGTTCATTACGAAGTTGATAACGCCTGCAACCGCGTCCGCGCCGTATGTTGACGAGGCACCGCCTGTCAGCACGTCGACGCGCTCGATCAACTGTGACGGGATCATGTTCAGGTCGGCGCCGTAGGTGTTACGGGTGAAGCCGCCTGTCGGATCTCCAGGGCCGAGCCGGCGACCATCGACGAGCACCAGGGTGCGCTTCGAGTCGAGGTTGCGCAGGTTGACGAGCGAGGTACCGTTCGAACCGTTTGAAACACCGGAGTTCTGCGAACCGAATACCTGCGGCAACGTGTTGAGTAGGTCTTCAACACGGGTTCTGCCACTGCTGGTGATCTGTTCGGCCGAGATCGCGGTGACAGGACTGATGCTGGTTTCGTTCGGAACGACGATGCGTGAACCCGTCACCGTTACAGTTTCCAGCGGGGCGCTGGGTGCGGCGGCATCCGAGTCACTTCGATCCTGCGCGTGCAGCGGCATGCTGCTCGCAGCGGCCATCGCACCCAGAATGAGTGCACGATGTACCGCCCGCGCTATTTGACCATTGGCAGTCATTAATATTCCTCCCTAAAGAGCGCTCTTAGAGCTCCAAGAAACATATAAAGATTCCGGGACTGGGGGCCCCGGGTTGATGTGTACAGCAGTAGCGTGGGGACGCTTACCGTGATGTCCCGATGGTAGCAGCCGCGCTACAACACTGGAAGTAGCTTGGCAAGAAAGCAACAACTGGCGGTTTGTGCTGTCACGGTGACGATAGTCTGTATCTGTGCTACGAAATCGCTGCATGGGTGCGTTCCTGAGCGGCCGCGTTTCAGTTAAAGAATACTCGAGCAACCTGTGTTGCAGTCCAACTACACAGATTGATGTGTTGCGTCTAGTACCAGTCCGCTCCATTTTCACAGAGCCTGCGTGAGGTCAAGCTGGACATATCGACATTGCGATGGACGTCGCACGCACGGTGCGAAGATTGGGAGTAGTGTCCCTGTCAAGATCTCGTGCCGAGTTTGTTTGTATGCGGTGGCCAAAGACAAGGTTGATCGTATACGCAGTGATGTGCGTCATTGCGGCCGAGGTCTCTGCCGCCGAATCTGGCAATAATGCGCCGGAAAAAAGCACTTTGAGTCCGGACGCTCTCGGCGGGCCCGCACTGGGCTCGCGACTCGAGCCGCCGCCGGCGCCCGCGACATTGTTTGCTTCGCCCACCCGCCTGGATCGCATCGGCCGCATTCTCGTTCCCGTGTCCATCAATGGACGCGGACCGTTTCGCATGCTCGTGGATACCGGTGCTGCGCAGTCCACGCTGTCTCCGGCTCTGGCGCGCGAGCTGGGTCTCGAGACCGGCCCAACAAAAATGATCCGTGTCAATGGCATCACCGGCACGGCCGATTTGCCCGCCGTGGTCATTGACCGGCTGCAGTGTGGCGAGTTTGTTGTGGAGAACGTGCAAGTACCCGTGGTGCTCGCGCCGATCATGGCGGATGCCGACGGAATTCTCGGTCTCGCCGGCTTGCAGCGCGAGCGGCTCGTCGTCGATTTCCAGCGTGACCGGGTTTCCCTGGAGAAGAGCCGTGCGGTTTTGACCGATTTTTACAGGGTTTCAGCGAAGCGGTTGAACGGCGGGCTGTTCTCGGTGCCGGTGCGCATCGGCGGAGTCAAGGCCACGGCCATCATTGACACGGGCTCACAGCGCACCTTGGGAAATGTAGCGTTGCGCGATGCCTTGAACGCGAAACACCCGGACCTGGTCTCACATCTGACCGACGTATACGGCGCGACCACCGAAGTGTCGACGGGTGAAATGCTGTTGACACCCTCGATTTCCATGGGGGAAGTCACGATGGCGAATGTGACAGTCGTATACGGCGATTTTCACATTTTTGAAGTCTGGGAACTGCAGGCGCAGCCCGCGATCATCATCGGTATGGATGTGCTCGGCACCTCGCGGGCTTTCGTCATCGATTTCGCGCGCTCGGAAGTTTACTTCAAGGGCTTTCACGAGGGCCCGCGCGAGATCAATCACGGCCTGACGTCCAGGGCTGTGGCGTCAGGCGAGCTGTTCGCGGCCAACACGCGCTGAGGGGCCCATTCGCGCCGGGCGGCTCACTCGCACTGCAGCCACAAATCTCGAGACAGCAGAGCACAATTTTACAATAATCCGCAGCGACTTCAGTGTTGTTGTGTTGCAGGCGCCGGGGCTTCCGCATCCTCGAAGGTGATGTTCCCGGCAAAGTCAAAGCTGTTGACCAGGATGCGTTCCTCACTGTTCAAGGCTTTCACGGGAGTGATGCAGAACCCGCGCGCAATGACGCGATAATTGCGCATAGGGCCACCCAGGGCGCCCACGCGCTCCTGTTTGAATTCGTCCACGGTGCATTTGTCGTCGCCGCGCGTGGCGAACATCCGCTGCTCGCCTTCAAAAATGACTGTCAGGTTGGTCGGCAGCTCGCGGCCCAGGTTACCTTCAGTCGCCCTGGCGACTCCGAATACCATGCGCAGGCGCCGGCCATCCGAGCGGGCGGGGCCCGCGAAGCTGACGCGAATTCCGCTGCCGTCCGGGCGTGGACCACCGTCGCATTCCAACTCGGAGTTGCGCAGGCTCACATCGAGCACCAGGGCACCGCGGATGCGGGCACGCAGGTAACCGTCGCCACTGGCTAGACAGCCGTGCAGATTTTGTGCGCCCGCCGCCGGCAATCCTGCCAGCGGGTTCGCCGCTGCCGCGCTCTGCGGCGCGGCGGCCGTGGCTCCCGCGGCGATTGCCCATGCGATCAACGCCGCGCTCAGGATTCTCTTCATCCGTGCAAGTTTACATTCCCGGCTTGACCAGGAGTGCCCGCGCGAGCGCCACCTGGACCCGGCCGATGCCACGGGCCGCATGCATCAGTGCAGTGAAAATCAGGACCCCCAGGACGATGGTGAATGGGCCGATCAAGGGCGCCGCCAGAATTGCCGGCTGCATTACCGATACGCCGTCGTTGAAATCCCACCCCAGGTGCTGAGCCAACACCAGGAAAGGCCCTGCGACCAGCGCACCCGCGATCGAGATACCCGTAATCGCCACCACGAAGTAGAAGATCCCCAGGGGCAACATCAACAGCAGGTAGGCGAGGGTGGTCCAGGTTCGGGCGTCCTTCAACATGTCCCCGATTCTCGCCCAGATGCCGGCATGGGGTCCGGGGTGCACCGGCCGACGTGGCATCCGTTCGCCGGTGATTGCCTCGAGCAAACGGCCTTCGCCCAACGCGAGCACCCGGGCGATCCCGATGAATGCCAGGAAAAACGGCAACCCGATGATCAACACGCCAAGACCCGCGGAGAGCGACAGCCCCGTGACTACAAACACGAAATACAGGATGCCGGTCACGAGCGTGAGCAGCATATAGAAGAGTGACAGATAAGCGCGGGAGTCCGAGTACACGCCGAAGAAGCGCCGCAGTGGATTCGGCGATTCGATACTTCGCGGTGTGACGGGCCGCAGGGCCGCGTTGACCTTCGCCTCCGTGTCCCGGTAGGCCGTCGCGACTTCCTCCGGCGCTCCGTAGGTACTGGCGATCAGCTCGAGCACGTCCGCCTCGGACTTGTCCGGATGCGAAGCGCACTCGGCCCGCAGGTATTCCTCCGCATCGTAGAGGGCATCCTGGATGAGCGCGGGGTCCGCGCCCTGCAGTGCCTCACGCAACTGCTTCAGGTACTCGTCGATGGATCGGGGGGCGCGGTTCATTCTTCTGCTCCTTCAATAAATCGATCGACGAAATCGCGAGTCTGCCGCCAGATCCCGCTCCAGTCCCCGAGCACGGCTCGGCCTTCCGCGGTGATCCGGTAATACCGCCGGGGTGGCCCCGAATAAGAGGGCACGATCCGGCTGGTCAGCAGGCCGTTGGCGCTCAGAGCGCGCAGCACGGGGTACACAGTCCCTTCCTTGAAGAGGGATTCTCCCTCGTTCGCCTTCTGCAGCCGCTTGGCGATCTCGTAGCCGTAGAGGTCTTGCGAGCTGCGACTGAGAACGGCCAGCAGCACCAGCGCCACCAGCCCGGCATTGAGGTCCTTTTGAAATTTTCGGCCATGACTATCGTCCACAGACCAGTATTGTCAACTTGCCAATAGGAGGCAGCAACCAATACTGGCTGACCCGGTGAACGGTTCGTCGCAACTGTCCGAGGTTGCTAGACTCGCGGCTCTTTGCTCGCTAGAGGCCGGAATTGCATGAGAAATGTGTTACTCGAGGTCACGCCGGTCATTCCTGCCAGCCTGGCCCGGCTCCCCGAGCTGGCCGGTAATTTGTTCTTCAGTTGGCACCGGCCGACGCGGGCTGTGTTCGAAGACCTCGACCGGGAATTATGGAAACAGACCGGGGGTAATCCCCGGCTGATGCTCCGCTGCGTCAGCCAGGAGAATCTCGACCGGGTTGCCCGGGACTCCGTCTACCTTGCGCGCTACAACCAGGTGCTTCAGTCCCTGGATGCGTACCTGTCCGCGCCGCCGCCTTCCGCCGATGCCCCGCTGGTGGCGTATTTCTGTGCCGAGTACGGATTCCATGAGAGCTTCCAGATCTACTCCGGCGGTCTGGGCGTGCTGGCCGGCGACTACTGCAAGTCCGCGAGCGATGCGCGCGCCAATTTTGTCGCCGTCGGTCTTCTGTATGAGCAGGGATACTTCACCCAGACCGTCGACAACGACGGTAACCAACTCGCGGAGTATCGGGAACGCGATCCGCGCGACTTGCCGGTCGAGCCCGCATTGAAAGCCAACGGCGAATGGGTCCAAGTCGCGGTGAAGATCGCCGGCCGTGATGTTGTCGCGCGCCTGTGGAAGGCAAGAGTGGGCCGCATCCCGGTGTATCTGTTGGATACCAACTGCCCGCAGAACGCTCCGTCAGATCGTGACATCACGCATCGCCTGTATGGAGGGGATGAGTCAACTCGCGTTCGCCAGGAGATGATTCTGGGTATCGGCGGCACGCGTGCATTGCGCGCGCTCGGCATCGCGCCCGCCGTATGGCATTTGAATGAAGGGCATGCCGCCTTCCTGATTCCCGAGCTGTTGCGCGAACGAGTCGCGGAAGGTTTACCGTTCGCTGCCGCGCTCGAGGCGGTCGCAGCGGATTGTGTGTTTACGACGCACACGCCGGTGGCGGCAGGTCACGATGCGTTCTCGCACGATCTGATGATCTCGGTCTTCGGCGATTTCGTGCGCGAGCTCGGTATTCCCATGGAGCGTTTTCTCGAGCTCGGTCGCTCGCCGTCCGTGGGCGGGTTGTTCAACATGACCCGGCTCGCGTTGAATGGCGCGCGACGAGTGAATGGCGTGAGCCGGATTCACGGTGCTGTCAGCTCGCGCATCGTCGCTGACCAGTGGCCTGAGATCAGGCCCGATGAAAACCCCATCGGGTTCGTCACAAACGGTGTGCACGTGCCGACATTCCTCCATCAGACGTGGGCGGACTTTCTGGACGCGGAGTTGGGACGCGATTGGCTCGATCGGCTGCGCGATGTGCCGTTCTGGACTGGCCTCGAGCAGGTTGCCGACGATCGCTATTGGGCAACCTCCCAGTCGGTGAAGGCGCGGATGCTCGCGAGTGTGCGCGAGCGGCTGCAGCGTGAGTTTGCCCGCAAAGGTTTGAGCCCGGCTCAGCTTCGCCATGTCAGCCGACTGCTCGACCCGATGCGACCGGATGTGCTGACGATCGGGTTTGCCCGAAGGTTTGCCACCTACAAGCGCGCTACGTTGCTGATGCGCGACCGGGCGCGACTGGCCCGAATTCTGCGCAATCCCGAGCGCCCCGTGTTGCTGCTGTTTGCGGGCAAAGCCCATCCGGCCGACGAGCCGGCCAAGCAGGTGTTGCGCGAGGTGCGCCAGCTCATGACCCACCCCGACTTCCTGGGCCACATTATTTTTCTCGAGGACTACGACCTGCAGTTGGCCCGTTGGCTGGTTTCGGGCGTTGATGTGTGGCTGAACAACCCGATCTATCCCCTGGAGGCCAGCGGCACTTCCGGTATGAAGGCGGCCATCAACGGCAAATTAAACTTGAGCATTCTCGATGGCTGGTGGGCCGAAGGCTGGATGAATGACAACGGTTGGGGTATTCCCCCCGCCAACGTCCAGGACCCCGAGCGCCGCGATGCACTCGAGGCCGAGATGCTGCTGGATACCCTGGAGGAAGAGGTCGTGCCCTTGTATTACGACCGCAAGGACAGCACCTTCTCGCCCGAATGGGTCCGGCGCAGCAAGCGCGCCATGAGTACCGTCATCCCGCGATTCAACATGGACCGCATGCTGTTCGATTACACGCGCGGCCTGTATCAGCCGGCGGCTGAGCAATATCGAAAGCTGGCGGCCGACGGCTTCGCCGGCGCGCGCCAGCTCGCTGACTGGAAACAGCGGGTCCGGCAGGCCTGGCCCAAGGTGAGCCTGCGGTTGCTGGCCGATGCCGCGCCTGACGTGCCGCGCGGCGCCAACCTGCGCCTGAAAGTGGCGGCCGGCTTGAACGGGCTGCAGCCCGGCGACGTGCGGGTCGAGTTCGTTGCCCGGCGGCGCTTGCCCGAGGCGGACTCGGGCTCGCCGCCGCTGTCAGCATATGGTCACCCGGAGCCGGACGGCCTGTGGCGCGCATCGTTCAAATCGACAGGTGAGCAGTCCGAAGATGCGGCAGTCTTCGCGCTCGATGTCATGCTGCAGGAATGCGGACAGTTTGCCACGGAGGTGCGCATCTACCCGGTGCACGAGCTTCTGTCGCATCCCCACGAGCTCGGGTTGATGAAATGGCTTTGAATTGTGGAATTTGTACCTTGCGCGGGTACGCCTGATCGGGTTTAGTTCACAGTACCTTCGCTCACCAACAACGAGCAACCAGCGAGTCATGCCTCGACAGCCCGCAAGAGCTTCTTCCGGACGCTACGTGAGCCGCCTCACCGGCGGAACATTGGCGGTAATCATGGCCGGAGGTCGCGGCGAGCGTCTCAAGGATCTGACGGCGCACCGCGCGAAACCCGCGACCCCCTTCGGCGGCAAGTTCCGCATCGTGGATTTTGTTCTCTCGAACTGCGTGAATTCCGGCATCCGCCAGATTTCAATTCTCACCCAGTACAAGGCGCAGTCGCTGATTCAGCACGTGCAGCGGGGCTGGAGCTACCTGCGCGGTGAGTTCGGCGAATTCGTCGAAGTGATTCCGGCCCAGCAGCAGATGGGTGCCCGCTGGTACATGGGCACCGCGGATGCAGTCCATCAGAACATGGAGCTGTTCCTGTCGCACCGTCCGAAGCACGTCCTGGTGCTCGCCGGCGATCACATCTATAAAATGGACTACGGTCCGATGATCGCCTACCACGTTGAGAAGGGTGCTGACATCACCGTCGGCGTGGTGGAAGTGCCGGCCCCCGATTCGATCCATTTCGGCGTGCTCACGGCCACCGAGTGGAACCGGGTGACGCGATTTTCCGAGAAGCCGAAGGTACCCGACACACTGCCGAGCCGCCCGGACTCGATCCTGGCGTCGATGGGTATCTATGTATTCAACACGCGGCTGCTGGAAAAGCTGCTGGCCGAGGATGCGGCCGACAGCAGCTCGTCACATGACTTCGGCAAGGACATTCTGCCGAAGGCCATCGGCAACAACCTGCAGGTGTTTGCCTACCCGTTCCAGGACGTGAAGACGCGCGCGCAAAGCTACTGGCGCGATGTCGGAACCGTCGATGCCTACTACGATGCCAATCTCGAGCTCGTACACGTGAAGCCGGAGCTCAACATTTACGACCAGGACTGGCCCATCTGGACCTATCAGATCCAGCAACCGCCCGCGAAGTTCGTACTGGACGAGGAAGGGCGCCGTGGCACGGCCATCAACTCAGTGATCTCCGGCGGTTGCATCATCTCAGGCGCAATCGTCCGGTCCTCGCTCCTGTTCTCCGATGTTCGCGTGGACGAACGCTCCAGCATCAACCGCTCCGTCATCCTCCCGCACGTCGAGATCGGAACCAACTGTGTCATCGAGGGAGCCATTGTCGATGAGCACTGTGAGATTCCCAACGGCATGAAAATCGGTGTGAATCGGGAAGAGGACCGGAAGCGTTTTCATGTCACGGAGAAAGGCGTAGTCCTGGTAACGCCGGACATGCTGCGCAGCCTGACGACGACGCAGCAGCAATGAGCTCTCAGACACGTTTACCGGTGGTGCTGTTGTGGCACATGCACCAGCCGCAGTATCGCGATGCCTTGACGGGTGAGTACGTGTTGCCCTGGACGTACCTGCACGCCATCAAGGACTACACCGACATGGCCGCGCACCTGGAAGCCATACCGGCCGCCCGGGCCGTGGTGAACTTCACGCCGGTGCTCATCGAGCAGTTGGAAGAGATCGCGCAGCGGACCAACGCACACCTGCAGACGGGCTCACCGCTGCCGGACCCGGTGTTGGCCCTGTTGGGCCCGGACCCCGTGCCACGGGATCCAGCGGCGCGGCTCGACCTCATGAAGGCGTGTCTGCGTGCCCAGCGCAAGCAGATGATCGAGCGGTTCGGTCCCTATCTCGAGCTGGCCACGATTGCGGAGACGCTGGCCACGCCTGAGCGTATCGCCTACGCCTCGAACCAACTCATTCACGACCTGGCGGTCTGGTATCACCTGGCGTGGCTCGGTGAGACGGTCCGGCGCGCCGATCCCGTCGCAACCGCCCTGACGACTCAGGGCCGTGGCTTCACCGAAGCGCAACGGCGCCAACTCCTGACCGTCATCGCCGACCAGGTCAGCTCCGTGGTACCCCGCTATCGACGCCTGTCCGAGCGGGGCCAGTGCGAATTGTCGATCACGCCGTATGGTCATCCGATTGTGCCGTTGCTGCTGGATTTTCAATCTGCGCGCGAAGCGGTGCCCTCCATGGCGCTGCCGCAGCATTCCGGCTATGCCGGTGGTGCCGAACGGGCGCAATGGCATGTTGATGAAGGTCTTCGCGTGTTCATGCGTGCGTTCGGTGTGCGCCCTGCAGGTTGCTGGCCGTCGGAAGGCGCGATCAGTCGCGGTACGCTCGAGCTTCTGGATCGTTCCGGTTTCAAATGGGCTGCGAGCAGCACGAACGTGTTGCGTGGCAGTTTGGGCGGCGCCGCGGCGCCTGCTGATCCACTTGCGTACAACCGCCCTTACCAACTACCCGGCACTTCACTGAGTGCCTTCTTTCGTGACGACGCACTGTCGGACCTCATTGGCTTCACCTATGCCACGTGGCATGGCGACGATGCCGCCAACCACCTCGTAAACGAAGTGGCCCAGCTTGCGCACCGCTACGCGGACTCGCCCAATCACGCCATCGTCATTGCGCTCGATGGCGAGAATGCGTGGGAACATTATCCGTTCAACGGCTATTACTTCTTACGTGCCCTGTACGCGAGTCTGGCCAATCATCCTTTGCTCGAGCTCACCACCTTGTCGGAATGTCTGACGCGCGGTATCAGACCGGCGCCGCTGCCGAACGTGATGGCGGGTAGCTGGGTGCACGGGACGCTGGCGACGTGGATGGGTGCCCCGGAGAAAAACCGGGCCTGGGACCTGTTGTGCGATGCGAAGCTCGCGTTCGATCGGGTGATGCGCGTGGGACAATTGAGCGCTGAGCAGAAGGACACCGCCAGCCGGCAGTTGGCCTTGTGCGAAAGCTCGGACTGGTTCTGGTGGTTCGGTGACTACAACCCGCAGGATGCGGTCAATCAGTTTGACCGGCTGTATCGGCGGCAGCTCGTGAACCTGTACCGGCTCCTGGAGCTCGCGCCTCCGGAGACGCTCTCGCAACCGATTTCAGTGGGGCGTGGCGCGCCTGAGCATGGAGGGGTCATGCGTCGCGCGAATGGCTGAGGGTGTGATGCGCCTGAGTGTGTTTGATCGGCGGCGAGCGGGTGCGTTGTTGCACCTCGGCTCGCTCGATGCTGCCCTGGGGCGGGGTGGCCGGGCATTCATTGATTGGCTCGCCGATGCCGGCTACACCGTCTGGCAGATTCTCCCGGTCGGTCCGACCGGATCCGACGGCTCACCGTATTGGGTGCGTTCCGACTACGCGGGTCGATACGCAT
>Ga0137412_10002852_pt1 | contig 13727 bp, 10 predicted proteins | sample CZODoug2_1_16fun_FD_122160 | JGI IMG/M metagenome (GOLD analysis project Ga0137412, IMG submission 122160) | Vadose zone soil fungal communities from Angelo Coast Range Reserve, California, USA - CZODoug2_1_16fungal (Hybrid Assembly) | ecosystem: Environmental > Terrestrial > Soil > Vadose zone... | reverse complement strand
GGCTCCAGCGAAATCTTCCGGCTTCAAAGTCTGTTCGACGACGGAGATTCCGGCTTCGGGCGCGATTTCCATCAAAATTCCGCGCGTGACGCCTTCGAGGCAGCCCGAAGACAGGGGCGGCGTGAAAACTTTTTCGCCTTTCACCAGAAAAATATTTGCCGCAGTACATTCGGCGACTTCACCACGCTCGTTCAGCAACACAACTTCATCGAATCCTTCTTTTTGCGCTTCGGCGACGGCCCAGACATTCGGCAACCAGGAAATTGTTTTGACTCCGGCTAGAGCGGATGCAGCGTGACGGCCGTGTTCGCGTACGGCGAGACGAATCGGTTCTTTGTATTCGGGAAGGGACGCGGTGTAAATCACCAGATCCACTTGCGGCATCGTTTCTTCGCTGCGCCACGCGCTGACTTGGTTGTAGATCAAATAAATTCGTCCGCAGCCGTCGGAAACTTTATTGGCGCGAATCACTTCCTGCAAATGGACGCGGACTTTCGGTCCGGAGTACGGCATCGGGAGGCGAATGATGGCGGCATCTTTTTCGAGGCGGCGCCAGTGGCGCTCGTAGCCGAAGGCTTCACCCTTGAAGATGCGAATCGTAGTGAAGAGCCCCCAGCCGCAGATGAGTCCGGCCTGGCCGGGCGAGAGGCGGCAATCCTCGACTGGGAAGAGCTTGTCGTTATGAAAGACGTGGCGATGAATCACGAGAATGCCTCGGTGCTGCTGACTCGATTGTATACCGGCGCAGCGGCGACGAGCGAGGGGGCCGAAGGAACGTGCGCGAAGGGGTACACCCCGGTTGTTTTTTGCCCCCTCATGGAAGTCCTTCGGGGCAAGAAAGAGTGCGCAAGGGATTGAAAACAATAGAGATGAGTTGCACGCTTCGGCAAAGAGCGAGCAAGAGTGGACCCCTCGAAGAAAGCTCTCGGGGCAAGAAAGAGCGAGATGGCGCTGGTGAAAAGGACAAAAATCGAACATAGGCAATCCAGATGGTTATCAAAAGAAAGGAGTTGCGGGCGAGGCAAAACGGATGGTTGTGAAAAGAAAGGGGTTAGCCAAACTGGGGAAGGTCTGTGGGTGGCCCCTCGCAGCAACCCTTCGGAGTGAACAAGAGTGGGGTCGAAAATTTCGAATGGCGCCCAGTTAAACATGCGGAAGGGTAGCATATAATTTACTGAATGTCAAGATAAATATATAGATAAAATAGATGGTGGGCAAGGTGGGCGCTCGAGTCGGCGGACCGAGTTGGGCGGAACGACACACTATAAGGGTCCGCTGGAAGCCAGCGTTGCATAGAGAGTGCAGATTTCGGGGCCTGAAGTAGGGGACCGCAGGGCAGAGCGATGAATGAAGCCCGAAATTAGCGGCGGGCGGCAAGCTACGAAAGCAATGCTTCGTACGTCTTGTGGTCGCCGATCCAGAACCAGAGAAAACCAGCGGACCGCTTTAGGGCGAGCGCGCGATAGTTTAGAGTGACTCGTGCCGACCAGACTTCCTGACCGCGAGATGTTCCGACCTTCTTAAATTGTAAAGAGGGGTGCTGAGGATTATTTTTGAGAGCGAGAAACTGCCTGTCTGCCCGGATTTTTATCTCTGCTGGCAACTCGTAGTACGCTCGCCAGAAGTGTTCCGTGGCACGGTGCTCCATCTATTTACAGGGGGCGAACGCGAGAGCGCTTTTCGTCGTCTATTGCGCGGTCGATGGTTTTGTCGAGGCGACCGGCTGCCAGGTCGGCTTCGATGCGGAGATCGAGAGGGCGTGGACCTGCGTACTCATCGAGCCAAACGCGCAGCTCTTCCAATTCGTCCTGGGTGAGAGTCCCGATTGCCCGTTCGATGTCTTCGATTCTTTTGGCGACCATGATTGGCACCCAAATCGCGACCGATATTCTGCACTAAGGGCAATTATAGCAGTTTCAGCGAATGGTGGCGGCTAATGCGCGAGTCTGCAGGATGTAGAGTTGTGCGCCGAGCCAGGCGGTGGGGAATGTGCCGATTAAGAGTGAGAGCGGATACCAGAGTGGGCCGAGGGATGGGAATGGCGCCGGCAAGAAACCGGACGGAAGGAAAAAGAAAAGGCAGGCGGACTAAAGTCCCGCCCCTACACAAGGCGAAGAGAGAAGAGGTCGGAGCACAGAGGGAACGGAGGGCGCGGAGAGCCGAGTGGCGGTGGCCGATGTACAATCCTTGCGAATTTTCGGGAGGTTTTCATGCGACGCGTTTCTACCTTTGCGCCATTCGTACTGCTATTTGCGGCGGGTGCTTCTGGGCAAGTTGCGCCGAAGGAGTCGTTATTGGTGCTTTCAAAGCATGACCATACGCTGGCGATTGTGGATCCGGCGACGTTGAAGGTGGTGGCGAAGATGCCGGTGGGAGATGATCCGCACGAAGTGATTGCGACCGCGGATGGGAAGATGGCGTACGTTTCGAATTATGGCGGAGGAGGAGTGGGCGCGCTGCACACGCTGGCGGTGATTGATCTGGTGAATCAGAAGGCGCTGGCGCCGATTGATCTGGGCGCATTGCGCGGCCCGCATGGATTGGATTTTGCGGGAGGGAAAGTTTGGTTCACGGCGGAGGCGGCGAAGGTATTTGGGAGCGTCGATCCGGCGAGCGGGAAAGTGGATTTTATTTTGGGCAGCGGGCAGAACCGCACGCACATGATTTACGTGACGCAGGATTTGAGCAGGATTTTTACGTCGAACATTCAGTCTGGAACGGTGAGTGTTTGGGAGAAAGTGCGGCCGAGCTTGCCGTCGGGACCTCCGCCCCCTGCAGGAGGGCCTGCGCCGGGGCAATTTCCGGCGGAGTGGAGCCAATTTTTGGTGACGGTCGGCGCGGGATCGGAGGGATTTGATGTTTCGCCGGACGGCAAAGAGCTTTGGGCGGCGAATTCACAGGCAGGAACGATCGCTGTGGTGAACATAGCTGAGAAGAGTGTGGTTCGCACGATTAACGCAAACGTGCGCGGAGCGAACCGCTTGAAATTCACTCCGGACGGGAAGCTGGCGCTTGTTTCGAGCTTGAATGGCGCGGATGTTGCGGTGCTGGATGTGGGGTTGAAGGAAGTTGTGAAGCGGATTCCGGTGGGACATGGCGCGGCGGGGATACAGATGGAGCCGAATGGAGCGCGGGCGTTTGTGGCATGCACGCCGGACAATTATGTGGCGGTGATCGATTTGAAGACGCTCGCGGTGACGGGGAAGATTGACGCGGGTGGGAATCCGGACGGGATGGCTTGGGCGGCGCAGAAGTAACTTCGCAAATCGCTAATCGAAAAAAAACGGGCGGGAGAGAAGCTCTCCCGCCCGGCAGTATTTTTGGACGAATCTAGAATTGCAGCTTCAAGCCAAACTGAATCTGGCGCGAAGAGCCGAAGTCGCCCTGGGTAAAACGCGTGCTCGTGATTCGCCCGAAGTTCCCGGAACCGACCGCGAGGTTGGGGTTGCCGAAGTTCGGGTGGTTGAAGATGTCAAAGAACTCTGTACGGAAAATGACGTTCACTTTCTCTGTGATTTTGGTGCTCTTGGTAACGTTGAAGTCGGTGTCGACAAAGTCTGGGCCGTGAACTGAGTCACGGGCCATATCGCCGGGATGGCAAACGCCGACAAGGCAAGGCGCCACAAACACGGTCTTGTCCACAAACCACTGGAGCGGATCGCCGGTAATCTGCGGAGTTGCGGTAAGGTCTGGGCGGACGGTTAGGGTGATGTTTCTTGGCGGGACGACCGTGGCAGCTACGTTCACCGCCGCCGTCGGAGTCAGAGGGCTTCCGCTTTGCGCCTGGGTAACGACGCCAACCTGCCAGCCGCCGATCAGGCGGCTAGTGCGTTTGAAGGGCAGTTCGTAGAAGCCGCTGAATACGATGCGATTGCGGACGTCGTATTCGGAGAGGCCGTAATCGCCACGCGGATTATAAGCGTTCTGAAGCGGGATGGATTCCGCAGAGCTTAGCGAGTTGTAGTCGAAGGCTTTCGACCAGGTGTAAGAGGTCGAGAACTGGAGGCCGCGGGCCAAGTTCTTGGTGAGGGTGATCCACAAGGCGTTGTAGTTGGAATTGCCGGGGCTGTCAATGCGGTTTAGGTTTCCAAAAGTGCATGGCGGATTGGGCGCCGCGCACTGGGCTGGCAGAACCGGGCTGGAAGTGGGCAAGGTCAGGAAGGGCCGAACGACATCGTAGTTACCTCCAACCAAGAACGGCTGGTTGTAGTTTTCCGTGATTTGGAGGTGCGTGCCCTTGGTACCCACGTAAGCGACGGTAAGGCCCATGGACGAAGTAAGTTGGCGCTCAATGCTGAGGTTCCAGTCCTGAGCATACGCGTTTTTGAAATCGGGGTTGATGAGTGCTGGCCCAAGGCTGACGGTCGAAACAGCGCCCGAGGGATTTTCGAGCTGGATGTTGGCGGTCGCGATGCTCAGGGGCAGCGCGAAGGGCGGGCTGCTGCTAAGGCCGGTGATGATGTTGGAGTTGGGGGCTTGGGTGGTGATGGCATAACCCGCACGAACGGAGGTCCTGCCGTCCTTGAAAGGATCCCAAGCAAAGCCAATGCGCGGCTCGAAGTTCTTGTTGTTGGTCTTGTAGGGCTGGCTGGCCGGGACCAGAGTGCCGCTAGCCAAATCGAAGTTGGTGAAGCGGTTGCTTGCTTCGGATGGCGTCGAGTTCCACTCGTAGCGAAAACCGATATTGACGGTGAAGTTGGACTTGAGCTTGTAGCTATCTTGGGCGAAGACACCGTAAGAGGGAATGGTGACGCGATTGTTGCCTGCGCCCAGGAGCACCGTGAAGTTCGTCGCCGCATCGTTAAGGAACGCGTTCAAGTTTGGATAGCTGAAGCTGCCGATGTTGAGAGCCACGTTGTTGTTGTAGCCGCGGCGGATTTCGCCGCCGAACGTAAAGGTGTGGCGCCCACGAAGCCAGCTGAGGGTGTCGTTGAGGACGACAGTTGTGTCGCCTCGGCCTTGAGGCTCGCCGACGGGCCCGCCGAAAGACATGGCACCCGTAACCAGGATATTGGGCAGACCGACGGCACCGGGACCGCCAGCGGGCATGTTGATGTCAAAAGCGGTTGGGTCAAGCTGGGTCGGGGTGAAAAATAGGTGAATACGATTGTAGCCGAGGCGGACCGTATTGGTGAGCCTCGGGCTGAAGACATGATCCTCGCTGACGGTCATAAGGCTCCGTTTGCCGTCGCGAGTATCGCCGAAGCCCGGCAAGTTAGCGTTCTGTGTCGGTTCCTGGCGAAGATCGCGCTGGTACACGAAGTAACCGTGGACACGGTCGCGATCGGAGATTACGAAGTCAATGTCCGCCGACCCCTGGTTAATGCCGACATGTGCGGCGGTGCCGCCGACGAACAAGTTGAAGGTGTTTGGATCGGTGGCAGTGCCGCTGCCGACTTGGTTTGCGGCAGGAACCAAGGTCAAGAGTTGCTGAACGGCCGTGGACGTGACGGCTGCACGCTGAGTGGCCGAGGGAACGGTGCTCGAAATAGTGACCGCCTGGCTTTGGCGGATGCCCTCGTACGCCAGGAAGAAGAAGAGCTTGTTTTTCTTAATGGGACCGCCAAAGGTAGCGCCGAAGTCGTTGCGCTTGAATGGGAACTGCGGCTGAAGGGCGCCTGATGCGTTGAAGATGGGATTGAAAAAGTTGCGGGCGTCGACAGCATTGTTGCGCAGGAAGTCGAAGCCTTCGCCGTGGAATTCGTTCGATCCCGAGCGGGTGGCCAAGTTAACGATGGCGCCAGAGTTGCGGCCGTATTGCGCCGGGAACGTGGAGTTGTCGATCTTGTATTCGGCCAGCGTGTCAATGGGAGGCTGAAAGGTCAGCTGGTTCTGCACTGGATCATTGAGGTTGATGCCGTTGACCAGCCAGTTGGTGGTGTCTTCGCGCTGACCGGCGGTGTTGATGCCGAACGAGCCCTGTCCGCGCAGAGGCGCCGAAAGGAAGCCATTGGCTGGCGGAGTTACTGTGCCAGCAGTGAGCAAGCTCAGGTCAGTGAAGTGCCGGCCATTGAGCGGAATTTCCTGGACGGTCTTGTCGTTAATGACTTGGCCCATGCTGTTCGTGGTGGTGTCGACAACCGCGGCGTCGGCGACGACTTCGACGGTTTGCGTGGCTTGCCCAATCTTCAGTTGAACGTCGCGAATTTGGGAGGACGCGACTTCGAGTCGCATATTCGATAGGACGGAAGTCTGGAAGTTGGATGCCTTGATTTCAAGACGATACGTGCCGATAGGCAGCGACGGAAACAGGTACGCCCCCGAGCTGTCGGTAGTCGTGCTGAATTCAACGCCTGTCGCTTGATTCCTGGCCACTACTGAAGCGCCGGGGACGGCACCCCCAGAGCCGTCAGTAACGGTGCCTCCGAGCGACGCAGTCGACTGCGCCAAAATCGAATTTGCGCCTGCGATGATGAGGATGAACAGTGCCACGAGAGGAAATACTTTCCCGCGCAGGCTAGCTCTTGACAGTGCAACTTCCATTTGAATGTTCCTCCAGTCCAAGAAGCGATCTTCGTTTCACTCGCGATTTGGCGGCTCCGAATTGGTTTGGGGACACCAAAACCCTAAGAGCCCGCACCCGTTAGCTTGGCCTGTCCATTCCGCGCAGGTCGTGCAGTCGCTCAGCTACTCACTCGCACAATTCCGTCATTGCTGTTCCGATTTGGCAATTGGAAGGCCAAAACCTAACCAGAATGTTAAGGGTTTAAAGCTCTTTATTTCAGGCACTTGGCGTGGGGTAGTGCGAGATTTTGTGGAAGCCCTGTCAAGGATATCCGAAAACTCACAAGTGATTTACCGAAATTCGTAGACACTTGGTGATGGATTCTAATTGTCTCCTCGATATAAGCACATATAGGCACATCTAGGTTTGGGCGGCTATTCAATTCGCCAAGCAAAGCTTAAGAGCACACCCAAGTTGGACACGGAGGTCGGCGGCCGCAGTCATTCGATTTCTGCCGGTGGATAGATGGAAAGTCGAGAGGCACGCGAACTCCTGCGTTGACTTATCGGAGTTCACCCCCTAAAATTGACGTTTGTCTCTAACGGGAAAGGTGTGGCTGATTGCGATGAGGACGTACGTAGCCAAGGGAGCAGAAGCGGAAGCGCTGAAAGTAGGCGCGAATTGGTTTGTTGTGGATGCCACGAACCAGGTGTTGGGACGCCTGGCGACGAAGGTGGCGCGGGTTTTGATCGGCAAGGATAAGGCGTCCTTTACGCCATACCTGGATTCCGGCGATCACGTGGTGATTATTAACGCGGACAAGATTCGCCTGACCGGCAACAAAATCGAGCAGAAGGTTTATTATTCGCACAGCGGATACCCGGGCGGATTGAAGGAAGTTCCGGCAAAGCGTGTACGTGAAGCGAAGCCGGAATGGATGGTGCGGTACGCGATTGAGGGCATGCTGCCGAAGAACAAGTTGCGCGCGCGCCGTTTGAAGAAGTTGCGCGTGTATCGCGATGCAGCGGGTTTGGCGCGGCACAAGGGACAGAATCCGCAGCCGCTGGCGATTTAAGGTTTTTGCCGAAGAGCGCAGGCTAAAGCCTACGTTACAAGAGGCGATTTAGCAGTGGGACTCTGAAGTTTCCGCACGTTGGTGGTCTTTCTACGCAGGTCAGGTGCAGGCCTTCGCAGGGAATCAGCCGGGTGGGAAGTTCAAAAGTTTTGCAGGCCTTTAAAGGCCATGTTGTCTGCACGCGCGTTTTTCGGGTTTGGCAGTGGCTATCGGAGTTTGACGAGGAGGAAGTTTTGAGTTCTGAAGCGTCGAGTAAGACATCGTTCGGTAAAACCTGGTTTCTCGGCACGGGCCGCCGCAAAGAGTCCATCGCGCGAGTGTTTTTGCGCCCGGGTTCGGGCAAGTTCACGGTGAACGGCCGGACAGTTGATCAATATTTTCCGAATTTCGCGTGGAAGCATGACGCGACGGAGCCGGTGAAGTTTTCGAATTTGGCGGATCAGATTGACGTAGTGGTGACGGCAAAGGGCGGCGGCGTGGGCGGACAGGCTGGAGCGGTCCGCATGGGATTGGCCCGCGCGATTTCCAAGTTCAATCCGGAGCTGCGCCCGGCGCTGCGCAAGAACGGTTTTCTGACGCGCGATTCGCGCATGAAGGAACGCAAGAAGTACGGACAAAAGGGTGCACGTAAGAGATTCCAGTTCACCAAGCGTTAATCGCTCGGTGAGTTGCAACGAGCTCCAGCGGGGAGTCGCAAGAGTCTCCACTGAGATCACGGCCGGCAAGGACGCCGGCAAAAAGGCTGCTGCGAGTTGGGCGGAAGAACGGAGCACAGGCTAAAGCCTGTGCCACCAAAACCGGCCGGCGCGAAAAGCAGCTGTCCAATAAGGAGGACAAGTGGCAGTTGAAATTACAATGAAGGAACTTCTGGAGGCCGGCGTTCATTTCGGTCACCAGACGCGTCGTTGGAACCCGAAGATGAAGGAATACATTTTCGGCGAGCGCAACGGCATTCACATTATTGATTTGCAGAAGACTTTGAAGATGTTCCGCGAGGCAAGCCGCTTTGTGAGCGACATGGCGGGACAAGGCAAGGCCGTTTTGTTTGTTGGCACGAAGCGCCAGGCACAGGAAGCGGTCGCGGAAGAGGCGAAGCGCTGCGGTGCGTTTTTTGTGAATCACCGCTGGCTGGGCGGCACGCTGACCAACTGGTCGACTCTGCAGAAGTCCATCAAGCGATTGAAGCTGCTGAAGGCGATGACCGAAGACGGGCGCATGGTCGAACTGTCGAAGAAAGAGCGCGCGCGGCTGGATCGCGAAATGAAGCACCTGTTTCAAAACCTGGAAGGCATCGAGAACATGACGCAGTTGCCGGACGCGATGTTCGTCATCGACTCGAACGCGGAAGAGATCGCCGTGAAAGAAGCGCGCCGCATGGGCGTGCCCGTGGTTTCCGTTGTGGATACGAATTGCGATCCGGACGTTGTGGACTGGATTATTCCCGGCAACGACGATGCGCTGCGCGCGATCCGTTTGTTCACTTCCAAGATTTCTGAATCTGTGATTGAGGGGCGCAACGCCTACGCGCAATCGCAAGTTGGCGAAGCCAAAGCGGCCGCGGACCAGGCAGCGGCGGATGGCGTCGAGTACGTCGACACGAGCGCCTACGAACAGTACGAAAAGCAGGAAGGCGACTTCCTGGAAACCGCGGTCGTAGATCCACTGGCAGAACCGGCAGCTGAACCCTCCGAAGCCGCAGCCGCCACAGTGCCTCCGGACGAGGCGTCTCACTAATCCAGCGCGGGTAAGAGAGTTTTTTCGGCCCGCCTCGATGCATTCGCGGCGGGCCGTTTTGCAAGAATTCATAAAATTTTGGAAAGAGTTCGACGAGAGTTCCAAGAAAGACAGAGAGAAAAAGGATGAGTACACCAAATACAGCCATGGAAATCCCAGCCAAGCTCGTGAAGGAATTGCGGGACCGCACCAACGCGGGATTCAACGATTGCCGCGCGGCGCTGGTTGAAGCGCAAGGCGACCTCGAAAAGGCTATCGCGGTACTGCGCAAGAAAGGCCAAGCGGCTGCGGCGAAAAAGGCCACGCGCGAAGCGTCCGAAGGGCTCGTCGGCAGTTACATTCACGCCGGCGGAAAAATTGGCGTGCTCGTGGAAATCAATTGCGAATCGGACTTCGTTGCCCGCACGGAAGCTTTCCAGCACCTGACGCACGACATTGCGATGCACATTGCCGCGCTCGATCCACGTTACGTTCGGCGCGAGGATGTGACGCCGGAAATGCTCGAGAAAGAGCGCGAGATTTACAAGGCGCAGGCTCTGGCGACCGGCAAGCCGGAAAACGTTGTCGAGCGCATCGTGAACGGCAAGATGGAAAAGTTCTACGAGGAGAATTGCCTTTACGAACAGCACTTCATCAAGGACGAGAGCGTGTCGATCAGCGAGATGGTGAATTCGGCGATCGCGAAGCTCGGCGAAAACATCACGATTCGCCGCTTCTCGCGCTTCAAGGTTGGTGAAGTCCCTGCGACTGCCGCCGATGCGCCGGTGCAGGCACCGGCAGCTTGAACTCAGACCACTTACTTCAAACAATGCAAGAGCGTTCCGACTGAGTCGGAACGCTCTTTTTTTGCGAGACCTGCGTGTGCGCGCGGGGCGAGTTTGTTACAATTTTGCGGGATTTGACCGGCGGTTGCGGAGAGCCATGCCAGCGAAAAAGAATGCCTCGAAGAAAAGCTCGAAAAAGAAACCGATTTATCAAAGAATTCTGTTGAAGATTTCCGGCGAGTCGCTGCAGGGACCGCAAGGATTCGGCATTCACGGCGAAACGATTCAGGCGATTGCACGTGAATTGAAGGAAGTGCACGACCTCGGCGTGGAGATTGCGCTGGTTGTCGGGGGCGGGAATATTTTTCGCGGCGCACGGCAAAAGGGATTTGAAATCGACCGCACGACCGGCGATTACATGGGCATGATGGCGACGGTGATCAATGCGCTGGCGCTGCAGGACGCGCTCGAGAAGGAGAGCGTTCATACACGCGTACTGAGTGCGATCGTGATGCAGCAGGTTGCCGAACCGTTTATCCGCCGGCGCGCGATGCGGCACCTGGAAAAGGGGCGCGTCGTGATTTTTGGCGCGGGCACGGGCAATCCTTATTTTTCGACCGACACAGCCGCAGCACTGCGCGCGATGGAAATCAAAGCAGACGTAATTTTGAAGGCGACGCGCGTCGAAGGTGTTTATGACGCCGATCCGGAAAAGGTCGCGAACGCGATGCTCTTCGAACAGATTACGTATCAGGACGTGCTGCAAAGAAATCTGAAAGTGATGGACTCGACCGCGATTTCACTTTGCATGGACAACGGCATGCCCATTGTGGTGTTCAACATGGGGGAGTACGGCAACATAAAGCGCGTGGTGCAAGGGGATCGCGTCGGATCCAAGGTTACGACGGCGTGAAAGGTTGTGAGTGATAAGTTTTAAGTGAAAAGTAAAAACAGAATTGATTGGGAAAATAAGTGGGTGATAGTGGTCGCGTTTTTTCTTTAAAAAAGAATAGGTAGTTCCATAAGTTCGACCGAGGAAAGAGAATATGTCAACGATTGGTTCAACGAAAGAAGCCGCGGCTGCCGCAAAGACGCGCATGGAAAAAGCGGTCGAGGATTTTCGCAAGGAGCTGGCGACGGTTCGCACGGGCCGCGCGAACGCGTCGATTCTCGATAATGTCCGCGTGGACTATCACGGGACGCCGATGCCGGTGAATCAGCTCGGCACGGTCACCGTGCCCGACCCGACGATGATTGTGATTGCGCCGTGGGACACCAGTGCGGTTGCGATGATCGACAAGGCGATTCGCACTTCGGATATCGGCTTGAATCCGACGAACGACGGCAAAGTCGTGCGCGTGCCGGTGCCCTCGCCGACGGAAGAGCGCCGCAGGGAACTCGTCAAGCACATGCACAAGATGCTGGAGAATCACCGGACGGCCGTGCGCAATATCCGCCGCGACATCAAGGAAGCCGTCGACAAACTGGAGAAGGACAAGAAAATCAGCCAGGATGAGCAGAAGCGTTCGCTGGATGAACTCGAGAAGCTGACGCATTCCGAAACGAAGAAAATCGAGGACATGGCGGCGGCAAAAGAAAAAGAAGTGATGGACATTAGATAGGAAGAGTTTCAGTCGTCAGTCGTCAGTTTTCAGTCAAGAGAGAGGCTCGCTTGCCGCAGGCCTCTTTTATTTTGGTTTTGCGGATGCTGGTGGTTCAGACTTTTCCAGGACGAAGAGTTGCGCCTGATCGTTTTGCACGGCGTGGAGGAATGCGCCGAAGTCCACGAAGCGGGTTCCGGGAATGTTTTGCGAGACAAAATTCAGGCGGCGCGAAAAGCGAAGGACGTTTGCCTTCGAAGAATATTCGGCCGTGAAACTCGCATAGTCGCGCTTGACGGAGGTGCCCGGCGGCGATTGTGCCGTCATCCCGGGTGGTAACCGCAGAGTTCCGCGCAAGTCCACTTCGAGCGGCGGGCCAAGCTCGATCTTTGCGTCGGCCGCCGGTTTTTTCGGCGTTTCGGGCAGGCCGGGCAACGGAAGCAAGACGGGAATCCTCACCGGCTGCTTCGACCAATCTACGAATTTTTCCTGTGTGAGTTCGTACTCAACTTCGAAGGGCTTGTCAGTGTCGTAAGGGTCGGACGTCTTTACGCTCGTCACCTTTCCTCGAAATCCGTCGGACAGCGCCAGATATTGCGCGATCTCTTTTTGTTTTTCGGTCGGTGTCTGATGGAACGTCACGCGCAATAGGAGTTCGTTGTCCCCGCGCAGTTCGTAACTCACTTTGGCCGTGAGCGTTCCAGAAGCGCTTAGGCTTGAGGTGGTTTTGACTCGTTGAGTCGATGCAAACGGCAGACTCGTCGGGACGATCGAAAACTGGGACTCTGACATTCCGAGACGACCGGTGAGGGCCTCTCGACCTCTCAGCTTTGCGGGTATGACTCCAAATGGCGCAACTTCCAGGGTTGGATCGACCCAAGTCCAGTAGTTTTCCGAGACCCCCTCTGTAAAAATCGGGGCCACGATAAGGAGTTCGGCAAACAACGACGGGCATGGTGGTAGATCGGAGATACGGTCGATCGAACCAGTGAGAGCGGCGACTGCACCCGACCCAAAGTACTTGGTCAAGCTGTTGAACAACCTAAATTTGTCCTCGGATGTTGCATAGCCTGTCGCAAGTACGTCCGCGGGCGTGCGCGTTCGGAACCCGGTCGCACCCACAGGAAGATCAACGGTAGCGATCTTTCGTGAAACGAAATCATAGATCACCCTCACCTTCTGCGCCTGGTCGGGGATTTTGGCTGTAAGTTCAGAGGCTTTTTTCCATGTATCTGAAACTGTGGAATCTTGAGGCTTAAGAATCAGCTCGATTTTCCCGGCTAGTGCGTCCCACGACGAGGCAGTGCTGAAGCTAATGTCTGTTTGCGAAGATGAAAACTCCGCATTGGGCAGCATACCGATGTTCCAGCGATAGACGTGGCGGGCTTCCATGCCTGCTGTAGTGTCATCAACTGCCGCTGAAGGGATATCCGGGCTCACTGCTAACTGAATTGCGACTGACGACGGAAGATCTAGCTCAAGCATCTGTTTTGAAGTTACGCCGGTTCGATCGAACGTGTGGCTCAGCCAAAAATCGGGGGCGAGTGGAGGATGAGTCGTGAGTGTGACGACACGGTATTCGAGCAAATCGCCGGGCTGCAGGCCGAGTTGAAGGCGAACGGCAACAACGTGAAGGCGCTCGACACGCTGGGTCTCGCCTACCTGCAGCGCGTCCGCGAGACGGGGGACGCGTCGTACTACCCGAAGGCCGACGGGATTCTGCACAGCGCACTTTCACAGCAGCCGCACGACCTGATCGCGACTGCCGGCCTCGGCCAACTGGCCCTCGCCCGTCACCAGTTCCGCCGCGCGCTGGCACTCGGCCGGCAAGCGAAGAGCATCTCTCCCACCACGGCCGGGGTGTACGGCGTGATCGGCGACGCGAGTCTCGAGCTGGGCCGTTATCCGGCGGCGTTCGCCGCCTTCAACCGGATGGCCGCGATCAAGCCGAGCGTCTCCTCGTACGCGCGCGTTTCGTACGCCCGCGAGCTGCTCGGGAGGACCCGCGCCGCCGAGCAGGCGATGGAACTCGGCGCCTCGGCAGCGGTGGGAGAGAAAGAGGCCTACGCCTGGACACGTGTTCAGCTCGGACTGCTCGAGCTCACGAC
>Ga0137412_10002851_pt1 | contig 13727 bp, 12 predicted proteins | sample CZODoug2_1_16fun_FD_122160 | JGI IMG/M metagenome (GOLD analysis project Ga0137412, IMG submission 122160) | Vadose zone soil fungal communities from Angelo Coast Range Reserve, California, USA - CZODoug2_1_16fungal (Hybrid Assembly) | ecosystem: Environmental > Terrestrial > Soil > Vadose zone... | reverse complement strand
CGGCTCGCGGCGATGAACTCCGCGAGGCCAGCCCGCAGGTTCTCCGCGTTGCGGCTGTTCAGGTCGATCTCATAGCTGCGGCCATCGAGAGCGAAACCGACAGTGGTGACGTCCCCACCCGGCGAACCGTCAAGATCGTCCACCATCTCCACAACGACCTTCTGCGCCATCCGGCAATCCTCACTTTCTCCTGGCTGAAACCGCACTGTCGTGCATCAGCGGACTAGATCGTCAACAACTTCGCGGGATCACAATACAAGAGACCAATAGAGCGAGCGGGTCAGTCAAATGATAGCGCATGCGACTGTGCTGACATTCTTGCCAGCTAGAGCGCAGGATGCTCCGGGCTCAGGGAGTCAGAGTCCTGGCAGCTTGCCCGCGACCTCGAGGTGGATCGTCCACATCGGACGGATCAATTTTGCGGCGCGGCCGGACCCCGACTCTGGGAAAGTCACATGGTTTCCGGCGTATGGTCCGCGCTCGACCCGCGGGGAATCGCGGACCGAACGTCCGAGAATGGCGCGCAGGATGATGCCGACTCCGCTGTCCGCGTCCGCCACATGCGCCGCCACATGCGCCGCGCCGGGGAGCCATAACCGCGGGCGACGAGCGTCCCGGTGGTCGCCAAGAATGGGCGTGGAACCGCTGTCGCCGGGGTATCCGGTGTTGTGATCGCTACCGCAAGCCAGCCCATGCCGGGGCCGCCACCCACCCCGCGACCGGTGCCTACTCCGCCGCCGGTCCCGGAGCCGGTGCCCACCCCGCCGCCGTTTCCGACGCCGCCGGGGCCAGCAGGACCGGCGCCCACGCCGGCGCCGGATCCGAGCCGACCGCCCCTCCCCGACCCGATTCCGCCGGTCCCGCGGCCGGACCCGGTGATACCGACCCCACCGCCGCCGCCGACCCCGCCGGGACCAGACCCGGCACCACCTTCGACACTCGGCTGACCCTCGGCGAAATGCCAGCCGCCTCACACCCGGTGATAGCGGGCATCGAAGAAGGCGAAAACCCCGTAGCTGACGAAGCCGAGGGCAATCACCACCAGCAGCGCCGGGCCGAACGGCTGGGCGGCGAGGGTTTTCAGTGCCGCGTCCAGCCCCTGGGCCCGAGTGGGTTGGTAGGTCAGCCCGGCGAACGTCACCAGCACGCCGACGATGGCTACCGCGGTTCCCTTGGCCATCGAACCGAACTGGCCGGTGCGCTCGGCCACCGCCCGCACCGGCGGAGCTGCCCGGTACAGGTCCATGTCCTCCGTGAAGGTCTTCTGCCAGCCCCGGTATACCATGATCACCCCGGCCGCCAGCACGCCGACTCCGACCACCACGACCAGCACGCGGCCGACCGGGTAACGCAGCAGCTGCGCGGTCAGTCCCTGCCCGCCGCCGCCCGCCGACGAGCCGCCGGCCACCCGGCCAGCGAGCACCGCCAGCGCGCCGAACAAAACGACCTCACCGGCCGAGAACATCCGCTTCCTGGCCCGCTCGCCGGTGTCTACGACGTAGCGGAAGCCCCAGATCGCCTCCCCCGCCCGCCACACGACCACCGCCGCGAAGCCGGCCACGATCAGCCACAGCAACACCTGTCCGAACGGCTCCGCGGCCACCGTCTGCAGTGCACCGCCCTGGTCCGCCCGCTCGCTCCCGCCGAACGCCACCCGCAGCGCCAGCCAGGCCACCAACAGGTGAATGATCCCGTTGGCCAGCAGACCGGCGCGCGCGGCGGCACGAACAGGCTTGCTACCGGCGACCCGACGGGCCTCGCGTTCGGCGGAAGTTTCAGACACGTCACACCGGCCTTGACCGGTGGGTCACCGGGCGAAGGCCATGTCGATCACCGCGGAATCGATGCGCGCGGCGAGCTTGATGTCCAGGTTTGTCACGTCCCCGCTGCCCGGGGCGCACACCGAGAAGGTGATGGTCTCGCCGCGCTCGGCTATCTCGGCCCGGTGGTTCAGCGCGGTGGCCTCCCGGCGCACCCGGTTGATCAGCGTCAGGCGCCGGTCGGCGGACAGCACCACGGTGCGGGTGATGCCTCGGTTGTCACCCGCCCAGTTGGTCAGCGCGCCGAGGGCGGCGGCCACCTGCTCAGCGGTGAGCGGGGCGGGCCCGGCCGCCGCCGCGGCCCCACTCACCGGCTGCTCGGCTGGCTCGAACAGCCCGGCGAAACGCGGCCCCAGCGCGCGGGACAGCAGATCACCGGTGTCCGGGTCCGCCGCGCAGAGCTGGGCGAGCACCGCCCGGGCCAGCGCGCGGGCTTGTCCGGCGGGCCGGCCTAGCCGCCGCGACACCTCGCCCACGAGGTCGTCCGGCGCGGCGAGTTCCGGCTCTCGTCGACTGGGAGGCACCACGGCGGCACGCATGCTGGCCGGAAGCGCCCTGCTCAGTTCGCGCCTCGGCTCCGGCCCGACCCGAGGCGCCACGCTGGCCAGCACCGCCCAGGCCACCTCGCGGACCTGTCGGGCGTCCGACAAACCGGTCCGCTCCCGGATCCCACCCACGAAGTCCTGGTAATCAATCACCGGATGGCCTCCCCACCGGTAAACGGGTCATTCCCACCACGGGCTTCCCGCGCAACGCCGCCGCAAACCTGCTCCCGACCCCACCTCGTCGCCGGAACCACTCGCCGAGAACCGATCGCCCGGGACACTAGGCTGCGGCCAGGAGCTCGGGCCGGGAGGACGCGCGATGAGGTCAGGAAGGCGACTGGACATCCCGGCCGTACCCGGAGCCTTCGACACCGCCGCCGACCGCTACGACGCCCTGGTCGGCGCGAATCCCGGCTACCACGCGGCGCTGCGCGAGTCGGCCCGGCGGCTGGGCCTGGCCGGCGATGGCGCGGGCGCGCGGGTGTTGGACCTGGGCTGCGGCACCGGGGCGTCCACCGCCGCGCTGCTCGCGGTGGCTCCCAAGGCCACCATCGTCGCGGTGGACGCCTCGGCGGGCATGCTCGCCAGGGCGCGCACCAAGCGGTGGCCCGACTCGGTGACCTTCCGGCACGCCCGGGCGGAAGCCCTGCCGGCCCTGCCGGGAGCCGGCCTGGACGGCCCGTTCGACGGGGTGTTCGCCGCCTATCTGGTGCGTAACGTCGCCGAGCCGGACGTGCTGCTGTCCAGCGTGCTCGGCCTGTTACGCCCCGGCGCGCCGCTGGTGGTGCACGAGTACTCGGTCCGGGATTCCGCGCTGGCCAGGGCGATCTGGTCGCTGGTGTGTTGGACGGTGATCATTCCGGCCGGCGCGGTTGCCACCCGCGACCACCGGTTGTTCACCTACCTGTGGCGCAGCGTGATCCGGTTCGACGGCGCGGCGCGGTTCCGCGAGCGGCTGCGCGGGGCCGGTTTCGCCGACGTCGCCAGCACCACCTTCGGCGGCTGGCAGCGGGGCATTGTGCACACCTTCGTGGGCCGGCGGGCGGGGGCCCGATGACCAGGCCACCCGGCCGCGACCGGCGCGCCGTCGCGCTGCCCGGCCACGCCGGCGCCGGCCGGCTGGCTCCGGAGCACCGGCCCCGGGTGCTGGTGATCGGAGCCGGGATCGCCGGGTTGGCCTCGGCCACCGTGCTCGCCGAGCGCGGCGCCCAGGTTCTGGTGTGCGAGCGGCGGTCCTATGTGGGCGGTCGGGTCGGTGGTTGGCCGACCACGCTGGCCGATGGCAGCACGGTGACCATGAGCCGCGGCTTCCACGCGTTCTTCCGGCAGTACTACAACCTGCGCGCCCTGTTGACCCGTACCGACCCGGCGCTGGCCAGGCTGCGTGCGCTGGCCGACTACCCGCTGTGGCACGCGAGCGGGCACCGGGAGAGCTTCGCCACCATCCCGCGAACGCTGCCCTTCAACGCGCTGGGTTACCTGCTGCGCAGCCCAACCTTCCGCTGGTCGGACCTGGCCCGGGTGAACCCGCGGCCCGCGCTGAGCCTGCTGGACGTGTCGGTGCCCGGCACCTACCGGCAACTGGACGGCTTCGACGCGGCCAGCTACCTGCGCGACATCCGCTTCCCACCGGCCGCGCACGCCCTGGCGCTGGAGGTGTTCTCCCGCAGCTTCTTCTGCCATCCGGAACGGCTGTCGGCCGCCGAGCTGGCCACCATGTTCCACATCTACTTCCTGGGTTCCGCCGAGGGACTGCTGTTCGACGTGCCCACGACAACCTTCCCCGAGCTCTGGGCGCCGCTGGTGGATCGTCTACGGGGGCTCGGCGGCGAGGTGCGCACCGGCGTCGAGGTGACCGCTGTGGCCCCGGTGCCGGGCGGCGGCTTCGCGGTCGGCCTCACCGGCGGGGACCTCTCGGTGGACGCGGTGGTGCTGGCCGCGGACGTCCCCGGAGTGCGGCGGATCGTCGCCGCCTCACCGGAGCTGGGCGAGGAGCCGTGGCGGGAGCGGATCGCCCGGCTGCGCACCGCCGAGCCGTTCCAGGTGTCCCGGTTGTGGCTGGACCGCCCGGTGCGCCCGGACCGGCCGCCGTTCCTGGGTACCAGCGGCTACGACCTGTTGGACAACATCAGCGTGCTGGACCGCTACGAGGACGAGGCCCGCCGGTGGGCCACCCGCACCGGCGGCGCGGTGGTCGAGCTGCACGGCTACGCGGTGCCCGGTGAGCTGTCCGAGAGCCAGGCGCACGACCGGCTGCTGACCCAGCTGCACCGGGTGTACCCGGAGACCGCCGCCGCGACGGTGATCGACCGGCGGGGTGAGCTGCGCGCCGACTGCCCGCTGTTCCCGCCCGGCGGCTTTGCCGACCGGCCGGAGGTGACCACACCCGACGAGCATCTGGTGCTGGCCGGGGACTTTGTCCGGGTGGATCTGCCGGTTGCGCTGATGGAGCGGGCCGCGACCACCGGGTTCCTGGCCGCGAACGCGTTGCTGCGGCGGTGGGGAGTGGCCGGCGAGCCGCTGCGCGCCGTGCCCACCTCGGGCCGCAACCCGGTGCTGCGCCGGGTGGCCCGACGCTGGGGCCGGCCGCCGTCGGCCGATCAGCTCCCGGTGCCCTTGGTGCGCAACCAGTAGCTGCGCTCGGCGTAGGCGATGTCATCGCGCCACAATCGACGCGCCGCCCACGCCATCGCCGGGCGGACCACCGGCGCCACCGCCCTGGCCAGCGCGAACCCGGGACGCGGCGAGCTGGCCACGACCGCCTCGACCACGGCGGTGCGGGGTGCCCCGTCCGGGCCGAGGCCGACCGGGGTGGCGTGGGTTTCCACCACGCTGCCGCTGCCCTCCCCGTCCACGATGCGCATCACCACGGTGCGCGGCCCGGGGCAGGAGAACTCCGCGATCACCGGTACGCCGACCCGCCCGGCCACCCGGAAGGTCACCTCGACGGCGAACACGTCCCGGTGTTCGGCCAGCTCGGCGTCCACCGGCGGTGCGCTGAGCACCCGGAGGTTGGCGAACGAGTACGGGTGATACCAGGCTCCGTGCCATGGATCCAGCCGGTTGGTCAGCACATCGCGGGGCTGACAGCGGCCGATCACCGTGGCCACCGCGTCCAGCACCCCGCCAACCGGGCGGGTCGGGACCGAGGGCAGTGGACTCGGCGGCTCGCCGCCGAGCCGGTCCAGCCGCACCCAGGCCAGCACGCCGTCGTCGTGCGCGGGCACCGGACACCAGTTCCCCACCGACTCCTCGCCCAGCGCCAACCCGTGCCACCGGCAGACCAGCCGACCCGCGTCCACCCGGGCGGTGCGCAGCGGCGCGCCCAGGTGCGGACAGGCACCTGGCCCGGCGAGCAGCCGGCCCAGCCCGTCGCGCCACAACACCAGCTCCACGCCGTCCACCGAGCGCCCCACCGGCCGGCCCCGGGTGACCTCCCGACTAGCGCCGACCACATACCAATTCCCGGACGGGCGCCGACGGGCCCGCCGGTACGCCGCGCCGATCACCGCCGGATCCGCATCGGCGTAGGTGGGTTGCTGGCGTGCCCACGGCGGCGCGCGGAACACCCGCAGCGGGAAACGTGCAGCGGCCATGCGCATCAGTGTCCCCGGTCCGCCCAACCGGCCACGGTCGCCCGGGCCAACCCGGGCAGCGCCACCGCCAGCCGACGCGGCCGGGAGACCACCACCCGGCGGGCGAGCACGTCGTGATCGACGCGTTCGATGAGATCCAGGATCCCGCTGTAGAGCCGGAACGCGGTGCACACACAGGGCCGGGACCGAGCGGCGAGCATCGGGATCCCCGGCGCCGCCGACCGGTACACCTGGCGGGTCTGCGCGACCAGCTCGGCCAGCGCGGCCCTGATCCGCCGAGGGGTCCTGCCCTCCGCCCGGGACCGGGCCAGCAGCTCGCGGTCCACGCCGTGCGCGGCGAGGGTGTCCTCGGGCAGGTACACCCGGCCCCGGTCCAGGTCCTCTCCGACGTCACGCAGGAAATTGGTGAGTTGAAAGGCCCTGCCCAGCGCCATGGCAGCCGGCTCCGCCTCGACCCGAGGCACGCAGGTACCCAGCACCGGCAGCATCTGCAGGCCGATGACCTCGGCGGATCCCTTCATGTAGACGGTCAGGTCGGCCATGCTGGAGTAGCCGGTGACGGACAGGTCCATCCGCATCGAGGCCAGGAAGTCGTGGAAGTAGCTGTGCGCGATGCCGTACCGGCCCACCGTGTCCACCACGGCGGCGATCACCGGGTGATCACACCCGCCGTCGGCCAGCCCGGCGAACAGCTGCCGCTCCAGCTCGGCCAGCCGGCGCTCCCGTTCGGACACCGACACCCCGGCGCCGGTGTCCACCACGTCATCCGCCATCCGCGCGAAGCCGTACAGGGCGTGCACCGGCGGGCGCTGCGCCGCGGTCAGTAGGCGCGCCGCCAGGTAGTAGGTCTTGCCGTGCCGCCCGTTGAGTTCCCGACATCGCAGATACGCCGCGCGCAACGCCGGATCGGTGATCCCCGCGGCATCCAGCTCCCGGTCCCCGCTCAACCCACCGCCCCTCCCGCTGCACCCGGGCTAACGGTAATCACCGTGTCCGCCGGGGCTGGGCGCGGCGGGCTGTGCAGTCAGGACCGGGGTGAGTCAGGACCGCGGCGGCTGGGCGCGGCGCAGGGCACTGATCCGGTCGCGGACGGTCTTGCGGTTCTTGGTGCGCGCCTCGTACGCGTCGATCTTGCTCAGGTCCTCGGGCGAGAGGCCGCGCAGCCGCTGGTTGATCACCTGCACGGTGAGGCTGTCGTAGCTGGGAATGGGCAGGTCCTCTTCCCCGGCCGCCGCGCCGGCCGCCGTGGCTGTGGCGCCGCGCGCCGTGGCCGCCGCGCCGCCCGCCGTAGCTGTGGCGCCGCGCGCCGCGCCCTCGGCTCCGGACACCCCGGGCACCCGCCGTGCCTGCTCGGCCGCCCGGGCGCCCAGTTCCTTGCCCCGGGCGCCGAGGCGCTGCAGCAGGGCGGGGAAGGCGTCGGCCAGTTGCCGGGTGAAGCTGGCCTGGGCCCGGGCGAACTCGCGGATCCATTCCGCGCCTCGGTCGCCGGCCGCCTCCTGGGCGTCGGCCAGGTTTTCCAGCATCCGCTCGTAGGTCTTCAGAGACTCCTCGCCGCCCTGCTTGGCGGCCCGCACAATGCGGTCGTTGAGTTCTCGGATGCGCTCCACCGCGGATTCGATCGCGGGGTTCGGCTTTCCTGGTTGGCTGGACATTTTGGTTCCTCCCCCAGCTGATGGGCCCGTCCGGGCAACGCCTGCACCTGCCTTACCGACCCGACCAGCTCAAATCCACCGCTACCCGGGTTCGAACCGACGCAGGAGGGTACTCGGTGATCAGAGTTCTGAGCATCTGGAGGTGCAGCGCGATGGGCACAGTGGACGGACCATACCTGCTGGTCCTGTTCATCGGGGCGGTGATCGTGGCGGTCGACGGGCAGCTGATCTTCCGCAACAGCCCGGCCTACCTCAATGAGGTCTATCAGAACCCGTCGCACGCTCGTCAGGTCTCCGGGATGGTCGCGGTGCTTTTTCACCTCGTCATGCTGGGCCTGGTAGCACTGATCGCGTCCATCGGCTGGAACGGCTATCCCACTCCCCAGGCGATAGTCGCCCGGGTGGGTGTGCTGCTGCTACTGACCGCGGTGGGCCACGCGGCCACCATCGGCGTCCTGTCCCGGATGCGGGAGCAACAGCTGAGCACCGAGATCGCCGAGTCGCAGATCGCGGTATCCAGGCGCAAGGACGTGCCCGACGAGCCGCCCGCGGAGGAGTCGGAGCGGCCGGATGAGCCGGCCCGAGGCGAGGTCAACGGACAGCCGCCGGAGAATCCGGCCAGTGACCCCACCATGCGCACCCCCAGGGCGGCGGGAAGCCGAGGCCGGTGGACCGCCCGCCGCGCCCGGTAGTGAAGGCTTGATCGGCTCACCGCCGGGTATTCGGGGCCATGGCTGAGCACAACCAGAAAACCCGACTCCCCGGCCCCGGTTCCGACGACGTCACCCAGCTCATACTGGACGACCACGAGCGGTTCCGCCGAGCCTTCGCCAGGCTGGACGACCTGCGGGCGACCGGCCAGGTGTCGCCCAGCGAGCTGTCCCGGGTGTGGTACCCGCTAGCCGAGCTGCTGGACGTGCACGCGATCGCCGAGGAAGAGATCTTCTACCCGCAATTGCTGCGCAAGGGCGCCGATGGGACGGACGAGACGCTCGACGCGATCGGGGACCACAACGACATCCGGGACGGCGTGCACGAGGCGGCCAAGCAGCCGATGGGCAGCGAGGGCTGGTGGGACGCGGTCGGCAGGGCGCGCGGCGCCAACGACGAACACATGGCTGAGGAGGAACGCGACGCGCTGGCCGACTTCCGGCTGCACGCGGCCATCGGGCTGCGCGAGTCGCTCGGCCGGCGCTTCCGGCAATTCGTCGCCGAGCACACCGGAGCGGGCGACCTGGACACCTCCGACAAAGACCCGACCGGATACGTCGAGGCCAACCAACCCCACACCTCGCCCACCGACCAGTCCCTAGGCATCGGCAGCCTGAAAGGACGTTGACCGGGGCTGGTTGCCGCGGACGGCGAAGTAGCCGCGACCGGCCCGGCTGGCTTGTCGCCTGGTCCGGGCCAGGCAGGTAACCAGATCGGCGCGGGAGGTGTACTTGGCTGTCGCGCGGGTAGGTCATATGCATGCAGGCGTTGAGATCCGCACCGAGCCAGCAGCGTGGTACCCGACCGTCGCACGTTGATGTGCCCTGCCCGCGAGGCGGCCAGGAGATCGTCAGCCCACCGATCGTGGATGAGCCGCGGCCGCCGGTCGAGGTTGGCGGAGCGGCCGGCGCCCCATCCCGGGACAACTGCTACGCGCACCTGGTCCCCCTGCTGGTGGAACACGCCAGCCTGCCGACCTCCGACCCGAGGCGCTACGAGCTGCGCGCCGAGCTGGTCGACGGGTACCTGCCGGTGGCCCGGCACATCGCCCGCCGCTTCGCCCACCGGGGCGAGCCGCTCGACGACCTGGTCCAGGTGGCCAGCCTCGGGCTGCTCTTCGCCATCGACCGGTTCAACCCTGAGCTGGGCAGGGATTTCCTGGCTTTCGCCATCCCCACCATTCAGGGGGAGGTCCGCCGGCACTTCCGCGACCGCAGCTGGTCCATGCGGGTGCCCCGCCGGCTCAAGGACCTGCACGTATCCATCAACGCGGCGGTCTCCGAGCTGTCCCAGCGGCGGGGGCGCGCTCCCCGGCCGAGCGAGATCGCGGAGCTGCTCGGCATCCCGATCGCCGAGGTGCTGGAGGGGCTGCAGGCGTCCTCGGCGTACCGCGCCTCGTCGCTGGATGAGGAGCTGTCCCACGAGCCGGAGGGCGGCAGCAACCTCGGTGATCGGCTCGGTGCGCTCGACCCGGACCTGGAGTTCGTGGAAGACCAGCACGCCCTGCGGCCGCTGCTCAACGCGCTGCCCGAGCGGGAGCGCACCATCCTGATGTTGAGGTTCTACGGCAACATGACGCAGACCGAGATCGCCGGGCGACTCGGCATCTCCCAGATGCACGTCTCCCGGCTGCTGGCCAAGACCCTGGCCGCCTTGCGCGAACAGCTGCACAACCTGGATTGAGCCCGCCGAGTCCCGAGCACGCGGCGCTAGGAGTCAGCCGGTCGGCTTCCGGTCAGCGACCGGCGCGCGGATCGGTCGCGCGCCACGGTGCCAGCGGCCACCGCGGCGGCGAGCCAGAAGGCCGCGCCGGCGATCGCGACGGCGACCCGGAACCCGGAGATAACCGCCGGCCCGGTCGCTGCCACCAGCGCACCCAGGACCGCAACGCCGATCACCCCGCCGACCTGGCGGGCGGCGTTGAGCACTCCGGCGGCTAGTCCGGCGCGGTCGGCCGAGACGGCATCCAGCACGGCCGTGGTGGCCGCCGGCATGGTGAACGACATACCGAAGCCCGCCGCCGCCAGTGGGATGGCCAGCACCGGGTAGCGGACGTCCGGGGCGGCCACGATCAGGCCGAACAGCCCGCCGCCACCCACGATGAGCCCGACCAGCATGGTCGGCCGAGGGCTGCCGGTGCGCGCGCTGAACCGCCCGGACAGCGCCGAGCCGGCGGCGACCACGCCCATCTGCGGCAACAGCGCCACTCCGGCTCTGGACGCCGAATAGCCCAGCACCTGCTGGAAGTAGAGGTTGAGCACAAAAAGTTCCCCGTAGAACCCGAAGTTGATCAGCAGGCCCACCGCGTTCCCGCCGGCGAACGTGGCATTGCGGAACAGACCCAGCGGCAGCACGGGATCGCGCGCGCCGCGCTGCATGGCCAGGAACCCGCCGGTTGCGGCGAGAAAGACCAGCGCAGCGAGCATCACCCTCGGGCTCGGGCCGTAGCGCCCGCCCTCGATCAGCGCGAAGGTCAACGCGGTAAGCGCCAGCACCGCGACCGCCTGCGCGGGTAGGTCCAGGTGCCGGGGCCGGGGCGGCGGCGCCGGCACACAGCGGGCGGTCAGCACCATCGCGGCCAGCCCGATCGGCAGGTTGACCAGGAACACCGCCCGCCAGGACATCGTGTTGACCAACACTCCGCCCAGGACTGGGCCGGCCGCCGCCGCGACACCGGCGATCCCGCCCCAGACGCCGAACGCACGCGCCCTGGCCGCCGCGTCCGGAAACTCCGCCCGGAGCAGCGCCAGCGAGGCCGGCACGGCGGCCGCCGCGCCCACGCCCTGCAGGAAGCGGGCGAACACCAGCGTGCCCACGTTGGGCGCCAGTCCGCACCCCGCCGAAGCCAGCACGAACACCGCGAGGCCGCACTGAAAGACCCGCCGGGCACCCGCCCGATCCGCCAGCGCCCCACCGCAGAGCAGCAACGCGGCGAGCATGAGCAGATAGCTGTCCACCACCCACTGCTGCCCGGACAGTCCGGCGCGCAGGTCGGCGCGCAGGGCAGGCAGCGCCACGGTGACCACCGTGGTGTCCACGATGACCATGAAATAGGCCAGGCACACCGCTACCGACGGGGCCGAGCCCGCCCCGCTGGCCGGCCTCTCCTGATTGGTTGACACAGTCACCAGACCATGGTGATGGCCGGTTCCTTCGGTAGAGGCCGAAGTGTTCTGTGCGGAGACCTGACTCGTCCGGCGGCGTCAGGAACAGCTGGGCACGGTACGTCGGGCGCACTCGGCCACCACATCGGCCAGCTGTCCGCTCTCCCGGAACATCGCTCGCTGCTGCCGCGCGCCAGTTCCCCTGCTCAGCAGCGCATCGCGGAGTTCGATGACGTCAGCGTGGTCACCGCTGTCCTCCAGGGCTTCCGTTACGTGCTCGAGCAATCCGTCGATCACCTCAAGGGCCGGCGCGGGCCGCATCGTGCGCGGATCCAGCAGCTCGGCCTCCAGCCCGGAACGGCTGGCGCGCCACCCGGCCAGCCGGATCAGCTCGAGACGCACCGATGCGGCTGCCTCTCCGTTGCGCCATTCCCGCTCGGCGGTCTGCACCAGGGCTCTGGCGAGGGCAGCCAGCAACACCGCGTCGTCGGGGTGCAGGCATACGTCGGCGACCCGGATCTCCACCGTCGGGTAGCGCTGGGAGAGCCGCGCATCAAAATAGATCATGCCGGTGTCCAGCACGGTCTGGGTTTCGGTCATGGCCCGCACGGTGTCGTGATAGGTCTCGGCGGAGCCGAACAGCTCGGTTGGCCCGGCCGATGGCCACCGGGTCCACACCTGCGCCCGATAGCTGGAATACGCGGAATCCTTGCCTTGCCAGAAGGGTGAGTTCGCGGAAAGGGCTAGCAGCGTCGGCAACCATGGCCGCATTCGGTCCAAAACCGCCACCCCCTCCTCGTCGGATTCCACCTCCACATGGATATGGCAGCCGCAGGTCAACTGTTCCTCGGCCATCAAGCCGAACCGTTCTCGCATCCGCCGGTAACGCCGGTCCGGGGTGATGGACGTTTCCGCCGGCAGTGCGGAGGTGGCCATAGCGGCGATCTCGGCACCCACCGACCGAGCCGCCTCGGCCGCCTGTCGGCGGGCGTGCCGGATCTGTCGCCCCAGGTCGGACAGGGAAATGCAGGGCTCGGTGTTGGTTTCGACCTGCTGCAACTGCAGCTCCGCCTCGACCTCGCATTCCGCCCCCTCCATGCAGCGCTCGAGTGCGGCGGCGGCAAGTGCACGCACCTGCCCGTCGCGCGGATCGACGAGCAGAAATTCCTCTTCCACTCCCATGCTCCGGCGTCCCATTTCCGCTATCTACCCTCGGCGCGGATTTCTTAATCCGTCCCGCTCGGTCATCACCCGGGAAACGGGCTTTACCAGCGCGTAGTTACCCAACTACACACCAGGCAGGTTCACGGCGCTGCGTGCATGCCTCCCGTGCAGCTGGTAAACGCCAGGCCGGCGCCGGACGGCGCTGCTAAGGGCGCGGGATGGAGCGCAGGTTGCTGCGGGCGAGTTCGACCATCTTGCCGACACCACCGTCGAGGACGGTGCGGGTGGCGGCCAGGGCGAAGCCGCGGACCTGGGTGGCGGTGATGTGTGGCGGGATGGACAGGGCGTTGGGATCGGTGCGGACGTCGAGCAGGTAAGGCCCGGGCGTGTGCAGGGCGGCGTTCAGGGCTTTGTCCAGCTCGGCCGGATCCTCGACGGTGAGGGCGGGGATGCCGGCGGCGTGCGCGATGCCGGCGAGATCGGGGGTGCCGTGGTCGGTTTGGAAAGAGGGGTATCCGGAGACCATCATCTCCAGCCGGATCATGCCCAGCGAGCCGTTGTTGAAAGCGATGATCTTGATCGGCAGTTGGTGCTCGGAGACGGTGAGAAGTTCACCCAGCAGCATGGTCAGCCCGCCGTCGCCGGACATGGAGATGATCTGCCGGTCGGGGTGGGCGTAGGCGGCGCCAATGGCGTGGGGCAGCGCGTTGGCCATGGTGCCGTGTCGGAACGAGCCGATGATGCGGCGTCGCCCGGTGGGGGTCAGGTAGCGGGCGGCCCAGACGTTGCACATACCGGTGTCGACGGTGACGATCGCGTCGTCCGCGATGTGCTGGTCCAGCAGCGCGGCGGCGTATTCGGGGTGGATGGGGCGCAGGGTCTCGGCCTTGTTGGTGTAGGCCGCGACAACTTTTTCCAGTTTGTCGGCGTGCCGGCGCAGCATCCGGTCCAGAAAACTCCGGTCGGCCTTGGGTTCGATCAGGGGCAGTACTGCCTGCAGGGTGGCCCGGGCGTCGCCCTGCACGCCCAGGTCGAGGCGGCTGCGACGGCCCAGATGCGCGGGGTCGCGGTCGATCTGCACGGTGTGCGCCTGGGGCAGGAAGGTGTCGTAGGGGAAGTCGGTGCCGATCAGGAT
>Ga0137412_10002850_pt1 | contig 13728 bp, 12 predicted proteins | sample CZODoug2_1_16fun_FD_122160 | JGI IMG/M metagenome (GOLD analysis project Ga0137412, IMG submission 122160) | Vadose zone soil fungal communities from Angelo Coast Range Reserve, California, USA - CZODoug2_1_16fungal (Hybrid Assembly) | ecosystem: Environmental > Terrestrial > Soil > Vadose zone... | reverse complement strand
GTCGGGGTCATCCAGATACAGCGCCTCGCTGACCAGGTGATCGGATGCGCCGCCGAGTGGGTAGCGCATCTCGGCCAGACGCCGCAGCGAGCGCGCCAGGTCGAGCCGGCTCGGCACCAGAATGGCAAAGTGGTACAGGCCAGTCGCGCGCGCCGGCTTGGGTGAAGAACAGCTCCAGGAGTTGGGCCGCGAGATGGAAGAGTTCAAAGAATCCATGAAGGAAGGAAAAATGGATTCTGAAGGCGCGGAAGCCAGCGAATAAATCGAGAGCTCGCGCCCGCATCGATGCTAAAAAAGAAATCCCCCTACTCGGGGGATTTCTTTTTTTAGCGACCTGAGATTTTGGAAGCAGCGATGACGTTCAATAGACGTTCAAGAAGAAAAAACGGCGTTCGGCCTGCCTCGATTCGCGTCGGCACCGCGGTCCACCTTGTTCAGCCACCGCGTCAGGCCATCGCGAAAATAGTCGGGGTCGAGATCTAGATAGTCGCATAACGATTCGAAGCCCAGCGGCGAATCCGAGTTGCGCAGGCGGACCCACTCGCGAACCGTCGCGCGCGATTCGGGCCGCTCCCGATACTGCCGCAACAACATGTCCAGGAACGGAACGTACAAGTGATGTTCGGCCGATCGATCGAAAAGAACGAGGCCCTCTTCGTCGTTGAAGCGCACCTCCGGATGATCTGAGCCAGGCTCGTAAAGATCGGAGTCGATAACAGGTTCGAGTGGCCGGCCATCGACGCGATTGTTGGAGGGGGAAAACCGCAACGCCTCGGCGAAGGCGTTTGATTCGCGTTTCTTATAGATGCGCGGGGCGGGAAACGCCTCCCGCGATTCTGATAGATTTCGATTTCTCACCTGCATTTCGGCACCAATTCCCTCACAAGTGTTCCCACCGCGTTGGGACCTGCAGGGATGAGCAACACCTATGCCACCAACTTCCAGCGTCGTTGCAGCCTGCAGTCTTCTCAGTTGCCAAGAGTTTTCGCCTTCGTACTGCCTTAACGAAACGCTCCACTATGAATAAATTTCTGTGACCCTGTAAGAAAGGGAAACGTTGGCGGACGTTCTGACCCTTGGCATCAATTTTGATAGTCGATGCAAGCCTCGTCGCGGATCTAGCTGGCACGCGCCAATGGCAAATGAACCGCTAATAGGTCGAACGAGTTCAACCGCGGCATCACCCGCGGCGCCTCAGCGCTTCATCCTGATATCGAAACTATTTCGCGGCATCGGAAAACTGGGTCCCGGAATAGTTACCGGCGCATCCGACGACGATCCGAGCGGTATCGCGACCTACTCCCAAATCGGCGCGCAGTTCGGCTTCGCGATGCTCTGGACGATGCTTCTTACCTATCCCCTGATGGCGGGAATTCAGGAAATTAGTGCGTGGATCGGCCGGGTCACCGGGGTCGGCCTCGCGGGCAATATCCGCCGTCACTACTCGCCGATGGTGCTCTATCCATTGGTCGCGCTCTTGATGATCGCCAATATAATCAATCTGGGAGCCGACATCGGGGCGATGGGAAGCGCGCTGAAACTATTGCTCGGCGGATCTGCGCTGTTCTATTCCATCGAGTTCGGAATCATTTCCGTGATCGCGGCGGTATTTGTGCCGTATCGCCAATATGCACAATTGCTGAAATGGGCGACTCTCGTACTGTTTGTTTACGTAGCAACTGCATTAGTCGTTCATGTTCCTTTGAAGCCGGTGCTGAAGGGAACATTCATCCCGACTATCTATTTTTCGAATAGCTACTTGACCGCGTTGATGGCGGTGTTCGGGACCACGATCAGTCCATATTTATTCTTCTGGCAGGCATCGCAGGAGGTTGAGGAGCAAAAAGCCGCCCCCGACGAAAAGCCGCTCAAGCTCGCTCCGGAACAGGCGCCCGCGCAGCTTGAGACGATGCGCGCCGATACCTACCTGGGGATGGCATTTTCCAACATTATTGCCTTCTTCATCATCCTCGATACCGCGGCCGTGCTGCATACCCACGGCATCACGGACATTCAGACCGGCGCCCAGGCCGCCGAGGCGCTGCGTCCGCTAGCCGGAGAATTAACCTTTCTGCTCTTCAGTCTGGGCATTATAGGAACGGGTTTGCTCGCTATTCCGGTTCTAGCCGGATCTGCGGCCTACGCACTGGCCGAGGCTCTCAATTGGCCGACCGGCCTCGAACGCAAGCTTCATCGGGCCAAAGGCTTTTATGGAATCCTGTGCGGAGCGACTCTGCTCGGGGTCGCGATGAATTTTGGTTCCATCAATCCGATCAAGGCGCTCTTCTGGAGCGCGGTGCTCAACGGCATCGCCGCCGTTCCGATCATGATTACCATGATGCTGATGACCAGCAATCGTAAAGTTATCGGTACGCTCAAACTCCCTCGGCCGCAAAAGATAATTGGCTGGATAGCAACTTCGATTATGCTACTCGTAGCCATCGGTATGCTCGGAAGTCTGCTGGTAAATAGCCAGTAGCGCTTCCAGTGTGTTCACTGAACATAGTCACACGCCGCTCGTGAACTGACATACACTGACGTGCTCGAACGTTTGGTTGAACGACTCGCATCGCTGTTTGAAAAAATATCCGTATTCATAAGCGCGACAGATCGAATTTGAGCATCGCGACACGGTCGGGCGTGGCACCCGCCTTGCTTAATAGTTGGGCAGCGGAATGCATCCGCGAGCCCATAGGAGAAAAAAGAGATGTTCAAGAAAATCGTACCACTAGGACTTCTTGCGATCGCGATTGCCGGGCCTGCGTGGGCGCGCACTGCTTCCGCCGATGACGCCGCCGCGCTCCTGAACAAAGCCAACCAGATGAACTACGAGGAACAGGAGACCGCCAAAATGGCGCACTCCAAGGCTGGCGACAATCAAGCCCTGATTACTTACGCCGACACGATTCGTGGCGATCACGAGGCCAACGAAGAAGCAGTTGCCGCGCTCTCCCGGCAGAAGGGCATCAAACTCGAGGGCACCAATCCTGACAAAGTCGAAAAGGCCCCGATGAAAGATCTCAGCGGCGGCGCCTTCAACGACGCGTACCTCGACGAACAGATCAAGCGTCATAAGGACGCGCTCAGCATGTTCGAGAGTGCGAAGGGAAACTACAAATCCGATCCCGACATGGAACTCTACATCGAGCAGACGCTGCCGGTGCTCCAGGCGCATCTGAAGATGGCGCAAAATCTGCGACATCGTGTATCTCCGATGAGCGCTGAGGATCCCTCCAACAACAAGAGCACGACCAAGGGTATGGGCAAGAGCGCCGACCAGACCTCTGCACGCTAACGCTATGTGCTGAAATCGCTGCGTACGTATGGCGCGCGGTCGTTTGAAGGAAAGGAGTGAAAGCGATGTCTACAGTTGAGAAGTTCGTTGATGTGAATGTGCCGGTCCGCGTTGCCTACGACCAGTGGACACAGTTCGAAGATTTCCCGAAGTTCATGGAAGGCGTCCGGAAGGTGGATCAGCTCGACGATAAGCGAATGCACTGGGTCGTTGAAATCGCCGGCAAGACCGAGGAATACGACGCTGAGATAACCGAGCAGGTTCCCGATCAGCGGATCGCCTGGCGGAGCACCGGCGGCCCCAAGAACAGCGGCCTCGTCTCGTTCCACCCTCTGGACGCCAATCGAACCCGAGTGTTGCTCCAAATGGAATACGAACCGCGAGGCGCGGTGGAGAACGCCGGCGACATGCTCGGCGTGGTCTCGATGCGGTTGCAGGGCGACCTCGACCGCTTCAAGAAATTTATCGAGGCGCGTGGAGTGGAAACCGGCGCATGGCGGGGAAGTGTCTAGGAGATACTAAAGGTCTAATCAACGTTCCATCAGCAGCGGAACGCTGAGTGGTGGCTGGATGGCCTCCGGGAAATACCCAGGGCCGAGTAGGACATACTAATGGCTGAGTTTACTGAGATCGTAAAAGACTATTTCACAAATGCCCAAGTGAGTAAGTCCGCTTTGATGGACTTACTAAGCGAATTCCTGGCGGTGGAGGAGGGCGGACAACGGTTATATGAAAAAGCGCTGGAGCTGGTGTTCGACAGCGAGGTGAAAACCAAGTTCCGCGAATTTCTTAAACAGACGATGACTCATCAGAAAGTTCTGACCGAGATCATCAACAAGCTCGGTGGAAACCCGCGCGCGCAGAGCCATACCGCTAAAATCGCGAGCCAAAAAGCCGAGGCGTTGTTGCGCACCATGGGCGACCCCAGACTTTCTCGCGACCAGAATCAGCTGAACGCGATGGAGAACATTGTGCTCGTGGAAACCAAGGATCATGCCGACTGGGAATTGCTCGGCAAGATCACTCGGCAGACCACCGACAATCGACTTCGCGAAGTATTGGCGCCCGCCGCGAAGACCGTTGAACAGGAAGAAGACGAGCATTTGAACTGGACCCGGAAAAAGCTTGGCGAGTTGCAGATGGCCGCGCTCAGCCAAAACCGCAAGCCGGATGCCTCTGGCAATGGGCATGATTCGGAGCGTCAGGCAGCGCGTCCCGCGACCGTAGTGAAGCGTCCCAAGGCTAGTACTAAGCCGCAAATGAAGCGCAAATCCGGCACCGCGAACGGCAAGGCACGCACTGGCCGCGGAAATCGATCGTCGCATTAGGAACGGATTCCTCACGCGCGTTTAGCCGACGCGCGTGAGGCGCAATCTCTCGAGGCGCGTCGCCGAAAAAGCATGGACATCCTGCGGGCGACAAAAAGCTACGAACGGTGGATGCGTGAGCGCACCACCATCGTCGAGTCTCATCTGCGCTACAAGCATCAGCAGATGAAAGAGGATTTGTTTCTTTTTTTTCGTGGGACGTATTACCGCTGGGCGCAGCTATGGCCGGAAATCTGCGCCGATCTTATTAAAGCTCCTCGCGTGCTTGCATCTGCGGATCTGCACGTCAACAGTTTCGGGACCTGGCGCGACTCGGAAGGCCGCTTATGTTGGGGCGTCGACGATTTCGACGAGTCTTACCCGCTGCCATATACTCATGATCTGGTGCGCTTGGCCGCCAGTTTAAAAATCGTAATTGAATCGAAAGATCTGACTATCAAGCTGAAAGACGGCTGCGAGATCCTGTCGACAGCCTATCGCGATACGCTTCACGCGGGCGGCAAGCCAATAGTATTGGCCGAGAATGAGGAACATCTCGAGCAGCTTGGAATCGAGGCAATCAAGCCGCCAAAAAATTTCTGGGAAAACCTGAACCAGCGTCCCGCGATCAAGCATGGACTTCCTTCGGACGCCAAACAGGCGTTCGAAAAGATGCTTCCCGAGCCGAGCCTCGACTATAAAGTTGTGCTGAGGGAGGCGGGGATGGGAAGCCTCGGCCAGCAGCACTTTGTCGCGATTGCCAACTGGTGCGGCGGATGCATCGCGCGCGAAGCGAAAGCCATGGTTCCCTCGGCTTGGGCCTGGCTCGATAGCCAGAAGAATAGCCACAGTAATAGTCAATCCTATTATCAGGAGACTATTAAGTCGGCGGTCCGCTCGCACGATCCATATCAAGAAATTGTTGGCCGATGGCTAATGCGCAGACTGTCTCCCGATTCCAATCCCGTTGACATCACCAAACTGCCCGGGCAGAAAGATGAGGAAACGCTTCTTCATGCCATGGGCGCAGAGGCTGCCAACGTGCATCTGGGAAGCAAGCGCCAGGTCGGGAATGTTTTGAAAGACTTGCGGCGAAAAAAATCGAACTGGCTTGTATCCGCAGCTAAACAGATGGCCAAAGCGATGTCCTCCGAATGGCACGACTACAAAAAATCGTGATCGCGACTCTGTCCCTGGCCTTCATTTTCGGCCTGATCGCAACTCAGATCGTCGCGTCAACCGGCCAGACTCCCGTTCAGGACGCTCCTCCTCGCATCGACCCGCCCTTTGCGGATCTCCGGACCTCAGATCTTCGCGACAGCTTCGACGAGCAGCACTTTGGACATCGTCACGAAGCGATCGACATCATGGAGCCGCTCGGAACACCGATTCGCTCGGTTGACGATGGCCGAATCCGGAAGCTGTTTCTGAGCAGGGCCGGTGGCACAACGATATACCAATTCAATGATTCCGGTAGCTACTGTTACTACTATGCGCACCTGGATCATTATGTAGATGACCTGCGCGAAGGACAGCGCGTGTTCCGCGGACAAATAATTGGCTATGTCGGAACTAGCGGCGATGCGTCGCCCAACGCGCCGCAGCTCCACTTTGCAATTTTCCGACTCGACGACGATAAGCGCTGGTGGAAAGGTACGCCGATCAATCCCTATCCAATCCTGCTGGAAGCGGTGAAAAGGATTCCCCCTACTGATAATGCAGGAATAGCAACTAACTAATCGACAGGATTGGTCAGTGTATTAGTCAGTCAGCCGCAATGTCGGGCGACAGTCTCGAGCAGACGATCGATGTCCACCGGCTTGCGCAGAATACTGTCAGCGTCGATTGGTTTCGCCGCACTCGACGCCGACACCACCACGACCGGGATTTTAGCGATTCTCGGATCCAGCTTTTGCCGGCGGCGGAACTCCCACCCGTCCATCGTCGGCATCAGAAGATCGAGCACAATCAAGTTAGGCAGCGGCGATCGTCCGAGCAGCTCCAGCGCTTCCGCGCCGTGATGGGCGCTGGCTACTGCGTAGCCGTGTGACTCCAGCAGATCGCCGAGAGCTTCGAGCGCATCCGGATCATCCTCGACGATGAGTATGCTCAGTTTTGCACCCCCGGAGTTTTCTACCATGTCCAGACAGCCTTTGATGAAATCGAGAGGAAGGTGAGCGACCTGAGGGACTCTCCGATCGACGTGCGAAGTCTTAGAGGCATTCCGCTTGGCGGATAGAACCTGCAACTAATTTTAGTCCCGCCCGCTAGCCGGCTCAAGTCATCAGTTGCGCTTACATTGTGCATAAATTATCGTCGCAGACTTGCCTCTGACTATCGTTCAAGTGAGACTCGTAGGAAATAGAACCGAAGTGCATTAGGTACTTTGCGGCACCGGAGTGCCGGGTTTTCCATGGCGAAATCGTCCGACACCCCTATCGCCGATCAATCTGTTTCTGCCGATCTGCTCGTCTCATTCTTCAAATCTTTTCCCGGGCGCGCGTGGATTAAGGACAGTGCGGGTCGTTACATCTATGCCAGCGATAGCCTGCTCGCCGCGTTCGGGCTCACCAGGGAAGAGGTGCTCGGCGCCACTGACGATTCGAGATTTCCGTACTACGCGCGCAGTCGGAGCAGAAACGATCAACTCGCGTTGTCAAGTGGACAGCCTCAGCAAACGACCGAACTTATAAGAGAAAATGGGCAGGCGAAGTACCTGTTCGTGGTCCGATTCCCGATTGACTCCGCGGAAGGGCGCTTCGTTGGCGGACTGGCTATCGAAATGACCGAAGAGATTTCCGCGCTCGAGGGCCTGCACAAAGTTAATCAGCAGCTTTTCCGCAGCGAGCGCCTCCGTTCGGTCGGCGAACTCGCATCGGGAATCGCACACGACATCAATAACAGTCTCAATGCGATGCTGCTCGGAATCGAATTACTCCGCAACGAAGAGGTGGACGCAACCCTCAGCCGGCGAATCGAACGGCTTGGCCGAGTGATGAAAGACGCCGCCGCACGAGTGACCCGCCTTCAGGACGTCGTCCACGAGCGCTTCGACGAACCGCTGGAAAGCATCGATCTGCGCCGCGTCATCGAAGAATCGGTTGAGATGGTCCACTTCGTGGTCGAGAAGAGTCCCACTCCGACCGGTGGAACCATCAAGGTCGCGTTCGAAGTTCCGTCGCTGCCGCCGATTCTGGGCTATAGCGCGGAACTGCGCCACGTTTTCGCAAATCTCCTGCTCAACGCGCGCGACGCGCTCCCGTCGGGCGGCAACATCGTCATCACCGGCGAACCAATGGAAGACGCCATCGTCATCGGCGTCGCGGATGACGGCGTCGGTATTAAGCCGGATCTGATCGCGAAAATTTTCGATCCGCTTTTCACGACCAAGAACACCGGCACCGGCCTTGGCCTCTCGATGGCGCGCGATGTAATGACCCGGATGGGCGGCAGCATCAGCGCCAACAACCGCCCGCAAGGTGGAGCAGTCTTCAATCTTCGCTTTCCGCTTCCGCGCGCGGCCTCACGCCCCGAATCGCCGGCGCTTGACGCGCAACCAGCCCCGTCCGCTTCGAGCCATTCCATTCTTATCGTCGATGATTACGAAGATTCTGTAATCTCGCTGAAGGCGGTGCTCGAGCTCCGCGGACAGAATGTGGAGACTGCAACCAGTGGCAAGGAGGCGCTGGCCAGGATTCAAGCCGGCGCCACCTTCGACGTGATGCTTTGCGATCTCAATCTAAAAGAAATGGACGGATGGGCGATCGCGGAGGAAGTATCGAAAATCGCAAACGGTCCCAAATTCTATCTAATGACCGGATGGCTCCCCGATCTCCCGGATAGCGATCCCAAACGCAGCCTGGTCAAAGAAATTCTGACCAAGCCAATCGATCTCGACCACCTGTTCAGAATCCTCGACGGGATCGACTAGCCGGCCACCCCGCGAGCGCCCGACGGCGAGGTCCGCGCGTCGGCGCGATTTTCATCGCTGTTCAGAAGATTTTCGAGTTTGCTGAGCGCGCTTTCGAGGTCGGCGTGTTTGTCGATCGTGTCGAGAAACGGATCGTTCTTGAGGCGCGTCATCCGGGGCACAATCGTCTTGATATTGTAAATCGACGGATCCAGCGCCGGCTTCAGCTCCGTCCACTTCATCGGCGACGAAACCGGCGCACCGTCCAGAGGCCGCACCGAGAACGGCGCCGCGATAGTCTTGCCATGACCGAGTTGTAGATAGTCGATATAGACCCGGCCCTGCCGGGTGCGCGGATTGCGATTGATAGTCGCGATTTTGGGAAGTCGCCGCACTACGATTTCCGCGACCAGCTCCGAGAACATCTTCGCCTGCGCGTAGGTATATTTCGGCGCCAATCCCACCACCACGTGAAGCCCCATTTGTCCCGAGGTCTTGAGGCACGCCTCGAGACCTACTTCGCGCAGAACCGCGGCGGTCTCGCGCGCCACCAGCACCGCGGATCGCGTGGTCGAGCCCTTGGGATCGATATCGAACAGCAGCCAGTCGGGACGTTCCAGGTGAGTGATTCGCGACGACCAGATGTGAATCGTTACCGCGGCTAGATTCGCGACGTACGCGAGCGCCTCCTCGCTTTCGAGGATGAAGTAACCGATTTCGCGCTTCGAGTCCTCCGACCAGATCTTTTCGATCCGAATCCACGAAGGCACAAATGCGGGCGCGTCCTTCTGATAGAACATCTTGCCCCCGATACCGTCGGGATATCGGGTGAGCATCACCGGACGATCCTTGAGGTAGGGCAACATCCATTTTGAAATCGCGCGATAGTACTCGACCAGGTCACCTTTCGTATAGCCGTCTTTAGGAAAGAAAATTTTCTCCGGATTTGTGACGGTTGCGACATCCGTACTCGCAGGTTTCTTCTTGATGCGCCCAGCTGGATGCGACCCAGTGTCGGCCGCGTCGGCATCACCGTCGATCTCGGCAGCCTGCCTGATCGCTACTCCGCGCTCGCCCGCGTGCTCGTCGACTGAGTCCGCGTCAGTGAGAGGCTCGCCGCCAGATTCCGCCGAATCGGTATCGCTGCCCGGACCGCCGTAGTGGCATTCTTTCGGATCGACGTCATCGACGAGACCCAGGAAACTAGGCGCTCTGATCCCGCCGCTGTTCGTCCACTCGCTGAACCTGACGTTGCAAACCAAGTCTGGCCGCACGAAGTGAACGTTTTTTCCCGGCGTGGGTTCATCAAGCGCGGCCTTGCGAAATGGCGACGCCGCTTGCGCGCGCTCCTCGAGCATCGAATAGATTTTGCGTAGCGTCTCGCGATTGAAGCCGGTGCCGACCTTGTCCGTATAGCGAAGCGAGTCTTCCGAATCGTATTGGCCGAGCAACAAGGCGCCGAAATGGGTCCGCGATCCTTCAGGGCTCGTGTAACCGCCGATTACGAATTGCTCGGTCCGCGGGCATTTGATCTTCAGCCAATCTCCACTCCGGATGCCGCGATAAGGCGAATCGCGCAACTTGGCCACGATTCCCTCCAAGCGTCCCTCCGCAACCGCATCGTAAAAGTCCTTCCCGCGTTCGACTACATGATCGCAGTAGCGCACCGGACCTTCGCCAAGAATCAGTTCACTCAGGCGCCGCTTGCGCTCTTCGAGCGGTATAGTTCGGGTATCGAAACGATCGAACGCGAGCAAGTCGAAGACATAGTAATGGACCGGAACCGCGAAGCTCAGCCGCGCTACCTGGCGGGCGTCATTCACATGCATCCGGCGTTGCAGCAATTGAAAACTCGGACGTCCGTCGTCACCTTGAGCCACGATTTCGCCGTCGAGGACGAAGCGGTCGTACGGCAGCGAGTTCAAGGCGAGCACGACTTCCGGATAGCGCGCGGTAATGTCGGTGCCGCTCCGCGCATATAGATGAGCCGCTCCGCCGTCTCGAATCGCAAGCGCACGCACGCCGTCGTACTTGAGTTCGAAGAGCCAGCCGGCGCTGTCAAAAGCCTCGGCCCCGAGTTTGGCAAGTGTTAGCGGAAAATCTCCGCGTTTCAGCGGCGATGCAAGTTCCGGGAGCTTCATTCGCGCGAGCCGGCTGGTAACTTTCTGGCCCACCGACGGCGCATCGCGCATCTCGTCGATCGTCAGGCCCGACAGCACCGAGCGCGGATGCTCCTCGAGGACGTCCGACGCCGTCGCATGCTCGTCGCGCTTCTTGATCAGCAGCCAGTTTTGCTTGTCCTTGGGATCGGCGTTGTTACGGCCTCCGGTCCGCACCAGGGTAAAAGCTCCGTTCAGCTTGAAGCCGTGGAGATTGATATCCACCTTGCCCTTGCGGATCGCATCCGCGGCGTCGGCTTCACCCTCCAGAACGTTGTACACGCCGCGATCCCAGACGATCACCGCGCCCGCTCCGTAGTTCCCCTCGGGAATCACTCCTTCGAAGTCGCCGTATTCGAGCGGATGATCCTCGACCGCAACCGCCAGGTGCTTGTCGGCTGGATTGAGCGAAACTCCCTTGGGGACCGCCCACGAGCGGAGTACGCCCTCCATCTCGAGGCGGAAATCATAGTGAAGCCGCCGCGCGGCGTGCTTTTGGATAACGAAGATCCCGCCGGTTGACGGACGCCCATTCGGGACGGCCTTGCCGAATGGCTCGGGAGTACGTTCAGCGTGCCGTTTTTCGCGATATTTACTTAGCGACATGGAGAACTGCCGCGGGTCGAACTATCCGCGATCGAGATTGGCCGCGGCCGCGTCACCGACCAATCGCCCGATACTACCGTGGCCGAGGCTAGCGGGCGCTGCGGGCACGCGAGCGCTTAGCGTGAGCTTTGCGTTCCTCTTGAGCCGGCTGTTCCGCTTCCGCTTCTGCTTTGGATGATTTCGCGGACTCTTTGCCATCTTCGCCGCTGAACGCGACCCCGCGCTTTTCCAGCGACGCCTTGAGCGCGCCCATCAAGTCGATCACGTTGCCACGACGCTCTTGCGGGGTCGGCTCGGCGACCTCGTGTCCCGCGAGTTTCTGCTCGGCCGCCTCGACCACCCGTTCGCGATAATGGTCGTGGTACTTCGACGGCGCGAATTTCTTCTGGGTAAGATCCGCGATCAAACGCTGCGCAAGCGCGAGTTCTGAATCCTTAACCGGCGCATCGACTCCATGATCGATCTCCTTGAAAGATCGAATCTCATCTTCGTAGTACATCGTATGCAGCATCAGGCCGTCGTCATGCGGCCGAATCAGCACCACTCGTTCCTTGCCTCGCATTGTAAACTTCGCGACTCCGACCCGGCCCGCTTTGGCCATCGCTTCCTTGAGCAGATGGTAGGCCTTTGCCGAGGTCGGTTCGCATCCGAGCAGATATGAGTTCTCGAAATAAACAGGATCGACTTCGCTGACCGGAATGAATTCCTCTATTTCGACCGCGCGATCCGCCGCCGCCTCCAGCTTCTTCAATTCCTCGTCGGTGAAGGTTACGTAACGGCCCTTCTCGACTTCATAGCCCCTGACCAGCTCGCTGCGGTCGATAATCTTTTCTTCCACCGGACAGAAAATCTTTTCCTGGATCCGGCTCATGTCCTTCGCGTGGAGGAGGTTGAACCTCACGGATTTCGAGCTCGTAGCCGGAAACAAGCGGACCGGTATCGAGACTAATCCGAAGGTGAGGCTTGCGGACGATATGGATCGAGCAGCCATCTCATGAACCTCCAAAGTTCAGAAGCGGGGGCCATATTACACCGGCATTTTGCCGCGCAACAGTACCATCAACCGCATCTGCTACCTAGTAAGTCGACGCCATCAATATGAGGCAATCGTCATGCCACGGTTGGGGATTTCGCCTCAACGTCATCCGCTCAGGCCGGTTCACGTTAATGGAAAACGTGCGAGTGTCCGTCCATGATCTAGCCGCCGCAACCCTAAAGAATTTTCCGGCCCCTAATTCTGAGCGCGATTGATCAACCGTGGAACACGGGTATTTTCTTCGAATTTCCTCGTAAATTTCGCGGCAACTTGATGGCAACGATTTTGCTTTACCCTTAGCCGTGCGACCAAGAGCCAAGGTCGCCAATCTACTGAGGGAACCAGAGAACGATAGGTGAGGGAACCATCATGAACTTAGAAACAGCGAACGACTTGCCCAGCATTTTTCAGGGATCCGACATACTCCCCGTCCAGTATACTGACCTGTTTCGACGCGGGACGTCGTCGGACTCGGAGCGCCGTCTACTGTTCGCGCTGCTCGAGGACGGCATCCGATGCTACCTCCGCTACCGCGACGCCGAGCGGAATTCGCCCCAGCGGCTCGAATTTCTCGAAGCGTCTAATTGGATCAATTCCGAAGACGACGACGGCCCCTTCGCCTTTGTAAACGTGTGCGAGTCGCTCGGCATCGACCCGAGCCGTCTTCGCTGGGGCGTCCATAAACATATCGGGATGCTCGAGGAGATCCGCGTCTGACCTGAAAAACTGAAAACTCCTGTTGCCGCCCAGTGTCGATGGCAAGCGTAGCGGTTGGCGGAAACTTGAATAGAGGCGTTGGCTGTATATCAGCCAGCGCCTCTGCGCATCAGGAAGTTTGAGAACTTATTCGGTTTCCATTGGGCGCTGCTCATCAGACTGGTACACCCCGATCGGCGGCAAGCTACTCGGGACAACGCTCGGGACGACCGCCTGCGCGCGAGGGCTCACCGGAACCGCATTGCCGATGCTGGTCGAAGTCTGCCCATCCTGCCAGACAGAGGAGCGGGTACGCGTCTGATGAGTCTCTTCATTCAGCAGAGTCATCTGAATCGACGTGTACTCGCCCTTGGGGAAAAATACGTAGCCATTGATCGAATAGTTCGGATGAGCCTCGCGCGGTTGCAAGGCCAGTGAGGAGATCTGCGTCTCGGCATCGTGATGCGCTGCCGATTGACCCTGCATCCCGCCATACACTCCGCCGCCAGCCGCACCGATACTGCCGCCCATCGCGGCGCCGACCAATGCACCTTGCGCCGGCGAGAGCACAATAGTGCCGACGGCGGCGCCGACCGCGGCACCGGTCGCCGCTCCCACGAGCGCGCCAATCACTGCGTTCTTCGCCGCGCCGGTCCAGCCGGCCTTCAGCGCATTTGCGTCGCCTGCTTCCTTGATCGCATGATTCGCCGAAATCGGCA
>Ga0137412_10002849_pt1 | contig 13728 bp, 11 predicted proteins | sample CZODoug2_1_16fun_FD_122160 | JGI IMG/M metagenome (GOLD analysis project Ga0137412, IMG submission 122160) | Vadose zone soil fungal communities from Angelo Coast Range Reserve, California, USA - CZODoug2_1_16fungal (Hybrid Assembly) | ecosystem: Environmental > Terrestrial > Soil > Vadose zone... | reverse complement strand
TTGTCTGCGAGTCCCGGCGGGTCGATACGCAGGCGGCGCGCCGGGGTCCGCCGGCCGGCGCGGCGCAGCATGCGCCGCCGCACCCGGATGCGAGCGGCCGAAAATCCCTGGCGGCTCGGGGCTTTCGCGCTTATGGTCGGGTCGATGTCAATAACAGACGACGCAGCTGAGACCTCCGAGCACCTTACCTTCGAGACCGCTCGGGCGGTGCTGGCTGCCTATGATTTGCCGTCCGATGCGCGGCTGGTGTCGCTCGGATCCGGCAATAATACGACGTTCCAGGTTACGGCTGACGGCACGCGATATGTGTTGCGGGTGCACCGGCCGGGATATCGTACGGCGGCGAATATCCGTGCCGAGTTGCATTATCTTCAACGTCTGCGTGCGGTGCTCGACGGTACGGTGGTGCAGGTTCCGCAACCGGTGCCGTGCCGTGATGGACGCCTGGTGGTCGAGGCCGGCTTGCGGTATTGCGACCTGCTCACCTGGCTCGATGGGCACGTGCTGGTGCCCGGGCAGGGACTCGGACCGCACGGCGTGCACGATCTCGGCCACACGCTCGGCCGGCTGCACAACGCCGCTGAACTCATCGGACCGCAATTCGACGGGGAGCTGCCTAGCTGGGATGCCGACGGTATGTTTGTGCCCGCCGCCTCACCGTTCCGCCCAGTTCTCGAGTTGGACGAAATCCTGTCGGAGAACGATCGTCCGTTGTTCGACGAAATTGCCGACCGCACCCGCACCATCTTTGACGTCCTCAACCGTGATGGCGCGTACGGAATAATCCATGCCGATTACATCCTCGGCAATGTCTTCCTGCGACGCCAGGCCGACGGTTGGCAAACAGGCGTCTTCGATTTCGACGATTGTGGCTTCGGCTATTACTTATACGACCTGTGCCCGCTGTTGGGCAATCTGGCCGGGTATCCCGGTGCCATCCTTGACAATCCCTACTATCCGGCATTGCGTGAGGCCTTTCTCGATGGATATCGCACTATCCGTTCGCTGCCGAGAGAATGGGACCGCCACCTGCCAGTGTTGATGGCGGCGCGGCAGGCCAATCACTGCTTGTTGACGGCGCGGCCAGATGTGTCGCCAACGCCACGTCACGATGCCGCCTGGCGAATGTCGCTGGCCCGCCGCTGCCTGGCGCTGGCTGCCTGACGTACCCAAGTGATCGGCCGATCCCTTCCGATCACATCGCGCTGTTCGTCAGTGCGATTCTGCACGCGTCGAGATCGTCGCGGAATTCCGCCACCTTTCGCGTGCCTAGTGCCGCGACTATCTCGGCCTCCAGATGCTCTACGGGCGCGGCATAGTGAGCCAGCAGGTCGCGGCCATCGTCGGTCAGGCTGACCACGAGCTCCCGTCGATTCCCCGGATTTCGGGTGCGCCGCACGAGGCGCCGGCGTTCCAGATTGGCGATCAGATCGGCAATCGACTGCGGCCGGACGAACGAGTCCCGCGCGAGCTGGGCCGGGGACAGCCCGTCGTGCCGGTCGAGCACGGTCAACGCCGTGTATTGCAGAGCGGTGATGCCGGCCGGGCGGAGAATGTCGTCCAGCCGGGCGCGCACGACCAGCTCGAGCTGCTTGATCATATAGAGCAGCGATGGCCGTGGCATGAGATTGACTCTATCAGACTATTGACAGGAAACCTGTCGGTAACCAGTATGTGCATCAGAGGTCAGTTTCAACGGCGATAGGAGCCTCATGAATTTGTCCGGAAAGGTCGCCATCGTCACCGGCAGCGGGCAGGGCCTCGGCCTCGCGTATGCCCGAGCGCTCGCGGCGAGCGGCGCGGCCGTCCTCGTGAACGACGTCAACGCCGAGAATGCCGAGAATGCCGCCGAAACGATCGAAAAGGACGGCGGCCGAGCAGTCGCTGTTCCGGTCGCGGTTGGCACCGCCGAGGCGGCGCAACAACTCGTGGCCGCGGCCCTCGATTCGTTCGGACGGCTCGACATCATGATTACCAATGCCGGTGTGCTGCGCGATCACGTGTTGTGGAACATGACCGACGACGACTTCGACACCGTGATCCACGTACATCTGCGCGGCACGTTCACCTGCGCCCGCGAGGCCGCGAAGCATTTCCGCGCGGCCGGCGAGGGTGGCCGAATCATTCTCGCCGGTTCGCCCGCCGGTCAGCGCGGTAATTTCGGCCAGACCAATTACGCCGCCGCAAAGGCCGGAATCGCGGCAATGGCCCGCACGTGGGCGATGGAGCTGGCCAAGGCAAAGGTGACTGTAAACGCGATCATTCCCAACGCCGCCACCGCAATGACCGAAACTGTCCCGCTCCTCGCGCCTTATGTTGATGGCCTCAAGGAAGGCAAACCCATTCCGTCGATCGTCCGCCGGGCGGCATCATTCGGTACGCCCGAGGACGTTGCGGGTCTGGCGGTCTGGCTGGCCTCCGACGCGTCGGCCGGAGTGACCGGCCAGGCCATCGGCATCGGTGGCGACCGGCTCTCGCTGTGGTCGCATCCGGCCGAGACTCGCAGCGCCTTCCGCGACGGCGGCTGGGACGCCGACGCTATTGGTGAGGTGTTCGCCAGCTCTGTCGGTGAAAATCTCGAGACTTACGGTATTCCGTTTCTCAAGCTGCCCGACCCTAGCCAATGACTGCGCTCAACCTGCCGGCGCTCACGGCCATCGACGTGCACACGCACGCCGAAAGCGACGGTCACGGGCATTACGCCCTGCCGGCGAGCCTATTAGCCGGGGCGGGTGCCTATTTTCACGGTGAGTCCGGAGCCACTACTGTCGACGAGCTCGCCGATTACTATCGGCAGCGGCACCTGGCCGCGGTCGTGTTCAGCGTTGATGCGGAGGCGGCGCTGGGGCACCCGCGACTGAGCAATGTCGATGTCGCAGAGGCCGCAAAGCGGCATCCGGACGTGCTGATCCCGTTTGCGTCGATCGACCCGGCGAAGGGGCGTTCCGGCATAGAGGAGGCGCGCCGGCTGGTCAACGACCATGGCGCGCGAGGTTTCAAGTTTCATCCCAGCGTGCAGGCCTTCTGGCCGGATGACCACGCCATTTATCCTTTCTACGAGGCGATCCAGGAGCTGGGCGTGCCGGCTCTCTTTCACTCTGGGCAGAGCGGGATCGGATCCGGCGTGCGCGGCGGTGGCGGGATCCGGCTGAAATACTCGAATCCCATGTGCCTGGACGATGTGGCCGTCGACTTTCCTGATCTCACGATCATCCTCGCGCACCCGTCATTCCCGTGGCAGGACGAGGCGTTGGCCGTGGCCACGCACAAGCCGAATGTCTACATCGACCTGTCCGGCTGGTCGCCGAAATACTTTCCGCCGCAACTCGTGCGCTATGCCAACTCGCTACTCAAACACAAGGTGCTCTTCGGCTCGGACTTCCCGTGGATCACGCCCGACCGCTGGCTCAAGGACTTCGAGGCGCTGGAGATCAAAGAGGACGTACGGCCGCTGATCCTGAAAGACAATGCCATCCGTGCGCTGAAACTATGATCGCCGACCACGGACTTGGCTCCTGGCCGCAGCGGCGGGCGAGGATGGAGCCCGATGCGGTCGCGCTGATCCAGTCCGAACGCCGCGTCACCTATCGCGAGCTGGACCGCCGGACCGCCGCCCTCGCCGCGGCATTGGCCGAACGCGGCGTGAAACCGGGGGATCGGGTCGGGTATTTAGGTCCCAACGACATTGCGACCTTCGAGACGCTGTTCGCGACCACGCGTTTAGCTGGGATATTCGTTCCGCTCAATACCAGGCTCGCGCCACCGGAAATCGCGTACATGCTGGACGATTGCATCGTGTCCGTGCTGGTTGTCGCACCCGAGCTGGAAACGGTCGCAGCGGATGCGCTGGCCCGCAGCAAAGGCGTCGGGCTCGTCCTGCACTTAGCCGACGAGCACTACGAGAGCCTGCTCGACGCCGATACGCCGCCGCCCAGCGTGCCGGTCGAGCTGACCGATCCGGCGCTCATCCTCTACACCTCCGGCACCACCGGTAGGCCCAAGGGTGCGGTGCTGAGCCACGGCAACGTCACGTGGAACACGCTGGACCATTTTGCGCACCTGGAAATCTCCCGATCCGACATCAGCCTCTGCTCGGCGCCGTTGTTTCACGTATTGGGTCTGGGGCAGATCACGCTGCCGACGCTCTTCGCCGGCGGCTCCGTCGTCGTTATCCCCAAGTTCGATCCTGCCGCATTCCTGAAGACAATCGCGGCGGAACGCGCGACCGCATTTCCGCTCGCCCCGACGATGCTGCAGATGCTCAGCGACCATCCCGACTGGAACGATACCGACACGTCCAGCGTGCGGACGGTAGCCTGCGGCGGATCACCGATTCCCGAACGGGTTGCGAAACAATGGCTGGCCCGTGATATTCGGCTGCTGCAGGGTTACGGCATGACGGAGGCGTCGCCCGGCGTGTTGATGGCCCTGCAATACGGCGCGCAGGAACGACCCACTTCCGTTGGAGTGCCGCATTTCTTCACCGACACCGCATTGCTGACCGGCGACGGCACTATCGTCCAGCGCCCGGGACAGGGCGAGCTTCTGGTCGCCGGACCGAATGTCTTCTCCCATTACTGGAACAAGCCACAGGAAACGGCGGACGCGTTCGTCGACGGCTGGTTTCGGACCGGCGACATCGTGCGGGTCGAGGACGATGGCTGGGCGTACGTCGTCGACCGGGTCAAGGACATGTTCATTTCTGGCGGGGAGAACGTCTACCCGGCCGAGGTTGAGGCCGCGATCGGCACGCTCGAGGGCGTACTGGCGTGTGGGGTTGTCGGCGTGCCCGACGAACGGTGGGGCGAGGTCGGGCTGGCATACATCGTCGCCCCCCAAGGCCTGGACGCCGCCGCGATCCGCGGACATCTCGACGGACGGCTCGCCCGCTACAAGATCCCGCGACGATTCGTATTTGTCGACGAATTGCCCCGCAACGCCGGCGGGAAACTCCTGCGGCATCGATTGCGCGAGCAGGCCCAACAGATCAAGGAGCAATCACCATGAGTACCACAATCGCCCGGCCGGCCGACCTGCTTGAGCTCGTCGGCCAGGACCTCGGCACCAGCGCCTGGCTGACCGTGCCGCAAAGCGATATCGACATGTTCGCAAAAGCCACTCACGACGAGCAGTGGATCCACGTCGATGCGGACCGGGCGAAAAGCGGTCCGTTCGGCGGCACGATCGCGCACGGCTACCTCACGTTGGCGTTGCTCATCCCGCTGTGGGCCGACGTTCTCGTGATCGAGCATCTGCGAATGGCGGTGAACTACGGGGTCAACAAGGTGCGCTTCCCGGCGCCGGTCCCGGCCGGCGCGCGGGTGCAGTTGCACGCCACGCTTGCCGCCGCCGAGCCGGTCAAGGACGACGGGATCCAGGTCACCGTCGATGCAACTGTGCAGGTCGAGGGCAGCAGCAAACCCGTCTGCGCCGCCCAAATGGTGCTCCGCTACTACTCCTGATCCGCGGCAACGAAACTGACCGGCGCCTCGAATGCGGCTCGGCGCGCGGCGCGCCGGAATGCGGCGAGTACGGCGGGGCCGACCAGGAGGATGCAGACGAAGTTGGTAATCGCCCGGCCGGTGTCCCAGCCAAGCGATGTGGTGGCGTCGAATACCAGATAGCGGTGCCATTGCTGGACGAACGAGGCACCTGGTACGTAGGCAATCGAGCTGCTGGGATCGACGGAGAACGGCCAGAATGACAGGTTGAGCATGAAGCCGAAGAAATAGCCGGAGATCGCGCCGTAGCACGCCAACATCAGGATCTCGTACCGTCCGCGAAGCTTTGGCAACAATCCCGCGAACAACCCGACCCACGCGCAGCCGAACATCTGATAAGGCAGCCAGGGGCCGACGCCGCCAGTGATCAATGCCGAGGCGAACAGTGACGTGCAGCCGAGGGTGAAGCCGAATCCCGGCCCGAATACCCGGCCGGCCAACACAAGTAGGAAGAAGACTGTCTCGACTCCCGCGGTGCCGGCGCCCAGTGGGCGCAATGCCGCGTTGACGGCCGACAACACTCCGAGCATCGCAAGCGCCTTGGAGTCGATGCCACCATCCGCGATTTCGGCGAACACGACGGCCAGCACGAGGAGCAGCAGCACCCCGAACATCAACGGCGGGGTATAGGAGGTCTCGAATTTTCCTGGGGCGACGACAAATGGCCAGAGGAAGGCCACGAACCCGATGAATGAAGCCATCGCGATCGTGCTGATAGTGCGGGCCTGTACCCGGATCGCGACGCCGCTCATGATGCCTGCATTTCGGCGAGCGATTGTGCCACCTGCGAGACGGTCAGATAGGGCAGCGGGGCAAGGATTTTCGCCACCTGGGGCGCGAAGGTCGGCGAGGCGACGATGACCTCCGCGGTCGGTCCATCGGCCACGGTCTCGCCCTCGGCCATCACGATGACCCGATCCGCCGCCGCCGCGACGAATTCCACGTCGTGCGTCGCGATCACCACCGAATGTCCCTCGGCCGCGAGCGTATTGACGATCTCGATCAGCGCGTGCTTGGTGTGATAGTCGAGCCCGCGGGTGGGCTCGTCGAGCAGGATCACGCGCGGCGTGGCGGTGAGTTGCACGGCGAGGACGAGTGAAAGGCGCTGCCCCTCGGACAGATCGCGGGGGTGCTGGCCATCCGGAATTCCCGCGGCCAAGTGATCGAGGAGCTTGCGCGCGGAATGTGGTGCCGCGTCGGACTCGCGGTCGGCTTGGTCGAGTTCGTCCCGCACGGTGTCGAGGTAAAGCAGGTCGCCGGGCGTTTGCGGCACGAGACCGACGAGTCGCCTGGCGGCCGCGGCGGAGAGGTCTTTCGGATCCTGCCCGCCGACATCGACGCTCCCGCTCTGCCGCGGGCCCGAGCCCTGGATCGCCCACAACAGCGACGATTTACCCGAGCCATTGCGTCCCATCAACGCCGTGACCTGACCGCCGGCCAGCTGCAGGTCGAGACCGCGGACGGCCAGCACATCGCCGTACCGTACGACAATCTTGCGAGCCCGCAGTGCCGCCGGACCGGACGGTTGCGCAATCGCGCGGGCCGGCGGTATTTCGCGCGCGGCGAGTTGGGCGCGCAATGCCGGAGCCTCGCGGCGAGCGTCGCGAATGGACAGTGGCAGCGGGGCCCAGCCGGCCAATCGACCCAATTCCACGACCGGCGGGGCGACCGACGTCTCGGCGAACAATGGAGCGGGCAGGCCATGGCGCACCGTTCCGTCGCCGTGTAGATAGACCACTCGGTCGGCGTATTGCACGACCCGTTCGAGCCGGTGCTCGGCGAGCACGACGGTCACACCGAGATCGTGCACCAGCCGGGTGACCGCGGCCAGCACCTCCTCGGCGGCGGTCGGGTCCAATGCGGACGTGGGCTCATCCAGCACCAGCACCCGCGGGTGCGCGGTCAATACCGAGCCGATCGCGACCCGCTGTTGCTGCCCACCCGAAAGCTCATGCAAGGCGCGGTTTCGCAGCTCGGCGAGGCCGAGCAGGTCGAGGGTTTCTTCGATTCGTTTGCGCATCACATCGGGCGGTACGGCGAGTTGTTCCATCGCGTACGCCAATTCTTCTTCAACCGTGTCGGTGACGAATCCGGCGACCGGATCCTGCCCGACGACTCCCACGACATCGGCCAGCTCGCGGGGCGGATATTTGCTGGTGTCGCGGCCGTCGACGGTGACCCGCCCGGCCAGCGTTCCACCGGTGAAATGCGGGACCAGGCCGTTGATCGCGCCCAGAAGGGTGGATTTCCCGGATCCGGTGCGACCGACCACCAGACAGAGCTCGCCCTCGTCCACCCGCAAATTGACGTCGCGCAGGACGGGTACGACGGTCTCGGCATAGGTCAGCGTGACCTGATCGAAGACAATCATGCGGCCATTTTCGTTTTCTGCGCGGTTATCGGATCCGCCGCGATCGTAGTCCGGGGAGCGCGGCTCGGCGGGGGCGCGGCATAAGCGGGAATCAGTCCGATCAGGATCGCCAGGCTGGGGATTATCGGCAGGGTCGGCCAACGCAGCGGGTAGTACGACGGATTGAGCGCGCTGGCGTCATAACCGAGGTTCACAAAAAGCAGAATCGCTGACGTGACACCACAGCCGGCGACCACCCACTCCGCCCATTGCCATGGGTCGGGGCGATAGCTGGTACGGGTAACCCGGCGGCTGCCCAGCGCCAACCCGGCGCAGCACAGTATCGCGCCGGCGAGCATCGCCGGAAAACCGAGTAGCCGGGGCGTGGTGCCGCCGAGCAACCCGTAGACGGAAACGCAGAGGCCGAGCATGCCGGCCACCATGAGCCCGGCGGTGAGCCGGCGGGTGCGGGGTGTGGCGCGGCCGGCCCGTCCATATCCACGCGAGTCCATCCCGGCGGCCAACCGTATCGAGCGTTCGAGCGCATCCTGCAGCACCGGCAGGAAAAGGCTGCGCAGGGCGCGGAATCCCGAGGTGCGGCCGGCCCGCAGCCGGCGGGCCCGGCGCACCCGCAGCACGCTTTCGATCAATTGCGGCGCAACGCTGATGGCGACGGTGATCGCGACGCCGAGCTCGTAGAGGGCGCCCGGCAATACCCGCAGCGCCCGCTTCGGATTGGCCAATGAATTCGCCGCCCCGATGCAGCACAGCAGGCAGGCCAGGCGGAGTCCGTCGGTCGCGGCGGACAGCACGGCCTCCAGCGAAACGGGACCGCCGATCTGAATGCCCGCATACCAGCTCGGCGTCGGGATATGCGGCAGCCGGAACAGGATGTGGTCGGTCGGGGTGATCCCGCTGGCAAAAACGGCGCGGAAGATCACCCGGATAGCAATCACGATCAGTGCCATGCCGGCGTAATACTTGAAAGCCCGCGCCCAGGGCGCTTCGGTCCGCCGCGCCGAGATGACCAGACCCAGCACCGCGAGCACGATCAGCAACAACAGCGGATTTGTGGTACGGCTCACCGCCGTCGCCATCCCGATCGCCCATATCCACCAGGCAATGGGATGCAGCGCGCGAGGAATGCGGCGCATGACTAAAGCCATCGCCGTCGCGCATCGCGTCCCATCGGGCAGTCCCTGCGAATCGGGTGGCCGCGGGCGAAGCCGCAGGTCACCTGGGCAGCTGCCGGGTGAAACTTCGACTCCTCACCGCAGACCACGACAGTGAATTGGAGCACTCATCCAGGGCAGGCATTCCGGCTCGTCCACTCGGCATCGAGTGGACCTACGGCTGCGGGTCAGCGCCGGGATTGGACCGGCTTACCCTGCTCCGAACGGGTTGATGTTACCCGCGAACGTGTGCCCCCGGCGATGGCGGCACTAGAGCAGGGCCGGGTAGCCGGAGCGCCTTTGACGCGCCGATCTTGAACTTATGGCCCCACATTTCGGACATCGATGGGCCATATCCTCAAGATCGGCGCGCGGTCGTGCTGGTTAACGCTGTGTCGAGGATGTCCAGCGCGCGGTCGATCTCGTCTTCGGTCACCGTGAGCGGCGGGGCGATCCGGAAGACGGCGGACAGACCGGGCAGCTGGACGACGTTCAGATGGAGCCCGAGCTCGAAGCATCGCGCGGTGACTCGCCGGCCGAGCTCGTCCGCGGGCGCCTTGGTCTCGCGGTCGGTGACCAGCTCGATGCCCTGCATCAGCCCGCGGCCACGCACGTCGCCGATGCACTCGTGCCGATCCTGCAGCGCAAGCAACCCATCGCGGAGACGTTTGCCGCGGGCCGCGGCCTGTTGGTCGAGGCGGTCGCGGGCGATCACGTTCAGCACGGTGAGGCCGACGGCCGCGGGGAGTGGATCGGACACGTGCGTGGTCCAGAACAGGTAGCCGCGGTCGTGGCAGGCCTGCTCGATCTCGGCGGTGGTGATGACGGCGGCCAGTGGCAGCCCGGCTCCGAGCGTTTTGGACAGGGTGAGGATGTCGGGCACGATGTCGTCGCGTTCGAACGCGAACATCGCACCGGTGCGGCCCAACCCGGTCTGCGCCTCATCGACGATGAGCAGCATGCCGCGTTCGGCGCATTTCGCCTTCAATGCGCCGAGATAACCGATCGGCAGGTCGATGACCCCACCCGAGCTGAGGATCGGCTCGACCAGACAGGCCGCGAGCGCGCCGCTAGACTGCCGGTCGATCAGGTCGAACGCATAGTCCAGCTCGCCGCGCCAGTCATCGCCGAAGCGCGACCGGTACGGGTTTGGCGCGGGAATGGCGAGATTGCCCGGCACCGGTGGCCCGTACCCGCGCCGACCGGCACTGTACGTGGCTGCGGCGGCGCCGGAGGTCATACCGTGCCAGGACTGGCTGAAGCTGATGATTTCGTACCCGCCGGTGTAGAGCTTGGCCATCTTCAACGCGGCCTCGTTGGCCTCCGCGCCGGTGGTCAACAGCTGGGTGCGCTGCAGCGGCGGCGCGAGCTGACCGAGCGCGCGTGCCAGGTCGACCACGGGCCGGCTGAGCATGCCGCTGTAGAGGTGGTCGAGTTGGCCGATCGATGCCTGAACGGTCGTCACGATATCCGGGTGCGAATGCCCCAGAATCGCGCTCATTTGACCGGAGGTGAAGTCGAGAATCTCCCGGCCGTCGCTGTCGTACACATACGTACCGGCCGCGCGGTCGATTATCGCCGGTGCGAATGCCGCACCATATCTGGTGAGGTAGCGCTCCACATCGGACCAGAACTCAGGCTCCGTCATTATGTCAATTCCCCCGGTTATGTGTACGGTCGCGTGCGCCACGAGTCTAGCGATTGTTCGACGAAATCGAGGCTCCGCAGAAATCCGGCGCCGTGGCGCCACGGCTCGGCCTGTTCCCACTGTGTCTTCCAGTAGGCGAGGTACGCCAGATCCCACATACGCGGGCCGGGCGCGGCGGTGTCCCAGTCGACGAGTGCGGTGGTCATCTTGGTGTGCACCAGTATGTTCCAGGGCGCAACGTCGTTGTGGCAGATCACCTCGGCAGCACCTGTTGCTACTGGTGGAAGCTGCCAGGTATTCGTCGTCGGCGTCCAACCCTCGACTGTGTCGTGGTATTGCCGCAGCAATCCAGCGACACTGTCGAGAACACGCACGTCGGCCAATTCCGCGCCTGGCGGCCACGGCGTGACGCCGGGAAGCAGCGAGAGAACTTCCCGGCCCTGTTCATCGATATCGAGAAAACGCGGCGCACCGACGAAGCCCACACTTTCGAGATATTGCAGAAGCCCATGGACCGCCGACGACCACGGATGCATCGGCCGCCGAACCGTGGCACCGATCCGGACGACTGAGTTGATCCCGCCGCCCAGATCCTCCTCCTCGTGGGACATCGCCGATCAGGCCGGATCGGGATCTTTGCGGCGGAGTACACCCACGCCGGGTTCGACAATTGCCTCGGTGACCGAGTCGCCGGAGCGGACAAACCGCACGCGAGTTGTCGAGTCTCCCACCACGGTGAAGAGATCGGCACGGTGCGGCGTGAGTCGAAGCCAGGGCACTCCGTCGACCACGGCGTGGAGCCCGCCGTCGCGCAGCCCGAGCCGAACGGGAATCGAGCCGAGCAGGTAATCGCCGGTGTAGGCGGCGAGCGCGTCGGGCGTGGCCAGGGACAGATCCGGCTCGCGCTGAAAGACGATCGGTGCCACCGTCGGCTCGAGCGAGGTCTGGAATGCGGTCACCATGCCATCCTCATCCGTCAGGAATGTCACCGGGCGAGTCAGATCCTGCGCGCCCAAGGTCGCGTCCCAGGTCTCGAAATGCCGGTGTGTCAGGGTAAAGCCGAGCTCGCCGAATTGCAGCGTTTCGGCGTCCAGATTTACGGTGATCGAGCCGTAACCGGGATGCCGGTAGCTGCCGGTGTACGCGGCCTTTGAATGGGCCGGCGGGCTGCTCGATGTGGCCGATTCGGTGCGCCGCTGCTGGGCCTGCTCGACGCCCTCTCGTTCGCTGCGCTCCCGCACGTGAATGCGGTCGCCCCACGGCAGCGGCTCGAGACCGAGCGCCTCGTCCAGGAAACTATACATAGCAACCGTTTGCAGCCCGGTGCCGCCCATATTGGTCAATATCGCGGCGGCCGCCCGCTTCTCCGGGAGGATTACCACTCGTGAGCTGAATCCGTCGATTCCGCCGCTGTGCTGGAGGATCCGGTGCCCGCGATACACCTCGACGCTCCAGCCGAGGGCGTAGCCAACGCCGATTATCTCGCTCCACGGCGTGTCCTCGCCAACCGGGGTCACCGGTTTGCGTGTCTCCTCCAGGACCTCGGCGCCGATCACTTCGGTGTCGCCGAGGCGGCCGTCATTCGTATTGACGAGCAACCATTGCGCCATGTCGGCGACGCACGAATAGATGCTGCCCGCGGGTCCGCATGCTGGGAAATCCTTGCGCGGCAGCTCTTCCGGGTTTCCGTTACGGTCGCGATAGCCGCGGGTCCAGTCGTCGGTAGCACTGGCTTCGGCGGGCGAGAAGCAGGTCGACGTCATTCCCAATGGCTCGAGGAGTCGGGTGCGCAGCGCATCCTCCCAGGTGCTGTCAAGGCGCTTGCCGGCCAGGTAGCCGGCGGTCGCGTACATCAGGTTGTTGTATTGGAATGCCTCGCGGATCGTTTTCGACAAGGGCAGGTGCTGGAGGCGTTCTTCGATAAGCTCGCGCCGCTCAATCTTCGGATTGGCGTACCACGAGAGATCGTGCCGTGGAAGCCCGGTGCGGTGGGAGAGCAGGTCGCGCGCGGTGACGAGATTGGTCGCGACCGGGTCGTGCAGGCGGAAGGTCGGCAGGTAGTCGCGGACAGGTTTGTCCCAGGAGAGCAGGCCGTCGCTGACCAGCGCGGCAATCAGTGTTGCGGTGAACGCCTTGCTGCAGGAGGCAATCGCGAATAGCGTCCGCTCGGTGGCCGGCAGGTCCGATTGAATATCACGCTGCCCGAATGCCCGGGTCAGCGCGACTGCACCATCGTCGACCACGGCAAGCCCGAGACCCGGTACGCCGAATCGAATTCGCTCGTTCTCCAGTAGGTTTGCCAGCCGCTCGGTATCCATACCCCGATCCTCTCACGCCCGTTTGGCAGTGATCGCGTAGCTTGGCAGCGGTCGATTGCCCTTGGGGAGTGCGGTCGCGCGCAGTACGTCGACCTGGCTATGCAGCAGATCGCGGTTGAGCGGCGGTATGTCCGCCAGTCGTCCGTCCAGCTCGACCATCGCCAGGCACGCGCCGATTTCCCAGTCGGCGTCCTGCAATGTGCTCGTGTCGACGAGGCGATCGGCGGCGATGCGCCAGCCGGTTTCGGCCAGCATCCGGTCGAGGCTGTCGCGCGAGTACGGCGTGCGTATGTTGCCCTCGCCTCTGGCGCCGGTCGCCTCGATCTGGCCCTGGATAAGCACGGCCAGAAGGTGGGGGAGTTGCTCGATCGCGTGCGGCCGCAAATCCCATTCTGATATGTCGAGGTGTTTCGCCCACTGCCGTACTCGCCGAAAAACATGCCGCAGCTGCTCAAGCGACTCGAAATACCATGAGCAGTGAGCGAGTACGACGTGGTCGAAGGCGTTGTCCGGAAACGAATTCGTCGGGTCGAGCACGTCGAAATCGAACCGGAAGTCGATACGTTCGCCAAGCGGTGTGCCCTGCAGAAAGGCCGCCGACTCACCGAGGGTGACCGGACTGCCATATCCAGGGTCGGCCAGATCGACGGCGAGGACGTGACCGGCCGGCCCGACCGCATCGGCCAGGACTGCGGTGAGGTCACCCTGCCCGCAGCCGATCTCCAGCACCGTCGAGCCG
>Ga0137412_10002848_pt1 | contig 13731 bp, 12 predicted proteins | sample CZODoug2_1_16fun_FD_122160 | JGI IMG/M metagenome (GOLD analysis project Ga0137412, IMG submission 122160) | Vadose zone soil fungal communities from Angelo Coast Range Reserve, California, USA - CZODoug2_1_16fungal (Hybrid Assembly) | ecosystem: Environmental > Terrestrial > Soil > Vadose zone... | reverse complement strand
CGCTAAAAGTGAAGAAGCCTGGCGTGCCACCGTTGCTTTTCAGGCGGACGCCACCGCCCGGATCGAATTGGAGGGAATCGCCGGGGAAAACAATGGGTAATCCCGCACTGGAAGAAGCCTGCGGAGATCGGATGAGGCCGTTGTTCAGAACTTCATAGGTATTGCCAGCCACAGGTGACACTGCGGTTCCAGCTCCATTTGTCTGCCAAATGGCCACAGTCCAATCCGGCCCGGTTTGCGTTGAATTCGGTCCGTTCCGATCAAGTGGGCCAGGCGGCTTAAGTCAGCGCGTCAAGCTCTTCGTCGCTCAGCACGCCCTGGTTCGCTCCTCCCCCGCACAGCAACCGCAGCACGACCAGCGGTGTGCGACCCGGATTGAGCAGCTGGTGCCAGGTGCCGACCGGCACGTAATGCGACTCGTTCGGACCGGCCTCGTACGTGTCCGCGCCGATGATCATGCTGGCCGCGCCCTCGGTGATCACCCAGTGGATCCAGTGGCGCTGAAGAATGCTCGGCGCCAGTTCCGAGCCCGGGTTGATCTCGAGGCGTTCGATCCGGAATCCCGACGCCTCGTGCAGCACGGTTCGGGCGCCCCAGGCGTGCCTGGTGAGCCGGCCGTGGCCAAAATCGTCAGGGTCCTTGCGCGGTTCTGGCGTGGCTTCGGCGACCCTTCGGCGCACGCCCCGGTAAGCATCGAGAAGCGCCAGGGGCCCCTCGGCCACAACTGCGGAGCCCTGCATCGCCGAAGCGGGTATCGGCGCCTCGGCAGAATGCTTCGCAGCGGCGCCCGGCTTCGGGCTGGCCGCGACGGTCGGCAACGCGCTGCCCCGCCGGATTTCGAACGCAACGCGGTGCGTGAGCGGCGCGCTGCTGGCGGCGGCCGGCCTCGCGATCGCCATTGCGCTGCCGCTGACCGGGCCGGTGTTGGTGCCGGCGCTAGCCGTCATCGGGCTGGGCCTGGGGATCTTCACGCCCGCGAACAACGCGATGATCATGGCCGGCATCCCGGCGACCGCGGTCGGAATCGGCGGCGGGCTGGTGAATCTCGGCCGCGGCCTCGGCACCGCGCTCGGCGTCGCGCTCACCACGCTGGCATTGCAGCGCGCCGGCGCGGACGGCCCGCGGCTGGCGCTGGGACTCATGCTGGCCGCCGCTGTCCTGGCCGCCGCGCTCAGCGCCCAACCGGCTAGACGGTAAGGAGTACGGCGGTTGCGTCGTCGTAGCGTTTCCCGCGGGCTGGGATCGCACCGGCCTCGGCAGCACGAGTGCGAGCGATCAACCCGAGCGGCCCGTCGCGCTCGAGCAGGTCCAGCAGCTGTGTCCAGGACAGCTCGTCGAACCGCTCCACCAGCCGGGACGCACCGTCAGAGAAGATCGCGGCCCGCCGTACCGAGGTCACCGGCATCGATCCGGTGACCGCCCGCTCGGCCGCCGCCGGCACCGTACTGGCCACCCAAAATCCGGCGTCGGTATTGCGCAGTCGACTCACACCGGCGATCGAATAGTCCGGCAGCCGGTCGATCCGATCGTCGGTGATCGCCTGCACGGAGCCGTTATCCAGCAGAATCGGCGAATCGGCGAGCACCAGATAATCCAGCGCATCGTCGCGGCACCGCAGGATCGACGCAGTCGCGCTCGGACTGTCCGGATTGGACAGATCGCAGGTCGAGGCGTGCATCGCCATCGTGGCGCCGATTGCCTCGGCGAGCAGGGTTTGCAGGGACGCATCGGAAACGGCCAGCCGCATTCCGAGCTGGCCACCGAGCCGACCGACAAACCAGGCGACATCGTGTCGGCAGCCGGTCGCCACGCCGGGCATCGCGGTCGCCCCGTCGAGCACCGCGACATAGTCGCCGCCGGCCACCACCACGTCCTCGTTTATCGCACCCGGCGCCGGCACCGAGGCATAACTCACGTTCATCAGTGCAACTTCGGCTCGATCCGGGACGCCCAGACGTCCGCGACCGAGCGGTCGAGCTGCGCCAGGTCGCCGTCGTTGGTGATCACCACGTCGGCGATCGCGCGCCGCTGCTCGTCGCTGGCCTGGGCAGCGATCCGCGAGCGCGCCTCGTCGGCGGACAGCCCGCGGTCGGCCAGCCGGGCGAGCCGGGCCGGCAGCGGCGCCTCGACGACCAGCACCAGGTCGTAGTTGGGCGCCAGCCCGTTCTCGGTCAGCAGCGGAACGTCGTGCACCACGACCGAGTCCGATGGTGCGGCCGCCATCAGCTCGGCGGTACGGGCGGCGACCCGCGGATGCACGATCGCGTTCAACCTGGCCCGCGCGCTGTCATCGCCGAACACGATCCGACCGAGCCGGGCCCGATCCAGCGACCCATCGGCGGCCAACACCGAGTCACCGAACTCGGCCGCGATCGCGGCCAACCCGTCGGTGCCGGGCTCGACCACCTCGCGGGCGAGCACATCGGCGTCGATCACGACCGCACCTCGCACGGAGAGTAATCGGGCCACTTCGCTCTTTCCGGCACCGATACCCCCTGTCAACCCGACACGCAGCACAAATCCACCTGACTATCGGGGACGATTCGGCGTGTCGCGGCGAACGTAGCGCCGAGCCCACAAACGCCAGGTACCGTCCGTAACAAGAGACTGTCCGTAAGACCGAAGGATGAGCTACGAATGGCCGCACACTTCCGACGCATCGGGGCCGGTCGGCACCGGCTTGGGGTGCCCGGTCGCCGGCATTGCCGGGAGTACGCCGCAATGCGGTCGGCGCCCGCGTCACATCGTTGGCTCACGGTCCGGCGCAGTCGGCATTCGTTCCGCGGCGTCGCCCGCAGCGGCGTCCGGCCGCGCCCCGCCCTGGCGATCATCGCCTCGCTCTGACCGGGGGCCGTCATTGCGGCGCCAGCTCCGCGACCGCGGATGCGGCCAGCAGAAATACGCCCACCCCGTAATCCGCGGTGTGATTCGGGGTGGATGGCGCGGGCGTACCGCCCTCGGGCTGCACGTAACCGACGAGTCCGTTGCTGTGCAGGGCGACCGTCGACAGCGCGTGCCAGGCCTTGATGAGCACCGGCAGGTACTTGGCTCGACTCAGCACGCCGTGCCGGATCCCCCAAGCCAGGCCGTATGTGAACAATGACGTGCCGCTGGACTCGGGCCCACCAAAATGCGACGGGTCACCGAGGTCGGTATTCCAAAATCCATCCGGCCGCTGCGCCGCGGCCAATGCGGCCGCCATCTGCTGGAACGTGGTTCGGTAGTCGGCGCGATGGGCCGTATTCCCTGGTAACGCCGTCAGCACATCGGCGAGTGCGGCGAAGGCCCAGCCGTTTCCGCGCGACCAGAAAACCCCGCGGTGCCGCTGATCCCGCGACCACAAATGCGCGGTCTTGCTATAAAGGCCACGGACCGATTTGGTGTTGTGGTACATCGCGTACGCCTTGTCCACAAACGACGGCTCATTTTCGACCACGCCGAGCTGCGCGAAAACCGGCATTCCCATATAGAGCGCGTCGACCCACCACCATTCGTTATCGGCGCCGTTGCGAACCATCTCATCAACGCTCGACATGATCTGGCTCAGGTCCACGGAATTCGGCCGGTCGCCGTCGAGATCGAGGTAAACCCGGCCGGAGACCTGGTCATCGGGGTTGTGAGTGAGCGGGCCACCATGAAGGCCGAAGGCATTGTTACCGGCCCAGCGGCGGGCGTAGTTGATAAAGAGCGCATCCCCCACCGTCGCGTGCGCGGTCAGATAGCCGTGCAGCATCACGGCTTCGCGCCAGTTATTGGCGCCCGGATCGGGGTGCGTCGCGATCCAGTAGTTGCCGGCGCGGCGCAGACCGGCCAGCACCTGCGCACGCCGCGGCAGCGTCGCAGCTACTGCTCGGGTACGAAGGTTGTCGACCGCCGTGCCCGTCGTGGGCGCGATCGTGCCGATCGCCGATGTCGGGTGGCCCGCCGTCCCCGGTGTGGCGGCCGAGGTCAGCGCGACCCCGACGGCGATCGCGATCGCGGCGGCCGCGCCCACCGCGATCCCGTGCCTCCGGCTGGACATGACACCACACCCTATCGGCACCGATATGCGTCCGGATGCCGAACGGTGACACGCTCCTAGGTCAGATTTGCCGCGACCGCGGCGGCCAGTTTCTGCAACACGGTCGCGGCCTGTCGACCACCGACCCCGGCGCCGAGGGTGACCGCAACGGTGCGATTGGAATCGCCGTACACCAGCAGCGAGCCGTGCTTACCCAGCAGAACCGTCGCCCCATGCCCGGCAATGGTCGTGCTCGAGGAGCTGGCCCCGGCGTCGCGCTCCGCACCAACCGTGACCTTCACCCGGGTGTCGGCCTCGGCGACGGTCTGGTAGCCGGACACGCCGACCTCGATCGGAACGGCCTTGTTACGGACGCCGTAGCGACACGTTGCCCGACCGGTACGGCCGATCTTGGGCTCGGCCAAACCCTTGATATAGACGGTCTTTCCGGTCAGCGTGCGGCCCAGCGCCTTGTTCACGGTTGCGTGGGTGAGCAGCAGGGAGCAGTCGTTCGGCAGCACGGCACGGTGCGGCGGTGGCGTTTTTTTAGGCGTTGGTTTCGGCGTCGGACTGGTCTTGGTCGACGCGCTCGCCGAGGACGCGGTTGCCGCCGACGATGTCTTGCTCGCCGAATTGCTGCTCTGGCTGCACGCCGCGAGAGTCACCATCAGTAAGCCACCGACTACCCAACCCGTACGCATTGCCCCACCGTATGGGCAGACCGCCGATTCCCGCCGCATTGCTGGCATCGTGTCTCGCATCCGTCTCACGCCTCGACGATTGGAGCCAATGTCACATTCGTACGCTCTACGCGTACCGTCCTTATGGCTCCGCTCCCGAGTCGCTTCGCGCGTGACATGTGGCTCCAGAACGACTCGATAAAAATAGACTGAGGGCGGTCCGCCGCAGCGGACCGCCCTCAGTGTTTTTCGACTTTCTTGTCAGCTACTCCGGGCTGCCACCGGCGAGCTTCTCCCGCAGCGCCGCCAGCGCCTCGTCGGAAGCCAGCGTGCCCGAGTCATCGGCCGGCGCGTCGGAGGAGTACGAGGAGTCACCGGTCGCCTCGGCGTCGGCCTTCTTCGCCTCTTCCACCTGCTTGAGGTGGGCCTCATACCGCGTGTGCGCCTCGGCGTACTGCTTCTCCCAGGCCTCCCGCTGCGTCTCGTAGCCGTCCATCCACTCGCCGGTCTCCGGGTCGAAACCGTCGGGGTAGATGTAGTTGCCGGAGTCGTCGTAGGTGGCCTCCATGCCGTAGGCCGCCGGGTCGAAACCGCCGCCGGACTCCCCGACAGTCCCCTCGTTCGCCTGCTTGAGGGACAGGCTGATCCGGCGCCGCTCCAGGTCGATGTCGATGACCTTGACCAGGATCTCGTCGCCGACCTGCACGACCTGCTCGGGGATTTCCACGTGCCGCTCGGCCAGCTCGGAAATGTGCACCAGACCCTCGATGCCCTCGTCGACGCGGACGAAGGCGCCGAACGGAACGAGCTTGGTGACCCGGCCCGGAACGACCTGGTTGATCTGGTGGGTACGGGCGAACTGGCGCCACGGGTCTTCCTGGGTCGCCTTCAGCGAGAGCGACACACGCTCGCGATCCAGATCGACGTCGAGCACCTCGACGGTGACCTCCTGGCCGACCTCGACCACTTCACTCGGGTGATCGATGTGCTTCCAGGACAGCTCCGAGACGTGCACCAGGCCGTCGACGCCGCCAAGGTCGACGAATGCGCCGAAGTTGACGATCGAGGAGACAACGCCCTTGCGGACCTGGCCCTTTTCCAGCTTGTTGAGGAACTCGCTGCGCACCTCGGACTGGGTCTGCTCCAGCCAGGCGCGGCGGGACAGCACGACGTTGTTGCGGTTTTTGTCCAGCTCGATGATCTTGGCCTCGAGCTGCCGGCCGACATACGGCTGCAGGTCGCGGACCCGGCGCATCTCGACCAGGGAGGCCGGCAGGAAGCCGCGCAGCCCGATGTCGAGGATCAGGCCGCCCTTGACCACCTCGATGACCGTGCCTTCCACGACCTCGTCGGCGTCTTTCTTGGCCTCGATCGTGCCCCAGGCGCGCTCGTACTGGGCGCGCTTCTTGGACAGGATCAGCCGGCCCTCCTTGTCCTCCTTCTGGAGAACCAGGGCCTCGACCTCGTCGCCGACCTTGACGACCTCGTGCGGGTCGACGTCGTGCTTGATGGACAGCTCACGCGAGGGGATGACGCCCTCGGTCTTGTAGCCGATGTCCAGCAAAACCTCATCGCGATCGACCTTGACGATGGTGCCATCGACTATGTCGCCGTCGTTGAAGTACTTGATGGTCAGATCGACAGCGGCGAGGAAATCGTCGGCGCTGCCGATGTCATTCACGGCAACGCGGGGTGCAACATGGCCGGCTGGCTGGCCGGACGATGGCGCTGATTCGATGTCGGGCTCCGCAATTCGGGTGGACTCGGTGGTGGACGTCATGTGGTGGAGTGCTCCGGATGGATGGGTCGGTTGGGGCACGCGTCGCGGACCGGTTTCGCCGATGATGTGACCATGCTGCGCGGATTCACGCGACAAAAATCTGTCATTGACGAGCGCGGCCTGCCCCTGTCGAGGCGCGCAGGACCACGGGCGTACCCGTGAGGATACGAGGCGGACCGATGTGGGGTCAATTGGGGCACAGCTATACCAGATTACAAAGCCATGACAACCTCGTCCAGTGCCCGACTTCTCAGCTCAATCTAGCCCCAATACAGCCACCGAGACGCTGGGGGTGGCCGGGGTTGCCCGCCGCCCAGCCGGCTCGGCCGCATCCCGGTCGGCCAACCGTCTTTGGTGGGACGCCGACGCCGATGACTACCTCGCCAGACACGGCGATTTCCTTGGCGAGCAGGACTTTCGCTGGTGTCCGGAGGGCCTGCGGGAGGCCGAGGTCCGGCTGCTCGGTGACGTCGCGGGCCGGCAGATTCTCGAGGTCGGCTGCGGTTCGGCGCCCTGCGCGCGGTGGCTGACCACCCAGGGCGCCCGCGTGGTCGGGCTGGATGTCTCGCACGGGATGCTGCGGCACGCGGTGGACGCCGGCCGGCGCACCGGGGTCCGGGTGCCGCTGGTCGAGGCCGACGCCGAAGAGCTGCCGTTTGCCGACGAGAGCTTCGACATCGCCTGCTCGGCGTTCGGCGCGGTGCCCTTCTGCTCCGATTCCGCCCGGGTGATGCGCGAGGTGTTCCGGGTGCTGCGTCCGGGCGCGCCGTGGGTGTTCGCGACCACGCACCCGATCCGCTGGGTGTTTTCCGACGATCCCGGGCCGGACGGACTGCTGGCGCATATCCCGTACTTCAATCGCGATCCGTACGTGGAAATCGACGCCGCGGGCCGGGAGACCTACGTCGAGCACCACCGCACACTGGGCGACCGGGTCTCGGAGATCGTCGCCGCCGGCTTTGAGTTACGGGATCTGATCGAGCCGGAATGGCCGGCCGGGCACACCCGAGTGTGGGGACAGTGGAGCCCGCTGCGCGGCGCGATCATCCCGGGTACGGCGATCTACGTCTGCCACAAACCCGCTGCGTAGCGCCTCTTCAGTCCTCGATCTCCTGCGTAGGACCGAGCCGGCAGCGACCCCATCTACCCCCCGCCGATCTTGAAGATATGGCCCCACATTTCGGACATTCATGGGCCACATCTTCAAGATCGGCGGAGGAAAGCGCTTTCCGCGTTCGGCTGGTGGGGCACCAGAGCGCGCTGGATAGGGCGAGCGATATGAGATCGCCGGCACCCGACCGGCGCGGCCATGTCGCCCGTCGATCTTGACCTTATGGTTGGCTCGCGTCCGTTTTGTCCAGCCATAAGGTCAAGATCGACGGGGGAGAACGCTTTCCGAGTTGCGTGATCAGCGCGTGGAGAGCGCTGGATAAGGTGACGGCATGAACGAACACACTCTCCCCCAGTGGCTGGATGACCTCGGATCGGCCGCGCCGGCGCCTGGCGGTGGCGCCGCGGCCGCATTGAATGCCGCGGCCGGCGCCGCCCTGGTGGAGATGGTGGCCAACCTGACCGTCGGAAAATCCGCCTACGCCGAGCATTTCGCGCACGTCGAGCGGGTGCTCGCCGAGGCCACCGCGCTGCGCAACCGGGCGGTCGCGTTGATCGATGCCGATGCGGCCGCCTTCACCGCGCTGATGGCGACGTACAAACTGCCGAAGGCGACCGACCCGGAAAAGGCGGCTCGTACCGAGGAAATCCAGCGCGCTACCGTCGCCGCCGCCGAAGTGCCGCTGCAGATCGCCGCCGTCGGAGCCGCGGTCATCGACCTGGCCGCACAGCTGCCCGGCCGCAGCAATACCAACGTGCTCTCCGACGTCGCGGTGGCCGCCTCATCCGCCGCGGCGGCGGTCGAATCGGCCGCGATCAACGTGGAGATCAACCTCGGCGGTATCAAGGACAAGGACGTCGCCGGCGACTTGGCCAAGCGCCTGGCCGAACACGAGGATGCGATCGGCCGGGGACGGGAGATCGTGGCGCAGGTGCGAGCGGAGCTGACCCGATGAGCCGGCTGATCGACGGCAAGGCGCTGGCCGCCGACATTCGTGCCGACGTTGCCAAACGGGCGGACGCCCTTGCCGCACAAGGGATCACGCCGAGGCTGGCGATCGTGCTGCCGACCGAGGACGAAAGCGCCGCGTGGTACGTACGCTCGCTGCAGCGGGCGACCGACAAGGTCGGGATCCACTGCCTGATCGAAAAACTCGAGAAGCCGAACGGGAGCAGCCTCGCCGAGCTGCTCGCGCGGCTCTCCGCGGCGCCGAATGTGCACGGCGTGATGTGCCAGACGCCGCTGCCCGACGGGCTCACGCTCGCCGAGGTCGGCGCGCATATCGCCGTAGCCAAGGACGTCGACGGCGCCAACCCGGAAAGCCTCGGCCGGCTCGCTGCGGGCGTCCCCGACACGTTCGCCCCGGCGACCGCGGCCGCGGTGTTGGAAATCCTGCACGCCGAAAAGGTCCCGCTACTCGGCAAACGGGTCGTCGTGGTCGGACGGTCCACTGTGGTCGGTAAGCCGGCGGCGCTGCTGCTGCTCGCCGAGCACGCGACCGTCACGATCTGCCACTCGCGGACGGCCGACCTGCCGGCGGTGACCCGCGTGGCCGACGTACTCATTGCCGCCGTTGGCCGGGCCAAGATGCTGGGTGCCGGATACGTCTCCCCCGGCACCGTGGTGATCGACGTCGGCACCAACCCGACCGAGGACGGCGGGCTGGTCGGCGATGTCGATACCGACGCTGTGTTCGAGCAGGCAGCGGCGATCACCCCGGTGCCCGGCGGCGTCGGCCCGGTCACCACCGCACTGCTGCTGCGGCACGTCGTCGAGGCCGCCGAATCCACAGTGGACTAGCCGTCTGGCCGTGCGTGATCATGCAGGAAGTAACGGTCCGAACGGCGTGTCGTCGATACCTTCTGCATGATCACGATGGGAAAACGCGTCGCTCAAGGTGCCGATCTAGTGGCCGGCGTCGTCCCAGGTCTTGCCGGCGCCGATCGAGACGTCCAGCGGAACCGCGAGCTCATACGCGCTACCCATTTCCTTACGTACCAGCGCTTCTAGCTCCTCCCGCTCCCCCGGTGCGACCTCGAACACCAACTCGTCGTGCACCTGCAGCAGCATCCGAGATTGCAGCCCCGCCGAGCGGAGCGCCCGGTCGACGTTGAGCATCGCGACCTTGATGATGTCGGCGGCCGATCCCTGGATCGGTGCATTGAGCGCCATTCGCTCGGCCATCTCGCGGCGCTGCCGGTTGTCGCTGGTCAGATCCGGCAGATACCGCCGCCGGCCCATGATCGTCTCGGTGTACCCGATCTGCCGGGCCTCATCCACCACGTTGCGCAGGTAGTCGCGCACCCCGCCGAACCGCTCGAAATAGGCGTCCATCTGCTGCCGCGCCTCATCCGGCGCGATCTTGAGCTGATTCGCCAGCCCGAACGCCGACAGGCCGTAGGCCAGGCCGTAGGACATCGCCTTCACCCGCCGGCGCAGCTCCGGATCAACCTGGTCGATCGGCAGCCCGAATGCATGCGAGGCGACGTAGGTGTGCAGGTCCTCGCCGGTCGTGAACGCGGTGATCAGCCCGGCGTCCTCCGACAGCGTCGCCATGATCCGCATCTCGATCTGGCTGTAGTCGGCGGTCAGCAGCGACTCGAACGCCGGCCCGACCCGGAACGCCTGCCGGATCCGGCGCCCCTCGGCCGTACGGATCGGGATATTTTGCAGGTTGGGGTCGGTCGAGGACAGCCGCCCGGTCGCCGCGATGGTCTGACCGAACGTGGTGTGGATCCGGCCGCCGTCGTCGACCATCGGGATCAGTGACTCGACCACGGTCTTGAGCCGGGCGATATCGCGGTGGTGCAGCAGAATGCCGGGCAGCTCGACGTCTGGAACCTGCTCCGACAGCCAGAGCAGCGCGTCGGCATCGGTCGTATGGCCGGACTTGATCCGCTTGGTCTTGGGCAGTTTGAGCTCGTCGAAGAGGATCTGCTGCAGCTGTTTCGGTGAGCCGAGATTGAATTCCTTGCCGACCGAGGCATACGCCTGCTGCTCGACCTCCTTGACCCGACCGGCCAGCTCGGCCTGCAGATCGGCCAGATGATCGGAATCGGCGCCGATGCCGACCTCTTCCATACCGGCCAGCACGTGCAGCAGCGGCAGCTCCAGCTCGGCCAGCAGCCGGGTGGCGCCGCGGGTCACCAGGTCGTCGTCGAGCACCTTGGCCAGATCGGCGATCGCCCTGGCCCGGACCACCTCGCCCAGCGCCAACGCGTCGTCGGCCTCCTCGACCCCGCCGTCCAGGGACAGCTGGCCGGTCTCCGGCTCGCCCGAACGCAGCTCGCGATGCAGATAACGCAGCGCGAGGTCGGCCAGATCGAAGCTGCGCTGCCCGGGCAGCGCCAGGTACGCCGCCAATGCGGTGTCGCTGGTAATCCCGGCCAGCTGCCAACCGCGGGCGTGCACCGCGAGCAGCGGCCCTTTCAGATCGTGCGCTGCCTTGGGTATGTCGGGGTCGGCCAGCCAGGCCGCGAGCGCGTTTTCGTCGGCCTCGGTGAGCTGCTCGGGATCGAGGTACGCCCCATCGCCGCCCTCTGGCGCCAGGGCAACGCCGGTCATCGTGCCGGTCCCGCGGCCCCACTGCCCGCGAAACGCCAGCCCCACCCGATCACCGGAGCGAGCATGCTCGGCCAGCCAGGCCGCCACCTCATCCGGCCCGAGCCGGGTGACCGCGACGTCGAAGCCCTCCTCGGCCTCCGGCTCGGCCGAGGTCAGCGTCTCGAACAGCCGGTCGCGCAGCACCCGGAATTGCAGGTTGTCGAAGAGCTTGTGCACCTCGTCACGCTCCCACGCGACCCGTACCAGCTCGGCCGGGCCGACCGGCACGACCACCTCACGCACCAACTCGGTGAGCTGTCGGTTGCGCAGCACGGACGCGAGATTGGCCCGCAGCGCGTCGCCGACCTTGCCCTTGACCTCATCGACCCGGTCGACCAGCGATTCCAATGAGCCGTACTCGCGGATCCACTTGGCCGCGGTCTTTTCCCCAACTCCCGGGATGCCGGGCAGGTTGTCGCTCGGATCCCCCCGTAGCGCGGCGAAATCCGGATATTGGGTGGGAGTGAGACCGTATTTCGCCTCGACCTCCTCCGGCGTGAACCGGGTCATGTCCGAGACCCCGCGCCGCGGGTAGAGCACGGTGACGTGCTCGTTCACCAGCTGCAGCGCATCGCGGTCGCCGGTGCAGATCAGCACGTCCATGCCGTCGGCGACCGCCTGCGTGGTCAGCGTCGCGATGACGTCGTCGGCCTCGTAGTTCTCCACGGCCGCCACCGGGATCCGCAGCGCGTCGAGCACCTCGCGGATCAGGCTGACCTGCCCCTTGAAATCGGTCGGGGTCTCCGAGCGCCCGGACTTGTATTCGGCGTAGGCCTCGGACCGGAACGTCTTGCGGGATACGTCGAACGCGACCCCGAGGTGGGTGGGATTCTCATCGCGCAGCACGTTGATCAGCATCGAGGTGAACCCGTAGACCGCGTTGGTCGGCTGCCCGGTCGTGGTCGAGAAGTTTTCCACCGGCAGCGCAAAGAACGCCCGGTAGGCCAGCGAATGCCCGTCGAGCAGCAGCAAGCGCGGTCGGTCGATCGCTTCGTCGGTCACGGTATTGCTGGCTCCACTCGCAGGCTCGTTCCGCACGGTTGTCACCCTCTGTCCTTGGCACCCGCTGTCCTCGTGCCTGAGAGCCCGAGTCTAGGGGCGGCCTACGACATCGATGCAGTCCGGTTGAACCCGCACAGCAGCCGGCCCGCAAATGGCGTCTTTAGTGGTAGGAGGAGGCCCACGGTGACGTTCGAGGAGTTCGCTGCGGCCCGGCTGCCGGCGCTGCTGCGGTATGCGATCGTCCTCACCGGCGACCGCGGCCTGGCCGAGGACCTCGTCCAAGAGGTGCTGATCCGTATCCACGGCCGTTGGTCGCGGGTGCAGCGCCTCGACCGGCCCGAGTTGTACGTGAAGCGGGCGCTGACGAACGAGTTCGTGTCCTGGCGACGACGCTGGCGATCTCGGTCCGGTGCCACGGCGAGTGACGGTCTGGTCCCCGACCCGGCCGGGTTGATCACCGAGCGGGCCGACCTGTGGGCGCGGATCCTGACGCTGCCGCGCCAGCAGCGGGTGGTGCTCGCGCTGCGCTACTACGAGGGCCTGACCGATGCCGAGATCGCCGAGGTGCTCGGCTGCGCGCCGGGCACCGTACGCGGATACGCCTCCCGAGCCGTTGCCACCCTGCGCGCCGAGCTCAGCGAGCCCGAACACAAGGAGCTGGGATGACCCCGACCGAGCAGCTGCTGCGCGAGACCTACGCCGACATCGGGGAACGAGCCCCGGACTCCTCGCCCGTGTTGGCGCGGATCATGGTTGGGGCACGGATCCGCCGGCGCCGCCGTCGCCACCTGGACATCGGACTCGCGGTTGGCGTGGTGGTCGTCGCGGTCGCCGTACCGCTGGCCATCTGGCCGCACCACACGAAACCGAGGCACTCGACGCTGGTGACCAAGCCGACCACGGTGACACTCAATATCGCCCCGACCTGGCTGCCTGCGGGATTCGTCGAGACGGAGCGCAGCTACGACCCCGGCGGCTACAAGATCGATGGCAAGGTTGCCGGCCCAATGGCCACCCGGACCTTCGGCAAAGGCAGCGCTCTGATCATGGTCATCGACGGCGCACAACGCGACAACGACACGTGGCGCCGCGGTGCCGCCGTAGACATCGGCGGCCGTCGTGGCGTCGTGACCGCAAACAAGACCGATATCGCCGCCGACGTGCAGGTGCCTTGGCGAGCGGGCCAACTGCTCGAGGTCAGTGTCACCGGGGAGTACAAGGTAGGAGTGCCGGACGCTCGAGCCATTGCGATCCGGGTCGCGAACTCGATCCGGGCCAAGCCGGCGGTGTCCCTGGACGTACCGCTGATCTGCTCGGATCCGCTGTGTAGTCAACGGAATGTCGACGTCGGAGGATCGGTGACGAAATGGGAGGCGGGCGTCAGCGGGCCGGAGGCGCGGGCCTCGCTGACCTACGGCTCCCCCGGGCCTCCGAGCGACGTAAATCGCGTTGAGCAATTGACTATCAACGGGCATCACGCGGTCAGCTGGCTGGCCACTGGTCTGCGCGGCGGCGCGGGCGTCAGCGTCGATCTCGGTGGCGGGTACCGCATCAT
>Ga0137412_10002847_pt1 | contig 13732 bp, 15 predicted proteins | sample CZODoug2_1_16fun_FD_122160 | JGI IMG/M metagenome (GOLD analysis project Ga0137412, IMG submission 122160) | Vadose zone soil fungal communities from Angelo Coast Range Reserve, California, USA - CZODoug2_1_16fungal (Hybrid Assembly) | ecosystem: Environmental > Terrestrial > Soil > Vadose zone... | reverse complement strand
ACACCTGCTCCCTACGCCGGTACTAACCGGATCAGGTTCAACGGGTTCGTCGGTTCGCCGACGTCTCAGGTCTCGTAAGACCACCCCAAGGTAAGATTCGACAACTATCAGCCAACGGCGCAGGCTTTGCAACTGGCACGGGGAATCCGCTGCGGATGATGGCGGGACGCCAACGCGGCTTCGAGAATCACATTACGGAATTTTAACGTTGGCGCGCTCAAGGCGCGCCGCGCCGCGATCAACGCATCGAGACTTGCACGCGCTCCCTGGCCGTCGCTTCCATCCAGGTCTTGATGCGCTTGGCATCGGCCACGCGTGTGAGCCGGCCGACCGAATCCAGCAATACGATGACGACATTCCGGCCCTCGATCACGGCTTCCATGACCAGGCACTTGCCGGCTTCGGTGATGTAGCCGGTCTTCTGGACGATGATGTTCCAGGCGGGGTTCGCCACCAGGTTGTCCGTATTATGGAACTCGACCAGGTGTTTGCGGACGCGCACCGTATGGCGGGCGTCGGTGGAATACTCGCGAATGTGCGAATTGTGCGAGGCGGCCAGCACCAATTTGGACAAATCCTCGGGGCTCGCCACATTATCGCTGGACAACCCGGTGGGATCGACGAAGTGAGCGGTGGTCATGCCCAACGCGGCAGCCTTCGAATTCATGGCTCTCACGATCGCGGGCACGCCCCCGGGGTAATTGACCCCCAATGCATGGGCGGCGCGATTTTCAGACGACATCAGGGCCAGATGCATGAGGTCGCCGCGCGACAACACCGTGCCCACGCTGAGGCGTGAACCTGCGCTTCTCGGCAGAGCCGTCTCGGCCACGGTGATCGCGATCGGCTCATCCAGCGGCTGTTTGGCATCGAGGACGACCAAAGCGGTCATGAGCTTGGTGATGGATGCGATGGGCGCCGGCACGTCCGAGTGACGCGAATACAGAACCGTCGAATCGCTTTGATCGATGATGAGCACGGAGCTCGACTTGAGTTTTGGGAAGACCGTGGGTTTCGCGGTCGCCGCAAAGCAAGAAAAGGCGAGGAGCGTTCCGGCCAATGTCGCCCTCCGCGACAGCCGCGCTCGATTGATTGAACTCATCACTTTCCTAAAGTTGGGTCAAGTCGGACAAGGTAAGCATATGTTAATCATGCGTCGGCGTGACGCGACGCTAACTTTGCCATCTTTCTCGACAAAGTCCAATAAAATAACCGTCATCAAGCCTTTGCGTGTGTACCGGGTGCGCGCCGCAATTCTTTGTCGCGGTACATGTTCCGGTCGGCGATGCTCAACAGCTCGCGCATATCGCGGCCGTCTTTCGGGTAGTTCACCACGCCAATGCTGACGCTGCAGCGAATCATCCGTGAACGTAGGTCCAGCGTCGTTTTGTAGACATTATGTCGCACTCGCTTGACCACGGCTTCGGCAACTTCCGGCGAAGCGCCCGGCAGCAACACGGCGAATTCGTCGCCGCCGAAGCGGGCGGCGGTATCCGTGCCGCGAATGCTTCGTTGCAGACATTGTGCGACCAGCATGATGGCGCTATTGCCGCCGTCGTGGCCAAAGCTGTCGTTGATGTCCTTGAGCTTGTCCATATCGATCATCAGCAACGCGTATACCCCGCGATCTCGGTCGCACGCAGCATGCTCGCGCTGCCATACCTCGTTGAACATGCGCAAATTGAACAGGCCGGTCAGCGAGTCGGTCTGCGCCAGGTTCTCAATGTGCTCGCGCGCCTCCGTGATGTCGGCCGACAACGTTGTCGTGAGGTATGCGACCAATAGAAAGGGCGCCAATTCACCGGTGGCGCGGCTGGCGTAGGCCATCGAGACCACATCCAGGCCGGGCGTTGCCGCGGCAAGCGCGAGGTGGCAGAGGGCGATCACGGCGACCTGGGCCAGGGTGACGATACGCCCGAGCGTGAGTGCACTCAAAATGATGGGAAGCAGGTAGAGATTCAGCAGCGGGCTGGAACTCTTGCCGGTGAACCACAGCACTCCTGTGATGAAGATCACCATGGACCACGACTCGATTTGCAGCTTGGTTCGGGTACGGCGCGGAAAGAAGCGGCGCGCGCGGAACACGACAATCGCCAGCGCGAATGCGCTCAACAAACCGACGACCGGCCATAGCTGGGCGGTCAACGCCTTCGACCAGACGAGCACCAACGCCGCCAACGCCAAACATAGAATCTCGATGGACCGTGTGCTGCGCAAGTCTATCTGGCCCGCAGCGCGGCGGTCACCGAACCGCTGCCGTGGACCGCCTGCACTTTCAGCTCTTCGATGGCGCGCTTCACGTCGGGATCGCGCTGCTCGAGCGGCGCGTCGGCGGGAGCGGGCACGGCCTGCGGCTTCGGATCGCGTTCCAGTTCGATGTCGGGGGCGATACCCCGATGATTGATCGATACGCCGGATGGCGTGTAGTAAAGAGATGTCGTGAGCTTGATGGCTCGATCGCCCGACAATGGCATCACCGTTTGTACCGAGCCTTTCCCAAACGTGGTGCGGCCCATGAGTTTCGCCCGATGATGATCCTTGAGCGCGCCGGCCACAATCTCGGCTGCCGATGCCGAGCCCCCGTTGACCAACACCACGATCGGCGCGCCGTGCAATTCGTCGCCCGGCGTGGCTTTCATCTCGAATTTCGACTCCGCGGTACGGCCCTTGGCGCTCACGATCACGCCGCCCTCGAGGAACGCGTCGGCGACGGACACTGCCGCCTCCAGCACGCCTCCCGGATTGTTGCGTAGATCCAGCACCAAGCCTTTGAGAGCCGCGCCATTGCGTTTGCGCAGTTCGCGCAGGGCACTCACCGTATCATCGCCGGTCGTTTCGCTGAACTCCGCGATTCGAACATAGCCAAAACCCGGCTCCGGAAGCTCCGATTTTACGCTGTGCAGTTCCACACGCGAGCGCTTGAGCGTGAACTCCAGCGTATCGGTACTGCCTTGACGCAGAATCCCGATCTTGACCGAGGTTCCCTCTTTGCCGCGCATGCGTCCGATGGTATCCGCCAGAGTGGTCGTGTTCACCGGCACGTCGTCGATCGTGGCAATGACGTCTCCGGTCCGAATTCCGGCAGCGGCCGCGGGCGACCCTTCGAACGGCGACACCACCACGACTTGGTCGTCCTCCATCGACACTTCGATGCCGACGCCGGAGTACTGCCCCGAGCTCGATATTTTGATCTCATCGTATTCGTCGCCGTCCAAATAAGCTGAGTAGGGATCCAGCGAGGACACCATGCCGCGGATGGCCGCCTGTAGAAGTTGGTGATCGTCGACCGGATTCACGTAATCATGTTCGACACGGTCGAGCACTTCGGCCAACATGTGAGCGTCCTGCCACGGGAGATCCTTGCCAAGGGCGGTAGGTTTATCGGCCAGGACGCCGCCCGCCAACCCGAGCACGGCGATCGTGCCAATCGCCATCCACAGAACGTTGCGGGTTTTCTTGATCATCAGGCATCGCAGCATACTTGCGGAGGCCGCCTGCCGCTAGTTACAACGGGGCTGCCCGAGCCGCGCGACGACATAATGCATTCCCGGGAATCCGGCAATTGCCGGCTCAGGGCGTGGCTTTCAGCCACAGCTTGGGATCGACGGCTTTACGCCCGTCGCGAATCTCGAAATAGAGTTGCGGTGCAGCGACGGTCGAATCGCCTAGGCTCGCGATCACGTCGCCCGGTGCCACCCAATCGCCGACCGACTTGTATAGAACCTCGGCATGACCATACAAGGTCATGTAGTTACCGTTGTGTCCGATAATGAGGAGCAACCCGAGACCTTGCAGCCAATCAGCGTAGATCACGCGCCCAAAGTACGGAGCACGCACTTTCGCGCCGCGCGTCGTTTCGATGAGCACGCCGTTCCGGCGCAAACCCGATGCGGCGTTTGCGCGCACATCTTGATATCGCGTCGTCATTCGGCCCTGCACCGGCCACGGCAGCTTGCCGCGCAATCCTGCGAATCTCTGCTGGGCGTCGACGGGAAAATCCTGGAGCACTCGGGAGAGTTCGGCCAGCAAGGATTCCTCAGCCTGCTCCTCGCGTTTGAGTTGCGCGAGTTCCTCATTGCCGCTGCTCACCTGCTTCGTTATGGCAGCCAGGGCCGAGACGTGCTCCGCACGTGCGTGCTGCAAATCCGCCATCTCATGAGTCGTGTCGGTCTGCAGAGCCTGAAGTCTCTCGGTGGTTTGATCTATTTCAGCGACCAGTTCCTGCACCCGGCTTACATGCTCGCCGATCTCGGCGATCCTTTGGGACCGCGCGCGCGCGAAATATCCGTAGAAGGCGGACATCCGCCCGGCGCTCGCCGGGTCGCTTTGGTTCAACAGCAGCTTCATGCGTTCCTGCCGGCCTATCATGTAGGCGGCCCGCGCTTGCGATCCCAACGCGGCGCGCTCAGCGTCGAGCTCGCTCTGCACGCGCGCCTCATCGGCACGTAGTTCCCCCCGTCGGCGCTCGGCAGCGATCTGCGCACCGCGCAAACTCTCGAGCCGCCTGCGCTTTGCGGTGATGCTGAGGTCGGCCTCGCGCAGACGCGCAGCCAAAGCATCGCGGTCTTTGAGTTCGCCGCCCAAGCGGTTCGTCAAGGCCGTGATTCGTTCACGCACCTCGGCGAGTTTGGCCTTCGCCTGAGCTCCGTCCGTGGTTTCGTCGGCCGAGATCGGGGCCGCACAGAGCTCCAAACCCAGCGCGGCGAACAGGCATAAGTATCTGATGATGCGCTTCATCTCGTGGTCGATCAGCCTAAGGACGGCAAGCATACAAGCCGAGGAGCCCGTCTCGCTGCTATACTTGCGCGCCCGAAAAACCCAAAGTGCCAGCCGCATGCAGCGATTATTCGAATATTTTGCCCAACATTATTACCTCGCGAGCGGTGCCGTGCTGGCGGCCGTGGCGCTTGCCGTGTTTGAAGTGCAAGCGCGCATCCAAGCGTTCGCAGCCCTTTCCGCGATGCAGGCCGTACGCCTCATGAATCAAGGCGCTCTGATTCTCGATCTGCGCCCCAAGGAGTCGTTCGATGCAGGCCACATCGGCGAGGCGCGCAACGTGCCGGCCGCGGATCTCGAATCCCAGGCGGACGGTCTTAAGAAATGGCGCGACAAAAACGTGATCACCTATGATGACAGCGGCAGCGGGGGCGCGGGCGCCGCTCGCACGCTCACCAAGCTCGGTTTCACCAAGGTGTTCAATTTGGAGGGAGGCTTGAATGCCTGGGTCAAGGATAATTTGCCGCTGACGAAGACCGCTTCAGGCGGGAAAGCGGGTGCGAAGTGACGATGCCGGCGATTTCCATGTACGTAACGGGCTGGTGTCCGTACTGCCAGCGAGCGAAGGCGCTTTTGACCGAGAAGAATCTGGTGGTCGACGAGATCAATGTGGATGATGACGCAAAGTTTCGCGAAGAAATGATCGCGCGCAGCGGCCGGCGTACGGTTCCGCAAATTTTTATCGGCGATAAGCACGTCGGCGGGTGCGATGATTTGTTCGCGCTCGAAGGCAGCGGCGAGCTGGATCGATTAATTCAGGGGGCTTGATGAACGAGGTTAGAACTGAAGGGGCGGAGGCCAATGTCGGCGGTGTGCAAGTGAGCTTGCAGAGCGTCTATTTGAAGGACTGCTCTTATGAATCCCCGAATGGTCCGCGGCTGCCGAACAATCAAGGGTGGGAGCCGAAGTTCCAGCTCAACATGAACACGTCGGCCGAGGAACTCGCAGCGGACGTGCGGGAAGTTTTATTGACGGTCACGCTCGAGGCGAAGCAGGGCGAGGCCACGCTGTATCTGGTGGAAGTGAAGCAGGCTGGGGTTTTTTCCATTGCCGGTGCATCGGTGGAAGATATGAAGCGTCTCATCGGCAGCTTTTGTCCCAGCGTGTTGTTTCCTTACGCGCGCGAGGTCATTTCCGACCTGATCGTCAAAGGCGGCTTTCCGAATTTTCTTCTGCCTTTGGTCAACTTCGACGCGCTGTTTGCTCAGGCATCAGAAGCGCCGCAGTCCGGTTTGGTCAACTAGGACAAGGTCTGACTATGCCGATCGCGCGCCAGGAACCGATCGCGGTCATCGGCGCCGGTTCGTGGGGAACGGCGCTCGCCATTCATCTGGCGCGTGCCGGCCACCCGACTCATCTGTGGGGCCGCGATGCCGCGCAGCTCGATGCAATGCATCGCGTGCGGTGCAACGAGCGCTATCTACCCGATGCGGCGTTTCCGGAAACGCTGGCGGTTGCCGCTGATCTGCGCCAAGCGCTCGACGGCGTGCGTGATGCGTTGGTGGCGGTGCCCTCGCATGCATTCCGCGACACTTTGAAAGAGATCGAACGCCACTTGGGCCGCGACACTCGCATCGCTTGGGCAACCAAGGGCTTCGAGATATCGACAGGGCTGCTGCCGCATCAGGTCGCGGGTGAAATCCTGGGTTCGAGGCCGGGCGCGGTCTTGTCGGGTCCAACGTTCGCGAAAGAGGTGGGCGCGGGATTGCCGACCGCGATGACGGTCGCCTCACGCGACGAAGCGTTCGCCAAGGCGTTGGCCTCGCGGCTGTCGGGGCCGAATTTTCGCGCGTATATGCAATCCGACATCATGGGCGTCGAAGTCGGCGGCGCCGTGAAGAACGTGATCGCTATCGGTTCGGGAATTGCCGACGGGATGGGTTTCGGCGCCAATACGCGGGTCGCCCTCATCACGCGCGGGCTGGCAGAAATGATGCGTCTCGGAGTGAAGCTCGGCGCCGTGCGCCAGACCTTCATGGGCTTGGCCGGGCTCGGCGACCTCGTGCTGACGTGTACCGACGACCAATCGCGCAATCGCCGGTTAGGGCTGGCGTTGGGTCGCGGTCAATCGATGCACGAGAGCCAAGGCAGCATACATCAGGTGGTTGAAGGCGTATTCGCTTCGCGGGCGGTTTGTGCCGTTGCCGAGCGGTTGTCCGTGGAAATGCCGATATGCAGAGAGGTGTTCCGCATCATGCATGAGGGTAAACCGGTGCGCCAGGCGGTGCAGGAGCTCATGGGACGCGAAATGCGTTCCGAGACGGAATGACCGGGTAAGTGCGGCGCGTCATGCCGATCTCTACTGCCGGCATCGCCGGCTTTGAACCGCGCATCGCTGCTGCCCTGAACGGTGCCAGCCAGATCGATTCCCGCGGGATTGCAGGCGACCACAGGCGATTATTTTTGGCGCGCGCTCGGTGCCGTGAGCGCGAGACCCGGATGAGCAAATGGCGGGGCAAAAGACGGAAAAAATATCTCTTTAAAACTGGATTGGTGGGAGTAAATTGGTTTACTGATGCAAAAGAAATCGCCGCAGCTCGGATCCCGGGGCGCCATGTCGGCGCCGCACCGCAGTACTCCTTGGCATGCCGTATCGGTGGTCACGGGGAGTTCGAGCTGTGACGCCGCGCGCGCGCTTTGCGCGACCCGCTATCTGTCCAGGGATGCGCCGCGACTGCCGCTGACGGAGTGCACCTTCCCGAAATCGTGTTCATGTTCGTACAAACACTATGTTGATCGCCGGGGCCAGCCGCGCCGTAAAGACGAATTGAGCGGGCTGCGACGCTGCCGACCTGCGGGACCGGAGCGCCGTATGGAACGCGGCCGGCGCGAGGACGATTGACGGCGGTCAATCCGCGCTTACGCCGTCCTACGAAATCTCGCTTGGACGAAATTTCCGCGGAAACGTCCGTTGTCCGCTAGTCGGACGCACGCGGCGGCGGCTGCGGGTTGTAAAATCGGGCCCATGCAAAACCACACGCAAGATCTATTCGCGCCGGCCGTCCCCGACACGAGGCGGGAGCCTTTGGCACCGGGTGCGTGGCTGCTCCACGGCTTTGCACTCGACAGGGACATCGCGTTGTTGGCGGCGGTCGAAAGCATCAAAGCCGTCGCCCCGTTCCGGCATTTGGAAACTCCGGGTGGCTTTCGCATGTCGGTGGCAATGACCAATTGCGGCAGCCTCGGGTGGCTGAGCGACCGCCGCGGTTATCGTTACGCATGCTGCGATCCTTTGAGCGGCAACTCCTGGCCGCCGATGCCCCTGGTTTTCACGGAACTCGCGCAAGCGGCGGCGCGGGCCGGCGGCTTCCCGGGTTTCGTGCCGGACGCCTGCCTGGTCAATCGTTATGAGCCTGGTGCCCGACTCACATTGCACCAGGATAAGGATGAGCGCGATTTCGATTCACCCATCGTGTCGGTGTCGCTCGGATTGCCCGCGGTGTTCCTGTTCGGCGGCGAGGTGCGGTCGGAAAGGCAGCGACGGGTACCCCTGCAGCACGGCGATGTCGTGGTGTGGGGCGGTGCCGCGCGCCTGCGTCACCACGGTGTCTTGCCGGTCAAGGAGGGTTGCCACGAACTGCTGGGCGCGCAGCGTCTGAACCTGACTTTCCGGCGGGCGCGTTGAGCCTACCCCTGGATGACGTATAAGTGCGGTTAATTGACCCCTATAGAGGGACTGCGTATCCATCGCATGCAAATTCAAACGCCGGTCGATATCATGCAAGCCTCGTTTCCCAAAGGGGCGAGAGCAAGTGGAGAGGGTCAGCATGCCGAAACTGGATGATCAAATCTCGACACTCGAGGAGCGGCTCAAACAGCTGAAGCTCCGGCAGCAGCGCAGCGATGCGCGCAAGCGCGCCGTCGACGCCCAGCGGGAACGCAAGGCCGAGACCCGCCGCAGATTTGTAGTCGGGACGGTCATCATGGCCAAAGTGCAGGAAGGCGAGATGGATCAGAGCCGGCTGCGGGAGTGGCTGGATCAGGCCCTCACTCGCAAGGATGATCGGGCGCTGTTTGAACTGCCGCCGAAGGACGGCCCCCCGAACGCCGAGTAGGGGCCGCGAGGCTAGGCGCGGCCTACGAAGCCCAGTTGCCGCCAAGCCTCGAAGGCGACAATCGCCACCGCGTTCGATAGATTGATGCTTCGGCAGTTGGGCTTCATGGGGATGAACAGAGAGTTCTCGCGCCCTAGGCGGTCCTGCACCGCCACCGGCAGACCACGGGTTTCAGGTCCGAACAAGAAGGCGTCGCCGGCGTGGTACTCGAGGCCGCTGTAGCAGAGCCGCCCGCCCGTCTCCACGGCGAACACCCGCGCCTCTTTGAGTTCGGTCAGACAGGCGTCGAGATTCGCATGAATCTTCATTTCGGCAAGATCGTGATAGTCGAGGCCTGAGCGCTGCAGGCTCCGGTCGTCCAATCTGAAACCGAGCGGCTTCACCAAATGCAGCGTGGCTCCGGTGTTGGCACAGAGTCGAATGGTATTGCCGGTATTCGGTGGAATTTCGGGTTCATACAGCACGACGTGAAACATCGCGGCCACTCAGATTGGCTCCTCGTGTTCGAGCACGACGCGTTGCGTGGGATATGCGAACTCGATGCCGAGGCGGCGAAACTCACCGATGATGCGAAAATTCACGGTTTGTTGCAGGTCCATCAGTGGATTGAGCTTGGGCTGCTGTGCGAAGTACGAGAGTTCGAATTGCAGCGACGAATCGCCAAGCGACTTCAGGTGACAGCGCTCGAAGCGCGCACTCGCTTGTTCGCGCACGATCCCCTCGAGCAGTTTGGGTATCCCCTCGAGTTTCTCGGCGGGCGTCGCGTAAGTCACGCGCAGCGTCGCCAGGACACGTTGTTCGGACATACGGCCATAATTGCGCACACGGCTCTTCAAAATGTCGGCGTTCGATAAAATGATCTGCTCGCCGGATTCGCTGCGCAGCCGGGTGGTCTTGATGCCGATGTGTTCGACGGCGCCGGTGTACGTATCGATGTTCAAACTGTCGCCGACCACGAAAGGTTTATCCAGCGCGATCGAGAGCGAGGCGAACAAGTCGCCCAGGATGTTTTGCAGAGCGAGCGCCACGGCGACGCCGCCGACGCCCAAGCCCGCAAGCAGCGCTGTGATGTTTACCCCGAGGTTGTCGAGCGCCACCAGGATCAACAACGACCAGATCAGCATACGCGCGACGAAGTTGATGATGTCCAAGGAGCCGGCAAAAAGACGGTCGGGACCGCGCTCCATTTCCTTGATCTCGAGATAGAAGCGCACGGAACGGCCGGCCCACAATCCGACCTGCAACAAAATCAGCATCAGGACGCAGTTCCAGACGATGTGCTGCAGTCTCGGGGAAAGGGTGAGACTTTCCTGCCCGGCGTACAGCGCAACCGCCAGAAACAAGAACTGCTTGGTATTGCCGATGAGATAAAAGATCAGCCGGATCGGCGTCGAGTGATGCGCCGTGGAATACCGCCTATAGCGCGAGGCGATCAGCCGCCGCAGAAGGGACAGGCCCGACCACACCACCACGGCCACGATGCCGGCAACCAGCCAATCGGTAAGCGAGTTGCCGTAGAAAATGCGTTCGGATGCGCCCAACGTAAGCTTGAGAAAATCGGCCATGGTCCAAGCGAGTATAAACTGCCGCAGAGCAGTTCCGCCGTCCGTCCGCTACGCGCGTCCGCTTAGGTGACGTCCTCCATGCCAAGCTCCTTCATTTTTCGCGTCAATGTGTTGCGGCCCCAGCCCAGGAGCTTCGCTGCATCCTGTTTCAATCCATCGGCCTTGCGCAACGCGACCCGTATCAGGATGCGCTCCACTTCGGGTACGGCTTGATCCAGCAGTCTCTGCGTGCCCGCTTCCAATTCCTGTTCGGCCCAATGCGACAGTTTCGCCGTCCAGTCATGATTCGTCGCCTGTCCAACCGGCACGCCGCCGAGATCCGGAGGAATATCTTCCGCGCGAATTTCGCGCCCCGGCGCCGTCACGGTGAGGCGCCGGCAGGCATTCACGAGCTGCCGCACATTGCCGGGCCAATCAAAGGTCACCAAGGCGGTTTCCGCGGTGGGCATGAGCAGCTTGGGCTCCACGCCCAGCTCCTGGCCGGCGACGCTCAAATAGTGACGCAGGAGTTCGGGGATATCCTCGCGGCGCTCGCGCAGCGGCGGAATCTCGATACGGATCACGTTGAGTCGATGCAACAGATCTTCGCGGAAATAACCGGACTTCACCCGTGTCTCGAGATCTTGGTGAGTCGCTGCGATCACACGCACTTCGACCTTCACCGGAGTCTGGCCGCCCACTCGATAGAATTCCCCCTCGGCCAGCACGCGCAATAAACGCGTCTGGAGCGCCGGCGACATGTCGCCGATTTCGTCAAGAAACAGCGTGCCGCCGTCGGCTTGTTCGAAGCGTCCGCGGCGCAGGGTATCGGCGCCCGTGAACGCGCCCTTTTCGTGACCGAACAGTTCCGACTCGAGCAGATCCGCCGTGAATGCCGCGGTGTTGAGGGCGACGAAGGCTTTGCTGGAGCGCGGGCTGTGCCGATGAAGAGCGCGAGCGACCAGCTCCTTGCCCGTCCCCGATTCGCCGGTGATGAGCACCGTCATGCTGGATCGGGAAAGTCTGCCGACAGCGCGGAACACCTGCTGCATGGCCGCGGCTTGGCCCAGCAGTTCAGGGATGCTGCGGCGCGTTGCCTCCACGTCGGTTGAGACCGTGGCCTGCTGCGCGGCGCGGCGCACCAGATCCACTGCCTTATCGATGTCGAAAGGCTTGGGCAGATATTCGAACGCGCCGCCTTGGTAGGCCGCGACGGCGGCGTCCAAGTCCGAGTGCGCCGTCATCACGATCACCGGCAGTCCCGGCCGCGATTGCTGGATTTCCTTCAGCAGATCGAGTCCGCTGCGGCCGGGCATGCGGATGTCAGTCATCAGGACATCCGGTGCGTCGCTACGCAGCGCCGTGAGCGCATTGTCCGCGCCGTCGAAGCACTTCGCGACCATGCCGCTGCCTTTCAGCGCCTTCTCGAGCACCCAGCGAATGGATGCATCGTCGTCAACCAACCAGACTTGCAGCGGCTTAGCATTCATACGGAATCCATGGGCAAAGAAATCACGAATATGGTTCGTCCCGGCGCGCTGTCGAATTCGATGAGACCGCCATGGCGGGTCACGAGATCCTGAGCAATACCTAAGCCGAGGCCTGTTCCGTCGGAGCGGCCGGATACGAGCGGATAGAAAATGGTGTCGCGGATCTCGGGGAGCACGCCCGGACCGTTGTCTTCAAATTGAATCGAGGCCACCAAACGATGGCGCCTTGCTCCGACGCTGACGTTGGAGGCGGCGCGGGTTCGAAGTACCAAGCGCGGCGACTGAACGCCGCCGCTCGACAAGGCCTGAAGGGCATTGCGGCCGAGGTTCAGCATCGCTTGAATGATGTGGTTGGGATCGACCACCAGCGCCGGCAGGCTCGGATCGTAATCGCGATCGACGATCACCCCGTCACGGGCTTCGCTGCGCAACAAATGATATACGCGCTCCAAAAGCTCGTGAACATTGACCAGCTTTTTCGCGGGGGGCCGGCCCGGGCCCAGCATCGAATCCAGCAAATTGGTGAGTCGATCGGCCTCGCTGATGATGACGCGCGTGTATTCGCGCAAGCTGGGGTCCAGCAGTTCGCGTTCGAGCAGCTGCGCGGCTCCACGCAATCCGCCGAGCGGGTTTTTTATTTCGTGTGCAAGCTGCCTAACCATGAGTCGGCTGCCGCCAAGCTGCGCCAGCAGCGCGTTTTCGCGGGTCAGGCGCCGGTGCTGCGTAATGTCCTCGATTTCGAGCAACAGCTGCGGGCCGGCATGTCCGATGGAAATCTGAGTCACCGCGCAGTCGAGAATGCGGTCGACCCCGCCCGGCGCCGGCCACGCGAGTTCGCGCTGTACGACGCTCTCGCCGCCCGATCGGGCGCGTTCGAACAGCGTCAGCAGCATTTCAGCGCCGCGCGTCAGCTCGATGAAACGCCGGCCGATAGCTTGATTGGCTCCCAACCCCAACAAGGTCTGGCCCGCGGCGTTCAAGTAGCTGACGTTCAAGTCCAGGTCGAGGAGAAAGACGCTGGTCACCAGCGCATCGAGCAACTCCGTCCCCTCGATGAACAGCCCCTGCACGTGCAGTTCAGCGGCCAAGCGGCACACCCGCGCGGACCGTGATGCGCGTTAAGGCCTCTTGTGTTGCGGCGACAACTCGGAGGGCTGTCTTACGTAGAACGTAACGCTGTCCGTACTCTGCGATTCGCCTGAAACTAAATCCGTGACGGTCGCCGCGACGGCATACGTGCCGCGCGCCAACCCCTGTAAGGCAAACCCGGTTGCGTCCGGCGGCTGATCGGTCAGCTGCTTGCCGTTCAGATGCCAGGTAATCGTCTGATTCGGCTTTAAACTGGGTTCGAGATGCAGGCGAACCGGTACGATCTCGTCGCCGAAGAACACCTGTTCTTTGGCCGGGGACTCGATTGCGAGTCCACTGTAATCGAGGCCGGGGGGCGCAGCCTTGTTCGGGGTGGTATTCGCGGGTCCGCGGGTCGAACCGCCGATGCCATTCCCCGAACCCGACGAGGTGATGATTTTTTCCGCCCCGGGCACCGCCTGATCCGAGTAATGAACCACGCCGTCCGCATCGGTCCACTTGTAGACCACCGCGGCACTGGCCGCGAAAGCTGCGAACAGGCCCAGAGCGATCCAAAGGCGCCGAAGGTGCATAACTCGAAAGCATATCCCTATCGCCTCCCGTCCACAAAACGGGGTGATGGCGGCGTGACCGCCATCACCTTATGGCCCGCATCGGTGAGGCAATCTCACAGACTGTAGTACATCTCGATCTCGATCGGGTGCGTGGTCATGCGCAAGCGCGTCACTTCCTTCATCTTCAACTCGATGTACGCATCGATTAAGTCGTCCGTGAACAC
>Ga0137412_10002846_pt1 | contig 13740 bp, 18 predicted proteins | sample CZODoug2_1_16fun_FD_122160 | JGI IMG/M metagenome (GOLD analysis project Ga0137412, IMG submission 122160) | Vadose zone soil fungal communities from Angelo Coast Range Reserve, California, USA - CZODoug2_1_16fungal (Hybrid Assembly) | ecosystem: Environmental > Terrestrial > Soil > Vadose zone... | reverse complement strand
GTACCTTGCCGATGAACGATGCGGGACAGTACCTGCCATTTAGGCGGTACCGTCCCGATTATTTATGTAGAGCCTTGCTCGTTATTTATGGGGTACCATCGTTATAATACATGGCATTTAAACAGTACCGTGCCCATGATTCATCCGTAGGCCGTACCATGCCAATGAAGGCTGCGGGACAGTACGTGGCACTTAGGCGGGACCGTGACTATTATGTATGCGGTATTGAGCGGGATCGACAGGAATTCTTTCTTGCTTGTGAAAGTGAATGGGTGTTATCCACAATTTCAAAGAATGCGGGACGGTACCTGCCATGTATGCGGTACCAGGCTCATTGTCGATGCAGTCCATACACATGCTTATCTTGTATGCCCTCCTGGTTGATGTGGAACTCGGAATCATTCATGCAGTACTTGCACACTCTTGGCTTAATATTGCTACCACAGGGAGATACATAATACACAGCTGTGAGGTGGATAAACATACTAAGGGAACCACACATCAGGAACATCTTCAAAATCAGCTGCAGTGTATGGGTGATCACGGGCAGGTTGGGTGGAAGGTCCCGCCGTTCGCTGATTGACCAATTCCCGCAAAAACATGGCGGCACTGACCCGCTGTCCTAGTCCCTCATTATTGACATCGTCGATATCCTCTTCATCCTCAGACTGATATTCGCCGTCGATAATGCCCAGTACATCTTCGGGACCCGCCAACATGTCACCATCATCATCCTCAGACTGATCTTCGTCGTCAACAATCCCCAGTAAATCTTCGGGACCCGCCAACATGTCATCATCGTCACAGTCAAACCCTTGAAGGGTTGCGGAACGGGCGGGAGTGTCGAAGTGATGGCCCGAGGCCGCCTCAGCTGAGCCAGAGTGATGTTCAGTAATCACAGCGTCTCCGGCTATAGAGTCGTCATCGCAAATTGCTGTCCCGCCCACGTCGCCCGCACTTTCGGAATCGTGTCCCGAGGCTACTTCATCTGAGCCAAGGTCAAGGTCCCCTATCACAGAAGGCCCTGCTCTGTTGTGAGAATCAACTTTGTCATGAAATAGATGGTTCCCACCTTGTATGGATATGGAGTCCTCATCGGAACTGTCATTGTCTGAATGCCTCGTCCCGAGCGTATATCCCGGTCCTGCAATCTCGTCGGACTCAGAACTCTCATTGACCTCCAGTATGTCAGCGGCATTGCCCAGACTGTCTGAACTCACTGAAATGTGCGACGGCGAACGGGATGAGATCTGAATGGGGTTGCCTGCATCACCTTGTCCATCTACCGCCAGAAGATCGTCGTCCTCATTCTCGGCAGGGTCAGATTCGATATCAGCGTCGTGAACAACATCTTGTTCCCCTGAGCCCTCACTACTGCTCTCCTCATCTATGGGATTGATGTGGTGTGATGGAATGGGGGGGGTATGCTTGCGGTAGGTCTGTATGGGGTCTCGCGCTGGTCCCGCAACGGTTTGGAGCAGCATAAGTTGCGGAATGGCATCAGGGGCGAGATCAGGGATGGGCGGGACATTGTGGGGCCGGTCTGAATCGACCAATGGTCCTGTTGAGCTGGGTGTAGCCGCTGTGTCAGAATCCAATCCTGTATTACGACCTGTAGAGTGATCCATGTGGTACCCGGAATGTTCGCCACCGGGGACGGCGGGACCACATTGCAAAAGGGCACGAATGTCGTCCAGGTCGAGTGTGGGTCCTACGGCCCACTTCGCATTGGGACCATCCGCAATCAATGACTGCAGCTCCTCCTGGGCGCGTTCACGAACCAATGCCGACTGTTGGGAAGTATCACTCCTCTGCTTCCCCTTGGCCTGCCTAGTCGCCCTTTTCTTTGGGGACGTTGAGCTCTGTACCTCGTCCGGCTCAACTTCCTGAAACTCCTTAGCTATAGCGGCCTCGTGCAACTTGAGAAACCCTGCTGCACGTCGTGCCGCCGCGTCCCGACGCTCCTGGAATGCGTCCCGTGCCGCTTTGAAGCGACGAACATGCTTCTGATCTTTTGTAAATGCCTTTAACGCAGCATTTCTGTTCGGCAGACAGTTGGAACATCCAGAGACCATTGTCCCCAGCATCGTAACCGTCTCTCGCGACAGAAGATCGGGTGGGACGTGGGGGCGGGATAAAACTTCTGATTCGAGATGGTGGTCAAGCAACGAGTCTGGATCGGCAGCTGCGTCCTCTGCTTTCCTTTTCTTTTCAATGGCCATTTGACGTTGTCTATGAGCCTTCAAGCACTCATCAATTGTTTGGGGACCCAACACCTCCTCACTAGTAGGGTCCCGATTTATACGCCACCAGGACTTTGCAAATCGATGCGGGAGCGGGACAGCGGGACCAGCATCCAGGTACAAGTTGATGGATTGGTCCAGATCAAGGCGGGCCCGTCGTGCTCGGGCGCGGTACAGGTCTGCAGCCAGCAGGCGGATAATGTGAGGGACTTCGACATCTAATCCAATTGCGGTAGCTAACCCAGTATAGCTCAACGCAAATGCCTATGAAAAGGTTGAAGCTTTAGGCACCTCAAGTAGTTGGACTGCACAAACCAATTCGCTTTCTAGATTTCTGTTAAACCAAGTCGGAATATCATCGCGTCGATAACGATCGCGCATGTCATTTAGTACGGCACGGAACCGATCGGCACAGTAGTTAATAACCTCCTGTACTTGAACAGTTTCATGGTAACGAGCACCAATGTAGAGATCAAACGGGTTAAACACAGTAAGTTCGCGAGACATGTCTCAAAGGTAGGAGGAAGAAAAAAACAATCAGTGATCTAAGATAAGAATCTTTGTAATCTACAAATTCTCACACCCCGGATGTGTCAGCGTAAAGCCCGGATGAGTGGCCCGGAAGGTGTCTTCGGCATGTCCTGCAAATTGGGACCAAGTCCTGATTTGACGTTGGGCATATGCGGCAGCCCCACGTGTCCAATCAGCCTCCGAAGCCGTTGGATTGACACTTGTACCGGATGATAAAAATGAGAGGACATTGTCGTGCCGGCGGGACCAAGTTCCGGACATATGCTTGAAGAAGCGTACGACCCATGTCATCTCATACTGAACCAGTGTGAACTCCTCTTTCCAACGATGGGATTGTGCCCTTGCTCGCAACCAATGAACACGTTTAACTAGAACAATTGGAATCAGTAACGCATGTATACGCCCACCATGAACATACATTCAGTCACAGCGGCGGGAGAGTCTGCGGCATCCATGCCCACCTGCCAAATCCACCCAACCTGCCTTGTTGTCGATCCGGGCATGTTTGGGTTGAGGACGGCAGTGCTGGCTTTGAGATCACATCTTTCGAGCTTTTGGTACCGTCTTAGATCCGTCTCGGAGGCACCAAGTCGTTGCATTGTCTCGCGGGCCCGATTATATTGGCGGGCCAAGTCAGTGAGGTGTACCGCCTGAGTAATCGCCTTTGTACGGGCTCGTGTTTTGACTCCCTTGGTAGGGGCTTTGCGAATGATATGCGAGTATTGGAAGGACCTATCGGCCACTGCTTCTCGAACCTTTGCTAACACGTGTTCCGCCTTTGTCTTTCGTACTGCTAACTCAATGGCGCAGTCTGCTGGATCACATCCCGGGATACGGGATGGAACCGGGACGACTTGGTATTCCACGGGCACAGGAAGCTGATCATCTTCATTCTCACCGATACTTTCTAGATCATCATACACATCTTCTTGGTCGGCCTGATTGTTGTCTTCATCGGTGTTCCAACTGTCATCGTCATCGTTGTCGTCATCTGATAAATCATCTTCGTCGTGAGAGGGATGTGGCGGGATCGGAGCGGGACCACATCCAGCCAGCTCCCGTGCCTTCCAGAAAATTTCCATGAGGTTGCTAATTCGTTGGCGTTCCAGATCAATTGTCCGTGAATCACTTTCGGTGGCTTGGCGACCGACACGCCTAATCCTGTCCCGCAATGACCACCTGAATGGAGTCAGTACATAGCATGATATGACGACTGTAAGACCCACTGTCTATCTTCGATTTCGACACCGAGCGAGACCCATTCTGGTGGTGCCTTTCTTGTGTTAGATGGTACGGATTCTTGCCCTGGGACGTGGCCGGGATGTGAGGGGCGGGACGCCATGATATCCATTTCGGATACATCGCTGTGTCGAAGACTTTCTGCACGAGCGATTTCCTTCTCCCATGTAACAACATTTTCTTGTCCTGCATCCTGGGTGAGATTGTCATAGTATTTATCGGAAAGCGGTACCATTCTTTTGGCTTGACGGTACAGGCGGGTAATGGTCCCGACTAGCCAACGGTATTAGTGTTGGACGGCAGCCATTATAAGGGAGCATGAACATACCGATTCCCAACATTTTGCGATAATTGCTGTCAGTGGCATGGTCATCCAGAATTTCAACACGATGAGCCAGAGTGGCGGTACGGGCAGTCGGGGAGATCGCATTCAGCTCAGCCCACAAGGATTCCAGAATTTCTCCCGAGATGATCCCGCAATGGACGAGAAAGGTCGTGGCAAATCGCCAGAAGCATTCATCTTTGTGGCCATGCACGTGGAATAACCCGATGGCATGATCAAATTCCATTTGCGGGGGCAGTTTCCCTTCAAGCCGCCACGTTAAATACAAGCCGTACAGACACCCGATGTCGTAGATCGACACTACACGTTGCTTCGGGTCAATATTGGTCGCCAGAATATGCTGTAATAGGACCCAGTCAATGTTCCGCTGTTGTTCACCTTTGAAGAAGTCCCCAATCGCGTTGGGGGCAAAGCAACCGTGCCGCCCACAAGCACAGGCCCCGATGCCGGTACGGTCGCATGCTTTTGAGTTTTGCATTGCCTGCATTAAGACCTGAAAGTTGTTTTCACAGGGTGCATGCTAGTCCCGCGCTCAGTGTGATATGAATGTGCGGGACAGGATGACGCACCGAGCGGCGTTGCCTGGCGGTACGAATGAACTCATGATAGTCTTCCTGGTTCGCAAACATCCCACCACCATTACTCAACCAAATATCGTCGTTATCATCAGCTCTCTGTCTTACGTGATCTGCCTTAAAATTGCCATCTAGCACAACGAACCGGGTGTACACCCATTGATTTGGGTCCTTTTCCCAGTCGGGACAGAGATTGATGCCTACCTGCGGGCAAGCGGCACAGAAGTTAGCGAGAATTCCTGCCTGGGGCTTCAGCGGGTCACCAAGATAAATGGGAGCCTGTGAACCTTGGACGAAATCAGCAGAGTCTTGGAATGCCGCATTTGGTCCCGGTGCCATCCTGTCAGAACTCCAACCTGCCCTACCAAGTTCCGTACCGCCGGTGATGTTGGTGCCTTGTTCGCTGGTTGCATCTGGCGTCAAATGTATTCTCTGCTCAGTCAGGAATGTGCCATGCCCATAACCAGCCCACTTCAATTTTTTCATCCACCTCCATTGGCGGGACAATCGGCGCAATTCTTTGTATAGGTTAATATTGCCCTCCACTGGTAATGGTTGTGTTTGACGGCGGAGGAGACGATGATATTGCCAGGTGGATGCCTTTAGGTCAAGATTTGTATATCGAATGTGATCCAGTACCTCGCATGTGGCAAGCGTCCAAAATTGGGAGAACGTCGTCGGGACCAACCCGAGAAACATTAGATCTGCGGGAATCTTGTCCGATCCTTGACAGTTGCAAGTGATCAACGGTAAATGGTGTATGCCATTGACATGAATGATGCGGACAAAAGGATTTCTAAAGGCATCCATCCTTGGTATATTGCTAGGACCATGTAACGACCCCGCAAGATCGTCCTCCCAAGCAGGATCCAACTTCGAATAGTCGGGAATTTCCTGTCCCGCTGACTCATCATCATCCTCCTGGTTGTCGTGTAGGTCAGACAAATTTGCGGATTGTGTCCCGCGATCCGTCCCCCGGTTTGTCCCGTCAATTGAATCTGTATTCTCGGGGTCCCTTGGAATGTCATCACACCGATCATGGTCGGATTCCAGCGAACCGACATGATCCATGTGTTTCTTGAGTGCCTCACACATTGCACTCATATGCGGGACAGTCAAGTGCAGGCCAACCTCCCACAAGGCACCGGGACGGAAACATGTCCCGGTCCAGCATTCAATGCGGTGGTAAGGGAGGGAATTGTGAGCTTTTCTCATGCACCCCCGGCACAGTAGCGTCGGCCGAAAGCAGTCCATACATCTCCAAGGCGATTTGAGGTCCTTCATACACACCGAACACGTCAACGGCGTGGGCGCTGCTTCACGAGCTAGCAATGCTTTTAACAGCTGCGGGACGCGTTGCACAAAGTCCTGGAGTTGATCCTGCTGCGTCTAATGGAGTTGCCGTCAATACGGAGTCATGTCGCGCCTTTCCCGACATACCTTTCCTGATCTTCGAGGCGATGTCGCTGAGATATGGTCATCGGGACCATAACTCTCCATATTTGTGTCTAGGTTTAGATCGTTCATGCCTTCCATGTCTTGGCACTCTTCTGTTTGCTGCAGAGTAGTGGGTGTCGGGGTCTGTCTCTCCGATCCATTCTCATCATCTGTAGCATGATACACAGTCCTCGTCCCTTGGCTGTAATTGCCACCGGAGAATACATTGAATACTGCATCACCACTTGAGGCTGAGTTGGTCCCGCCAGTCATTCGTGTTACGCCTCTGCGTGGTCTCGACCTGCCAGTGACCTTGGCTTTCTTTGCGGGGCGTTCGCTCATGATGGTACAGACACTCATCTATTTTGGTAATTTGTCTTTGAGGACATAAACTTGACATGTGACTGAAATGTGTTTGCAATGAGGCCAATGATTGCGTTTTCAGTCGATGACGGACAGGGACGGACAGGGTACTTGTTTGTGACACACAGGTGTTTGCAATGAGGCCAATGATTCAGTATTAAGTCGAAGACCGACGGGCTACTTACTTCTTTGCAGTCAACTTTCCATGACCACTCTGCTTGTCGAGCCAACTGGGAGGGTTCCCCGTGGCCTATGCAGGCTGTCCCGAGCAGAACGAGACGCAATTCTCCCCTACAAAGCTGAATACAAAAATTGTACCACGAAAGAGGAACGTCAGGCGGTCTATCGTGGCCATATCGGTCCCGCAATTTTCGAGTATTGGAGGGCACACAACTTGCAACCCGCTGAAGGGGCGGAAAGCATTGCCAGAAGCAAGGTATTCCGTTCAGTTCTCAACATGGTGGATGTTCTAATACGTGGCAAGGCTGTGGCGGAATGGTTGACGAACAACTGGCGGCCAAAGGTAACAACAGCACGTGAAGCGAGCGGGACGATCAGTGTTTCATACTTGGACATTATGTATCGCAGGTATGGGAGTAAGATTGACCAGTTGGTTCAACAGCAGTTCAACGTCCAAGAGTTTTCGTGGTCTGACCAGCCATATTTCGGCCAACGTTTACCAATCATCAAGGAAGCCTATGACAGCCTCACAGAGGCGGAGAAGGAGGACGTCCAACAGGAACTGAAAAAGGTCAAGGAACAAGGATGGGATGCAGAGACTCAAAAGATGTACGTCTCCTTGCCATCACACCCCGTCCCGCTATGTCCAATTTCTGTCCCGCTATGTCCCGCTATGTTATGCTGAGATATCCACAGACTCGCCGTGAAGCATGGCAGTCAAAGAGTGTATAAATTCTGCCGGGATACGTACCGCGAGATGGGAATGATGTCCCTGGTTGTAACAACCTATGTGGGATCAGACGACAAGCTTATACTTGATATGTGAGTTGCAGAGGAGATGTACCAGCAAGCCAGACTTGATCATATCGCTTTTAGTCATGATCATATGGGATATCTTGCTGGGGTCCCGAAAACACAATCATTTTCAACGGTGTATCCAAATATAGTTGCAGGTCTCGTAAAAGTGATGGACACATACACTGAATCCATCCGTCAAGTCCAGTTGACCACACCATCCCGACCTCCCGTACCGGGTCCCGGCGTACCGCAGCTCACCATCAAGATCACTGCGGATGGATACCCTATGCTCCCAGACAAGTTACTTGAAACTTGCTCAATCAAGACTGAGCAAGAGCGGCTGGTAAGCCAGTACATTGCACAACACTACAGTGAGACCTTGTGTTCGCCTTGTGGTCCAGGCATTGATGCCAAGCTGCAGAATTAGCATCCGGCGGGGTTGCCAAGACTGTTCCATACACGTTCCTGTCAGCAGGTGCATCTGGGATGGTCCCGCCAGAGTATTTGCCGGCAGGCGTAACAGTCATGCCCCAACCCCGCAACATGAACAAGGCGTATCTGGCGAAATTTATTAGTCATGTCTTATTGAGACAGGCGTCGATGCCCCCAAATGACGTTTTTCAATTCTCTCATTGGAGAACCCGCAATGGAGAGCTCTGTCCCGCTCAGTACCCGAAGCGGGACGGCGACAACCAACCTGTTAGAGGAACCAAAGCACCAGTCAAGCAACGTAAGGCAAAAAATAAAGCAGTCGCAAGACCTGTACAAACAAACAGACAACCAACGGCAGACGCTGTGGCACCAGGAGTGGCACAAGGTACGGGACCACGACCGGTACAAGGAGCGGGGCAGCTCCCGGGCGAAGGAACGCAACCACTCTTGTCTACACCGTTCCCACAGCGGCACGACGAAAACCAACCCGTTCGACTAGCCAAAGCGCCAGTCAAGCAAGGTAAGGCGACAAAGAAATCAGCGGCACAACCGGGACAACCACCGGCACAAGCAACGGCACAAGAAGAACCCATGGAGTTAATCTCACAGAATGAGATGACACAGTTAGCACTTCAGGGCCATCCAGTAGTCATCCCGATGAATGGTCCCGCATCTGGTTTCCCTCAGTATCTCGTTGCAACAGCGACAGTTCAGGCCCTCCGCCAACAGCCAACACCACAATCAAGCCCACAAAGAGACATCACTAACCGGCCTGAACCACAGATCGATCCCGCTCTCCTCGACAGTGACATCCCGCCGGGACGAGCCTCAAGATCTTTGCACAAACCAAAAGGCGGCACACATCAGAAGCCTGTTGCCGCGCCAACAAGGAAATCGAGCCGTCGTAGATAGCAGACATAGCCAGTACTGATTTATCCATGTAACCTGACAAGACGCTACCGATGGTGTTGTGCCGCCGATGAAGGATGCGGGACGGGACGTGAGATGAATCCGGGACCGGGCCCGTTATTTATGGAATCCTATTTGTCCAGACAGTACAATACTTGTCAACTATACTAGATTCATTTCACACATTGTACTGAAAGGAAATCATTTTGTCCATCAACTGACAGTGCAGATTTGCCTTACCAGGGACTAAATGCCGCTGTTGTCCCTGGCCGTAGTTGGAGAGTGTAACGTTTTAATCATATCTTCTTGAATAGCATCCACTGCCTCCCCCGCGGACATCATGGCATCATCCAATGCCTGGATCCTGGCAAGCTCGCTCAAAAACAGCCGGTGTGCCGCATCCTTGTACCGCAACCCATAACGATCCATTAGTGCAAGGGTTTCAGCATGGAGCACCAGGAGCTCGCGCTCTGACAGAGCCTGGAATAAAGCACCGCTCAGTAGGTGCCAATGTCAGTAATTGTACCTGCAACGCACCGGTTCCGGGTCGGCATACAAACGTCCCTCTGCTATTATTGAAGAGTCATAGAGTGGGAGACGGCGTGGCTTAGCCATTACCCAAATGTCAACGACATAATCAATTATCAAATGAAGACTTACACCATTCTTGGCCTCATCCAGGGGCATCTCAGCGCTTTTCCGCACCCCCTCCATTTGAAGCTCTGCTAGCGGGACCATGAACCTCGGCACCAACACAATTTCCCCATTGGGACCTTGAAGACGCGTAAAATCGGGCAGTTGCAGTGCTGGTACTGTGTCGGCACCGCTGTCACCATGGCTATAGGATCGATTCATGGGATGAAGAGACATGAAGATATCAGAGATAAGTCACGACTGATGTGTGTGTGATAAGAGTCATGTGACAATCCTTTCAGGTGATCGTGGGTAAACAGATCACGTGATTTACTCGCGACTGTTTGTTGATGTGTCAACCAAAATCCTATATAACCCGCACCACTTTGCACGTACCGCATTCAATCCCCCCAAAATGTCTTCCAGCCATACTACCCTGATCGCTGAATTCCAGGCTGCAGAACAACACGTTCTGGAAATCGTTGCTTCCCCCAATCCGGTCCCACTTGCAACGACATTTGCAGATCAATTGGTATGTCCCCTGCATCTTTCCTTTTCATGTTCGTCTGACTGTTGTTAGGCCCAGCTCCGTGAGAAGTGGACAAAGCTCCGTCGTGTCCAGAGGGAGGTACTGAATGCGCAGCCAGGGTATCTTTGGACCTACATCAGATTGGTTGACAAGGTTTCCTTGGACAACAAGGATTGGCCCATCAGGTTGACGAGATTGTATGAGAAATGGTTAGGGGTGAGACCGGCCCCTCCTACTGATGGCGTGCCCGTCCCACCTCCCGCTGTTCCCGTGCCGCCTCCTGCCATTCCCTCTAAGCCTCCTGCTGCTACTGCCCCCCTTGCCCAGCGACAGCCAAGGTCCTTGGCCAAACATTCCCAGTCCTCCCATCCCCTCCTCGCTAATGAACCAGACAAATTAGTAGACTCAAACCAACCGTCCCGCCCTGTCCCGCGTCCCTCGAAGCGCCCCACCTCAACCCCCGCTGCCACCAGTTCTTCCAAGCGGAAAAGCTTCAAAGAGCTCAACAGGGACTCCAGTCCAGACAGGGAGGAATCGCCTCCGCCTGCCAAAGCAAAGGGCAAATCAAAGAAAGTCCGTACCGTGATCCCGACCCCACCCACCGTCCCGCCTATCCCGCGTCCCGTCCCTCCCCCATCGCCTGTTGTCCCTCAGTCTGATGGACATCAAGAAGAAGAAGATTCTGAGTCCCTTCCCCCTGTAAAGGTAAAGGGCAAGTCCAAGATGGTTGTTATGAAAGTGCCGCCACCAGCAGCCAAAGAGCGCGTGCTGCGTCCCGCAGAACGCAAAATCCGACGCCCCCGCTCCCACTCCACTCCTCCGCCACAGCCAGTTCCCTCTGACGATGATGGTGAGTCAGAAGACGAGCGGTCTGAATCCCCCCCTGTGAAAGGAAAAGGAAAGGACAAGAAGTCGACTACGAAGTTGGCGACTCAGAAGCCACCACCCATCTTGAAATCCACCCGCACCCTCGTTGCGGTACCAACCCACGAGCGGTACGATCCGCCTTGTGCTGGGTGTGCCAGGCTGCACAAGGCTTGTGTCAAAAATATTTCAGGCGGGGCTTGTTGTGCGTGCCGCAAAACCAAGCGCAAATGTAACTACGCAAAGGGCAGACCAGGGAGAGGGAGGAGTACGACCCCAGTTGAAGACCCAGAGGATTCTGAGGAGGAAGAGGATGATGCCGAAGACGGTACCGTTGAGGATGTCCCGCAGCCGTTGGCGGCACGCAAAATTCGAGGTAGGTGATTATGCATTGCCCTTTCTCGTAATTATTGATGGAAGACAAGTGATCGACCCGCTGTCTGAGAGTGAGGCACCACCGAGGAAACGAGTCAAGAAGGGCAAGCAGCGTGCCGAAAGCCCTGCTCCCGTCCCGCACACCGCAACCCCACCTCGTCCCGCCAACCCTGCTCGTCCCGGCCCGTCCCGTGGGAGGTCCCTCAGCAGGACAGCTCCTGCCGGTCCCTCAACCGGTCCCGTTGACTCGATGAAGGATGTTGAGTTCACGTACGAACAGGGATTCAACATGATTTTAAACAAGCTTGATGCGCAGGAAGACGTGTTTGGGCCCGCCAGGATGAACAGGTTGGAGCAGAAAATCGACGAGGCAATCGATGAGCTTGTGATCCAGGGACAGACCTCTGAGGCCAGGTTGGATAGAATGGAGGAGAAAGTTGACAAGCTCACTGACATTCTGAAGGAGCTTCGTAAACTCCTGCGTAAGGACAGCAATAGGCAAGTGAAGACGCACAAGGCAGATTTTGGGATCCAATGTGTCATTGAACAACGTCCCGTCTCCGTCCCGCCTCCCACCCATCTCCCCCTCACCACGTCTGTCCAAGGTCCCTCCGTCTCCTCGTCCCGTCCCGATTCGTCCCGTCCCGTGTCCGTCCCGCCTCCTGTCGCTGTGCAGCCTGTCGACGACCCTGTGCCCCCTGTCGCAATGGTTGGGTCCCTTGCAGTACACAACGGTGATTCCCATATCACTCCCGTTGTCCCACCAGTAGTGCCAGATGAAGCGGCCGTTCACGTCCCGTGTCCCGCCCCGCTCGTCCCACCCATTCAGGCAGACCCACAGGTACGTCCTGGGGTAACGTTAATCAGTGCCACGCCGGAAAACTCACAGGAGTCCCTACAGCCAGTCACCCAACTCCTTTCCCCAGCTGCCCCTACACCCCTGGATGCTCCACCCCTAGCCTCCTCTCTGCCCGCCCCACTCGTCCCTTCCTCTCCCACCACCCGGTCCCGCACCGCCTCCGCCACAGGTGCTATGCCGATCCCTGTCCCGCCAGCCCGTCCCGCTCTCTCGCCCAACACCACTACAGAGGGACTTTTAGCCGTCCCTCCAGTTACAGGTGACAATGATCAAGGTTCACCATCCCTTCGAAGGTCGCCACGACAACTTTCCCTCTCCCCTGCTCCTTCGAATCCTGACAAGAAGCGGAAAGATGGTCCTGGTGAGCCAACAGGTAGTCAGACTAAGAAGGCAAGGCGTTAGGTCTGATGGGTGTTTTTTTTTTGTTCCTTGTTCTATACATATGTCTTGTGATTGTTCGATACCCCTTGGTTGGTCCCGTCATTCTGACGGGACATAATATATTTTGTTCTCTTGTGTGGTCCCGCAATTGTCGCGGGACCCGATACATTCCATTTGCCCAAAATCTCAGTTGCCCTTGGCTCTGATTCTTACACACTGCACAAAGTTCTTGCCAACAAAGTCGACCCACAGGTTTCCTTAATGATGGTAGAACAGTACCTTGATAGGTACTTATGACATGGTTGGCCTCCTGGAACAGGAAAGACGTTGTTAGCCTGTGCAGTAGCTCACCACACAGATTGCAAATTTATTACGTCCCTTTCCGGGACATTCGTCCCGTTCCATGGATAAATAAGCACTGTCTATAGATGGTTGCTCCCATCGATGCCGTTGAGTCCCGCTACCATGGCAGGTACTGTCCCTTACGGATAATGGGCAAAGTCTCGGGTAGATGCCGGGTAATGTCCCGCATCTTCTGAAATTACCGATGACGACTGTTCAGTCCCAAAAGGAGATGGTGTGCGGCCTACGAATGAATAATAGGCACGGTACCTTTTAAATGCTATGTATTATGACTATGCTACCCCATAACTAACACGCAGGGCCCCACATAAATAATCGGGACAGTACCGCCAAATGCCAGGTACTGTCCCCCACCCGTCATCGGCACGGTACAGCCTGCGGATGACTAATGAGCACGGTACATCATTAATGCCAGGTATCGTGACTATGGTACCATAAATAACAGGCAAGGCACCACAGATATCATCGCAACCGTCCCGCTTCAATGGCAGGTACTGTCCCGCAGCCTTCATTGGCACGCTACGGCCTACGGATGAATAATAGGCACGCTACCTTTTACATGCCAGGTATTGTGACTATGCTATCCCATAAATAACAGGCAGGGCACTACATAAATAATCGGGACGGTACCGCCTAAATGGCAGATACTGTCCCGCAGCCTTCATCGGCAAGGTACCGCCCATGGA
>Ga0137412_10002845_pt1 | contig 13745 bp, 9 predicted proteins | sample CZODoug2_1_16fun_FD_122160 | JGI IMG/M metagenome (GOLD analysis project Ga0137412, IMG submission 122160) | Vadose zone soil fungal communities from Angelo Coast Range Reserve, California, USA - CZODoug2_1_16fungal (Hybrid Assembly) | ecosystem: Environmental > Terrestrial > Soil > Vadose zone... | reverse complement strand
TTACAACGATGAACGTGATGCCGACCTGGTGCTGCAGGTCCATCAGCTCGAATTGGGTCTTTTCACGCAGCTTCTTGTCGAGCGCTGACAGTGGCTCATCGAGCAACAGTACCTTCGGCCGGCGAATCAACGCGCGGGCCAATGCAACGCGCTGCCGTTGTCCACCCGAGAGCTGGTGAGGTTTGCGCTGGCCAAGGTGACCCAGCTGCACCATATCGAGCGCCTCTTGCACGCGCTGCTTCTTTAGAGCACGGTCCATGTCCAGGCGCTTCAGGCCGTAGGCGACGTTGCGTTCTACGGTCATGTGAGGAAAGAGCGCGTATGACTGGAACATCATGTTGACGGGCCGCTCGTGCGGCGGCACACCGGCCATCTCCACCCCGTCGATGGTGATCTGTCCGGCCGTTTGATTGGCAAACCCCGCGAGCATCCGCAGCAATGTCGTCTTGCCGCAACCCGATGCACCTACCAGCGCGAACATCTCGCCTTTGAAGATCGACAGGCTGATGTTATCGACGGCGGTGAACCCGCCGTAGGTTTTGCTTACGCCGTTGATTACTATTTGCGGCGTCGCCGCGGGGTTGAGCCACGGCCGGTCGGGGTTCTGCTTTTGTTGGTTGGCGATCATGGGCGCGACTCGGCGCTACTACTACTCAGTAGTTTCCAGGCGGCGTCGCTTTGCGCCGGTCGGGCGCGAAGAATGGCCGTTCAACGATCCGCGCGCGCACCATACGCCGCTCCCATACGAGTTCGCGATTCAAATAGATATCCGCCCACACCGGGTTACCAGTCGTGAAATGAGGCGCGTCGATTATCGCCAGCGCGATATTACGCTTGCACGTCGGCGACCACGTGGCCGATGTAACGCTACCGACCTCCTTCCGCCCTCCCCGGTCAGAGTACAGAAGCGCGTTGTGCGCAGGCTTATTCCCCTCAATATCCAATCCGACCAGCCGCCTCGCTGGACCGCAACGCCTTTCCTCAACCAGCGCACGTCGTCCCGTGAAATACGGCTTGTCGAAGTCGACCAGCCACTCGAGCCCCAGCTCCAAGGGCGAACGGTCGCGTCCAATCAAAACCGTATGAGCGCTCGAAACAAAGTCGACGTTTGGCTGCAAAAAGCCAGCCTCAATACGCGCAATATTCAGCGCACTGGACCCGATCGCCCGTATTCCCCGCGTGTACCCCGCCGCCATCAGTACGTCCCACGCTCGCTCAGCATGACTCGGATCCATCCAGAGCTCGTAACCCAGGTCCCCCGTAAACCCCGTGCGAGACACCATCAGGCTAGCCCCATCGAGATCGAACGTCCCAATCTCGAACGGCTTGAGGCGTTCAACGCCAACCAGTCCGGCGGCAGCAAGGACGGCGTAGGAAGTCGGACCTTGCATCGCTAAGGCCGCGATCTGCTCAGTCACCTCTTCGATGACGAGTTGATCAAAACCGATAGCACTCGACAGCAGCCAGTCCAATTGGCGCTCGGCCGTGCACAACCGGTATTCGCTTTCGCCAAGCCGGAACACCGTCCCATCATCGATGAGATGGCCGGCGTCGTTGCACCATGCGGAATACGCGACGCGTCCAACCTTGAGTTTGCTGATGTCGCGCGTAATGAGGCGATTCAGATACGACAGCGCCGACGGCCCCGCAATGCGGTACTTCACCATCGGGGTGAGGTCATACAACGTCGTCGCGTTACGAATCGCGAAGTATTCCTGTTCGACGTTGGTGAAGACGTCGACGGTGGTGTAACCCGCCCATGGGATGAAGCTGTCGCGTTGGCTCAGTGCGCGAGCGCGATTGTGGAAAGGTGTCTTGAGCAGGGGCTGCACGTAGTGGGGTGTCGCGCCGGGGACGAGAGTGGGGCGTGGAATGGGGTCGGCGCCCACGGTCATGGGAACGAAGTCTGAATTGCGCATCAAGCCGCCTGCCCCAACACCTGCCGCGCGGCATTTCGGCCGGCGGTGCCCATGACCCCGCCGCCGGGATGGCACCCGGCGCCACACAAATACAACCCATCAACCGGCGTTTGATACTGTGCAGCACCTGGCACTGGTCGCATCATGAAAAACTGGTCCAGGGCCAGCTCCGCGTGATGCCAATGACCGCCCGTAATCCGGAATTCGCGCTCGATGTCCGCTGGCGTCAGTAGTTGCGCCGAACTGATCGACTTGCCCAACCCAGGTGAATACCGTTCGATTGTCTCCACAATGATCTCGGCGAATTGCTGACGGCCTTGCTCCCACCCTTCCCTCAACGTGTAAGGAGCGTATTGAACAACGGCGGAAATAACGTGCTTTCCTGAAGGCGCGAGCGTTGGATCATTGACTGTTGGTAGAGTGATCTCAATCGCCGGTGCGCTCGAGAACTCGCCGTACTTCGAGTGATTGAATGCACGCTCGAGGTACTCCAGCGACGGCGCAATCAGCAACCGCCCGCCGAGCGCCTCATCGGAGACGCTCGTAAACCTGGGTAGGTCGTCCAACGCAAGATGCATTTTCGCAGTGAGTCCACGGGTACGCAGGTGGGACACCCGGCGCGTAAACCCGGCATCTAAATACTCAGTTCCCAGCAACCGCAAGAACGTCGCTTGCGGGTCCACGTTGGAGATCACAGTGTCGGCGACAATCGTCTCGCCTGAGGCGAGCTGGACGCCAGAGGCGCGGTGGTTTTGAACGGTGATTCGCTGAACGGCCGCATTCGTTCGCACCTCAGCGCCTGCAGCGACCGCCGCTGCAGCCAGGGCGCGAGACAGGGAGCCGAGTCCGCCCGTGGGTTGGGACAGCGGCGCGCCGCCCGCTTCGTAGGCTGCCGCCAGACGGTACAACAATGTGAATACCGATCCCGGCGACCGCGGCCCGAAATTGCTGCCAAGGACGGCGTCGAACCCTAACGCGCCTTGCAGTAAGGGCGACTGAAAATGCTCTTTGAGCAGGTCGTAGACGTTCATACCGCCAATGCGCAGCAACTCGCGCATGTCGCGCTTCCCGAGCCTGCGGATCTGCCACGCCAGCCGGAGCAGTGCCCAGCGGTCCGGCCAATCGTCAGTGCCCAGCCGCGGGGGCACCTTGCCGAGGAGCGGCGCGAGCGCCCCTGCGAACCGGCGCATTCGCTGCGTATAGGCGGCGTAGGCGTCGGCATCGCCGCCCGCCGGGTCGCCGGCCCCCGCATCGCCGCCCGACACGCCGGCCTCCGTCACCGTGAGGGGCAGGCCGCCCGGACGCAATGCCGTGGTCGGCATGCCCCGCGCGGCGAATTCCAGGCCGTGCGACTCGAGCGCAAGGCCGCGGATCAGATCGGCCGGCATGAGATGCAGCAGATGCGCGCAAGACGACACCCGAAAACCGGGCGCAAATTCGCGGGTGGCGGCGGCACCGCCGACTCGAGATTGCGCCTCGAGAACGAGCACCCTGCGGCCGGCACGCGCCAACGTGGCTGCGCAGACCAGGCCATTGTGGCCGCCGCCGATGACGATGAAATCGTACCGTGCCGGTGACTGTTGCGCGGCCGGTGGCGATGTTTGCTGCGCCATGGTCAGTGTGCCTTCCCGAGATCCCTGAGCACCGCACGCGCGGCGTTGGCGCCCGGTGCGCCCATGACGCCGCCGCCGGGATGGGTGCTGGAGCCGCACATGTAGATACCGCGCACCGGCGAGCGATACTGCGCGTAACCCGGGATGGGACGGTTGAACAACAGCTGATCCATGGTCAACTCGCCCTGGAAAATATTGCCCTCCGTGAGTCCCACCTCGTTTTCAATGTCCCAGGGCGTGCGGATCTCAGCATGCAGAATCAGGTCCTTGAAGTTCGGACTGTGCTGAGCGATGGTATTGATGACGGTATCGCCGAACGCCTGCCGTTTCGCCGCATTCCATTCACCGCTCGCAAGTTCATAGGGACAGTACTGCACGAACACGGACATATAGTGCTTGCCGTCCGGAACCATGGAGGGATCGATCTGCGACGGGATCAGCATGTCGATGTACGGCGCCCGCGACCAGCGGCCCTCCTTCCAGTCGTCGTACGCCCGCTCCATCATTTCGATGGTGTCGGTGACGTGCATGTCGCCGCGGGTGCTCGGGCTACCCTCAGGAATGGCCGGAAAACGCGGCAAACCGTCGAGCGCAATATTGAGCTTGCCGGACGATCCGCGAATCTTGAAATTCTCGACTTGCTGCAGGAACTCGCCGGGCAGATCCTTCGCATCCATGGTCTTCAGGAACGTGCGGCGCACGTCGAGGTTCGAGATCACCAGCGGTGCCCGGATCTCTTCGCCGTCATCGAGCACCACGCCCGAGGCGCGGCCGCCCTTCACCAAAATCTGCGCCACCGGCGCGGCGCTGCGAATGGTGCCGCCGCTCGCCTGGAACGAAGCTCCCAACGCGTTGCTGATCGCACCCATGCCGCCGCGCGCGAAGCCCCACGCGCCCACGGTATCGTCGATGTCGCCCATGTAGTGGTGCAGCAAGACATAGGCGGTGCCGGGCGAGCGCGGACCCAATGCCGTACCGATGATGGAGCTGCCGGCGAAATGTGCTTTGACGATTTCGCTTTCGAAATATTCGTCGAGAAAATCCGCGGCGCTCATGGTCCAGAATCGCAGCGTGTCGTACATGCGCTGCTCGCCCAGCCCATGGAAACGCTTGCCGAGGTACAAGAGCTCGCTGATGTCGCGCGGCTTGAACGAAGTGGGGTCGGGCGGCTCGCGCATCAGCAGCGGCTTGATGAATTTGCACTGTCGCATGACGTCGCGCGAGAATCGGTCGTAGGCCTCCGCATCGCGTTTTGAATGCCGCGAGATCTCCCGGCGCAGCGCATCATGGTTGTCGTAAACCGCAAGATGCCCGCCGCCCTGCATCATGGTGCAGCCGCCTTCATAGGGAATCACTTGCAGGCCGAACTTGGGCAATTCCAGCGTACGCATGATTTCCGGGCGCAGCAGACTGCACACATAGGAACAGTTCGAGTAAGTGAAGTCCTGGTAGAGCTTGCGGCTGACGGCGGCGCCGCCGATGAACGGATTGCGCTCGAGCACCAGCACCTTGAGACCGGCACGGGCCAGATAGCACGCCGCTACCAACCCATTGTGGCCGGCGCCGACGACGATGCACTCTAAGTCCTTGGGCACCGTCACATCCTTAGGAAGGCCCACGCGGGCCGAATCCACCGCGCCGGCGTTCAAGCCGGCACTTTGTGCGACGCGCCGCTCGTTTGCAAGGTGGCATCCACGGCAATCTCGAACGCCTTCAGCGTGTCGGCGAGACACGAAGCATCGTGCGCCGCGGACACGAACCACGGTTCGCGCGAGTCGGGCTCGCACAGCACGCCCTCATCGTGCAGCACCTGGGCCATGGCGTCGTAGAAGGAATAATCGCTGGATTTCCATGCCCGGTAGTTGCGCGGCGGTTCATGCGCGAAATAGAGGCCGCTCATAGACGGATGGCCGACGAAGCTATGCGCGATCCCGCGTGCCCCCAATACCGCGCGCATGCCGTTACGCAGGCGCGTACCGTAATCGGCGATTCGTTCCAGCGCATCGGTCTCGTCGAGAATCTCGAGGCACTTTTCGGCGGCAGCCAGCGATACGGAATGCGCCGTATAGGTGCCCCCGTGCGCCACCCCGCGGCCGATCTTGCGCATGATTTTCTCGCGGCCGGCGAGCACGGAAATCGGATAACCATTCCCGAGCGCCTTGGCGAAGGTGCACAAATCGGCCTTGATGCCGTACAGTTCCTGGACACCGCCGCGCGCCACCCGGAATCCGGTTTTGACCTCGTCGATGAGCATCACCACGCCGTGCTGGTCGCATAGTGCGCGGGCAGTGCGTAAATATTCCGGCTCAGCCGCTATCCCGAGGCAGTTGCCCATGATGGGCTCGATCAACAAGCACGCGATCCGGCTCGCATGACGCTTGAATACGTCTTCCAGCTGATTCGCATCGTTGGCCTGGACGAAGTGCGCGAAACTTTTCGTGCTGATGGGCACGCCCTCGCTGTAGGGTTTCACTTCCGGATCGCCGACCTGAGACCACTTGTCCATGGGCGTGAACCACATGGCCGCATCGAACAGGCCGTGGTAGCTGCCTTCCAGAATCACATAGTCGTCCTTGCCCGTATAGGCCCGCGCGAGCCGTAAGCCCGCCATGACCGCTTCGGTGCCGGAATTCGAGAAACGCACCAGCTCCGCCGCCGGCACCATTTTCGATATGCGTTCGGCGACCTTCAGTTCGCGTTCCGTCGACAACGCGAAAACGCCGCCGACCTCCATGCCCTCGCGCGCCGCAGCGTCGACGCGCTCGTCGGCATAACCCAAGATCGCGGGCCCGTACCCCATGCGATAGTCGACGTATACGTTGTCGTCGAGGTCGACGATGCGGGCGCCCTTCCCGTGTTTCACATAAATGGTGCGCTCGTCTCCCCAATAGCGGAAATTGGATGCCACACCCAACGGCAGCCGTTGTACGGCGCGCTTGAAATGTGCGTTGTTGTTGGTCAGTTTCCTGGCCATGGCGTCCCCCTGTGATTTCTTGAGAGGCGAGCAGCCGCTCGCGCAGCGTTGCCCACAGATGCGACCGTACCATTCGCCGCGCGCGTCGTCCACATTTTTTATATGACCATATAATTTGACGCAATGCCGCGGCGTCGCGCGCCGCTTTGGTGCCGGGAATTCACCGTTTATGCCACCATTTTCACATCGAACTCGCGACTTGCCAAAGCTCCTGGCCGGGGCGTAGATTATACGACCATATAATGATTGCTGCCGGAGAACCCCCATGAATAGCTTGTCCGCCGCGACGCCCGGCAACGACACCGTCGGGGACTTGCCGCACGCCCTGCCGGCATGGGTCTACAACCATCCTGAAATGACCCGGCTCGAACACGAGCGCATTTTGATGCCGAGCTGGCAAATCGTTTGTCACGTCAATTCCATCCCGAAGGCCGGCGACTACGAGACTTTGGATCTGGGCCCCGAGAGCGTCGTCGTACTACGCGATCGCGACGGCTCCATCCGGGCGTTCCACAACGTCTGCCGTCATCGCGGCGCGCGCTTGCTCGACGGTGCGGGGAATTGCCCGGCATCCATCACCTGCCCTTATCACGGCTGGACCTATCGTCACGACGGCGGCCTGATCGGCACACCGGTTCGGGAAAGTTTTCCGGGGCTCGATCGCGCGGAGCACGGGCTGCGTCCGGTGCGCACCGATATCGCTTTTGGTTTCATCTTCGTGTGCCTCGCGCCTGATTCTCAAGGAGCTTTCCCGCAGCCGGTGTCCAAGACCTGGGACAAGCTCGGCGAGGAACTCAAGGCCTACCGTTGCGAAGAAATGGTGCCGCTCGGTCCCATCTCCACGGACGTCTGGAACGTCGATTGGAAAATCGCGATGGATAATTACTTGGAGTCGTACCACGTACCCATCGGGCATCCGGGTCTGTATCGCATGTTCACGCCGGACTATGACGACCAGGCCAAAGTGCCGGGCGTTGCCCGGGGCTTGAGCTGGCTGCGTGAAAAGCGCTCTTCACGCTGGTCCGAAGGCCTTTATCAATCGCTGATCGATAAAGCTGCCGAACACCTGCCTGCGGATCAGCGGCGTTGCTGGAGGTTCTACAGCGCCCTGCCGAATTTAGGCATCGATGTATACCCGGAACAAATGGACTTCTTCCAGGTGCTGCCGGCGGGTCCGGGAAAATGCTTCATTCGCGGCGCGGTGTTCGGTCTGCCGGGCGCGACGCGGGAACTGCGCGCCGTCCGTTACCTGAGCGGCCGCATCAACGTGTCCATCAACAACGAGGACAAGTGGCTGTGCGCACGCGTCCAGCGAGGTCTTGCCTCCAGCAGCTACACCCCCGGGCCGCTATCGCGGCTCGAAGGCTGCATGCACGAATTCCACAATCTGCTGCGCCAGCGCATACCGGAGTTCCGGCTGGCCGTTGCGCCCAAGCAATTCGGTTAGGAATGCCGGCTGAGCAGACGCACCGGCTCGGCATCGCGGTCACACCGCCGCCGCCCGCGGCCGGCGGCGGACGCAGCCCTCAGCCCAGATTGATCCAAGCCGACTTGGTCTGCGTGTACGAGATCAAACTCTCCACGCATTTGTCCCGGCCCTGGCCCGACTGTTTGTAGCCGCCGAAGGGCTGCGTCATGTCGCCGTGATCGAAACAGTTCACCCAGATGACGCCGGCCTCCAGGTCCCGCACGGTTTTGTGGGCGACCGTCAGGTCGCGCGTCCATACCGACGCCGCCAGACCGTAAATCGAATCGTTCGCCACCTTCAGAGCCTCGGCAATGCCGTCGACTTCGATCGTCGCCGCCACCGGTCCGAAGATCTCTTCCTGAGCAATGGTCATCTGATTGTTCACCCCGGTGAACAGGGTGGGATTGACATAGGCGCCGGGGAGATCCGGTGAATTGCCGCCGAATTCCAAGCGTGCGCCTTCGCTCTGGCCGCGCGTGATGTAGTTCATCACGCGTGCACGATGCGATGCGGTGACCAGCGGCCCCAGGTTGGTCGACGGATCGAGCGGATCGCCGGCTCGATACGCCGATTTCCCCTTCTCGATGAAACGCGCGATGAATTCCTTTGCGATTGGGCGGTCGATCAACAGCCTCGAACCGGCATTGCATACCTCGCCCATGTTGCCGTAGATGCCGTTGACCGCGTAGGTGACCGCGGTATCCATGTCGGGCATGTCGGCGAGAAAAATCTGCGGCGTCTTCCCGCCGCATTCCAGCGCCACGCGCTTCATGTTGGATTGGCCGGCATAAATCAGCATCTGTTTGCCGATCTCGGTGGAACCGGTGAATGCAATCTTGGCCACGTCATTGTGCAAGGCCAAGGCGGCGCCGGCGGTTTCACCCATGCCGTTCACCACATTGAACACGCCCGGCGGCCCCCCCGCCTCGACGAATAACTGCGCCAGCAGCAGCGCCGACAAGGGCGACTGCTCCGCGGGTTTCAACACCACCGAGTTGCCCGCCGCCAGGGCCGGGGCGACTTTCCATGCACCCATCATCAGCGGGTAATTCCACGGCACGATACAACCCACCACGCCCAAGGGCTCGCGCAAGATGTAGTGGAAGGCGTCCTGCGCGGTTGCGGTGACCGTGCCGTCGATCTTGTCGATCAGCTCGCCGAAATACCCGAAAGTCTTGGCCGAAGACGGCACATCGATGGTCACCATATCGGTGATGGGCTTGCCCATGCAGAGCGTATCGAGCAACGCGAAGCGTTCCGTATTCGCGTCGATCAAACGAGCATAGGTTGCCAGCACCGCCATACGATCGCGAGGCGCCTTGCGGCTCCACACCCGCGACGCAAACGTCCTCTTGGCAGCAGCGACGGCCAGATCGATATCGGCGGCGGTGCCGGCGCTCACTTCGCACAGCGGCGCGCCGGTCGCAGGGTTGATGACGGTGAAACGGCCCTTGGCCACCGAATCGACGAACTTGCCGTCAATGAAATGCCGGGTCTCGTAACGCAGGCTGGCGGCGCGAGCATGCCAGTCGCTGGTGCTCAAGGAAGTTAAAGTCATTGGAAATTCCCCCATTCAGTGGTCGGCGCGATGCGACAGTATATGGATACTCACCCTCGGCTTCAAAGGACGAGGACTCGCGATCTGCTCCTCGGTTTATCGCGACAGCGCGGCAGCGGCAACCGGCGCAAGTGCGGGAAGGCGCGCCGCGAGCCGCTCTCGAAACCAAGCCACGGCGGGCGATCCCCCGCCGCCGGCCGCGATTTCGTAGCCGAATTCGATCATGCCTTTCTGTATGGATTCCGCTACATCCAGCGTCGTTCTTCGAGCATACGGACCCAACCGCTGTGCCAGATAGAGCACTGCGCGCGCGTTATCTTCCGGTGGGAGCACCGTGTAATCAAGCCTGCGCAGCAGACAGCGCCCGGGGGCGACCGGAAGCACCTGAATCACCGACAGACCGTCGGGCCGTGTCTCCAGCAGCTGATGCGGCGCGATGAATTGCCGCCGCCAGCTGCGCATCGCAACGCAGTCCACGAGCCGAGGATAGAGCCGGCCGCTCCAGCAGGAGTCGTTGACGGCAGCCGCGTGCCAAATGAGAGAGTCCGACGCCGCACTCGCGGAGAGATCCTGCGATGACTCGAGCCAGTGCTCGACCACGACTTTCCAATCGGCGGCCACCGAGACCTCCAAGGGCGGGCGAAGCGGCATCAGGCTATGCGGCGGATCCGTGTCGAACCAGACCCTGGGTGTCCGAAGGTCTTCGGCCGAGCGCTTGGGGTTGGCTGATCTCGCGAACATCAGTCCGTCCACCGATGACAGATCGAGAACACTCAGATCGACCCGCCCCGGGCCCCTGCCGCGCCGGCCGTCCAACGAAAATTGCAGTCCATGCAGCTTGCAGACGATTTCCCCCTCGAATCGTCCGCTGCGATTCGCGGCAAGTGCGTGCGGAGAGGCCGGGCAGCTATTGCGCAAGGCGTGTACGCCACCCGAGGGACCGCGCACCACCAGCGCCCGCTCGGTGCCGATGTCGATGGTCAGGAAGTCGCCCGCGTGCGGGATCTGCGATTCATGACCCACCACGGTCCACGCGCTTGGGAATAGCAGTTCGCGCTCCATCACATGGATACCCGCATCGTCGTACACCCATCCCGCAAATTGCGCAGCGGCCGTAGCCGCATGCGCGGGCCGTGGGCGATCGTCGGAAGCGGGGAATTTCCCGGGAAATATCGAACGCAAATAGGCCATGCAGCGCTTCTTGGCATGGGCACGATCGATGTTGCGCTCCGTTTGGAACGCGAAATCCTGCCACAGGATCTCAAGAACGCCGATGAGACCGAGGGCGATGCCGTCGGTGTCCAAGTGCGGCTGGGAAGTCTCGGTGATCAATCTCTCGATCAGTTCGCGGACCAACGCCGCGAAGCTCTCGTCCTTCTGTCCACAAATGTCGTAGTATTCCTGCCGGGAACTCGCTTCGCCCCAAAACGCATACCAAACAGACACTTTGCGCGGGCTGGCTATGTCCGGGTCGAGATACAGATCGACCATCAATTCGAGCGCGGCGACAGGCGTTGATTTGAGTTGCGCGACAGGCACCAACAGGCGTTCCTCGAATTCGGAGGCAAGGAATTGCAAGGATGCGACCAGCATCGCGGCTTTGGAGTCGAAGTAGAATCTGACGATGCCGGGGGACATTTTCGCAATCGCCACGACTTTTTCCACCGTCGTCCGTGACGGACCGTAAATGTGGAGCGCAGAGATGCAGGCATCGATCAAACGCTGGCGCTGCCGGCCATGGCCCTTGCGTGTACCCGGCGGGCGGGGCGCTTCTTTGAGTTTTTTCTTACGGGTGCTCATGTGGAGAAACTGATCGCACGGCACGGTAAATGGTTCATCATTCTGCCGCCGCTGCTGTTCCTATTGGTTTTCTTTCTCATTCCGTTCGCATTCGCTTTGGCGATCAGCTTTGCCGACACGGCGGTGCGGGTGCCCCCATTCAGCGACATTGTATCGATGAGCCCCGATTGGCACATCCACGTGACCTTGAATCTCGGCAACTTCAAGTATCTATTCACCGATGAAGTGTATGGCCTTTCCTACTTTTATTCGATAAAGACAGCGTTTTTTTCCACTCTCGTCTGTTTGGCTCTGGGCTATCCCATGGCCTACGCCATCGCACGAACTTCGAAGAGCACACAGAGCATATTGCTCCTCATCATCATTCTGCCGTTTTGGACCTCCTTCCTGCTGCGGGTCTATGCCCTCGAGGGCATCATTCGCGAGACCGGACTGCTCAATTCGGCGCTGTTATGGCTCGGCGTCATCGATCACCCCGTACAGATCATGCGTACCAACCTTGCGGTCTACCTCGGCATCGTCTATTCGTATCTGCCGTTCATGGTTCTGCCGCTGTTCGCGACGCTGGAAAAGTTGGACCACTCGCTGCTCGAAGCCGCCGCCGACCTGGGAACTCCGCCCTGGCGCGCCTTCATCGACGTGACGTTGCCGCTGTCCGTGCCGGGGATCGTCGCGGGCTCCATGCTGGTGTTCATCCCCGCGATCGGCGAATTCGTGATTCCCACGCTGTTAGGCGGCCCGAACAACTTGATGATCGGCCGTGTGCTCTGGGATGAATTTTTCGGCAACCGCGACTGGCCGGTGGCCTCCGCCGTCGCCGTTGCGTTCCTGGTGCTGCTGGTCGGCCCGATTGCCCTGTACCAACATTACAGCACCAAACAGCTGCAAGCCTGACTTCACAATGAACGACCTCATCTCGCCATGAACGAACGCATCTCGCCGCCGCTGATCTCGATCCTATGCATCGGCATCGCCGTTCTTTACATTCCCATTCTGGTGTTGATCGGGTACTCCTTCAACGCGTCCGCCCTGGTCAGCGTTTGGGGTGGATTTTCGACCACTTGGTATACGCAGCTGCTGCACAATGATCAGATCCTCGACGCCGCATGGCTGTCGATACAAATTGGCGTGGTTGTTGCCACCTTCTCGGTGATTCTCGGCACCCTGGCCGCGATATCCCTGGTCCGCTTCAAAGTATTCCGTACGCGGCTGCTGCTCACGGGCATGGTCAACGCCCCGTTGGTGATGCCTGAGATCGTCACCGGCATCACGCAGTTGCTGCTGTTCGTTTCCATGCTGCATTTGTTCGGCTGGCCGCATCGCGGCTTCACGACCATCGTCATCGCGCACATCGCCTTTTGTACCGCCTACGTGACGATCACCGTGCAATCGCGCCTGCAGAGCGCGGACCGCTCGCTGGAGGAAGCCGCCATGGATCTGGGTGCCGGTCCGGTGCGTGCCTTTATGGATACCACATTGCCCGGCATTGCGCCCGCCCTGATATCGAGCTGGCTGCTCAGCTTCACCCTGTCGCTCGACGATCTGGTCATTTCGAGCTTTGTTTCCGGCCCCGGCGCGAGCACATTGCCGATGGTCATATTCTCCAAGGTCAAACTCGGCGTCAGCCCGGACGTCAACGCGCTCGCCAGCCTCATCATCTGTGCGGTCGGCGCGTGCATCTTACTCGCCGCATACCTCATGCGCCGGGCGGAACTGCAACGCCTGGCCGAAGCGCAAATGGCCGGGAGTTAGCCAAGTCAGGCGCTGCGCGCCTCCTTTACATAGCGCGGATCGTGGGCGGGCCGGGCGAATATGCTCCGCACCAGCGGCTCGAAACTCGAGAGCGGCTCCCATGGATAATCCGGGTCGAAGGAGCATTGATCCCAGTTCGCGCAAAACTCCTTGCACGCCTGGTACCAGGGATGGTCGCGGTGGCTATCTCGCGCATTGCGGTTACCTCCCGTGTGGTGGGCATAGTAGTAGGTTTGGAACAGGCCGTGCTGTTCCACGATCCAAGTCACTTCGGGGCGCACGTAGGGCCGTATGATGCCGGCGGCGATTTCGGCGTGATTGTACGGCGCGAGTTCGTCGCCGATGTCGTGGATGAGCGCCGCCACGATGAGTTCATCATCGGCGCCGTCCTTGAGCGCGCGGGTCGCCGCCTGCAGCGAATGTTCGAGGCGGCTGACGGGATACCCTTCGAGCGAATGATCGAGCTTCTGGAGCGAACTCAGTATGATGTCCGGCAAGCGACGGACGTACTCGCGCTCGGACCGATCCAACAACTCGTAGTCCTCGCGGGTGCCGTCTTCCATCCGCCTGAAACTCACGATTTTATTCATCAGGTCTTCGGCACGGAGACCCCGGCGCTCGAGCCGGGGAGGAAGTGCCGCTCCTTGGGGTGGGGTTTTCT
>Ga0137412_10002844_pt1 | contig 13747 bp, 17 predicted proteins | sample CZODoug2_1_16fun_FD_122160 | JGI IMG/M metagenome (GOLD analysis project Ga0137412, IMG submission 122160) | Vadose zone soil fungal communities from Angelo Coast Range Reserve, California, USA - CZODoug2_1_16fungal (Hybrid Assembly) | ecosystem: Environmental > Terrestrial > Soil > Vadose zone... | reverse complement strand
CATGGCTCTACCTTCACGAACCAACAGATCATCTGCAAAGAAGCGAAAGTCTATCACGTTGTCAGACAGTAGTGAAGATGAGATTGTTCAATCAACCACGAGATCATCTCAGCGTCGCCAATCTTCTCTCAGAAATGGCAAGATCTCTCGAGGTTCGCCTGCTCCAAGCTCTCGAATGAGGAGTAAGAGGACGACAATTATAGACGAGTCAGACAGTGAGGAAGATGATATCAGATCTTCACCACCAAAGCGCTTCGCACGCCTTGCGACCTACGGGCACAAGGCGGCGGCCGGTGGAACCGCTTATGTCAGCAGCAAATTCGCAGTGGAGGGCCTGACCAAGACGGTAGCGCTCGAGCAGGGGAATTCAGGTATTCGAGTGAACGCCGTTGCGCCGGGTCTGACAGACACGGTTATGGCCGATCGCTTCACGGGCTCTGCGGAGGTCAATGATGCACTTGTAGCGACAGTGCCGTTACTTCGAAGGGGGAACCCCGAAGAACTTGCCGACGCCATTGTGTTCATTTCGTCCCCGGAAGCGTCCTATATTTCTGGCACGGTGTTCGAAGTAGACGGCGGCATGTCGGCAACCTGATCAAGCCGTCTCGTCGCGAGGTTTCGCGAACCCTCACGCCCGAGCGGCGGTGGCCTCGCCGATCCCGCTGGTGGCCCCGGTGATCGCCACTACCTTGCCGTCAATCGCCACAGGCCCGAAGCTACGCGCCGATCCACGCCTAAGCTAACGAGCGTGGCCTGCATCGACCTCAACGCCGACTTGGGTGAGGGATTCGGCGTCTGGCGGCTCGGAGATGACGACGCCATGCTCGGCATCGTCACCAGCGCCAATGTCGCGTGTGGTTTCCACGCGGGCGACCCGACCGGCCTGCTGTCGGTGTGCAGGCTGGCCGCCGAGCGCGGCGTGCGCATCGGCGCGCAGGTGAGCTATCGCGACCTGGCCGGCTTCGGCCGGCGCTTCATCGACGTCACACCTGAGGACCTGCTGGCCGACGTCGTCTATCAGATCGGCGCCTTGCACGGGCTGGCGCAGGCTGCCGGCTCCGCGGTGTCCTACGTCAAACCCCATGGGGCGCTGTACAACGCGATCGTGACCAACGGCGAGCAGGCAGCCGCGGTCGCGGAGGCGGTGCGAACGGTCGATACCGGTCTGCCGGTGCTTGGCTTGGCGGGCTCGGCCTTTTTCGACGAAGCCCAGCGGCGTGGCCTGCGCACGGTCCCCGAGGCGTTCGCCGATCGCGCTTATCGGCCGGACGGCCAGCTGGTGTCGCGGCGGGAACCCCGGGCGGTGCTGCATGATCCGGTCACCATCGCCGACCGGGTGCTGGGAATGGTAGTCGACGGGAACGTGACCGCAGTCGATGGATCGACTGTTGCATTATACGTGAAATCGGTTTGCGTGCACGGTGATTCGCCTGGCGCCGTGCAGATCGCATCGGCCGTCGCGGACCGGCTGAAGACCGACGGCATCGAGTTGAAGGCGTTCTGCTGATGCGGCTGCGACCCGGGCGTCCGGATCTCGCGCGGCACTCGCACCGCTTCAGCGTGCCGGTCGCGGGCCCCGACGCGCCGCTGACGGTGACGTGGCTGGGCGTCTCGACGCTGCTGATCGACGACGGGACTTCGGCCGTGATGACCGACGGTTTCTTCTCCCGGCCCGGTCTGGGCCGGGTCGGCGTGGGCAAGATCTCGCCGTCGCCGGCCCGGGTCGACGGATGCCTGGCACGCGTCGGCGTCACGAGGTTGGCGGCGGTCGTCCCGGTGCACACGCATTTCGACCACGCCCTGGATTCCGCGCTGGTCGCTGACCGCACCGGGGCGCAATTGGTCGGCGGCCAGTCCGCGGCCAATGTCGGCCGCGGCCATGGACTTGCCGCGGAACGCCTGGTGATCGCCGACTCCGGCACGCCAATTCGGCTGGGCGCCTTCGACATAACGTTGGTGAATTCGCGCCATAGCCCACCCGACCGGTTTCCCGGCACCATCGATCAGCCGGTAGTGCCGCCGGTGAGGGCAGCGGCTTACCGATGCGGCGAGGCCTGGTCGGCGTTGGTACATCACCGGTCGTCGGGACGCCGGCTGTTGATTCAGGGCAGCGCCGGGTTCGTGAAGGGTTCGCTGACCGGCCGGCAAGCCGAGGTGGTCTATCTCGGCGTGGGCCAGCTCGGCATGCAGCCGGAGTCGTATCTCGTCGACTACTGGACGGAGACGGTGCGAGCCGTGGGTGCGCGCCGCGTGGTCCTGGTGCACTGGGACGATTTCTTCCGCCCGTTGTCGAAGCCGTTGCGCGCCTTGCCCTATGTGGCCGACGACCTGGACGTGTCGATGCGCGTCCTGAGCAGGCTGGCCGAGCAGGACGGCGTCGCGCTGGACATGCCGACGGTGTGGCAACGCGAAGACCCGTGGGCCTGAGTTTGACGCTCATTCTTGCTCTCCTGTCGCTGGCGGCTGTCCTCGCGTTCGCGGTTGCCCGTCCACGGGGCTGGCCGGAGGCGTTCGCCGCGGTACCGGCCGTGGCGCTGCTGATCGCCGTCGGCGCGATCTCGATGCACGATGCGACCACCGAAGCGGCCCGGCTGTCGCGCGTCGTCGCATTCCTGGGCGCAGTGCTGGTGTTGGCCAAGATGTGTGACGACGAAGGCCTGTTCGAGGCTGCCGGGGCGGCGATGGCGCGCGGACGCGTTGGTTCACGACGTCTGCTGCGGCAGGTGTTCGTCATCGCCGCCGTCATCACGGCGGTGTTGAGCCTCGACGCGACGGTGGTACTGCTGACCCCGGTGGTGCTGACCACGGTTCGACGACTGCGGGCGCCGGTCCGTCCGCACGCCTATGCCACTGCGCACCTGGCCAATGCCGCCTCGCTGTTGCTGCCGGTGTCGAATTTGACCAACCTGCTCGCCTTTCACGCCGCAAACCTGTCGTTCGTCAGGTTCACCTTGCTGATGACGCTGCCGTGGCTGGCCGCAGTGGGCACCGTCTACGTCGTTTTCCGGGTGTTCTTCCGCCGTGACCTCCGCGTGCAACCCGATCCCCAGCAGGACGAGCCCGCGCCACCGACGCCGGTATTCGCGTTGGTAGTCGTCGCGCTGACGCTGATCGGCTTCGTGGTCGTCGAGGCGGCGGGGGTGGCGCCGGCCTGGGCCGCGCTCGCCGGAGCCGCGGCGATGACGGTACGCAGCCTGGCCCGCCGGCACACCTCGGCGGCGGACGTCGTGCGTGCGGCGAACGTACCGTTTCTGGTGTTCGTGCTCGCGTTAGGCGTTGTCGTGCAGGCGGTTATGCGCAATGGCGTGGCCGAGCGGATGGGCGCGTTCATGCCGTCCGGTTCCGGGCTACTTGCGCTGCTTGGGTATGCGGCGTTGGCGGCCGTGCTGGCCAACATCGTCAACAACCTGCCCGCCACACTGGTGCTAGTGCCGCTGGTGGCGCCGGTCGGCCCGGCCGCGGTGCTGGCCGTGCTGATCGGGGTGAACATCGGCCCGAATTTGACCTACGTCGGATCGCTGTCGAACCTGTTGTGGCGCAGCGTGTTACGTCGATACGGGGTATCCGCCAGCGTCGGCGAGTACACCCGCCTCGGATTGTTCACGGTGCCCACCTCCCTCGTCGCCGCCGTACTGGCGTTATGGGCCGCGGTGCGGCTGCTGGGGATCCAGCGGTGGTAGGCCCGCGGCGGCGGCATACCGAGTTCGGCGAGCACGCTAGCTTGCGTAGGCCGGCCCCTGCGGCAACAAGTGCCGGTGGACGAGCTTGTGCCAACGCCGTTGCCGGTAGCGGTATATGCCAACGGCGATAGCCGCGACGAAAGCCGTGGCGGGGCCGGCATCGATATCGACTGTGTCGGTATAGCGGCAGTGGTTCTCGTCCGTCGGTTCGACGTGCAGGGTGTGGTTCCAGGCCCGAAGGACGCCGCCGTGCTCGTGGCTCCGAATCGTCCTGCTTGTCTCGTCGACCTCGGCGATCTCGATGGTGTGCCGATAGGCGGGTACGAGATGGAAGGCGAACAGCCAGGCGGTGCCACGCTCGCCGGGCCGCATTGGCTCCGCTCGTCCTGCCAGCGCAGGAACGCCGAACAGGCCCCTGCACACATAGAGGAAAGTGGCCGGCGACTGCATCGCAAACCAAACGCGCTCGGCACTGGTAGGGAGGATCGTCTCGATATGGATGGTCCGCATCGACGGCTCCTTTGCATGTTAGGGTGCCCTAATTCTGCGGGTTGACGTCCTGATTGACTACTCGCATTCGTGAGGGGAGGATCATCGCCCCGCCGAACCGATTTCGGCCCGTAAGAGCCGACACAGGACCGGGCCGGATCCGTACAACGTGGGAGCTGGTCTGTTGTGGCATTCTGCGGGAATGTCCGCTCCTCCGGCGGCTGCTCCTAACCACTGATTTAGGCGTCGGCGTGCTCTGCGCTGCAGGCGGCTTGCGATGGCTGGCTGCATTCGGCCGTGTTGGCGGTGACCCGCTGGAGCAGTGCGTGGAGTGTGGCTTGCTGCTCGGCGTCAAGGGCAGAAAGCACGCGTTGTTCAATGAGGGCGATCCCGAGAGCGTTGAACAGGTCATCGCCACCATGTCCGCCGACGCCGGCCCCGTTGTCAGGCGGCTGGCGGCACCAACGTTCGCAGCCCACTCCCCGCGGGTCCACGGCACCGCCACCCCACGGCGCAGCACCGAACTCTGACCACCAAGCCCCGGCGCAGGTGATTTGAAAGACCACGGCCGGGTAGCTGTGTCTGACGAGGCGCGTCAGTGTAGGTGGCTGGCGAAGAATCTTTCGATCCGGTCCCAGGCGTCTTTGGCCGAGTCGGGTTCTGGGCCGATGCCGGCGACTCGCAGCAAGGGGCGTAGCGCCCGGGGGCCGGCTTCGGAGTCGTTGAGGAAGGCGTGGCTGGCCGCGGGGTATTCCTTGACGTCGTGGGTTACTCCGGCTTTGTCGAGTGCTGCGTCGAGCCGGCTGGCCGCGCCTCGAAGTGAGGGGTCGCGGCGACCGTAGCTGGCTACGATGGGGCAGGCTCCGGCCAGTGTTTCGTTGAGGTGGCGGGGGAGCTGGCCGTAGTTGACGGCGGCGGCGTCGTAACCATCGCCGGCGTTGAGCAGCGCGAAGCCGCCGCCCATGCAGAACCCGATGACGCCGATCTTGCCGCTGCAGTCGCCGGAACTGGCGAGATAGTCGCGCGCGGCGCCGATGTCGGCGAATGCGCGGCCGTGCCCGCGGATCATGGCGGTCATCGTTGCGACCAGGCATCGTGCGGCGCTACCCGCGCTGAACAGGTCGACGGCCAGGGTGAGGTAGCCGAGGTCGGCGAGGTGGTCGGCGTGGCGACGCATGACGTCGTCGAGGCCGAAGATTTCGTGGATCATCACTACGGCGGGCCACGGTCCGGTGCCCGGTGGGCTGGCCAGGTAGCCGCGAAGCGGTCGGGAGCCGTCGCGGTCGGCGGCCAAGTGGGTCAGGTCGATGTCGGTCATGGTTTTTCCTCCTGCGGCGGCGTGGTGGGCAATGTGTAGGGGCCGATGACGGCGGCGCCGAGTAGCGAAAGTCCGTTGCGTAGGGCATCAGCCGGTACGTCGTCAACGAGGTGGTGCATCACGATCAGGCCGTGCATGAGCGAAAACAGGGTCGCGGCAACGGCGTTGGTATCCGAGTTCGGCGGGAGGTGCCCCTGGTCGCGCCAGCGGCGGGCCAGTGCGGCGATGTGGTCGAGGGTTTCGAGGTAAAGCGCGCGGGCACGTTTCTGCAGGATCGGGTCGCGCAGGGCCTCCGCCCAGGTCTGCAGCGCGAGGCGGGTCATGTCGTAGTCGGGGTTGGTGGTCCTGCTGCGCAGTTCGGCGACGATCAGGGTCAGTGTTTGGGCGGGGGTGGGGATGGGGTCGCGGTCGAGTAGGCCTGAGAAGATGTCCCGCACCCGCGTCACTCCTTCCTCGGCGCTGGCGTGGATGATCTCCTCCTTGCTGCCGAAGTAGCGGTAGACCGCCCGGGCCGACATCCCGGTCGCAGCGATCACCTGGTCCATCGAGGTGGTGTGAAAGCCGCCGCGTGAGAAGCATGTCCACGCACTGGTGAGGATGTGTTGGCGGCGCTGGGCGCGGGTCGTCTCGCTGAGTTTGGGCATACGCTCATACTAAACGAACACGATCACTTGCGCTATATCTTGATGCGGCGTACGTTCGAACTCAAATAAACACGATCATGTTTGTTTGGGAGGCGAGATGTCACGCGCGAGGGCTGTCCGCATCGCCAATGTCGCCGTGCACGGGTCCGGCTACAGCCGCCCGCAAGCCCCCGCCCCAGACTTCGCACCCCATGTCACTGCCTGAGAAGCCGACAACCAAAGATTGAAAGGAACAGCGCAATGCCTACTGATGTGAACCGGATTGTGGTCGGACCCGCCGCCGACGGCCGCTCGGCGGTCCTGCAACACGGACTGACCAATGTCCAGTCCCGCGACGGGTTTTACTGGCGTGCCACGCTGTGGGCGACCCAAGAGACCCCGGTCGACAACACCATCGCGGGCGACCGATCGCAGACCGAGGGCCTCGGCGCTAGCCGCGAACCCTTCCCCGACGGCATGATCTGCCGGGCACTGGAAATCCCGCCCGATGACCCCGACGAAGACGAGCACCGCCGCGTCCTAGCCGACCTCAACCAAGAGGTCCACCAGAAGTACCAACCCAGCGAGACCGAGCTCGCCCGCCACCCCAGCATGCACCGCACCGACACCCTGGACTGCCTCACCTGCGTGCGCGGCGAAATCTATCTGGTCACCGACACCGATGAGACACTCATGCGGCCCGGCGACACCGTCATCATCCGCGGCACCAACCACGCCTGGAGCAACCGATCCAACACCCCCTGCCTGCTGGTCGGCACCATGACCGACGCCACCCCACAAGACGAAAGGTAACCAGGAAATGTCCGGGATTACTACTGCTGCCCGGGGGGTGGGCGATGAGCGGAGAGTTCAGGCGTGACGACGCATACGACTGTGACGTCCTAGTGGTTGGCGGCGGCCTCGTCGGGTTGGTTGCATCAATGTTTCTGGCGCAACAGGGATTACGCGTGTGGGTGGTGGAGCGGCATGCCGCGACATCGAGCCATCCCAAGTTGCGCGGTGTCAGCGCCCGAACTATGGAGCTGTATAGGTCCGCCGGCATCGAAGAACGGATACGTGCCGCGGGCGAGAACCATTTCGGGGTGGCGATCGGCGCCAGCCTCGCCGGTGACTACGAGCGGGTACATCTACCGCTCGCACTGGCCCGCCAGAATCGGCTGAGCCCCACCACGCATTACGCATGCGACCAAGACCGGATGGAACCCATTCTGTTGCAACGCAGCGCCGAGTTGGGTGCCCAGCTCTTCTATGGCTGCACAGCCGCCAACATCGAGCAGCACGAATCCACCGTCACCGCGGACGTGGTGTGGTCTCCATCAACGGTCGGCACGCCCGCGCCTGCCGCGCCGCCGAGCAGGATCACCGCCCGCTATCTGGTGGCCGCCGACGGGGCCAGGGGATCGATCCGGACCAGCCTCGGTATCGGCCGCCACGGTCAACCGATTCCAGGACGAGGTCTGAGCGTCTTGTTCGATGCCGACCTCGAACCGGCGATGCGTGGACGGCGGATCAGCGCAATGGTTGCCCCGGCTAAGGGCGCCCTCTTGTTCACTCGTAGCGACGCTCGTGACCACAACTGGTTCGCCCTGACCCCAAGGGCCGACTTGGATTCCATTGATCCGGCTGCTGTTGCCTCCGAGGCGATTCCGATGATCCGGTCTGTGGTCGGTGTAGCCGACCTCGACATCGCGGTTCACAGCGCGATGACCTGGAGCACCGGGGCCTTCGTCGCCGACCACTACCGCGCCGGTCGCATCTTCCTGGTCGGCGACGCAGCCCATCTCATGCCGCCCTACGGCGGATTCGGCGGCAACACCGGAATCGCCGATGCGCACAACCTTGCCTGGAAACTGGCCGCTGTCTGTTCGGGCGACGCCGAAGACGCATTGCTGGACACCTACCAGTCCGAACGCCAACCGATCACGGAGTTCACCCTCAAACACGTCATGCTGCGCGCCGGGGACGGGATCGGCGAATTCTTCCGGCAGTTCGACCAGTTCGACCCCAATCCGATCACACTGGGATTCCGCTACCCCATGGCCGCAGCCGTAGGTTTCGATCCCGAGCTACCCATAGAAGACCCCGCCCAACCGAGCGGACAGCCCGGTACCCGCGCCCCTCACATCCCACTAAACGGGGCCACTTCGAGCACGCTGGACCTGCTGGATCCGGGCGCGTTCACCTTCCTCGCCCCCGACGCCAGCTCCTACGCCTACACACTGCGAACACATCCGATCTCTGGCGTGCGGCTGGGTGAGATCCGCCGGGATGAACTAGCCGACCACCACACATGGGACAGGATCTTTCCCGCGCCCGAAAACGCGGGCCTACTCATCCGGCCGGACGGCGTGATCTGTTGGCGAGCTCAGTCCACCCACCCGGATCCGGCACTGGTGGTTCGCACCGCCCGAGCACGCGCACTCCAACCGAAAACCTAGATCACAGGAGGTGATTCGCCATGTCCACTGTTCACCAAGCCACCTGGGGATTGCTGCGCGCGCTTGGCGTGCGCAAGGTGTTCGGCAACCCGGGGTCAACCGAGATGCCGTTCTTGGCCGACTTCCCCGACGACATCGACTACGTTCTCGGCTTGCACGAGGGCTCGGTAGTCGGCATGGCCGACGTCTACGCCCAGCTGACCGGCGAACCCACGCTGGTGAATCTGCATACCGCGGTGGGCCTCGGCAACGCGATGGGGGCGATCATCAACGCCGCGAGCGCGCACAGCCCGTTGGTCATCACCGCGGGCCAACAGGTGCGCGCGACGTTGACGATGCAACCACTGCTGGCCAACCCCGATCCGACAATGCTGCCAAGGCCTGCGGTCAAGTGGGCGTTCGAGCCGCCCCGCGCCCAGGACGTGCCCGCGGCGCTCGCTCGGGCATTCCGTTACGCGGCACTACCGCCGGCGGGGCCGGTATTCGTGTCTCTGCCGATGGACGACTTCGAGCAGCCCGCGGAAGCCGACACCACGGAACTGCTGGCCGCGCGCCGACTGACCGGCCGGTCCGTCCCCGCGCCCGTCGAGCTCAACGCGCTCGCGAAACGCCTTGCTGCCGCCCGCAATCCGGTGTTGGTGGTGGGCGCGGGTTTGGACGCGGCACCGGGCGGGTTCGAGGCAGGCGTCGCGCTGGCCGAACGGCAGAACCTGCCGGTGTGGCTCGCCCCGAATGCCTCGCGGGTTGGGTTTCCCACCGACCACGCACACTTCCGGGGCAGCCTCCCCGCGGGCATCGCGTGGCTGTCCGAGTCGCTCGCCGGGCATGATCTGATCCTCGTTGCCGGGGCACCGGTGTTTCAGTACTACCCCTACGCCCCGGGCAGCTACCTAGGTCCCGGCGCCGAACTCGTTGCGATTACGGACGATCCGGATGCCGCGGCACGCGCGCCGCTCGGTGACGCGCTGGTCGCCGACCCGGCCCTTGCCTTGCAGGGTCTGCTGGAACTCCTACCGCAGACGAACCGGTCCGCGCCCTTGGCACTCACGCCGCTGAAGATCCCGCCCGCAGTCGACACCCTCACCGCATCCCAGGTCTATGACATCGTTGGACCGCTGTTCGGTCACGACGGCATCGTCGTGACCGAATCGATGAACGGTGCTGCCGCCATGTGGGACCGCATGAAGTTCCGCCGTTCGGGTTCGTTCTTCTTCTGTGCCGCAGGCGGCCTCGGGTTCGCCGTCCCCGGTGCGGTGGGTGCCCAGCTCGCGCGACCCGCGCGGCCGGTGTTGGCGGTGAGCGGCGACGGCGGCGCGCAGTACGGCATCCAGGGGTTGTACACCGCGGCCAGCCGCCGCCTTCCGGTGACGTTCCTGGTCCTGGTCAACCGTGAGTACGGAATCCTCAAAGGCTTCGGCGACTACCTCACCACAACCGGTGTGCCTGGCCTCGACCTCGACTACCTCGATTACGAAGCGCTGGCGAAGGCGTACGGCATCCCCGCGGTGCGGACTGGGCGCGCCGACGAATTGGCCGTTGCCGTCAAGGAAGCATTCGCCGCGGCCAACGGGCCGCACATGATCATCGTCGACGTCGCACCGGGTGTCCCCTTGGGAGGCTGATCACCCAACGCACGTGAATGATGAAAGGAACACCGCCGCCACGGAATTGCGCACTCACTTCGTCAACTCCAAACTTCCCGACGGGCCGCGGGCGCTCGGGCCGACCATGGCGAACTGATGCGCTATCTTGCTCTGCGAAACTATTTCGCGTACTGGGCCTCACCGTTGCCAAACGACCAGTTCTCTTTGCTCACTTCAACCAGACTAATGAACACGTCCTCCCGGCGTAGGCCGAGGCGTTCGTGCAGTCCGTCCGCGATGGCTCTGTAAAAGGCACACTTCTGGTCGACGGTTCGCCCGGCATTGAGCGTGACCTGAATGAACACGCAATCTTTCGACCTGTGGATGCCAAGGTAGTCGGGCGCGTAGATGAACCCCCGCGCCGGATGCTCGGTGATGACCTGGAAGCGATCCCCTTTCGGGACCTTCAAGATCTCGATCATTGCGTCATAGACCACTTCCCCGACAGTCTCGCGATACTCGGCCGACTGACCTTCCATAAGATCGATTCGAGCGAGTGGCATGATGAGTTCTCCTTTGCCTAACTGAATTGTGGACGCTGAATCAGCCATTACCGCGCTGAAAGTTGGAAACCGTACGGGCCGAAGTCAGTGCTTCGGCGAAATCTTCCCCGCAAAAGTTTGGGTCAAAATCTTTCCGTTCTGCACGATGAAGGTGTCGGTGCCGACTTCGAAGCGATTGTCTGCCGTCTCGGCCGTCCACACGATGTAGGCGGTGTCGCCGGAGACGTCGCGCCGGAGCAACTCGAAGGACTTCCCCGGCTTCTCGAACTCCTCGAACAGCACCGCGAAGAATCGCCGGATTGCCTCGGAGCCGCGCAACAGGCCATCGGGGGTGAAGAACCTCGACGCGTCGGTGTAGTCGGCCATGGTGCCGGCGAGATCGACCTTCCCGAAGCACTCGAGGTGGTGTGCGAGTACGTCCCGCGTCGCGGCAGCGACATCGTTGGTCTCTTCTAGATTCATGTCGCTCCTCACGCGTTGAGGCTTTGGGTGCCGATGACGGAAAGTAGTTTGAGCTTCTCGTAGCAGAAGTTGGGCCTGGTCCTGGCTCACCAGAGGCTGACAGTCGAGTTCGACCTCGCCGAGGTCGGGATGGACGATAGTTTTGTGCTCGTCGGTGGGATCGTGACAGGCGGCCTCGATAGCGGTGGCGAGGAGGTCGTCAGCCACGGAGACAGTTCCTTGATCATCTTCGTGGCCAATCCTCAGAGAAGCTGACTTGGGCTCGGGTCGTGATGGGATCCGGACTCAGCTGACCAGCTCGTTGTTTCTGCGAGCCAATCGTCCTCGGCACCCGGCTCGGGCATGACCCGGCCACCCTCGACCACGAACCGCGCTGGGCGGTCGGCGATGTTCACACGAATGCGCGCCTCCGGAATGCCGGCAATGCGGCTGCTTCTCGAGGAGATGTCCGTGGCGAGCCGCACCTTGTCCCCGTCGGCGCGCCCGGCGCGGATGACGCCGGTTATCAGCAGGGGTCGGGACGGGCTGGAGTCGGTGAACACGTTGGTCGCGGGCAGATCGTGGAAGATCACGTGTACGAACGCGGTTGGCGCTCCGGTGATCGAGGAGTGGATCTTCGTGATCTCGGCGGCCAACGCCGCCTTCGTGCCGTCAGCCAGGGTCTTTTCGGTGGTAATGCAGGTGTAGACCGGCATGGGACGTTCCCTTTCAGGGTTTCGGATTCAACTACTACGAGCTCGCTCGCGGCCGTGTACTTGGCCACCGGCCACACGTCGGGCCGCGTGCTCCGCCGCTGAGACCTGCGGTCAGGCGAACTGCGGGTAGAGCGCGCTGGCTCCGGCGGCCAAACCCGCGCGGATGTTGGCGCTCCATCCGTCGGCCAGGATCTCGATCTGGCCGGCTTCGAAGGCATCCAGCGCGAGCTGCGCAACGGTGGCGGGGTCGTTCTTGTCGGCTTCGACGTGGCGAGCCATGTCGGTGTCTATGTAGCCGACGTGCAGGGCGCTGACCTGTGTGCCCTGGCTCGCGAGCTCCAGACGCAACGCATTCGTGAGCGACCATTCCGCCGACTTTGCTGCGGAGTAGGCGCTCATTTCCGGCGAGGTGTACCAGGACATCACCGATAGCACGTTGAGGACAGCACTGGTCCCGGCGGCGGCGAGCTGCGGTGCGAACGCGCGGGTGACGGCCAGGGTGCCGAAGTAGTGGGTTTCCATCTCGCGCCGAATGTCCTCGATCGGCGACTGCAGGAACGAGCCGCCGATGAACGAGCCGGCGTTGTTGATCAGGACGGTGACGTTCCCGGTGGCCTTGGCCGCCGCGTCGACTGAAGCGGGGTCGGTGATATCGAGGGTGATCGGGATCGCGCCGGGGACGTCGACGGATGCCGGGTTGCGGGCCGCGGCGTAGACAGTGGCACCGCGGGCGATCAACTGTTCGGCCAGGTGTCGGCCGAGGCCTCGGTTGGACCCGGTGACGAGTGCCGTACTTCCAGCGAGCTTCATGTTGTCCTCCAGGGGTGCGATGCTGAGTTGGCCTCTCCAACGTAGCCCGCTGGATAGGAAAGGGCAACTCAGCTACCATGGAGTCATGGCAAGTTCGAAGGTGCTGGATCCGTACTGTTCGGTCGCCCGCAGCCTGGGTGTGCTTGGCGAACGGTGGACCTTCTTGATCATGCGAGAAGCGATGGATGGGGTGACCCGGTTCGCGCAGTTCCGTGATGCGTTGGGCATCGCCCCGGATGTCCTCACCGACCGGCTCACCACACTGGTCGAGTACGGCGTGATGAGCCGCGCGCCCTATCAGGAGCCGGGCAGCCGCACCCGCTATGCATACACGCTCACCCCTGCCGGTCAAGCGCTTCACGTCGCTCTAGGGTCTCTACAGCAATGGGGCGACGCCTACCTTCCCCGGCCCGATGGACCGACCGTCGAACGAAGGACGCGCAAGAATAACCGTCCGGTGCACGTCGGATTCATCGACGATCGCGGCCGCGAAGTCGCGGCCAACGATGTGGCGACCATTCGCACCTCCGCCTACCCCGCAGCGATTCCAGACTGACGAACGCCGGCGATAGCGCTGGTGGGCCGGTGCGATTCATCGGTCATGACGCGGAATTCTTCGATACGTTGGGACAGCGGCTGTCCCGCTTCGTTAATGAGTGGATGTCCTCCGACGCGAGAAAGCTGGGATCGCGGTCGGTGACGGTTAGCTGATGAAAAGGTGCGTCAGTGACCGTTGAAGTCGATCTGGTCGAGGCGGATCTCGACGGACTTTCTGTAGCTGTCACCCGTCTGGCGCTGGCTCGGCTGATTGCGGTGAATACGTTCGGCGGAATCTTCTCCATGGACGACTCCTTCGCCGGGATCCGTCTTCATATCCTCTTCTCAATTCGAAGCGCTCCGCGAGGGTGTCGAAGTCGCCCCGCGATAGGCCCGACATCGCCTGCATGATTTGCGCAAGTTTCGCCGGGTCGCTGTAGATCTCCTCGAAGAACGGCTTGAGCTTGACTTCGCTTGGGGGCTCGCCGGTCCTCAGCGCCTCAGTCAGTTCACCCCAGACCCCGTAGA
>Ga0137412_10002843_pt1 | contig 13748 bp, 18 predicted proteins | sample CZODoug2_1_16fun_FD_122160 | JGI IMG/M metagenome (GOLD analysis project Ga0137412, IMG submission 122160) | Vadose zone soil fungal communities from Angelo Coast Range Reserve, California, USA - CZODoug2_1_16fungal (Hybrid Assembly) | ecosystem: Environmental > Terrestrial > Soil > Vadose zone... | reverse complement strand
CTTACAATCCGGCCTGCAAGATGGCGCGGCCCTGACCAATCCCTGCGTTGTTCTTGAAACGTTCCTCCCGCTGTGGTAGCAGGACGGGATGGTTCGCGGCTTGGTACGGGAGCAGGAGGGGCTTCGATGAGACGGATGGTCGGTCGCGCCGCGTTCATGGCGCTCGCACTGGTGCTCACCCTCATGCTCACCCTTGCCGGCGCCGCCGCGCAGGACCGGCGGCAGAATCAGCCCGGCCAGTTCGATTTCTACGTGCTGTCGCTGTCCTGGTCGCCGTCGTTCTGCGAGGCGTCGGGCGAGCGCGGCACGCCGCCGCGCCAGCAATGCGGCGCGCGCCCCTATTCATTCGTCGTGCACGGCCTCTGGCCGCAATACGAGCGGGGCTTTCCGGAGTACTGCCAATATCCGTCGCCGCGCCTCGACCGCAACATCGTCTCCTCGATGCTCGACCTGATGCCGGCGCCGCGGCTGATCTTCAATGAGTGGGACAAGCACGGCACCTGCTCGGGCCTGGGCGCGCGCGGCTATTTCGACACCATCCGCAAGGTGCGCGCGCAGATCAAGATCCCCGAGGCCTATCTCGACCCGAAAGAGGTCCTGACCGTGTCGCCCGACGAAGTCGAGGAGGCTTTCGTCGCGGCCAATCCCGGCCTTACCCGCGATGCCATCGCGGTGACCTGCGATCGCCGGCGGTTGAGTGAGGTGCGCATCTGCCTCGGCAAGGAAGACTTTCAGTTCCACGCGTGTCCCGAGATCGAGAAGCGCGCCTGCCGCCGCGACCGGCTCGTCATGCCGCCGGTGCGCGGGGGCAACGCCGAGCTCAGCCGCTAGAGCATGACCCCGAAAGTGGACACCGGTTTTCGGTAAGATCATGCTTCAGCAAGAAGCTGTTCTTGTCGAAGTTGTCTTGCCGTCAGTCCGACGAGTCAGTCGGCCGCAGCTGCGCGTCAGCGCGGGCGATGAAGCCCCTGAGATAGCCCAGGTAGCGCGCCTGATCGAAGCTGGCGATCGCCCTGCGGCCGTCCCGCGCGGTGGCGTTCACGTCCTGATAGAAGGACTGCAGCGGGTGATCGAGCAGTGCCGGGCGATGCCCATCGAGACCGGGATGCCCGCTGCCGTACACGAACGCCGCTGCAATTAAAGTTCGCCACATATTGGCAGCGTAATGGTCAAGACCTCACCGTGAAGCTAATGGCGTCGGTAAAACTTTAGCGAATGCCTAGCCCCGGAAAATGCCTGCCCCCGACTTGATCGGGGGTGGCGACCGGTTTTTCCGATAAGGACATGCGCCAACACGATGAATCTAAAGCGGCCATGAATTATCGCCACGCCTTTCACGCCGGCAATTTTGCCGATGTGCTCAAGCACGCCGTGCTGGTGCGCATGCTGGTGCACCTGCGCCGCAAGCCGGCGGCGTTTCGCGTGCTCGACACCCATGCGGGGGCGGGTCTTTACGACCTGGCTGGACCCGAGGCTGATCGCAGCGGCGAATGGCGTGGCGGCATCGGCCGGCTCTTTTCAGCACCGATGGGCGACGCGGCGGCCGCGTTGCTGGCGCCCTACCTCGAAGCGGTCGCCGCCCTCAACCCGGCGGGCAAGCTCACCGTTTACCCCGGCTCGCCTGCGCTGGTGCGCGCCTTCTTGCGCGCGCAGGACCGGCTCATTGCCTGCGAGCTCGAGCCGAACGCCGCGGCCGCGCTGGCGCGCGCTGTCGACGCCGACCGGCGCAGCAAGGTCCTGGAGATCGACGGCTGGACCGCGCTCAATGCCTATGTGCCGCCGACGGAGCGGCGCGGCGTTGTGCTCGTCGATCCGCCGTTCGAAGACGCCGATGACTTTCCCCGGCTGGCGCATGCGCTCGCAGCCGCCCACCGCAAATGGGCGAGCGGCACTTACCTGGCATGGTATCCGATCAAGGACCGGACCGCCCCGCATGCGCTGGCACGGCAGCTCGAGCGCAGCGGCATCGCAAAGATATTGCGGGCGGAGCTCAGCGTCGCGGCGCCCCCATCGGCGCGCCTTGCCTCCGAGCCGGACCGGCTCGGCAGCTGCGGCTTGATTGTCGTCAATCCGCCTTGGACGCTCGCTGGCGAGCTACAAACAATGCTGCCGGCGCTCGCATCTGCGCTGTCGGGCGGCAGCGCCGGCACCCATCGCGTCGATTGGCTGGCGGGCGAAAAGTAGTTTCGCCACTTTTCCACAGGCTTAGATTAGCCTATTGCTATAGGGGCTGGCTTTGACGTTCCGCCTCCTGTGGGGGCTCGGCGGAGTGACGGAGGCCGTAACGGCCGCCTGCTTTCCCCCGTTAGTGAATGTCCGGCCGAGCCGTCGTGCCGCGGGGGCCGACGGCGGAGCAACCACGGGGAAAGGAGTTTCCCGATGGCCATGGCAGGTACCGTCAAGTTCTTCAACGCTGAGCGCGGTTACGGTTTCATCAAGCCGGACGACGGAGGGCGCGACGTGTTCGTGCACGTCACCGCCGTCGAGCGCGCGGGGCTCAAGTCTTTGACCGAGGGACAGCGCATCTCCTTCGACGTCGAGCCCGACAAGAAGGGCAAGGGTCCGAAGGCCGTCAATCTCGTGATCACCGGTTGACGTCCGGAGCGATTTTGCGGGGCCGCTGCCGAGGTTCCGTCTTGCCGATGTCAGGTCGTATCGGCGCCGTGCCGATCGCGAGCAGCGGACGAAAGCTTGGAAAACGCATTTCAAATCTCCTCAAGGGCAGAGCCCAGAAACCTTGGCGCCGTCATAGCATGGCGCTTCACGCCCTCATATATTGGGTCGCGTTACCGAGAGTTGAAGGGGTGCAGCTTGGTGTCGCAGGCCCCGATCAAGCCGTTGGGACCAGCCAGATGATCAAGAAGACGATTATATCCTTATTGCGCAAGGAGTTGCCGGCGATTCCGCTGAGTCGTGGCGGTCTCTTGAATTACATAATGTTAACCGTTGCAGCCATCATCCTGGCCACCGCGCCTGCCCATGCGCAATCTCCCTCGCCGAACTTCGCCGGCAAAACAGTCACGATCCATGTGGGATATGGCCCTGGCGGTGGCTACGACCTCTATGGTCGCGTATTGGCCCGCCATCTCGGCCGCCACCTTCCCGGTCATCCGACCGTCGTCGTATCGAACATGCCGGGCGCTGCCTCGATACGCGCCGCCAATTATCTTTATGCGGTCGCGCCGCGGGACGGCACGGCTCTTGGAATCGTGGCGCAGTCGATCGGCGAAGAACAGCTCCTGGGCGCCGCAGGCGTCAGTTACGACGTCGGCAAATTCAACTGGATCGGAAGATTCGCGCCGAATGTCGAAGTGTCCTACGTCTGGCACACCGCAAACGTGAGAACGATCGACGACCTGAAAACAACGGAGGCGGCCTTTGCGGGCACCGGCCCGTCGTCGTCCGTCTATCCACGCCTCCTCAACAGCATGGCCGCGATGAAATGGAAAGTCGTGTCGGGTTACGCCACGACCTCTGCCGCCCACCTCGCCATGGCGCGCCGCGAAGTCGACGGCGCCACCAGTTCGCTCAACACACTCAAGACCACACAAAGGGATTGGCTCGACAATAAACTGATCAGAATTATCGTCCAATTCGCACTTACGCGCAGCCGCGATCTCGCTGACGTACCGGCCGTGGTCGAGTTCGGCCAAACCCGTGAAGACAAAGACGTGCTCGCCTTCTATGCGGCAAGCGGCGCCGTTGGCCGCACCGTGATCGCGCCGCCGAACCTGGATGCGGCGATGACCCGAATATTGCGCGCGGGATTCGATGCAACGATGAAGGACGCCGGGTTTTTGAGCGAGATCGAGAGCACGAAATTGGAATTCGAGCCGATGAGCGGCGCGCAATTGCAGGCGTTGGTCAATAGATCGACGATTGTCACAAGTGCGGTGCTGCAGCGCGCGCGAGCCGCACGAGCAGAGTAAGGATGCAATCAGGCCGGTCAAGCCGGATTTGGCCGACACTGAATGATCAGGTGGAGGCTGGCATCAGACATGCCGCTTCAACAGGTGCTCACGCGCCGCCAGCTCAATTCCTTCGGCGCTCGGTGCGCCGATATCCATGAGCGGGCGGAAAAGCTCCTGGTGCAGGCACAAGAGGCTGTGCATTTCGGCGGCGTGAACGAAGCTTCCACGCAGGTTCTTCTCTTCCGCGACGGCGTGCAGCTCTCGGCTCAAGTAGAAAAACAGCACAATTGCCTCATCGCGCTTGAGCTTGATGGTGATCGTTTCGTCGAATCTGTGTTCATCGGTCACAACACGCCTCCGGTCCCTGCTTCCGCAGTTGAGCGTACACCGACCGTCCTAAATTGTTTGTAATAACGGAAGAAATTGACCCAAAAGGATCATAAATCGTTAGGCTTCGGCTTCCTATATCCTACATTCCGCACTTTTAGTTTGCGAAACTGCATGACCTAAGAGTCTGAACTGACTCGGTCATTTTTTCTTCTGTTGCATCCAAGGCGCCTGGTCGAGGGCGTCTGCGACGGTGTCGTCGATCTTTTTCTGTAGGTCTTTGTAGTTCTCGATGCGCTTTTGGCACTCGCGCGCGACCTCTTCAGTTACGGTCTTTGTAGTGGGCTTACCGTTGATCCAGCCGGTCCACCGATAGTAGGGCCCGTGCAGGTAGTTGGAATCTTGTCGACACCGACACGTGGCTTTGCCGCACTTGGCGTGCGCGATCGAGATGGTCCCCGAGAGGATGGGGCCCGTTGCGATAATGATCAACTTCTTGCTTGACATCTTAATATAGTAATGTATTAAGAACGGCTATGCAAGAGGAAGATTTGCGCTTGCGCGGACTGCGCGTGGGCGCGCTACCGATTCTGAACCACTTCATTGAGCGCATGGGGCTCGCGCAAGAGCTGACCCTGGCGCTCAAGAACTGCGACTACGCCGATGCGCTGATCGGTCTGAGCAAGAACATCTTGATTGATCGCAACGCGCTCTATGCGGTCGGGGAATGGGCCGCACTCTACGATTCGGGGTTGGTCGCTCAGGGCAAGATGGGCGACGACAAGCTCGGGCGCGCTCTCGATCGCCTGTTTGCGGCGGATCGCGCCACTTTGCAAACGCGCATCGTGCTGGCCGCCATGAAGAGCTTCGGCCTCAAGATGGAGCAGATCCACAACGACACCACCAGCGTCATGGTCAGGGGTGCCTACGACGGTCAGAATGCCAAGGCGGTTTTGCTCAAGCGGGGGCATAGCAAGGAGCACCGGCCCGATCTCAAGCAGCTCGTCTATAGCCTTTGCGTCACGGCTGACGGCGCGGTCCCGGTGCACTTCAAGGCTTACGATGGCAACCAGACTGACGACGGGATTCATCTGGAGACATGGAGCCGGCTGCGCACTTTGCTGCAACATCCGCGCTTCATCTACGTTGCCGACTGCAAGCTGTGCACAGAGAAGAACCTACGCACGATCGATGCCGAACGTGGGTTCTTCGTCACCGTCGTTCCCAAGACCCGCTCCGAGGTGGAGACGTTTACGGATGCGGTGCTTGCCGGCGATGTGCGCTGGGAGGAGATCCTGCGCAAGCGCGCGGATCGGGATGGGAAAGCCTTCGACGTCATCGAATGCGCCGTGGGTCCCTATCATCTACGCGAGGGGTTTCGCCTGCACTGGTACCGATCGAGCCAGAAGAAGAAGCGTGATGGGCGAGACCGGGACGAGCGGATCGAGCGCACGATAGAGCGGCTGGAGAGCCTTGATCTCAAGCGCATGCGCGGGCCCAAGACGGACGCTGCGATTGCAAGGCGTGTCAATGAGATCATCGCCCAGCAAGGTGCCGCAGAGTGGATCACGGTTGAGGTCAAGTGGGATGCGGTTGAGAAATTCAAGGCCATAACCCGCGGTAAACCGACGGCTGACACGACCTTCCGCCGCATCATTCAACAGGTGCCGCGCCTACACATCGGCACCAATGCGGAAAACATTGCGAGATCGGCAGCGATGGATGGGATCTTCCCGCTGACAACGAACACCAAGGAGAAGCCGGTCGACGTATTCAATATCTACAAGTACCAACCCAGGATCGAGAAGCGCCATGCGCTGCTCAAATCCACGCTCGATGTTGCGCCGATCTGGCTGAAGAAGAATACCCGCATCGAGGCATTGATGTTTCTTGAGTTCATCGCCCAAATGGTTGCTGCTCTCATCGAGCGCGCCTTGCGACAAAAGATGGCCGAAAAGAAAATCGAACTGCTCTGCTCGTTGCCCGAAGGCCGACCATCCAAGACGCCAACCATCGAGCAGGTTCTGCGCCTCTTCGAAAATCAAGGCAAACATGCGCTTTACGAAGGTAACCGCCTGATCCGACAATTTGCAGATGTCCTGACGCCGGTACAATCACAAATACTTCAATTGCTCTCAATACCAGCCGACGTCTACGGTCCAGGCAAGTAGCGCAGCTCCCGCTCGCGGCGCTTCAAGTCGTGCAAAATGAAAGTGCGGAATGTAGGCCTATATTCGCCCGGTATTGCGCTTAATTGGCGCTGAGTAGATCGCCCCTGTGTTGGCGAGAATTGGCCGCGTCGCCAACAGTGTAACGGCCTTGGGTATGACGCATTGCGTCAAGGGGCATACTTTGCATGACGAAAAGATATCATTTTCTGGCGGTGGCCGCGCTGCTCTTAATCCCCGTGGTCACAATATTGGGGCCGATGACAGCCTTCGCGATTAATCCAGAGATCGCCGCTGGGCATCCGGATTATGTGCGCAATTATCGGCTTTTGGAAACAGCAAAAACCGTGGTTCTGCTAACGAGCGCCTTGATCGGTTGCGGTCTCTGGCTGATGTGCTGCGCTTTCCTGCTCAAAGCCAAGGTGCGATCATATTGGTGGCTGCCGTCGGCGCTATTGGGGCCGTACGGATTGGCAGTGCTGACCGTGCTTAAGGACCGGGCGCCGGATAGTGGGGACCTGTATCAGCGTTTTATCAGCGGGATGAGGCCGCTGACACGTATAGCCTATGAGATCGTGGTTTTTGTTGCCATTCGAATTACAACTTTTCTGGCGATTATGCTTTGGAGCGACCTGTCGATCGCAGTGGAATCGATCAGAACAGGCGTTCCAGTCGCCGCGATCTTCGAACAGCGAAGCGCCTCCAGCGGCATGTGGGCATTCGGAGATGAGTTCCGAGAATTGTATCTGGTGGCGCTGTTTTATTTGGTGTGGCCGATCTTCTTTAACGTGGCAGGGTTATTCGGCAAATCATTTTTTTCATCGCAGCGAGTATGATTCACGGGTTGGCGATTCGGATGAGGCGTGTTGGTTCGAAAACAGGGCGGGATCAGGTTTGACGTGAATGTCATGGAGATGCTGGGGAAAAGCCCGTGAAGACAAAGACGCGCTGGCCTTCTATGCGGCAAGCGGCGCCGTTGGCCGCACCGTGATCGCGCCGCCAAACCTGGATGCGGGGATGACCCGAATGTTGCGCGCGGGGTTCGATGCAACGATGAAGGACGCCGCATTCTTGGCCGAGATCGAGAGCACGAAATTGGAATTTGAGCCGATGAGTGGCTGGCAATTGCAGGCGTTGGTCAATACGTCGACGAATGTCACAAGTGCGGTGCTTCAGCGCGCGCGAACGGCGCGAGCGGAGTAAGGACGCAATCAGGCCGATCAAGCCGAATTTGGCCGACACTGAATGGTTATCCTGGTCCGGTGGGATCGAGAATAAGAGGACCACGTTATAAATGCGACTCCGGGTTCAGGTTCATCAATGCGACGTCAGCTTGGCGATAGCGTGAAAGGGACCACACCGATGATTCTATCGATAACCCCGCTCCAATCGATAAAGCTGATCGCGTTGAAATTGGAGGAGCTGATAAACCGCGACGGAAAGAATTGCTGTCGACGTGGCGTGAAGAACGCGCCTGCACGATTTCAGCGACCCGCGTACCAAAAATGTGCTGATGCGATTGCTAGAAAAGCTTTAAACATTATTATGAAACCCAACCCAAAACAGATAGTTCACTTCTTCGCCGTCATGGGGGTAAAGCGAGAGCCAAGAAGTTAAGCAAGAAACGCCGTTCTGAGATCGCAGCAATGGGCGGGAAAGCACGGCATAAAAAATAGTCTCACTGCCTAAAAAGTGAGCCCCAGCTGAGACAGGGGAGTCATGCTGGGGCTCGGAGGTTCGTCATGCTCTCCCTGTGGGGGGGAGCGCTGGTAATTTACCGCCCTCACGCTGGTCATGTCCATTATCTCCTGGTGTAGGTGCGACATCGGCTTTCGCCGCCTGCTGTTCAGCCGCCCATCGTTCATTGGCTTTTTGCGACTTATCCACATCCTCGGCCACTTTTCCCCAGTAAGAACCTATCTGAGCTTGGTAGTGCGCGCGCAATCCCATGCACAGAGCGGGTAGAAGGATGGCGGCCGATGCGCTCGGGCGCAAGCTGCACGTGATGGCAGCCAGTAGCGAGCGTGGCTATTCGCGCTGCTCTATTTGGATGCAATTCATTCAAAGCGGAGAACATCGCGATGAAAAAGAGCTCATCGTTTGCTATTGCCACAAGTGTCGTCCTCGGCTGTATTAGTCCATTGACCCCTTGCAGACATTCCTTATTCGGAACGAAGGCCCATAGTAACTTGTCCGACGATCTCGCGCAGCCAGCGATGCGGCGGCTGATTATCAAGCCACCGCGGCCAAATCATTGCGGTTTCTAATGTGGGTGACGGATGCGGCAGCGGGCGAATCACGAGCGGACGATAACGAACCAATTCTTCGGCGACGCGTCGTTGGAGAACCGACACCATTTCCGAGGCGACCAAGATGCGCACCGCAGACAAAAACGGTGCGCGCAATTTTATCCGGCGCGTCAGCTTCCGCCGGGCAAGGGCCTGATCAATGAAAACTGTGTCATACGCGACTGATGAAATTGCAAGGTGCGAAAGCGCGGCAAATCTTTTCATCGATAGTTCGCGGGTGCTTGTTGCGGGGTGATCCTTGCGCAATACAAGAACGAAGTCATCTTGCAACAGTGCCTGGCGCGAAAATCGCTCAGCTTGCTCCAGGTAGGGGCCGATCGCCAAATCCAGCTCACCGCGATCGAGCAGGTCGAGGATTTTGAGCGTACCGCTTGGGCGAAACTCGAGGGTCACCTCCGGAGCAATCTTGGTGATCCGCCCGGCCAAAGGTCCGACCAACACAACCGCCGAATAATTGTCCACTGCAACCCGAAAGCTTCTCGTCGCTTTGGAAGGAATGAATTGGGTGGGCTCAAGTGAATGCTGCAACCCGTCAAGCGCCGATCTGACAGGCAATGCAAGTTGCTCGGCCCGCGGTGTCGGCAACATGCCTTTGGGGCTGCGGATGAACAGATCGTCTTTCAACATGTAGCGCAGCCGGGTCAATGCATGACTCATCGCGGGTTGGCTAAGGCCAAGGCGCTGGCCTGCGCGCGTTACATTTCGTTCCTGCATCACAGCGTCGAAGACAATGAGCAGATTGAGGTCGATTGCGCCCAATTTCACGCTGGGTGTCGGCAAGGGATCCTCCCACGACATAATGCTTAATGGACATATATGAATGAAGAGAATGCATTTCCAACATGCGCGGCGCGACCTATATCGCTCTCATCAGGCTCAATCACAAGACCTGAAACAAGCAAGGAGACTATCATGACGAACTCCAAAAAAGTGATTGCGAAACTCGCGGTTGCCATCGGCCTAGTTGGAAGCTTGGCCGTCAGTGCCGCCAGCCCCTCACTCGCCCGCGTGGCCGCGGCAGATGCGGTCTCGCACTCTTACGAGCCCGGAAGTAACGGTTCCGTCTGGTCATTCCATCCTGGTTACACGGATGAGAGCCCGGCTCAGCGCACACGCCATCGTACATCCGACTTCAATGCGCACGCCGAAGTGCGCGGCCTCAACCGCCACGGCGCCGTCGTCGACGACCCGCCCGGATCTGCATTTCAGACCGAAGGCAATAACGACGCCATGGGCTGCCCTTGCTGAAGGATAGCGTGCGCGCTTCGCAGCCTGAAGGTGTCGACCACCCCCTTTGCCAACGAAAATGGCGCAATCGACAAAGAAGCAAAAGCATGTCCGCGGTCACTGTCACGAGATCCACCGGCTCCATCGGCGATGCAGAATCGTCTGAAGCAACCTGGCGCCCATCTAGGGGTTTGGAGCCTCAAGCCATAGCGATCGAGACCGAGCATCTCTCCCGTACGATTGTCGATAGGGTTCTGGTTAGCGACATCACCGTGCAGGTGCAGCCCGGCGAGGTGCTGGCGGTCGTCGGTCCCAGTGGGGCGGGCAAGTCGTCCTTGCTGCGGCTATTGAACCGCCTTGATGAACCAACGGGCGGGACCGTGCGGCTCAAGGGTCAGGACTACCGTGAGCTGGCGCCACGAGAACTGCGGCGGCGCGTCGGCATGGTCATGCAGATGGCGTATCTCTTTCCCGGAACGGTAGCTGCAAACATCGCCTTCGGACCATGGCAATGCGGCGAAGGACTTGCCGCCGAGCAGATTGATGCGCTGCTGCAGCGCGTCGGCTTGCCCGGGTACCAGGAGCGAGATGTGAGCAACCTGTCGGGCGGCGAGGCACAACGCGTATCGGTGGCGCGCACGCTAGCGAACGTCCCGGAGGCGCTATTGCTGGACGAGCCGACCTCGGCCCTTGATGACGTTTCAGCGCGCGGGATCGAAGACCTCGTGCTGACCATCAATCGCGAGCGGCGTATGACGTGCGTGATTGTCACGCACAATACGGCGCAGGCCCATCGCATCGCCGACCGCACAATGATCCTGCAAGCCGGCAAGCTGGTCGCGATCGGCCCCACGAAGGAGGTCCTACGTGATCGCTGAACTCCTGAACACCCTGCACAGCAACATCGTTATGGGAATGGCCCAGGCGGCTGGCGCCATCACGCTCTGCGCGGCTGTGGTGCTGTTGTGCCGCCGGTTTGCCGTGCACGTCGAGCGCGAGACCGCGATATCGCTGGGGCGGGGTCTCGTGCAGATGGTGTTTGTGGGGATGGTCCTGGCTGTGTTGCTGCACGGAAATCTGCTGGTGGGCGTTCTCATCCTGCTCGGCATGACCTTTGCGGCCGCGGTGACCGCCTCGCGCCGCGCCCGGGACATCAAGGATTCGCTCCTGCTCTCGTTCTATGCGATCGCCGCCGGGTCAGGTGTCGTGATCGCCGCGATGCTTGCCACTGGAACGCTCACCGCCGACATTGCAGTACTGGTGCCGGTCGGCAGCATGATCATCGCCAATGCCATGAACGCCTGCGCGCAATCTATTGAACGCTTCAGAGCCGATGTCGCTGCGCATGTGGGCCAGATCGAGGCGGGCTTGGCGCTCGGCGCCGACCCTGACGCGACGGTTGCGCCTTATGTGCAGAGCGCGGTCTATGCCAGCCTGCTTCCTCGTCTCGATATGCTGAAGTCGCTCGGCCTGGTCTGGATACCAGGCGTGATGGCCGGCATGATGGTGTCGGGTGCCAGCCCGGTTTACGCAGGCATCTATCAATTCATCATCGTCGCCATGATCCTGGCGGCGTCGGGCATTGCCGGGCTGGTCGTGACTCTGCTGATGCGAATGCGCGCCTTCTCTCCAGCTTCGCAATTGACGCTGCGCCCCGGTGAGCGGCAACAGGGGCCAGACCGGCTCGCAAAGCGCATGCCGAGCCCAGCATAGGAGGCGTTCCCTCGCGCTGGCAAGTCCTACGGGCTGCGGTGAGTTTTTACGGTTGTCGAAAGCTGTCGCTGCCAGCTGCAATATTGGTCACGGCCTACAGGTAACAAACACAAGCCGAACGGAGGGGTCGCGCAATTGATGGTGGAGCGAAGCCAATGCCGAAGTCAAAAATCAAAGAACAGCAGGGCAAGAGCGTGAAGCCGCAGAGGTCATCTCCCCTTTCCGAGCAAGAAGCAGAAGCATTTCAGACTCTTCAAGCGGAAAATCAGCGTCTTCGGGACTTGGTGGTTTATCTCACCGCTGCGGTGCTGCGAAATATGGGGGTCGATCCTGCTAGGGATGCTCGCACTGTTAATAGTGCCGATTCCAAGCAGCTGAATCGCGCTCTCGATATCCTGGCGAGGCCGTTTCCCGGTCATGAGTTGCTAACGCCGCGCGAACGCGCGGTGTTGGCCCAGATTGTGAAAGGAGCTTCTAGCAAGGAAGCTGCTCGGACACTGGCCATCAGCGCGCGCACTGTCGAATTTCACCGGGCAAATATCCTTCTAAAGCTTGCCGCAAAAAATACAGCCGAGCTGATACGAATCGTACTCGGTGAATAGGTAGGGCAATCAGCGGCGATCCGCTTGAAACGTCGAACCTTGATTTATTGACACTCCATTTACCAGGATAACCAAAGACACAGCCAATCCCAGTAAACTTACCGGTGCTAATTTCTTCGTTTTGCCTTCAAGTCAATCCCAGTTTGTGGGTGGACGGGGAGTTAGCAATGCGGTTGGCATCGGCTCGGAATCGCGTCCGGCAGTATTGGCCGCTCCTCGCAGTAGCATGCACTGGGCTCGCTTTGTCTTGTGTTGCCTGGTTCGCCGTTTCAGTTCGCGAAGATCAGTTGGCCGCGCTGGAACTCAGCGCTCGCGCGAACAGTCACCGGCTGATGCTCCAGGGTGGGATAAATACCTATCTGAGCAAAATCGTCGCATTGCGCGCCCTGTATAAGTCCGACGACAATGTCAGTCACGCCGAATTCCAAACGTTTTCGGACGAACTGCTTCGTGGGCAGACTGCTATTCTTGCGATTTCCTGGATTCCGCGCATCTCACACGCCCAACGCGCCACACATGAGCTTGAGGCCGTTCGTGACGGTCGTCCCGGCTACCGCATTGTAGTCGAAAATGCGAACGGCGATCTGGTTCCTTCCCCTGAGCGAAGTGAATATTTCCCGATACTTTATTCTTCGCAGGATCAGCACGGTTCCTTTGTCCTCGGACTTGATCTCAACGACGGCGGCCGGCGACAGCGGACGCTGGAGCGTGCGAGGGACACTGATCAGGTTGCAACGAGCGAGATTATTACGCTCCGCAGCGGGGAGGGCAATCGAAGCGGATTCCTTTTCATGCAACCCGTCTACCGGGCGGACCGGCCTCACGAGACCGTGGAGGATCGACGCCGCAACCTCATTGGCCTGGTCCAGGGCGTGTTTCAAATCGGCGTGCTGATCGAGACCATTCTCACTGAGACGGTGGTACCTGCCGGTTTGGACCTGTATTTCCTTGCCGCGGATTCCGGTGGCAACACGTCGGCGCTCTATTTTCATCCATCGCGCAAACGTGCGGGCCCGTCCGGGCCGCAGCCGCTTGAAGCGCTCGCCACGAGCCCGCATTGGTCCGGTGACCTGAAGGTGGGCGATGCCACGTGGAGATTCGTTGCCGTGCCGATCCCAGGCGGGCCAGGCACTGCGAGCCACGCCGGTTCCTGGATGGTGCTTGCCGGGTGCTTATTGATGACGTTGCTTGTGGTGGCCTACATCTGGACTTCCCGCCGTCATGCCGAGCGGCTTCACGCAAAGAACGAACAGCTTGATGCGGCGTTAAACAACATGTCGCAAGCCCTGCTGATGTTCGATTCATCGGCCCGACTGTTGATCAGCAATATGCGCTACTGTGAGATGTACGGACTATCACCTGACATCACAAAGCCCGGGGCCACCCTTTATGAAATGGTCAAGCTTCGACAGAAGAGTGGAACGTTTTCTGCTGACCCGGAATTGTATGTCGACAAACTGATTTCAAACATCGCAGAGGGAAAACGTTAGA
>Ga0137412_10002841_pt1 | contig 13753 bp, 11 predicted proteins | sample CZODoug2_1_16fun_FD_122160 | JGI IMG/M metagenome (GOLD analysis project Ga0137412, IMG submission 122160) | Vadose zone soil fungal communities from Angelo Coast Range Reserve, California, USA - CZODoug2_1_16fungal (Hybrid Assembly) | ecosystem: Environmental > Terrestrial > Soil > Vadose zone... | reverse complement strand
TTACGGGACTGGTCCACGCACTCTTCGCTACCCAGCACTGCGTGCTGGGCTATTATCAGGCCGTCCCTGCGGGACTTCACGCTACAAACAGCTGTCGCAGCTCGGGGGCTGGAGAGGAATGCACATCGTACCGAACGGCTGTGGGTGCGATCCTGCCATGATTCAGCAGTCTCGGAAAAGCCTGGAAAATGTAGAAACTCCAGAGCCCGTACCTAGACCGGCCCGTACGTTCCCTATTCCTAGACGAAGAGATCGTCTTCGGGATCCAGGTGGTTGGTTGGGGTTTTCTTCCGCATTACGTCCATGCCGGCGCGCAGACCGTTGAGGATGCCGTTTACCTGGCGGACGGGCGCGGCGACCCCGTGTTCGATCGCGTGGACAGCGTTGGTCAGTTGGTCGAGAGTTCCCTTCACCATGCCATCCACACGCGAAGCCTGAACCTGCGCCCGCTCGGTTACGTTGCCTACCAATCCGCCCACCTGGTCCGCCTTGGAGCGGAGAGTGGCGGTGGTAGCGGTCAGGTTTTCGGTGATGAGTTTCAGCTTGGGGGTGACGTCCTGAATCAATTCCCGGGAGGATATGATGGCCGGAAGGGCGTGCAGACGGACATCATCTGCCAGATTCATGATTTTTTTCTGCGCCTTGCGGGCAGCAAAAAATGTGGCCACCGAAAAGCCGGCCTGTATCAGGATGCTGACGGCAGCAACAGCAATAAAGACGACCAACAGAGTCTGTGAAGATTTGTCCATCTGGTGCTAGACTTGCTCGTCGACCGGTGCAGTCGTCGCCGTATAGGCGCTTTTGCCGGCATCCACCGCTGCCGTGACCTTGCTGGCATGCTTGGCAACTACCTTGCGACCGCGATCGACGTAGTCCTCTACTTGAGAACGACCCGTCGCCACCGCTTGCTTACCCCGCTCGACATAGTCGCCGAAATGGTCCTTGCCGGCGTCTACATAAGTGTTGACCTGTGCAGCGGCTTCTCTCGACTTCTGCTTCAGGAACTCGGCGCGTTCACGCGCGCTCTCGGCCAGGGTCTCGCGTGTATCTGTTCCCGCCTGGGGAGCATAAAGAACGCCGAGGGCCGCGCCAATTCCGAGTCCTACCAGAAACCAACCGAAACCACTTCCGCCGTTGTCCTGAGTTTCGTCTGACATGGATGTTCCCCTTATCTTTCTAAGCTAGTGTTCCATCATACTGCCTTGGGCGTTCCGGCGAGGTTAGCACCCGGATACCGTGCGAAGATACATCGCCAAGCCACCCAATACAATGAATGGGATGCATTATTCGCCCGCAGCGTGCCAGCCAGTTGATGTTTCTCTTCGTCCAAATGGTGAGCAGGCGAATCAAAAACTTTAACTGAGGATTTCCCCCATGAGGACTGATTTTGTAACACGACGCAGTATCCCGTTGGCAGTTTTGGCCTGTTTTCTGGTGCTGGGGTCGGGATGTAAGAGCAAGCCTTCCCCAAGTGCAGAGCAGGCCACGCCGGCAGCCACCCAAGCCGCTCAGCCAGCTCCGGCTCCGGTGCGAGACGATCAGCAGATTGGCAGTGACATCCAGGCGAAGATCACGGGTGAGTCGGCGTTGACGGGGCAGAACATCCAGGTGACCGTGGTTAACGGTGTGGCTACTTTGAATGGCAAGGTAGACAACGATGCTTCCCGTGCGCTGGCTGCAGCGAATAGCGCAACGGTCGATGGGGTCAGGACGGTGGTCAATAACCTGGTGGTGGCTCCTGTCCGCGCGGTGAAGCCGCCTCCGCCGCCGAAGCCGGTGCGGCGGCATAAGCAGGTAGTGGCGGAGAATGCGCCTCCGCCGCCGCCGCCCCCTCCCCCGGCGGCTGCTCCTTCGCAGGAGCCGGTGCAGGTTGTGCCAGCGGCGCCGCCTCCGCCACCTCCTCCTGTGGCCAAGGTGGTGACTTTGCCTTCGGGGACGGTGATTCCGATTCGTATGACGGATACGCTGGATAGCGCGACAACACAGTCGAATTCGGTGTTCCATGGGTCACTGGCCGGGGATTTGATTGTGGATGGGATGGTGGTGGCGAAATCAGGCGCTGCGGTCACGGGACGAGTGATTACAGCCAAGGATGCGACTCACTTTTCTGGGAGCTCGGAGTTATCGATTGAACTGACACGGATCGATACGGTAGACCATCCGGTGGATGTGGTGACGGATGCGTTTACCAAAAACGGAGCTGGGCGGGGGAAGAATACGGCGATCAAGACCGGCGGCGGAGCTGCAGTTGGGGCCATCCTTGGTGGACTTTTGGGCGGCGGGAAAGGTGCTGCGATCGGGGCGGCTACCGGGGGCGGCGTCGGCGCTGGTGTGAATGGGGTTACGAGAGGACAGCAGGTGCAGATTCCTACGGAGACGCTGGTTAGTTTTCATTTGCAGTCTCCGATTAGCGTGACTACTTCGAAGAAGATTGGCGGCTCTCGGGAGGGTTATAGCGGGGATGGGCAGTTGCAGCAGCGGTAGAGGCCGCGGCCTTCCCTTTTGTCATCCCGCCTGCCCCGGCTGGCCGTGGAAGGGATCTGCCGTTCCTTACCTTAAGCACACTCAACGGAAATCGGACGGGTGCCCCACGTTCGCACCAGCGTACGTGGGACGAAAACGACGGGGCGAAGCCCCACCAATGCTTTTAGTTCCAGACTCCGTAGTCGACCAGGTGGGTGGCTATAACGCGCTGGGTTGCGTAGACGTCTTCGGGGATGTGACGGGCGAGACGGCGGACGATGGCTAGTTGGACGCGCAAGGTGTCGCCATCGGCGACGGCGGCTACGATGCGCCGGGAGGCTAGCTCCACAATTTCCATGGCTTTGGATGCGTAGAGCTTGACCATGGCTTCGGCGGTGGCTGCGAGGGGCAGGCTTCGGGATCGCAGCTTGCGGGTTCGCAACAAAGCTGACTCCAGGGCGTAGACCTGGATGATGATGTCGGCCAGGTCCGCCATTACCTCCTGCTGGTCGGCAAGGGCGTTCATGTATTTCTGCGAGGCTGCGCCGGCGGTGAAGAGAGCTAGTTTTTTCGTGCTCGCCAGGAGCTGCGATTCAGCGTAGAGCGGATCGTTGGTGTGGTCGGCTTCCTCTTCGAAAGAGGGCGGCTCCAGGACTTCATCCATCAGCTTTTTGATGGATGCCAGGAGCGGGAGCTTGCCAGCCAGGGCGCGCTTCATCAACCAGCCGGTGATGATGAGGCGGTTGATTTCGTTGGTGCCTTCAAAGATGGGGTTGATGCGGGAATCGCGATAGGCTCGCTCCACCGGGTACTCTTCTACGTATCCGTAACCGCCATAGATCTGGACGGCGTGGTCGACCACCACCTCCAGCATTTCTGATCCCCATACCTTGAGGATGGAACACTCGACGGCGTACTCCTCGATGTTCTTCTGGATCTCACGCGGGTTCTCCGCAGCTTCTCCTTCGAGAGCACCCAACGCGTTGTCGATCATGCCTACGGTGCGATACGCCATGCTCTCGACGGCGAAAAGACGGGCGGCTGCATCGGCGAGTTTTTGCTGGACGAGACCGAAGGCGGCAATGGGCTTGCCGAAGGCCTGGCGCTGCTTGGCGTAGCCAAGGGCGTGGCTACGCGTGGTTCTGGCTCCGCCGACACAGGCTGCGCCTAGTTTGAAGCGGCCGATGTTGAGAATGTTGAAAGCAATGTGGTGACCCTTGCCGACTTCGCCGAGGAGGTTTTCTACCGGCACTTTGCAGTCGGAGAGCACCAGGGGACAGGTGGAGGAGCCGCGAATGCCGAGCTTGTGTTCTTCCGAGCCGATCGAGAGGCCGGGAGTTCCCTTCTCGATCAGGAAGGCGGTGAATTTATCTCCGTCGACTTTGGCGAAGACGGTGAATAGATCGGCAAAGCCGGCGTTACTGATCCACATCTTCTCGCCGTTCAAGAGGTAATGCGTGCCATCGTCTGAGAGAACGGCGCGGGTGCGAATGTTCATCGCATCTGAGCCGGAGGTGGCTTCCGAGAGAGCGTAGGCGCCGATCAACTCTCCGGTCGCCATGCGAGGCAGGAACTTTTGCTTTTGCGCGTCGGTGCCATACCAGACGATGGGCAAGGTGCCGATGCCGACGTGGGCGCTGAAGGCGACGGTGAAGCTGGCCAGTTCCGAGAGATGGTCGGCAACAATCGCGGAGGTGACCTTGTCCATGGCCAAGCCGCCGTAGGCCTCCGGGATGTCGACTGCCATGAGGCCGAGGTCTCCTGCCTTTTTCAAAAGAGCCCGAGTCACATCGAATTGCTTAGCCTCAATCTTCTCGGCGTCGGGAAGGACTTCGTTGCGCACAAACTCGGTGGTAGTGCGCGCGATTTGACGCTGCTCTTCGCTGAAGTCTTCCGGGGTCATGATGTCTTCAGGGGAGCGCTCCTCGATGAGGAAGCTGCCACCGGGAATTGTGCGGTGCAGAATTTCCGTCGCTGTGGCCACTGTTTCTCCTTGGTCTACTAGTTGAGTGATTCGAAGATACCCGCGGCGCCCATGCCTCCGCCGACGCACATGGTTACCAGGCCGTATCTCGCGCCTCTGGTTTGCATGGAATGCAGTAGCGTGGCGGTAAGTTTGGCGCCGGTGCAGCCGAGCGGATGACCGAGGGCGATGGCTCCTCCGTTGATGTTCACCCTGGCTGGATCGAGGCCGAGCTGCTGGATTACCGCCAGCGACTGCGCGGCGAAGGCTTCGTTGAGCTCGATCAGGTCGATTTGATCCAGGGTCAGGCCGGCTAGCTTGAGGGCTTTGGGTACGGCATAGACCGGCCCCATTCCCATTTCTTCGGGTAAGCAGCCGGCGGTGGCAAAGGCGACGAAGCGCGCCAGAGGTTTTATTCCCAAAGCCGCGGCGCGTTCGGCAGACATCACGACTGTGGCTGCTGCGCCGTCTGAGGTTTGCGATGAGTTCCCTGCTGTGACGGTTCCTTTGGCGTGGAAGGCCGGTTTCAGGCCGGCTAAGGCTTCCATGGATGTGTCTGCGCGTGGGCCTTCGTCGGTGGCGAAGGGCTTGGTGGCTAGTTTGATTTTGCCTCCGCCGTTGGTGGCATTGGTCACGGTGACGGATACGATTTCGCCGGTGAAACGACCCGCTTCGATGGCGGCAAGTGCTTTCCGATGGCTGGCCAGGGCGAAGGCATCGGCTTGCTCGCGGGTTATGCCGTAGTGTTGGGCTACCCGTTCCGCGGTCAGCCCCATGGATAAATAGGAGTCGGCGTAGTGGTCGATGAGCCAGGGATTAGCGCTGACCTTGTTGCCGCCCATAGGGACCATGCTCATGGATTCGGTTCCACCAGCGATGATCACTTCGGCGCCGCTCCCTCGGATGCGGTCGGCGGCCATGGCGATGGACTGGAGACCGGAAGCGCAGAAGCGATTGACGGTCATCGCAGAGGAGCTGACAGGGAGGCCGGCGCGCAGGGAGGCGATGCGGGCGACGTTCATTCCCTGCTCCGCTTCGGGCATGGCACAGCCGAGGATTACGTCTTCGATCTCGTTGCGGTCGAGTTGGGGCAGGCGGGCCAGGGCGCCTTCGATCGCGGTGGCGGCGAGGTCGTCGGGGCGCGTGGTGGCGAGGGCTCCCCGGCCGGACTTGCCTACGGCGGTTCGAATACTGGTGGCGATGACGGCGTCTCTCATTTATTCAGTTCCTTAGGGGTTTGCCGGTTTTCAGGGTGAAGGCTATGCGTTCCTGGGTTTTACGTTCTCCGCAAAGGGACAGAAAGGCCTGGCGCTCGAGATCGAGGAAATATTGTTCTCCTACGACGGTACCTGCCGGTATGGCGCCGCCACAGAGAATGTTGGCGACGTGGTTGGCTACTTTCTGGTCGTGGTCGCTGATGTAGTCGGCCTGGCGCATCAGGTGGACGCCTAATTTCAAAGTCGCCAGCGCGCTTTCGCCGGCGGCCGGGACTTCGCGATTGATCGGCGCGGAATAGCCTGCGCCGGCCAATGTGAAGGCCGCTTGTTTGGCATCGTGCACCAGGCGTTCGCGATGGGCGGTGATGCGGTCAGAGGTGCTCAGATAACCGAGCAGGCGGGCATCCGCTGCCGAAGTCGAGACTTTGGCCATCGCGATCACCTCGAAGTTGCGCTTGAGGGCGTCGAAGTATTCGGCCGAACCAGAGAGGCGCGCGGTGGCGTCCTTGCCCGCTGCGGAAAGAACGCCTACAGCGGAATCGACGGCGCGCAAAACCATTTCCTTGGTGCCACCGCCCGCAGGGACGACACCGACCCCGGTTTCCACCAGGCCCATGTACAGCTCAGCATGGGGTTGGCGGGTGGCAGCGTGCAACGCGATCTCCGCTCCTCCACCAAGACAGAGGCCGTAGGGCGCCACGACTACCGGACGGGGACAGAAGCGGATGGCGGCCGTCATGCGCTGGAAAGCGCGCACGGCAAAGTCGAGGTCTTCCCACTCCCCTTCCTGAATGAGGAGGAGCACCTGGAAGAGATTGGCACCAACGGAGAAATTGGCGCCGTCGCCGGTGATGATAAAACCCTGGAAGTCGCGAACGGCATCGCTGCCGGGGTTGAGGACCTGGGTTACCAGGCGGGTGATGTCTTCACCGACCGCGTCTTTTTTGGAGTGCAGCTCGATCGCCGCGATGCCGTCGCCAAGGTCAATCAGCGACGCTCCGGGATTGGTTTTGACGATGCCGTTGGATTTGCGGAAGTCCGCTATGGCAGCGATACCGGGCGGCTGAAGCACAGGCACATATTCGCTGCGGGCGGGATCGAAGACCTGCTTGCCTCCGTCCCGGTACCAGGTGGATGGTGCATTGGGTGCGAGGGAAGCGTCTACGCCCACTGCGTCCCACATTTCAAAGGGTCCCAGTTCCCAATTGAAGCCGGTGCGCATGGCGCGGTCGATACTGGCGGGATCGCCGGCGATCTCAGGGAGGCAGTTGGCAGCGTAGGCAAAGAGACGGCTGAGCAGCTGGCGCTGAAATTTGGCTGCCTTGTCTTTGCGGATGTCGCCGGCCCAGAGCAGGCGCAGCCGCTCTGGGAGCGATTCGGAGTTTTTAGCGAGCTCCAGCGAGGGGAATTTGGGGCGGGTCGCCGGACGGTAGGCGACGGTTTGCCAGTCGAGGGCGAGGCGGAGCTCGTTGCCGTCGGCGTCCTTCTCTTTTTTGTAAAAGCCCTGGCCGGTTTTATCGCCCAACCAGCGACGATCCAGCATGGTCTTGACGAAGGGCGGAAGCTCGAGCGTTTCGCCGGCACGCGATTGGGAAAAGTTCGCAACCACGTGAGAGAGGATGTCGATGCCCACCATGTCGGCCAGGCGGAAGCTACCGGTGCGGGGCCAACCGAGTGCACTGCCGGTGAGCGCGTCCACCTCTTCTATGGTGAGGCCCTGTTCCTGCATCAGCTGCAGGGCCTGGGTCATGACGTAGACGCCGATGCGATTGGCAATGAAGTTCGGAGTGTCGCGGGCATAGACCACGGTCTTGCCGAGACGACGATCGGCAAAGCCGGCAATGGTGGCGATGGCCGCCGGATCCGTTTCAGGGGTGGGGATGATCTCGAGCAGGCGCATATAGCGCGGCGGGTTGAAAAAGTGGGTGCCGAACCAGGAACGGCGGAGGTCTGCGGGCAGCTCCGAGGCAATGCTTGCGACCGGCAGGCCGCTGGTATTTGTGGTGAGGATGACACCGGGCTTGAGGAACGGTGTGATTTTGGCGAGTAGCTGCTGCTTAATCGCCAAGTTCTCGGTGACCGCTTCCAGCACCCAGTCGCATTTGGTAAGGAGTCCGAGGTCATGCTCGAAGGTGCCGGGCTGGATGAGGCGGGCGTTGGCTGGGTCGTAAAAGGCGGCCGGCTTGGCGCGGCCGAGGGCCTCCAATGCGGCGGAGGCGATGGGCTTGCCTGTGTCTCCGGCCAAGTCGAGGAGAACCACAGGGATGCCGGCGTTGGCCAGATGAGCGGCGATGCGCACGCCCATGGTTCCGGCACCCAGGACCGCAGCCTGCTGAATCATCCCTGGACGGCCAGGCGCTGGGCGGGCCGACGAGGAGGCTAGGCGTTCCGCTGGGGGCGCAGGAGCTGAGCTCATGTCTGATTTCTCCTCCTTGTAACGTTACGCTTGTCTCTCGCCGAGGAAAAACGGTGTGGTGAATAAGGGGTAAAACGTGGATTCTCTGGTATCGACATTGCAAACGACATACGACTTTGGTCCCCGGGAAAACCTATATGCTTGGCGAATGACCGAAGGTTCGTGGCTTGCGACGCGGCATGTGACAGTTCACTTTCTATCTCAGGTTTCTGCATGCAAGTGCAAGTAGTTAAAGGAGAGTAGACCATGCAATTCGCCATAGTGATCATGGCTGCGGGCAAGGGTACCCGGCTCAAGAGCAGGCGTCCGAAGGTCTTGCACGAGGTGGGCGGGAAGCCTCTTATACGTCACGTGGTGGATGCGGCGCGGCAGATTGTTCCGCCGGAGGATGTGTATGTGATCGTGGGCCACGAGGCTGGGCTAGTGAGGGATTCTGTCTCCACATTGGGTGTGCAGTTCGTGGAACAAACCGAGCAAAAGGGCACAGGCCATGCGATGCAGACTGCGCGCCAAGCCACGGAGGGATATGAGGATGTAATTGTGCTCTACGGAGATGTGCCGTTGATCCGGCCGGAGACGATCCGGAGAATCCGCGATTTCCATCTTGAACGGCGGGCGGCGATGACGGTGTTGACCGCAATCCCGGAAGATCCGTACGGATATGGCCGCGTGGTCCGCAAGTCGCCTGATTCTGATGAGATACGAGAGATAGTGGAACAGAGAGCTTTGACTCCAGAGGCGGCTAAGGTGCGGGAGATCAACTCAGGACTTTACTCCTTCGCCACCAAGCCGTTGTTTGCCCACATCGACAGCCTGGGAACGAACAACGAGCAGGGTGAGCTTTATCTGACCGACATGGCGGCGATTTTGGGGAAGGCCGGCGAAAAAGTGGTTGCGCAAAAAGCTGAAGATCCGGATGAGGTATTGGGGGCTAACACCATAGAAGAAATGATGGCCATCGACGGAAAACTTCGGCTCATGACCGCACGCCGGCTGATGGGTGAAGGAGTGACGATATTTCGCCCGGAGACCACGGTGATCGATGCCGGGGTGATGGTGGGAGCGGACACGATTATCGAGCCCTTTGTGCAGCTGCTGGGGGCGACCAAGGTGGGGAAGGAATGCCGGATCCGGTCGTACTCGGTGCTGGAGGATGCTACGGTGGGCAACCGGGTGGTGGTTCGCCAAGGCTGTGTGGTTAGCCAGTCCAGGGTGGATGATGGCGCATTGCTCGGACCCTATGCCCATGTGCGGCCGGAAAGCGAGATTGGCGAAGGCGCGCATGTGGGGAATTTTGTTGAGACCAAGAAGATTCGCCTGGGCAAAGGCTCCAAGGCAAACCACCTTGCCTACCTGGGCGATGCGGAAATTGGAGAGGGGGTGAATGTGGGCGCGGGGGCGATTACCTGCAACTATGACGGAGTGAGTAAACGCAAGACGGTGATCGGCGATCACGTATTTGTGGGTAGCAACTCTACCCTGGTGGCGCCGCTAACGCTGGGGAAAGGCGCCTATATCGCGGCGGGATCATGCATTACCGAGGATGTGCCGGAAGATGCACTGGCTTTGGGGCGGGCGCGGCAGACGATCAAGGAAGGGTGGAGTGCGGCGCGGCGTAATAAGAAGCAGGGCGTATAAATCAGGCGGCTTCCGTCCGCGCCTGTTCGGCAAGCACCTGGTGCAGGCGGATGCGAGCGGAAAAGCAGGAGCGCACGACCTGGGCTTCAGGGATATCCAGAAGGCGGCTGATCATCGCCGGCGAGTAGCCTTCGACGTCGCGAAGCAGGAAAAGCAGACGCTCGTTGGCAGGGAGGTTGCGCACTGCCACCTCAAGGTCTGGGCGGCGAACATTGCGGTGGTTGAGGCCGGCCCCGGGAACCAGCACGGCTGGAGATTCTTCGTTGCGGAGAGGAAAGCGCTCGCTCAGCTCCTGCAGAAGTGCAGAATCGACTGCGAATGCGTCAGGCTTTTCATGTTGTTGAAAGGCACGCACGAAAGTAATGGTGAGAATCTCTTCCGCTTCTACCTCATTTCCCGTCATATAGAAGGCGAGGGAGAAGGTGCGATGACGGTGGCTTTCGAACACATCTCGCTGTTGCTGCTCGGCGGATTGTTCGGCAGCCTGGGAGACAACGAGGTTGGATTCCGCGGAAAACTCACGCTCAAAGTTGAACAAAGCTACCCCGCCAGCCTCAGAATTGAAACTACTCTACACCCGGTAGCCCTGTTTGCCGCGATCATGTGTTAAAGCGAGAGAAGGTCTACCCAAAGTATAACAGTTTGCACCGTAAACCTGCCCGGCGACGAAGAAACTACACCTCGACTGGCGGATGAAGATAGACTGAGCAAGAAGCTGTTTCACAATCACTGTGACTTGATGAGGATCCCCAGATTCGCTTGCGTTTTGGACGCAATGTGAAACAGCAGTAGCGACTCACACTCTGCGAGAGAGAAGACGTGCAGCGGTGCGCCCCTCGCCCGATCAGCGTAGCTGTCAGTGTGCAATTTGCGCTGAGCGGCACTAGACCTCGTTCCAGGTGTTGACAAGTGGTATCGGTGAAAAGAGAAAGGGAGCTTTCCGGTAGAACCGGATCCCCGGCAATTATGGAAACCCTACGCAGCCAAGCACGCGTGCTGGTGGTTGATGACCAGAAGCATTGTCGAGTAGAAATTGACGGCATGCTCGAAAGACCGGAGTACTCGACGGTGCTGTCAAGCGGTCGTGACGAAGCGATCGCGCACATCGAGCGCGACGCGCCGTATGACCTGGTGCTGTCTGACCTGACAACGGCCGGTTCGGATGGCCATGGCCTGATGGGTCGAATGCGCCGGGTACAACCGGATACCCCCTTGGTGCTGCTGACCCATGATTTGAAGGCAGCGCTCGCCGCGGTGCGGCAGGGGGCGTACGACTACCTGCTGAAGCCGATCGAGAAGGATCAACTGCTGGCGACGGTGCGGCGAGCGATTGACTATCGCCGCCTGGTGCAGCAGAACGCGATGTACCGGCAAGACCTGGAACAGATGGTGAGTGCGCGAACAGGGATGCTGAACCAGGCGATCACGGATCTGGAGCGATCGTACGACATCACACTGGAGGCGTTGGGCGACGCGCTGGATCTTAAGGATGCTGAGACGGAAGGCCACTCCAAGCGGGTGACCGCGTTTACCATTGCCTTGGCCCGGGGTGCGGGCGTTCCTCCGCAGCCGATACGGATCATGGCCCGGGGCGCTTTTCTGCACGATATCGGGAAGATGGCGATTCCTGACGCGATTCTGCTCAAACCCAGCAAGCTGCAACTGGATGAACAAAAAGTGATGCGGGAGCACTGTGTGCGGGGCTACCAGATGCTGCGCAAGATCCCCTTTTTGCAGGAAGCGGCAGAGATTGTGTACAGCCACCAGGAACACTACGACGGTAGCGGCTATCCACGGGGACTGAAGGGCGAGCAGATTCCGATGGGGGCGAGGATCTTCGCCGTGGCCGACACACTGGACGCAATCACCTCGGACCGGCCGTACCGTAAAGCGACCAGCTTCGGTGCAGCGCGGCTGGAGATCAAGCGCTGTGCAGGGACGCAGTTTGACCCCAAGGTGGTTGAGGTGTATCTCAGCTTGCCCGACCAATTATGGGAAGATCTGCGAGCGGAGATTACCCAACAGTCGAAGAAGCTGGCCCCCCTGCAGCTGGAGCCCAAGGGGCCGAAACTGCGCAATCCATTTGGCTAGACATAGAAGGTGAAACGATGAGCATATTGAGCCCGGAAATGGTGCAGGAGAAGTTGCGCTCGCTTCCCCATTGGAAGCTTGAGGGCAAGGAGATTGTCCGTCACTTGGAGTTCCCTGATTTTGTTCGAGCGATGGCTTTTGTCAACCAGGTCGCGGAGAAGGCGGAGAAGGCCGGGCACCACCCGGATATCGATATACGGTACAACAAGGTGCGGCTAGGGCTGGTCTCGCACGACAAAGGCGGGCTGACCGAACGGGATATGAAGATGGCGCAGGCGATTGACTCGCTTTCGTAGCTAGACAGCCACCGGCTTCATCCAGGCTCATCTTCTGACGGCTGTGGTTGTTGCCGCATTTGCGCCAGGGTCCTGCGGTTCCAGATGGCGACGGCGATTCCGCCCAAGGCTGCCGAGGTGGCGAGCAAGAGGCCGGTGCGCCAGAAATTCCTCTGTTCAGAGGCCGGTGGAACCCAGCTGGATGCCTGGTCTATGGGGATTGGTTCACTGCGAAACGGAGTCAATTTACGAAAAGGCACGGTGACCTGGGAAAAACAAAAAACTAGCGAAGATGGACCATGGAGCAACTTATTTTTTTAAAGCGCGTCTATGGTGGTAATGGGCAAAATTGAGGCCCAAAAGATACAGGAATCGGTATCTAAAAAGTTTGAAAATGCATTTTTTTACGAAATTTAGTATTTTCAGCTAGAAGTTTTGAGCAGGCTTCTGCTAATATGAGTTCAGTCGTGGTTGAGGTAGTCGCTCTCACGGCGCGGTTTTCAGTACAAGTTGCGTCACTGGCCTCCCGGCACGGACAAATTACCGTTCGTGCCGCCTTTTTTTGCTCTCCGCGCTCTATTCCCACTAAAAGCCAACCTAAATGCTTTGCAATCCTATCGCCGAATCGTGGCAGTTCCCTTCCCGCCGCGCTACACTGGATTTTTAGGGAGCGGAAATGCGGCGAATTCTGGTGTGCCTGGCAATTGGGATGTTGACGGTGGCGGCATCCGCACAGTGGGTCACGGACGGGGATGTTCCTGCGTACCATGCCACGGCGCCGGCTCACGGAGCCAAATTGCCTGCGCTGTTGTCGGGCAGTCAGCTGGCGGGGCCAATGTTCCAGTATCCCTGGCAAAAAGCGGTCTATATGGATGCGGCCAAGGTCCCCAATGTGCTGTACCAGTTGCCCTGTTACTGCCACTGCGACCGGAACATGGGGCACACCAGTTTGCACAGTTGTTTTGAGGGATTGCATGGTGCGGAGTGTTCGACCTGCGCCAAAGAGGGGTACTACGCCTACCAGATGACGCTCAAAGGCAAGACGGTGAAAGAGATTCGCGAGGGTGTGATGCGCAAGGACTTTGAGAGCATCGACCTGAATGCAATTGGCCTGTAGGAAGACGCTTATAATGACATTAGGGCGTGGCATCCATGCCTGCCTGAAAGAGAAGAATGGGGGCGTCACGGTTTCGACGGGATCGATTAGGCCGAGAGGCATGCCGGGGTGTAAGCACCCGTAATCGCTTGCAAAAACAATAATTGCTAACAACAACCTAGCACTTGCTGCTTAATTAAATAAGTAGCCGTTCTCCGTGGCTTCGCCTGTGGGCCGCGGCAGAACGTCGCACAGCAGGCTGGTTCCTGAGACGCGGTCCGAGCCGCAGGGACGAGATCATCGGACTAGTGTTACGCGCATCTTGTCGATTCTGAGCGCGTAGTGCGAACCCTTTGGAATCGACTACGCATGGAGTCTCTTTGCTGACATGGATTTCGGACGCGGGTTCGACTCCCGCCGCCTCCACCATATTGAACCTCGGCCCGGATGGCTCCCGAGGTCCTTCGCTTCGCTCAGGATTTCGCCTGCGGGCTCAGACGCCCGCAAATCGGCTCAAGTTCGACTCCCGCCGCCTCCACCATATTGAACCTCGGCCCGGATGGCTCCCGAGGTCCTTCGCTTCGCTCAGGATTT
>Ga0137412_10002840_pt1 | contig 13754 bp, 15 predicted proteins | sample CZODoug2_1_16fun_FD_122160 | JGI IMG/M metagenome (GOLD analysis project Ga0137412, IMG submission 122160) | Vadose zone soil fungal communities from Angelo Coast Range Reserve, California, USA - CZODoug2_1_16fungal (Hybrid Assembly) | ecosystem: Environmental > Terrestrial > Soil > Vadose zone... | reverse complement strand
GCGGCGAGCATATAGGCTCGTACATCCAGGCTCACAATCTGCGCCGGTTCGAGCCGGCCACCCGGCACCTTCTCGAGCAGATCTTCGAGCGCATCGATCGCGGAGTGAACGTATCGTCCCGTCGGATGGAGCTTGAAATAGCTCTGCGTGATCAGCCATTCGGTCCCCAGATCGCGGACGGCAAGAGCGGAATCGAAGGTATCCGAGAGGATTTTCCCATAGATCGCGGAGACGCTGTCGATCTCCCCCGTGAACCCGCACTCCACAAGCCGGGCAGCCATCGTGCCCATGTAGCCGGAATGCCCCGTGTAGATATTTCGAACGGTCGCTCCGTCGAGAAGGGTCTGCCGGCTCGTCGTCATTCCCATTGTGGCCGACACGTTGATCAGTTCGAGCATTCGGCTTGAATCGAAGCCCTTCAGTTTGCCGACGGCCAGAGCCGGCTGTTGCACTTGACCAACGATGAAACGCACCTGGCTCGCCCCGGGGTCGAGCTGGCCGCCGGGGCGATCGCGGGCGTGTAGACGTAGCGCATCCCGTCCCGTTTGTGGCGGACGTGTCCCTTCTCCTCCAGTAGGGTCAGCATTCCGCGAACGGCGGAATAGCTAGGCGGGTCCCGCAATTCCGCCAGGACCTCCGCGAGCCCCGGGATAACCTTCCGACGCTCGAACTGAAATCGGGGCAGTCGCCTCTCTCCATCGTATTCAATGCCATAGAGGCTGCGCTCGCGTAACCGCTGGCGGATGCGGCTGGGGTCAACCTTGAGGTATTTGGCAGCCTGGCTGGTCGTGAGGCTGGTATCCAGAAGTGCCATGTAGTCTGCAATGGACTGCGCGAGGGGATCCGTGCGCTCTTTTTGCCTCCAGCGCTCCGTCGAGAGCCCTACGGACTTCAGGGCATCTATTTCGGTAGCGGATAATGCATAAGCAATACTCGTGCCTTCCGACGAGCGGGCGCGCAGGGGCTCGTTTTCAAGCAAATACCGCCGCGCGCGCTCGTAAAGCCCTGCTGGGACGCCCAGGGCGCCTGCATCAGCCACCGACACCGCTTCGTACGCAGCAGTGTCATCATCCCCGGATGTAGAAATTATCGCCATTACCGTGTTCTCCTCACGGGAGATATCGGGAGGATAGCATGGTATCCGGTGGACTCAAAGTGGGTGCTGCCTGCGCCTCGGAGTCAAACGAGGCGATGCCTTCTACAGAGAGCTTACCGGAGGTTGATACCTCGCCTGCAGGAGGTATCCGATGGCACGGCTGAAGTGACGTTCCACGGGGCGGCCTGCTGCCTTGGGATCGAGCATCGCGAGTGCCGTGGCAATGCCTTTGTGCCCAACGCCTTCTGCACGGGAGGCTGTTGTCGGCCTGCGCGCTGTGATTGGTAAGATGGGAAAATCTGGAATCTGATTTCCAGATCTGGCGGGAGCCTCCGTGGGTGGCGCTACAATATGCCGGGTCAACCAGGGAAAAGAACATGAAGCACGCCCGCTTGATGGTCGTAGTGAACGCCCTGATTCTGCAGGTGATCTTGGGATGGGCGGCGGCGAGCACACCTTGTATCGCATCCGATCTGCCTAAGGGCCCAGCCAGCCATATCGAAGATGTGGCAGCATTCTATAAGCTTTACGACGCGACGGACGGTCATCCCACAGCGGAGCAACTGCAACACGAATACCTCGATCCCGGTTCAACTGGGCTTCATCGCATGGCCCAATTGCGCAGCGTCACGGGCGCCAGGATCGCAGAAGTAATGGCCAAGTATCCGGACATGTATGCCAATGCCCAACCCTGCATGGCTGTGCTACCAGCCGGGCGAACGCGCGTGGCGATCGCACTACACAAACTGGCGCAGCTTTATCCGGAGGCGCAATTCCCGCCTGTAACCATTGCGATTGGACGGGGTAAACCTGTTGGCGTGACTGATGCCACGGGCGTTATGGTCGGACTTGAGGCCCTTTGCGCTGTGACGAGGCTGGAACCAAATCTCGAGGATCGGTTTGTACACATGATCGTCCACGAATATGCGCATGTTCAACAATCCATCGCATCTCCGACACTTTACAACGATGAGAAGCCGACAGTACTCGAGCAATCGCTGATCGAAGGTGCGGCCGAATTCGCGGCCGAACTTATATCCGGCAGCGTCTCCTCCACCGACCTTAAGGAGATCACGAAAGGTCACGAAAAAGAGATTGAGACGGCATTCGTCGCCGACGAGGACAAGATCGATCTTTCCAAATGGCTCTACAATGGCACGCTGACCAAGTCCGGCGATCTCGGCTATTGGGTCGGCTATCGCATCGTCAAATCCTATTACGAAAACGCCTCTGACAAGCGCCGTGCACTGCGCGAGATCCTGAATATGAAGGACCCTAAGGAACTTCTTGCCAAGAGCGGATGGTATCCAGGAATTGTGTTGCGCTCAAAATCGTAGCGTTGCGGGCCAATGGCAAGCCTACGAGCGAGGCCGCGCCGTCCGCGCGGTGACTTGACTCTGTCGAAGAAAATGGACTGACGGCTCATGCAGCAGCGGTCGCTATAACCACATATGCAACTGGCGATCAAGCGGAGCAATTTGCGCCAACGCTTTCAAGCGCCTAGTCTCTTCTCCACGATATGGCTATACTACGGCACAAAGCGAGAATTACATACATGCTTCGCGTTATTCTCGTTTCATGGCCATTTCTCGTCATGATCGATTAGCTCTCATAGTCGTGTCTCACCCGGATGACGCAAGCTTTTCGCTCGCCATCGCTCGGAAGTCCGAGGCAGCATTGCAGACTCTCGGGTTTTCCACCCACCTCTGCGATCTGTATGGGGACAAGTTTGACCCTGCAATTACGAAACGCGAAGTCAGGGGTTTCGATACCGATGATCCGCTGACTCGTCGATATCGCGATCTCCTCGCATCCGCTGAAGTGTTGGTGATCGTACATCCAAACTGCTGGGGCTCTCCCCCAGCCATGATGAAAGGGTGGATGGATCGTGTTTTCGCGGAGGGGTCTGCGTATGCATTTGAAAAGTCCGGCGATCAGGGCGACGTTCCAAAAGGATTGCTTCAGACTAAAGTAGCGCTCGTCTTCAATACGAGCAACACGGACGAGGAGCGTGAGAGGGTTGTGTTTGGAGACCCACTCGAGCGCATATGGAAGGACTGCCTCCTGCGTTATTGCGGGGTTCAGAATGTAATCAGGCGCGTCTTCAGAATTATTGCCACCAGCTCCGATGCGGTTCGGCGGGGTTGGCTCGATGAAGTTCACCGGATCGTCTTCAAGGCTGTGAAAGATGTGATTCACCCATAAGTCTGTCTCCAGTCGGAGCCGTTAGACTGGATATACGGCGTGCACGGCGGGGAGGCGCGCCACCACTGCCTTGAGGACACCGACTGGGAGAAGGAAATTGTTTGCATCCGCCGACCGAAGCAGCGCAAGAGTCAACACTATCCGCTTGTTCGCGAAGTTGGCGCAACGAGCCTTCGATACCTACGCGAGGTGCAGCCGAAGTGTAAGCTGATCGCCGCCACCGACGCACGGCACCACTATCGCTGGCTGCTTGAACCGCACACGGTACGTACGCTCCTGCTACTTCTGTGTGAGGGAAAGCTATTCCTCCAGTGAAGCTATGGTGTGTTGACCGCGAGTTCACTGATTAGGCCATTCGGGAATACTTCCTTCACTAGAAAACGGGGCAATGAGTCATTTACGAAGACTTCAAATCTTTCACTGCCGGTTGACTTTCTGATTTGATAAACAATTCTGGCGACATGGAAGGTTCCGGCATCAACATGGATAGTCTCCAGCGACATAACGGTTGCTTCTACTGCAGAGTTGCCGGTTTTGGGATCATAGACATGAAGGAGGAATCGTTTTGAGGGAATGTATTCTTTGAGTGACATCACCGACGCCCAGTCAACTCTTTGGTCAACAGTGTCGGGGGCCACAGCGTCGTCTACAGGGCGGCTCACCGAGTCCGCTACTCGAGGCTCTTTTACGAGGAAGCCGGTGACATGCCCTGTCTGATAGGAAAGTGAAAACACCTTCTTCGCTGCGGCGCCATTCCCGAACGTGAGCTCTGCAGAAACCGGCGTAAAGTCTTTGGTCGTGAGCGCGCGCCAATGCTGGCTGAATGAGCCTGTCACAACATTCGAGAATGCGTACGTGACTCCACCGGATATCTTCTCGATCCTAATTACGCTATGCCCATCCGAGGTTCCTTCCAGATGGTCTCGATAATGGAAGGTACCCGTCATCAGTCTACTTGCATCAAAGTCGGGGCGATTTTGACCATAACACGTCAAAGAGAACGCCACGGTGATGAAAGGTAGTGGAAACAAAACACGATCAATTCTCATCTATCCTCCCTCACTGTCCAACAGACTTAGAGCGATGTTCACCGGCACATTTGTGCGTAGCAAATACTCATCGCCGCAACGTCTGCATAGCTTCGATCAAAGGCCTCAACGATTCGCTTCGGCGCTGTCGCATCTTATCTTGAAGGTTCTGCGATGCTTTACCATGCGTGCCCAGCCCCACGGTGGTACAAAACTTCGGGCAGGCCAATCGCCCAGGAAGCAAATCGCTTATGGCATGACCTCTGAGCCTATCACTTGCAAGTGTGAACGGTTCTCTGCTAACTGGCTTTGTATGAAGTTGGCGGCGCTGAGCCGAACGGGATCATCTTTGATTGCCCTCTCGATGAGCAGATTCAGCTTCGCTCTTAATCGTCTCAATCGCGCTGTTCATAAAACTCGCATATTTGGTATTGAGAAAGGTCGTGCGGAAGAGGAATCGCCCCAATGCTCCCCAACTTCCGGGGAAGCGATCCTTCTTCAGGCTGAATGAGTAGCGCCATCTCAGCTGCGTTGCGTTTCCTTCCGTAGTCATAAAGAATTCTCCATAGCCGTACTCAACTGCTTGTGCCTGTGGAAGCGTATAAGCGAATACTTTATAGGCGAAGTAGCTGTTTTCTTCGAATGCGACTACCTGTTCCACGGCCGAATTGCCGTCCGCAAGGCAGACGTAGCGTCGGGCCCCGACCGAGGGAAAGGAGATTCCGCCGAACTCCACTGTGCCTACCACGCGGGGGATGTCCTTTGTGCCGCGCAAGAGTGAATCCAGAGCAACACTGTTGACCCACACCTGAAATTGACCGACCGGAACCTGAATCTGTCTTTCGACCGTGTAAGAAAGGTCCTTGTGGAGCGCAACTGCGACGGACACATCGGCTGGGGGTTTGAAGTCCGCAGGAAGAACGCATTGAGCGTTTGCCAACAGTGGTGCAGTGAAAGCGATCGTAAGAAGGTGGGCTACTGGATGCATGTTTCACTCCATACGGGAAGTAGTGAAGACGTAGATTGGGAGCATTGTTTCGGTGTACCAATCAACGTCAATCCTTCTCAAACTCTAGACCGTGGACTATAGTCAATGGTCAAGGAGAGAAAACACGATGCTGATCGGAAAACTTGCGGAGGCCGCTGGCGTCTCCCGGGACACGATTCGCTTTTACGAACGGAAAGGGATGATCAAGGGACATATATCCCCGGGCGCTACAAATTCATATCGTCAGTATGATGAGCAGATCATTGACCGCATTCGCATGATCAAACAAGCGCAACATTTCGGCTTCACACTTACAGAGATCGCCAAGCTGATCGATGAATTCGGAAGTGGACGAATGCCGAAAAAGAAACAAGTCCTGGTTCTCGAAGAGAAGATCGCCATGGTACAGGTAAAACTTGATGAGCTAACAAAGACCCGCGACTACTTGATTGAGAAACTCTCATTCATCCGAACCTCCTGAAAGTCAGTTGAATCTCTCGCAAGTTGTGCAGCCCTCATCGACTGGCCCGCAGCCCTCATGGGAAGGCAGCAAGCGCAGCGGTCTACCGCGATCCAAGTCGCTTCGTTGACGAGACCATCGGTTCGGTGGAAATGGCGACTTTGTGCCGTGACATCACGCGAACTTGTGTGCGTGTTTGGTGGCCCAGTCTTCGAAGCTCAGCGGTGGGCGGCCGATGAGTTGGGCCAGGGTGTCAGTGGCTTGCGCGGCTTTGCCTTCGCGGATGCTCTCGAAGGACTTGGCCACTCCCTGGGCTATGGGCGCTGGGAAGCCGGCGCGCACCATGTTTTCGACTGCGACTTCGATGGTGATGTCGACGATGCGGAGCGGCCGGTTGATGAGGCGCGAGAGGACTTCGACCTGTTGCGGTGTGTTGATGAGCTGGGCTCCGGTGAGGTTGTAGACCTCGCCTGAGAGCTGGGGTGAGCTCAGAGAGTGGACGGCGGCGGCGGCGATGTCCTCGGGAGCGATGGGGGCGTACTGGCCGGAGCCCATGGGATTGTAGACGGTCGATTCGGACTTGATGGTCGGCAGCCAGCCGAAGGCGTTGGACATGAAGCCTCCGGGGCGGAGGAAAGCCGAGGGAAGACCAGAGGCGCGGATAACGTCCTCTTTTTCGAGGTGAAGCTTTCCGACGGGGAGGGTGTCGGCCTCGGCGGCGGAGATGGAGGAGAGGAAGACGATGCGCGGGGTTCCGCTGGCTTTCGCGGCTTGCACGAACTGCTGGAAAGACTCGATGGGGGTGAGGAGGTTCATGAGGAAGATGCCATCGACTCCGCTGACGGCGGCGGCGTGGGTCTCGGGCTGGGTGAAGTCACCGAGGGCGACCTGGACACGGTCGCCCCAGTGCGCGACCTTGGCCGCGTCGCGGGTGAAGACGCGGACCTGCTCGCCTTGCGCGAGGAGCTGATCGACGACGTTGCTGCCTACATTACCTGTTGCTCCGGTTACGAGATACATGGTGTTGCTCCCTTTTCTGGGTACGGCGGTTTGGGGTACAGGCAATAGATGCGTGGAACAATGTTTTGGCAGGCAATACACTGTTGCTGTATGGGGACAATGGCGAAGTTGGCAACCACGGGCAGGCCGTCGATGACGGACCTGAATGAGCTTCAGTTCTTTGTGCAGGTCTCGAAGGCGCAGAGCTTTACGCGGGCGGCGCGAAGGATGGGGGTGCCGAAGTCGAGCGTGAGCCGGGCGATCGGGCGGCTGGAGGCGCGGCTGGGTGTTCGGCTGCTGGAAAGGACGACGCGCAGCGTGGCGCTGACGGAGGCGGGAGCGCTGTACCTGGACCACTGCCAGAGGGTGATGGAAGAGGCCGAGCAGGCTGACCTGGCTATGGGCGCTCTGCTGGCGAAGCCGCGTGGGAGGCTGTGGGTGGCGGCCCCGCTGCCGTTTATACGGTTTGAGCTGGTTCCGTTGCTGGAGGAGTTTCTGGCCGGGTACCCCGAGCTTCGTGTGAGCGTCGAGGCGCTCTCGGTCGAGAAGGTGTCGCGCGAGGGAACGCCGGACGTGATGATATGGCCCGGGCCACTTGAAGATTCAGGGCTGCTGATGAAGCCGCTGGCGGAGATCAGGCTGGGAGCGTATGCGAGTCCGCTTTATTTAGAGAGGACTGCGCTCGGAGGTGCTTTACCGATCGCGGTGCCCGCCGACCTGCACGGGCATAGCTGCATCACGTCGGGCTGCGGAACGCATGGCGAACCCATGGATAATGCCGTGTGGAGGCTGCGGCGCGGGGCCGAGGTGAAGGAGGTGCGGGTAGAGGCACGCGTTGCGGTGCCTGATCCTTCGATCACGCACCAGCTTGCGGTAGTAGGGGTAGGGGTGGCGATGCTGGGCCACTCGATGGCGCGTGCGGATGTAGAGGCAGGCAGGCTGGTAAGGCTGCTGCCGGAGTGGGAGCCGGAGCCGATACTGCTGCATGCGCTGTATCCGACGAGGCTGAGCTCGTCGCCCAAAGTGCGGGCTTTTCTAGATTTTTTGCGCGCCCGGATGGACAAGAAATTTTGAATTGTCAGCACGAAACACTTCCCTGAAGGGAACAATTCGTAATTAGGATCCTCGTAAGCGCTTTCGTTGCCGATCAGATTCGCTTTTGGAAACTGATCCTGAAGCTCCCGAACAAACGAGAGCGGATCGTCCCCCATCAACACCTCGCTCACTCTTTGCCACGAGGGTCGATCCGAGCGAACACTCTCCAATTGCAAAGTGAATGGCGGTATTTGCTCCACCATCACGAAAGTTGGTCGGTGACTGTAGTGAGTTTTTGGCTATGGCAACACTCCGATTCTTGCTTTTCAATTCGACTATCGCACTCGCTAGATCTCCAAAGAAACGCGCTAACCCGCGAGGAGATAAGCCCTCGAATTCGAAAGCAAGAATCGGAGTGTTGCCTTTCGGAGATCGGCATGGCAGGCGCCCCAGGGCAGATCTCCTTAGGATTTTAGGCTTGAGTTCGACGGAGTGATGACGGCAGAACGCGATCGAGCTTGTCTTCGCTCAGAAGATCGCGCCCGTTCGGTGTGGGCTGCGGCAGACGAATCCGCTGCTTTCCGGTCAATCGAAGGCGGAACCTTTTTCACTTGAGTGCATGAGCCAAGCGGTTGAGCCATGCGCTCGCAACCGTGAAGGCAAAGCAAGACATTAAGCACTTGCCCGCCAGCTTTAGGGCCCCGACTACAAAGAAAGAGTCGCCGCGCCCGCAGTTTGCTTGCCAGTGCTGTGATCATCGCAAGCCGCGCGCGCGCAGAAGGCGATCTCCCGAAGCAAATCAAGCCGGAAGCATTTGCGCGCTATCTTGCTGTCATTATGTCCGGCCTTGCTCATCAGGCCGCAACTGGCGCTACGCTGCCGGAGTTGAAGCAGGCGATCAAGATGTTCCGACAGACGATGCCGTTTGACGTGGAAGATTCGACAGCGCGCTGACCCGCTGCAATTCCGTCGATAATTTTGAGAGTTTCCGACGGAATTTCGCCGATTTCAACGGTATTCAATATCAACGCAGCCAACAGCCGCAGCTATCAGCTTCTGCAACCCCTAATCAGTCTCGGCAAGGAAAGCAGCCCCTCATGACGAAGCCCACGAGGACAATTGGCCACCGTCTTGCGGCATCTGTCCTTACTCTGTCGCTTCTACTTTTATTCCATAGCCGGGCTATCAGTCGAACTCACAAACTCCAGTCTTAAGCGCAGGATTCGCTGACGGTCTATGGCGTTCGGAGGGATATGGAGAACTGATAGAAGTGCGAAGCAACAGAATGCGTGCGTTCGAGAATACATCAGTCAGTGGCATACCGTCGTGGGCGGCAAAGAGTGAGGCCAGTACCGTCCCGCAGCAGGAGATCATCTTCATGAGAGGAGCCAAGGCAATAACCTTTATACCCGGTGCGGCTGCGGATGAGGCGCTTGCGCACGAACGAGTCTGTCTCCGGCATTTTTGTTGCACCGGATAGATCAGCGGCCGAGAGCGAACTCGGTAGGATCGTCCTGTTCATTCTGGCAGCACTTGTCGAAGAGATAGCAGGGGAGCCTCCTCGCAAGTTGTTTTTCTATTGCTACGGGCGGTCTATAGATCGTAGGACCATCGATTCATATCCACGAAATGCCGAACCGAAAGAGACTTCGATCACCGTGGCAATCGACACGTTTGTAACGGTCGCAATCGCGAGACAGAACTCTCGATGAATCAGGTATCTAGACGGGGATACGAGATAAGAACCGTTCGGCACTTGTAAATGTTGCATCTGGACGCCGAGTGTTGGCCGGCCTCAGGTTAGAAGAGATTTCGACACCCGAGATGCCTGCAGAATTTGGAACAGGATAACAGCCCTTAACCCCGCGCCAGTAGGCACACCCCTAGTCGCAAAAGGAGATCACGATGTCATTCATACATAAGAGCGTAAATCGCCCTGCTTGGCTATTCCTCGCACTCACAATTGCACTTCTAACCCCGATCGCGCTGTACGCTCTAAGCGGAAGCGTCCCTCCAGGAAGCAACTTCAACCTCTCCTACTGGGAATTAGCCATCCCGACGGGTCCGTCAGGAAACCCAACAATCATCTCGAACACGAGTCTCGAGGACGGCTACACGAACGGCTCATACTTCTTTACCAATAGCAGCGATGGCGCCATGGCCATGAAGCAGCCGGGATCGAACTGCACCAAGTTCTCCGGCTCGAGCTACTGCCGCACGGAGTTCCATGAGGTGAATCCAAGCTCCGGAAACGAGACCTCCTGGTCGCCAAGCGGAACCAATAAGCTGAATGCGACACTCAAGGTCACGGCAGTGGGGTCGGGCGTTGTGGTCAGCCAGGTCTTCCTGAACTCTTCGGAACATAAGCCTCTGGGCGAGCTGGAATATAAATCGAATGGCGACCTATGCCTGAACGTCGAGAAGAGCGTAACAGGCGGCACAGGCGAAACCCCTTATTGCGTGGGGAATGCGTCCGTGGGTTCCTCGTTCAGCTATGAGCTCTCCTATACGGGCAACAAGCTGTCGATGACCTTTAATGGCGGAACCCGGCAGTACATGACCGTTCCCAGCAACGAGCAGAACATCAACGCTTTCTTCAAGGCGGGCAACTACGGCCAGTCTTCCAGCGCCACGGATGTCCACTTCACCAAGCTGACCATCAGCCACTAAAGCGAATGCCTTCGGACGGTCTCGACCGTTGCGAAAACCGGGAGACCTTGTGCAAAGAGGCGCAGGGTCTTCCGTTTGCCAATACGGCAAGCCCTGCGCAGAAAATCGCAGCGCTCATCTTCCGGCATTCTCGATCAGGGGCATCTCGATCGTGCTCCGGCTGGACTCCTGAATGCTCACAGCTTGGCCGAGACTCTCAAAAGGAGCTGCGGGATCCAAATACGATTCCGGCTCCATTCCATCCCACGCAAACAGTTTGTATCTCCCGGGCGGGATTCCTTGCAGTCTGAAGTTACCGGATGCATCGATGGATTCTCTCTTGTAAAGATCGCTCCGACTTCGAAGAGGTAGCTCCGGGACCAGGACCACACTGGCGGATTTGACCGGATGGTGTTGGCTGTCGACTACCCTGCCATCAATCATTCCGCCGTTGCCGCTCAACACAAAGACGAGCGGAGGTGACCCGGCCATCAGTTGTAGTTCGGCGGACTTCAAATCGCTTGTGCCGACCGCAGTCGATTTCAGATAGCAGTTGCCAGTGAGCCCTTCGAGCATTAGAAAATAACGATCGGGACGCAGACTCACCAACTGAAACATTCCGCTCTCACTGACCGACGCCATGGCATGGCGCACTGCCCCTTGCTCCCCGAAAGATTGTGCGGTCACATTTAGGCCGGACAAGTGGCACTCCTCTCCGCCATCTATCGTCACGTTTCCACCGACCGCGAAAGTCGGATTCAGTGGCACGACAAGTCCTTCGACATTCTCCTTGTCGATATCGACGAATAGAGAGCCCGCATACTGGCGATCTCCCGCTTGAGCGTCGGCAGCCAGCGTGTATTCGCCCGGGGGGACATTATCGATGGTGAATTCCCCTGTATGCGCGTCCGCTGTTACGGCTCGGTCCTGGAGCCTCACTGTTGTGGAGGGGTCGCGGGGCAATAGCAGAATCGTCGTCGCCCGCGTGTAGCGAACTCCCGGTATTGGCGGAACGCTCCCACTCACGGTCACATTCCGTCTTCCAACGACGGCCAGTTCCACGGAACCTTGAAGGCTGCCTGGCGCAACATCGATCGGACTTGTACCCGCGAAGTTGAGCGAGGCGGCGGAAAGACCTTCTGCATCCTCTCTTTGTTGGCTATCGATTCGGGAAATCTCCGAATGTGCGGTCGCGCTCAGATAGTAGCGTCCCGGCGCAAGACCGAACAGTCGATACTCTCCCAAGTCGTTGGTCCTGGAGCGGCTCACCGGAACGAATCTTTGCTGGCCATCGATGAGGACCAGGTGAGTCGCCACTACAGTGGCATTCGAGGTTGGAACGCCATCCTCCAAAACTCTTCCTGTGATGACGCCTTCCGGCATCAAGCGCAGGACCACGCCGTCAACAACCTGCGTTGCCGCAACTACCACCTTCCCGTCAGAGGGAGACCTTGCGGCTTGCTGAACTGCCGGCAACAGGAAGCCTGTATGGGTGCAAGAGAGGTAATAGGTACCTGGCGGGATTCCTTCAAATTTGAAGCTTCCATCAGTATCGGACCATGTCGTGAGCGGCGCTTCCTGCGGCCCAGCGGCACTCAGGAGAATTACGCGCGCATTGGGTACGGGATCTCCCCTTGACGCATTCAGCACTTGCCCTTGAATAGTGGCACCGTCAGGCCGGAATGAGCTTTGAACGCGGGACCCTGTCAACGTTTGCTGGCTGGGGAAAATTAGATTGATGCCGCCTTCAACACTACCCGCCGCTATCTCCAGAACGGTCGCTCTCTCCTGACTAGCCACGCCAGAATAGAAGATGACGGGACCGGCGGCTCGTGATGGGTCATTTGCTTCGCTAGACGCTGGGTCACGGGAATTACCGCTGACATAACAACGCCCCGGCGGCAGCCCGTACAGCCGATAAGCGCCCAGATCATCCGTAGTCGTTTTCGCTGTGGCAGATGGGGAAGTCTCTCCCGGGTTCCCAGCGAAACATAGAGCAACCACAGAAGCGTCAGCAATGGGCTCGCCATCGTCGGATAAGATCTTGCCCGTGATCACCCCAAGCGGTGCGAGTTGAATGTTGCGATAGGTAAGATCTGATCCGATGCTCATCGAAACAGGTCGACCAGGAGAGAATTCGAGATGCTCCGCAGTTAGTGAATAGTCTCCCGAAGAGAGGTCACTAAACTGAAAATGACCAACCCCATCCGTGACGGCCGTTTCACTGGAAGGTGGAGCGCTCCTCCTGGCCAGACGTACCTTTGCTCCGGGGATAGGAGCGCCCGTTAGCAGATTCGAGACAGTACCTCCAAAAAGAAATGCTCTTTGGGGGGAACCCTGGGCGCAGGAATCGACGCTGGCCGCGACGCTCAATAGAAGGTTTACAAGTATCCACAACGGAAGACGTAACTTCATATCAAGTTGAATGCGTCCTCGCAAGAAGCGCGAGTTATACGACATCACACTCCATTTCCGTCGACGCCATTGGCAAGTGCCGAACGGTTACGTTGGAGGATCGACCCGAACCAATCGATTGAGCGGAAGCGGGTTTGCGGTGGATAAGCATTCTCGGCATGTGCATCACACTCCTCTCCGCGCTATGGCATTAGCAAGTGCTGAACGGTTACGTCTGTGCGTAAGGGTGCCAAAGTCTTATTTGCAATGGTTTACGCCTTACGAGGGGTACGTTATAAACGTTCCTTTGCCAGAGAAATGCCCACGCGGTATTATCAGCTGCTTAGAAAGCTGAACAAATGGCAGAGTATTCCAGAAACCTGATGTACCCCGTCACTGAGCAGGACAGTCAGTTAATTCGCGACGAATTGGGGAAGCTGCTCAAGACCGTCCATTTCGCAAACAGCAAGCGGTATCCTGCTCTGCTGATTTACGTTGTGGAGAAAACTCTTGCGGGAAAGTCAGATGAATTGAAGGAGCGGATACTAGGGATTGAGGTCTTCCACCGTTCATCGGACTATGACACGAACAGCGACACCGTCGTCCGTGTCGCGGCAGGAGAGGTTCGCAAGAGGCTTGCGCTCGTCTATCACGAGGGCGAGTCGGAACACCTGATTCACATCACTCTACCTGCAGGCTCTTATGTCCCGGAGTTCTTTCGCGGCGATTCGCAGCAGAAACCGACTGCCCCCGTGCCGGTCGCCCCAGTCACAGATCAGCAGACCCCACAGCCACTGATCGATGAACCGACCACCGGTTCCGCATCGGCTTGGTTCAGAACTCCGTCGTGGATGGGGTGGAAGCCTTCTGCCGCACTCACACCCATAGCTCTGGCTGTGG
>Ga0137412_10002839_pt1 | contig 13754 bp, 17 predicted proteins | sample CZODoug2_1_16fun_FD_122160 | JGI IMG/M metagenome (GOLD analysis project Ga0137412, IMG submission 122160) | Vadose zone soil fungal communities from Angelo Coast Range Reserve, California, USA - CZODoug2_1_16fungal (Hybrid Assembly) | ecosystem: Environmental > Terrestrial > Soil > Vadose zone... | reverse complement strand
AAAGTGGCGGAGAGGGTGGGATTGCTCGCGGCCGGGGACGGCCGCTCGTCCTCCGCTTCGCTCCGGACCGCCGCGGCTACGCGGCGTCCAAAAATCGTTCCGCGATTTTTGTCGAACCCAAAGGAACCCTTGAAATCAAGAGTTTATTGGAAAAACCGTGAGTAGCTGTCCCCTCGAAACCCCTCGCCTCCCTGTTTGTGCCAGTAGATTCTGCCAGTAGCTCCGTTGTCAGTCAGATCAAATTCAATCACGAGAAAAGCACGCAATCGCTTGGGCGGTGGCGCAGTCACGCACAATCTATCTCAGACCTTCGGTTGTTTTCTTAGGCTCTTGTCTGCAGTCGAGCACGCGAAACACGATGCACGTCACGTCTCGCCTTCGACCTTGTCGGCTGCTCCTTGCCCTCATCGCGACGCCCGCCGGTCTCCCGTAGCGCATCTTGGTGCCAAGGCGGAGATTCGAGCCGGGCTTCCTCTCGGCTTACCGATTCCCACAGTTCTTGCATGGCCCGAAGCTTCTCGTCCGGGGACATATTCCGCGGGTTCATGAGGATACCCGCCCCTTCCCAGCCTTCCACTGCTGTGTGAGTTTCTCACCGCGCACGAGCGAACGAAACACCGGCATTGCGAAGATTTTGAGATCCTGGAGGACCTTGCCGAACGCGTCGATGAGTTGGTCGTCACCCATCTTTTTCACGAAGGCGTTCCAGTGAACACGATGAGCTCCAACGAGATTTGTCATGAGGGCCTCGAATTCTTCGGCCGCCACGGGTGTTTTCCGATTTTTGAACGTAGCGTCGACCGCCTTGAGAAGCGTGTCCGTGTTGAAATCGAGATGATTCGAGCAGATCCATACATCGTAGAAATCCTTCATCCGGCTATTGGCGGTCCCGAGCGCCACCATTGCCTGGAGCTTCTCCGCGATTGCAGACTCGACTGGATAGGCAAGCAGCTTGATTGTGTCACTGCCCAGAAAGACCGGGTATTCGATCATTCGCGGGCCGGGCACCATGACATCGCCCACGCCGAAATCGATCTGAATTCTTAGACGCACATTGTCCATCCGCGCATCCATCAGGATTCGCGTTCCCTTGTACTCCGAATCCTTCGTGATTTCCTCGGCCACCGCGCTGTCGGCGACGAAGGTAAGACCATCCGCCTCCACTTCGAGAGTCGCACAGTCCTTGACGAGCGCCAGCAAGCTCGTCTGATCGGCCTTTCCTTTGCGCAGCATGTCGATGTCCATGGTGGGACGTGCCCTGGGGATGCCGACCGTCTTCAGTAGTAGTGCGCCTTTCAGAATGACACTTTGCGCATACTTCGAATTCGAGATGCGATACAGGAATCGCTCCATGGCGTACTGCTGAAGCACTTGCTGAAACGGTGCGCCGTTCGATTTCGAATGGTTGCGCAGTCTGGCAAGCACGGAGGCGACAATGTTCATTTCCTTCGCGCTCATTCGATCGCCTGCAGATACGGTGACATAGGATTTTCGACACGCAGCAGCCGGGCGTAGTGCAGCAGCTCACGGTTTTGCACACGCTTTCGTTGTCGCGCCAGACGCAGCGCCTCGAGCGGGATGTCCAGCCCTAGTTTGTTCCTGAACTTGAAGCAATCCACTACGGTGCGTGCGGCACTGTAGATCTTCAGCGGCACTCCACCTATGTGATGCGTTTCGAGCCCTTCATTGAAGGTCTTCGGATTGAAGCGATACAGGGTGACAGGCATCGACAGCTTGATGTAGTGATAGCTGCCCCGCGGCACGGCCAGATGGACGGAGGATGGGATCTGGGTCGTGATGTTGTGATACGAAAGCGCGCTGACCAGACAGACGGCCGCGTTCGGCGCGCGTGCCGCGACGACGGCGAGGTCGGGATGCTCGGCTTCACCGGCCTCGGCCAGGCGGTAGAGGCCGCGGCCGAGTTCGACGACTCGGCCGCTTTCACGTAGGGTGTAGAGCGCGTCGGTATGCACCCCGAGCGCGATCAGATCGCGAGTGCGCAGCGTGCCCCCCCTATCGCGGAAAACCTTGAGTGCGGCGTTGAGATCTCGGGTCTTCATAGTGGGTAATAATAGCACCACTTGCTCTCAAGTGGGTCGGTTACTACCCACCTGCCCTGCAGTCCTCGGCGGCCACCGCTCGGCGGGGGTTGAACTGCGGTCGCGCGTGTGAACCACGGGTGTCTTGAGGCCTCGAGCTACTGGCACGGTTCGCGCTGCAGTTGCGCATCCTGGAGATTCCTGAAATTGCGGCTACTATCGACGGGCGACGCAGTTTCCTTCGGCGCCAACGGCCACACTAGAGGATCGTCGCAGCTTTGCCCACGGACCCCCTGCTCACAATCCGCGGCATGCCTCGTGAGGAGGCACGAGGTTCTCCCACTCACTTCTCCAGAAGGAGACGAAGATGAAAGACTGAGGGCTTTGCTGTTGGAATATCTCACTTCGATCCGTGATCCGGAACGCGCTGCGTCGCTGTTTGCGGCAACTCAAGCACGTGCTCACGGACTGAACGGCTGAGCAATCGCCTATATCGGTGATGTACCCGCAAAGCCGCCATCTGTCGGCGAAGGTGCGCATCTCCGTCGATTGGGTCGTGAATTGGCGCTCGCGTCCTGCACCGACCGGTTTAGAGCTCAGTCGGCCCATTGTCCGCGCTCCTGGACAGTGATTCCGCTCTCCGCGGGTTTATCCACGGCCTGAGGCCAATGATACTGCAGCCGCCGATCTTCACGAATGCACGTAGAGGGCAGCATCATTTGGAGGAGAGATTCATGCCGCAAGATCATAAGCGCTTATCGATTGAAAAAAAGGTTCCAGGCTATTGGAAGGTCACGCTCAGCAATCCGCCGATCAACCTCTTTGATCCTGAGATGTTCGCTGAACTGCGAGTGCTGATGGATCAGATCGAAAATGATAAGGATATCAAAGTCGTCTCGTTTGATAGCGCCGATCCAGAATACTTCATTTCTCACTACGACATCGTGAGAGGAGAAGTTGTGCCGGATATGCCAGGCGCAGCACCTTTTAGCGAGTGGCCCGCCTTCGTCACGCGTTTGGCGCAATCGCGGGTGATTAGTATCGCCAAAGTACGGGGCCGTGCGCGCGGACACGGAAGTGAACTGGCTCTCGCTTGCGATATGCGTTTTGTAAGCCGCGAAAAGGCGATCTTCGCGCAGATCGAAGTCGGTTGCGCGGTTGTGCCGGGGGGTGGCGCAACAGAATGGCTCACGGCCCTGGCCGGTCGATCACGGGCACTGGAAATCATTGCGGGAGCGGACGATTTCGATGCTGTCACCGCTGAAAAGTATGGTTGGGTGAACCGTGCTCTTCCGGATGCGCAGCTGGACGACTTCGTTGATAACTTTGCGCGTCGAATTGCCAGCTTCGAAAAACGTCCGCTCGAGTTGGCAAAGAAGCTCGTTAACGCGCGAGCCGGCATCCCGGCAGAGGCCGAGCGCTGGTCGTCAGGCCAGTCGTTTGTTACCGCCACCACTTGGCCTGAAACTCGAGCATTAATTGGCCAATTGCTTCAAAACGGTTTGCAGCAAAGAGGCGACTTCGAACTTCGCATGGGTCATCACCTCGGACATCTTGGACGGGAAAAGTAGCTGCCTGCCTGCGGTCAGGCGATCAATGAAAGGGGTATCACCGATGGAAGATCAGAGAATCTATTTGTTGGCCGAATCGACCGTCCTGCCGGGATTTCTGGAAGAGGTGAGGGCGATCCTGAAGGACGCTTTTATCCCGACACTCCAGGAGCCAGGCTGTGAAGCCCTGTACGAGACCGGACGGAAGGAGGACCCAAACAAGCTGGTGTTCTTCGAAGTCTTCTCGTCAGTGGCAGCACATGAATGGCATCTCGAACAGGACTATACGAAGCGTATGTTCGCATCGCTGGAGGGCAAGATGGCCGGACCGCCCGCATTCACCAAATTGAGCGCACTCTAGCGATGCGAACCTGAGCACACCTCTACCGCCGCGACGTGGACTCCGGACACTAGAGTTGACCAGCGTCAGCGTTTATTTCTAACGAGGGCAAGTTGTCGCCAATTCCTCGAAGACACCCGAACCATGAACGCCCGACGAGAAGGAGAGTAACTACGATCAGCAAGCGAGGGCACGATCATTTCCCCAGGAGTTTGATATGTCGCTTAGTCCGAAGACAATCACAGTCTTTATAGATGCCAGTCCATCCAGCAAAATGCGGGCAACTCACGCGGCCTACTTGGCCCAGCGCTGGGGCGCCTATCTGGTCGGTGTGGATGTGCTCTTCGCGGGAGTACAGTTGCCTCCGTCTATGTCTTACGCGCGCGGCGATGAGGCGTTTGAACACGTCGCCGCGTATAAGCGCCAACTCGACGCCGAAGCAGAAGCCGCCGCGGATCAGGTACGCGAGCACTTCCTGGGTCTGTGCACCGGACAGAATGTTCTGGGAGAGTTTCGCCGAATCGGTCGGGGAAACAGCGTGGAGGAGGCGATCCACATCGCATTCAATTCCGATCTGGTGGTCGTCGGGCATCCAGAACCACATGGCCTTCCGGACGACCTCTCTGTCGAAAAGCTCCTGCTGGCGAGCGGTGGGCCTCTTCTCATCGTGCCCAATGCCTGGAAAGGCGAGACGATTGGGAACAACATACTGATCGGTTGGAATTCGACGCGGGAGGCACGACGCGCCGTCGGCGACGCCATGGCGTTTCTCGTTTCAGCAAAGTCCGTCACAGCGCTGGTCATAGATCCGGACGACGAGCATCAAAATGGCGAAGATCCAGGCTCCGACTTCGCCACATCCTTGGACCGGCACAGTGTTCACGTTGCTCTCGAGCACGTGATCTCGCGCGGCTATTCGATCCCGGCGGTCCTTCTCGGCTATGCTGAGCAGAGCGCGTCGGACCTGCTCGTGGTAGGCGCCTACAGCCACGCCCGGCTCATGGAACTTCTGCTCGGCGGAACGACCCGGACGTTGCTGACGCACACTCCGATGCCGACTCTCATGTCGAGGTGATACGGCGCCGTAGGTGCCCTAACGCGATCAGCTTCAGGGATGGAAGCCCTGCGCCTAGTTTTGTGCTTCCATCGCCCAGGGCCGCATCTTCTTGCCGGACATGACCCCGCTATGGGTAGCCCAATGTAATCCAAGGGTTAAGGTCACGAACGTCCGAGGCTCTAATCGAGTTCTGCTAGTTTGTTTGCTCTAGACATTCAACGCTAGTCAAGATCGCGGATCAAAACAAGACATGGTCCAAAAAGACACACAACAACTCTATCAGCATCTTGCGGCGAGCCTTTGCATTTGGTTACTTAAATCACCCCGACAAACTCAACCCGGCGTGCGGACTGAAGTGCGTCCGCATGAGCAGGAAAGACCGCCCTATCCCCGATCCATTCAGGATTCAGAACGCCGAGATGCTGATCGCCGCAATCCATGGCCAATGGGGTGAAGCGCAGGGCAACTACGATGAGTTTAGATTTTTCACGGGAATGCGCCCCTCCGAACAGATCCCGCTTACCGTCGCGGACTTGGGCACCCATGCGGGTACCCTCAGCGTCAACAAGGCGCGGGTGGCTGGCATCGACAGGAATTCCACGAACACTGGAGAAGACCGGCGGATTACCCTGTGCCCGCGGGCGCTGCAGATCCTGGATCGCCAACTCACATTGCGCGACCAAATGAAACGCGCCGGAAAGATCGATCACGATCATTTGTTCTTCCAAGAAGATGGTCAGCCGATCCAACATGCTCGGTATCCATATGCCCTCTGGCGACAGACGTTGAGAAAGCTGCCGATCCGGAATCGAAAACCCTACGGCGCTCGCCATTCATCGGTGAGCTGGAATCTGATGATCGGCAAGAACCCGCTGTGGGTGGCGAAGCAGCATGGCCACAGTGTCGCGACGATGTTGCGGGTCTATATCGCGTGGATGGACAGCGCGCCCGAATCGGACATCGCGGCGATCAAGGACGCAATGGGAATGGCTCCCTCGCCGACCCTCCCGGCAATGAATACGACGGCGAATTCCAGAATACTCGTCAAAACAGCGCGGATTGCGCCTGCGCTTATTGCTGCAACATCACGCCTATTTGAAAAAATCAAAGAGTCGCGGCTGCCTATCCGCATTTGGCACTGGATTTGGCACTCCAAAAGGAGTGCCGCGATTCAACTCGCTGACTTACCAACGAAAAGCGGGTGGGATTGACGCGGGCCATCCTGGCCCTCGCCCTGCGGGCGCACTGCGTGCGTCCAAAATCGCTCCAGGCGATTTTGTCGAAGCCGGTTCGTCCACACACGCCCCACCCCCAAAATAAATCGCGCTGCGCGATGCGCATCAAGCCCATGAGAATTCCGTAAGTCGTACTTCCGTGCTCCGGCAGAACGACGAAACTAGAAGCCGGCACGAACCAAAGCGGGCCTTCCAGCCGTTGACGACGCTGTTGCGTCACGACCGCCCAGATGTGGGCCCTGTCAGCAAATGCTGCCGCACGGTTCAGTACGCCGCGCAGCAACGCAGCAAACGCGCTCGGCGCATCGACGTCGCTATCGTTATCGCCTGGCGCGAGAACTAGCGCCCAAGGTTGTCCGAAATTCTTCATGGTCGGTACCGCGCGACGATTGGTGATCTCTATTTCCGCAACAGAGTGTGCCGCTAGAGACCGATCCGATAAATGCACCTCCTCCCAAGGATGTATTGCATCGAATTCACGAATGGGATGAAGATTCCCGGAGATGACCGGCGCCCGCCCGACGAGTCGACCGCCTCACACTTGGGCAAAGCCGCCATCCACAAACAACTCCGTTCCCGTGATGTAACTTGCGTCGTCGGACGCAAGAAACACCACGGCCTTCGCGATCTCATCGGGTGTGCCGAATCTACCCAGCGGAACGCTGCTGGAGATGATTTTCATGCGTTCCTCGGCCCCTTCTATGGAATGCCATGGGGCTGTATCGGTAAAGCCCGGGCTCAGTGCGTTCACGCGGATTCGGCGAGCCTTCAAGTCAGTTGTCCATGTCCGCGCGAACGAACGGACCGCGGCTTTGGAGGCGCTATATACACTCCAGTCGGCCAACCCTTTACTGGCGACGATGGACGCATTCAGGATGATCGATGCACCGTCCGGCATGAGGGCCAGCGCCTTCTGTACGGTAAAGAGCAGGCCTTTCACGTTGCCGTTGAAGATCGAGTCATACTGCTCTTCAGTGATCGAGCCCAACGCGGCAAGCGGAAGCGCCCCACCGGCATTGGCGAAGACAACGTCGAGCTTGCCCTTCTCGCGCTGGATTTGCGCGAAGAGGCGATCGAGATCATCAAGCTTCGACACATCTCCTTGCACGCCAGTCACATTCCTTCCGACTTCCTTTACTGCCCGAGCCAACTCATGATCACGGCGCCCCGTGATGAAGACATACGCGCCTTCGTGCACAAACTGCTTCGCCGTCGCGAGGCCGATGCCGCTATTGCCACCGGTAATGAGAGCAACCTTTCCTTCAAGCCTGTTCATGTACTCTTACCTATCAGATTGTGAGGACAACTCTGCCGAAGGGGCGACCCTCCACCAGGTAACGCAGGGCATCAGCCGCTTTTGCCAGCGGGAAGGTCTTGGCCACGATCGGTTTGATCGCGCCAGATCCAAGCAGAGAGACGATAGTGTTCCAGGCGTCAACGAAGGCCGCCTGCGGTTGAGCGAACAGGATGAAGCTCTTGATGCTGGCCTGTTGCCAGATCAGATTGGTGACGTCGATGGTTGTCTTGCGACCTCCCGAATAACCCAGTGTGGTGAGGCTTCCGCCTGGCGCAAGCGCGCCGAGCGCCTCGCTCAAAACTTCACCACCGATTCCGTCGATCACGATATCTGCGCCGTAGCCGCCGGTGATACGACGCACGCCGTCACCCAGCTTCTCGGCAGAGGTATCGATGACCTCACCGAATCCGAGCGCCTTCGCCTGCTCAGCTTTCGCATGATTGGTCGTGCTTGAGATGGCGTGTTTTGCGCCCAGGGCACGCGCCAATTGCGTCACCGCGTTGCCGATCGATCCGCCGATGGCCGGCGCCAGCACGGTCTTGCCTGCCTGAAAACCGGCGTTAGCAAGCGCCATCTGCGCCGTGAGATACGCGACCGGAATGCCCGCGGCGCTCACGTCGTCGACACCCTCAGGTATCAGGCAAAGGTCTTCCTTCCGTACCGCGAGCCATTCACTGTAGGCGCCATCCTCGAAGACGCCATACGTTCCGGTAAACATTACCCGTGAGCCGACAGGAAAGTCATTTCCGCCTCCCGCCTCCACCACGCCCGCTCCTTCGCCACCCAGGACCAGCGGCGCCTTCGCAAGCGGGAAGTGACCGGAGAGAATCGTATGCTCCAGCGGCGTGACACCGACAGCGGTCATTCGCAGCAATACCTTTCCGTCCGAAACCACTGTCTTTGGAAGGTCCACGAGCTTCAGTCCCTCATAACCACAGAATTTCTCCGCTCTCATTGCACGCACATCGGTTCTCCGGTCACGTTGATGGTCTGATCATTCCGCACGGTGGTGGCCACCTTCGCGAGACGGTTTGTTTGCATTTATAGGTCAGAAAGAGTGCACTTCGTCGCCAGGTGGTCCGATGTCGGCGACTCCGTTCGGCAGTTGTGCCTGCGCCATCGCCAGCGGATTGAAGGTTTCGCGCAGCAACTTGATCTCACCACGCTCAGCCACCAGGTACCCAGTGAACAGGTGATGGATCGTTCGTCCCGTCGCAGCGGCGCGCGCGTGCGCGACGTACTCGGCGAATGTCTTCTCCGGCGTTTCGATGAGGACTTGGATATCGTCCGGAGCGAACGAGAAGTTCGGATAGAGCTTGAGCAACTGTTGGAGGAGCGCGGTGATCTCACGGCGGCCAGCGTAGCGAGGTTCGACGCCGAGCGAGCGCAAGAACGGCAGTTCGAACACCCCGTCATCTGCGAACAGAGACGCAGCGCGCTCCGGATCACGGATCGAGGCGAGATATTCCAGCAGCAAAGCTTTCGAGTCTTTCATCTTCATCTCCTAAAATTGCGCGCCGTGAAGATTCCTGAAGTTACGCATCTTGAAAATGCGCTCGCCACGCATCTCGATGATGGCCAGATGCTCGGAGTCCGGGACCTGGGTCGGCGGTTGAACGTCGGAGCCAATCGTGTACTGCACGAATACGACGTTTGAGTCGGGCGTCGGAAAGATCCATAGCTTCAACACCTGCGCGACGCTTTCTGTCGGCGCCGAGCCAACGGAACACTTGGCGATCAGCGCGGCCGAATCGACTGTGAGGTACGTGCTCGGCTCCTCGAGTGCGTACCCGACGACCGCATCACTCGTGACGATGCGCGCCATGGCCTCCTCGTCGCCGATCGAGCATGCGGCGACATACTCGCGTAGAGCGCGGTCCGCGCGGGCGATGAGATCTGCGTTCGCTGCGGCAAGAGCGGTCGCGGGAACATGGGTGGTCCCTGCGGCGAAAGCCGTATGCACGGTCGCGGTCAGAAGCACGGTTACTGCGAAACCCAGTATCGATCTGTCATGAGCAGGTATTCCTGATTTCGGGTGCGATCCAGCGGGACTCGTGAAGGTGCGGCTCAGGCCACGGCCGCGCGAGCGCGCTCGTGCTGGGGCGCTGGTCCCAGCAGCACCCCGCCGTCGACGATGAACTCCGAGCCGGTCGAGAAGCTGGCTTCGTCGGAAGCGACGAACAGCACCATTCGCGTGATCTCATCAGGCTCGGCTACGCGCGCAATCGCCAAATTCCTTGCCTCCGCCGCTACGGCCGCCGCGACGTCCGGCCCGGCCGTCATCGGCGTGCGCACGGGGCCGGGGTGGATGGAATTGACACGGATGCCGTCTCGGCCGAGTTCTAACGCCGCCGTCTTCGTCAGTCCTCGCACGCCCCATTTGCTGGCTGTGTATGCGGCGGTATTGGGATGGGCCATCATCCCTCCCGCGGAAGCAATATTGACGATCGCGCCGCCGCCAGCCTTGCGCATCGTGGTCACGATCGCGCGGATCCCCAGATACGTGCCGGTCAGGTTGATGTCGATGACCAGGCGCCAAGCGGCCGGCTCGGTCCCCGCGATCGGGCCGAAGCGCACAATGCCCGCGTTGTTGACCAGCACGGAGACCGGGCCGAAGGCGCTCTCGGCGGCGGCGACCGTCGCCGACCAGTCCGACTCGCTCGTGACATCGAGGCGGGAGAAGATCGCGCGTACGCCGAGTTTGTCGGCGAGCGTCCGCCCCTCCTGTTCGAGCACGTCCGCGATCACGACGTTCGCGCCCTCGGCGACGAAGCCGCGCGCGTGGCTGGCACCCATTCCGCGGGCACCGCCGGTGACGATCGCTGTTCGATTGTCAAAACGTTTCATCACTGGTTCTCTTTCGCAATAGCTGCTGACGATGGTTGGTCCGCTCACGCCACGTTGATCGCGACGTCGATATTTCCGCGTGTCGCTTTGGAATACGGACATGTCTGGTGTGCGGCGTTCACCAAAGCTTGGGCGACGCCGCGTTCCACGCCCGGCAAACTGACGTTGAGGCGAGCTCGGAGGAAGTACTCGCCGTCGCCATCGCACAAATCCACTTCGGCATCGATGCCTGCGTCAGTCGGGAGGCGAGTGTTCATCTTGGCGGCTGCAACGCCCATCGCACCCAGGAAGCAGGCCGACCAACCCGCGGCGAACAACTGCTCCGGATTGGTGCCGCCACCTGTGGTGCCAGGAGACGAAAGCTTGATGTCCAAACGGCCATCAGAGCTACGAGACTCACCGTTCCGGCCACCCTTGCTGTGGGCTTTGGCGGTGTACAGCACTTTCTCGGTAGTCAGGCTCATGGTGCAATCCTCGTAATAGAACTAGAGCGGGCATCAGGCGCGTAGACGCGCAACGGCCGGACGAAGCGCGCCGGCGCGCGCGGTCTTCAATGCGGTGGTCCACCACAGCAGGTCTTCGATCATCGCGGCGGCGGGCGCCTCGAGCTCGGCAAACCCGGCGTCGACATCACCGCCCTGGTAGTGAGCCCACAGAGTGGCGACCGGGATGTGGACTGATGAGCGGATCGGAGCGAGTTGAATCTCGATGACCGATTGGCGCAGCTGCTGCACGCTGCGCACGCCCGCGGCGCTGCCGTAGCTCACGAAGCAAACTGCCTTGCGATGCCATTCCGGATAAACCCAGTCGATCGCGTTCTTGAGCACAGCGGAGGGACCATAGTTGTATTCCGGAGTGACGAAGACGAACCCATCGGACTGCGCGATCGCGGCGGTCCATCTCTGAACGACCTCATTCTTGAAGGCCGGCCGGCCGGGCGTCGCCGGCGTCACTGGCTGATCGAAGAACGGCATCGGAAAATCGCGCAGATCGAGCAACCGCGCGTCGATTCCAGTGCGCTTCTTGAGATGCTGAAAAATCCAGTGGGCGGGCCTCTCCGAGAAACGGCCTTCGCGGGTACTGCCAACAATGACGGAAATGACGTTCATGCATGACTCCTTGGTGGCTGCAGTATCATTGGCTGCAGGACAGGGATAAACCCGCAGAACGCGGAATCACTGTCCGGGAGTGCGGACAATGGACCGACTGATGGCTCTTCAGGCCTTCGCCCGCGTGGTCGAGCTGGGCGGATTCACGAAAGCGAGCGATTCGCTGCAGATGTCGAAGACAAGCGTGAGCGACCTTGTGCAGAGCCTCGAGAAGCACCTTGGGGTGCGATTGCTCCAGCGCACAACGCGACGTGTGACCGTCACGGCGGACGGCGCCGCGTTCTACGAGCGCTGCTCGCTCATCCTTGCGGATCTCGATGAGGCAGAGGCGTCGGTCATGCAAGCGCGCGTCGCGCCGAAGGGCAGGCTCCGCGTCGACATGCCTGGCGCGCTCGCGAGGATTTTCATCATCCCGAAACTTCCTGCGTTCCTTGCCCGCTATCCCGATCTGCGATTGGAGTTGGGGATGGGACTTCGACCGGTACATCTGTTGGAGGAAGGGATCGATTGTGTGGTGCGTATCGGCGTCCAGAAGGACTCGGGCCTGGTCGCACGACGAGTCGGTACGATGTCCACCGTCTGCTGTGCTAGCCCTGCGTACTTGCAAGAGCATGGAATCCCGCGCCGCCCCGAGGACCTCTCCGCCCACCGCTGCGTCACCTACGTTTCAAACCGCACCGGGGGAGTCCTCGAATGGGAATTTACGCGGGACACGCAGAAGACTTCGCTCAATGTCGATGGCATCCTGGCGGTGAACGACCACGACGCCTACATCGTCGCAAGTCTCATGGGCCTCGGGATCGTGAAGGTGGCGAACTACGTGGCGCAACCGTACCTGGAGTCTGGTCAGCTCACGCAAGTGCTCGCCGACTGGACGGCGGAGCAATCGCCCATATCGGTGATGTACCCGCAAAGCCGTCACCTCTCGGCGAAGGTACGCATCTTTGTCGATTGGGTAAGCGATCTGATTCAGCAGGACCCGATGTTAAAGCCGCGCTAGTGTCCTGAGTTAGAAGTTCGCATGCAAAATCGCTTGATGCTTTCAAGAATCTGGTCAGCTGTTTTCGTCCATACGAATGGTTTCGGATCGCGATTGTTGAGGGCGAGGTAGTTTCGGATGGCGCTTTCTAACTCAACGGTGCTGCGGTGAGTGCCGCGGCGGATCTGGCGCAGGGTGAGCGTAGCGAACCAACGCTCGACTTGATTAAGCCACGAGGCCGAAGTCGGTGTGAAGTGCACGTGGAAGCGAGGATTGCGCGCGAGCCAGCGTTCAACGGTAGGAGTCTTGTGAGTACCGTAGTTGTCCATCACCAGATGCACCTCAAATTTCTTCGGCACTGCCTCGTCAATCCTGCGCAGAAACTGCAAAAACTCCTGCGAGCGGTGGCGCCGATGCAGCTCACCGATGACTTTGCCGGTCGCAATGTTGAGGGCCGCAAACAGCGTCGTAGTCCCGTGGCGGCTGTAGTCGTGGGTGCGCCGCGCTCAGGCACGCCGGGCATCATCGGCAAAATCGGCTGCGTGCGATCCAGGGCCTGGCTCTTCTCGTCCACGCACAACACCAGCGCGCGATCCGGCGGGTTCAGGTAAAGCCCCACGATGTCGCGCACCTTCTCAATGAACAGCGGATCGGTGGACAGCTTGAAAGTCTCAGCGCGGTGCGGCTGCAGGCCGAAGGCGCGCCAGATGCGTACCACGGCGCTTTGCGACAAGCCACTGCTCTTCGCCATCGCTCGGCTGCTCCACTGCGTAGCCGCGCGCGGCTTCTCATGCAGGGTCTTGGCAATCACCTGCTCGACCAGCGTATCGCTAATCGTGCGGGGCGCGCCGGGGCGCGGTTCATCGAGCAATCCTTCGAGCCGAGCGCTCTGAAAACGCCTACGCCACTTGCCCACAGTCCCCCGTGTGACGCGCAACTCCCGCGCCACCTCTCCATCGAAACGACCCTGCTGACAGGCCAGCACGATCCGCGCACGCAACGCGAGTGCCTGCGAGGTCTTGTGCCGTCGCGTCCACTCGAGCAGTCGGTTGCTCTCTTCGGTCGTCAAAGTGATCGACTCAACTTTCGGTCCACGTCGCATCGCATCTCCCTCGAAAGTCCAGTTTACCCTTGGACATCGAAGGAAAAGAAATGTTCACGAATTATTGACTCGGGACACTAGCGGTGAGCGACACATTGTCCGCGGATCGGGCGGCCGGATCGGAAGCTCATTGGATTCCCTTGAGCGATTTGATGACCGGGCTCATGGTCATGTTTCTACTGATCGCAGTGTGCTACAT
>Ga0137412_10002838_pt1 | contig 13754 bp, 15 predicted proteins | sample CZODoug2_1_16fun_FD_122160 | JGI IMG/M metagenome (GOLD analysis project Ga0137412, IMG submission 122160) | Vadose zone soil fungal communities from Angelo Coast Range Reserve, California, USA - CZODoug2_1_16fungal (Hybrid Assembly) | ecosystem: Environmental > Terrestrial > Soil > Vadose zone... | reverse complement strand
GACCCGGGCATATAAATATGGCTGTAGACACATTGTATGTGTATGAGCCGTTCGTGCGAATGATACAGTGTATCAGTTTCAACAGTTCGCACGAAAGGTATCATTTCCGACCGATTGCTGCTGCCCGACCCGGGCATATAAATATGGCTGTAGACACATTGTATGTGTATGAGCCGTTCGTGCGAATGATACAGTGTATCAGTGTCAACAATTCGAGCGAAGAACCTGCACGTCTATACAGCCACCTTTTAGGCCCAGGAGTACTATGTATTGTTCCAACCGGTTTTGGCGAACACCGACTTGTCAATGTCCGAGTCGGGGTATTATTTATATATCCATTTGGGCAAATCATATAATACATCAGTGACAGCGGTCAGGATGTCTTTACTATTTTCACCGACCCAATTAACTGATTGAAGGAAGGTAGGGTACGGCCGACCTGGCAAATTTGACCAACTCGGACTACAATACATTATTGCTGTTACTCCGACTGTTTGTTATACCACTTCCCATTCGTCCATTCATATTCGTCCAACTTGCCCTTATCGATAGCCTCAATCGGAGCAAGTAGGTCGGACGTAACCACAGACCCTAATGACTGCCGAATCGCTGCGTATGATTTGGTGGCCGAGTCGGCCAACTTCACTCGTTCGACTTCGGCCATAAACAGTCGGTGAGCGGCATCCTTGTAACTGATGCCTAGGGTTGTTTGCAAGGCTTTGACCTCTGCATGGAGAAGATGACGTTCACGTTCTGAGTGACCCTTAACGTTTTTTGTATGTCAGAAAAATGCTACAGGGTATATATAAGCTTACAGGGTCAACCCTTGCTTCAACTAATCCGCCAATGGGAGTGCTATACAATTTCATGGTTTTTCCAGGCTATACCGAAGTCGGGAATTAGAATCGGATCGGCATTGCGAGTCGGGATTCATCATTAGATGACGAGTGGAAGAAGATTATGGATTAAATGATATCCTATTAAACAAAACTCACCCCCACATCCATTTCTAGCGCGTTGGAGTAATCAGGCTTGTGCATTTGTGCCAAAGGCAGTTCAACTGCCCCAAATGCGGTCGGGACAATAACTTCCTGTCCATCTGACACTCGGACTGTGTAGCCCTCACGTATCATGTCCGCCGGCTTCTGATTTCGAGTAGCATTTGGATGCGACTGAGGCTGACTGTTGTGTGCCATCGAAAAATCGATGATAGAGACTGATTGACTGATCTAGTTAATCACGATAATCGATTGTATTCGGGTGCTGCTGAGTCGGATCAATTCGGAACCAATTGATCAATCTTCAAATTGTCACGGTGCCGAGTCGGTAACCAATTTAGATAAATCTATCACTTGGGACTGGTGGATCAAATCTTGAATTTGGATGTACGACAATTGTGATTTGCCCGAGTCGGATTAATCCTCAGTGGTATTAGATCAATTTTTCGGAGTTTACATGTGATAAATTTAGCTCAACTTAAATTGACAGTCGGAGCACATGACAAGATTGTTGATTGCGACAAAATATTCAAACTCAAACTCGAACCACCACCATTCGGCTCCCACCCTACGATGAGCGATTCCCTGACACCCCAGCAAATTCGCCGCCGAGTGACCGACTATGATTCGCAGATCCGACAAGGATTGGAGGATGGGAACATCCGACAGGTCGTGAAGCGACTCGGAGGCGATTTGGTGAGTCAGGTAAACTCTATGTATATTTCCCTTACTAACCATTTGATTCCTTAGATACAATTGCTCACCCTTCGCACGACGGGGACACCAGTGCAAATGGCCTCGTTCCCGAGGCCATTGTTTCTGTACCGATTCACCCGGGCGTGGAATAACAGTCGGGCCGATCCCAACTTCATGGACGACCAGCTCGCAGAACTCGAGCGATTTGACGCGACTGTCCATGTCTCCCCCCCCCTGCCCATTCCGAGTGCGATGCCGTCTACGTCGGCGCCAACTCCCCATCCCTCGATCCCGACGGCCGCGGCCAGACGCCCCACCCAACGTCCAAGGCTGACCACCCCTCCCCCTCACACTCGGGTCATCAAAGCCCCATCCCCCTCACCGTCTCCTCCTCCTCCTATCCCGGCTCGTAGATCGTCCCCTACTCCGACTCCGGCTCGTCGAGTCGGCCCTCCTCATCCGGCTCCTCGAGTCGGCCCTTCTCAACCGGCTCGCCAGTCTGCGACCAAGCAGACACAGGTCGAGGTACTCATGCCTCCTCGTTCCCACGTCATCAGATTTCAAGACATCAACGACGACGACGACGAGTACTCCCCTGCCCCCCCAACCCCCCCCAAACGCACGAAGGTCGCGCCAGTCGAAGAGACCGAACAGATCGAAGTGTTTAAGAAGTCCTGCGAGCGCTGCCGGAAGGGAAAGCGGGACTGCGTGGTGGATGAGGTAGGTGCGGCGTGTTTGGGCTGCAAGGCCCGAAAGTACGGGTGCAACAACACTGGGAGGACCGACCTTGAGACGATGTGGGTCATCCGGCCGACTAGTCCTGCCGAGTCGGAGGTGGAGATCGTGGTGGATAGGAAGGGGCAGAAGCGAAAGGCCGAGTCGCCTGTGCCTGTGCCTGTGAGGAGAAAGAAGGCGGTGGTGAAGGCGCCGGTGAAGGTGGAGAAGGTGGAGAAGAAGAAGCCAAAGCCGAAGGCGAGTGGGTCGAAGCCACCGGCTAGACGACGCGCGGCTCCGAAGAGCTCGGTCGATGTGGACAGCGCCGACGACCACAACGCGATGGACGTGGATGAGGAGAGTGATGAGGGTGCACCGCAGCCGAAGCGGGTTCGGTCAACAAAAAGTAAGTGGCCGACCCCGATTCATGTTTTTTTATTTATTATTTTTCAGACGTCGGAGTAGAGCACGGCAAGCGTCTTGCTGTGCTTGAGGAACGGATTAAAGTCCTCGACGCGGTCGCCGAGGAGACAGCGCGCACCAGGCAGCGGGTGGACGCCATCGAAGGCACGGTGGACCGGTTCGCCGGTTCACTGGACACCTTCCTGTCTCGCATCCGAATTGACGACCGGCTCCGACTCGTGCCCGACCACATGCGGCTCGCACCGGGCCCCCTTCCCCTCGACCGTTCTAGGTCGCCATCCACCCCTCTCTTTCTGCCAGTCGATGACCTGCCGGTAGATGACGACGACCAAGGGGGAGCCTCCTCCGTGCCTGACAATAGGACGACGCCTTCGGATGTCAACATGGAGGGCCGAATGGTCGGGCCTCTGCCGACCACGTCCGGGTCCTCCTTGGCACCGACCCCGAGCCACGATGACGATCTCGTCGTCGTCCCCCCGCCGACCACTTCTTCCCTCCCCCCGACCACCGCACCTTCCCTGACCATCAACTTAATCCCTGCCACTCCGCAGGGATCACAGGAGGTCATGGCGCCCGCCGCACCCCCTCATACAACCGGAGCATCCGAGGTGGAAATGCTTCCACCTCATCAACCTACTCGGAGTCGTAGTCGGACGCCACCTAAGCGACTGCTGGTTGAACCTCGCAATACCCGATCTCGGAGCAGGACGCCGATTTAAATCGGCGTCCTGCTATTTGTTTTCATCGGATGGCATGGGTCGGCAGGTTTTTTTTTTGTTATATACATCGTTTTTCGGGGTGACTTCTGTATAAAGTCACCCATTGTTATATAAATCGTAGATAATGTAGAAGTACCATTGTCGAATAAAACTGCAGTACTTCAAAACAAGAAAGCAACCGGAAAAGTGACGGATGGACACGTTGGAAAGAATGCCGTTGAATGGTGTGTCTAAAGTAGTATTGGCCGACTCGGAATCAGTATCACAATCATTTTCTCCTGGTCGACTTCCTCGTTCGCTTGGATCCCGCCTGCAACATGTTTTCGGCTTCCATGGCAGCACGATCATCGTCTGTGACTTTCTTTTTTTTCTTGGCAGTTCGTGTTCGACGTGGGGACAAATTGGCCTGTGATCTTTTCCCCAGTTGCGTATTGGTCCGAGTAGGGATGTCGCCCGGGTCGGGCACGGTTCTGGTCGGCGTAGTCGGGTGAGCCATTTCTGACAAATGCAGTGGATCTACCATCACTTCACTTGATGCTTGACAAATAAGGGCTGTTCTATTCAGGAGGTCCCCAACAGTAACTGTCAACGCAGCTGTATTGTGAGGGCTGCGTGCAATCTGGCCAAGCAAGGCAGGATCAATGCTCATTGGACCCGGGTCGGTTACAATGTTTGCACCACTCGGGTGCGGAACGTTCTGCGCTTGCATACCCGCCGCAGCTATACTGTGAGGGTTGCGTGCAATCTGGCCTAGCAAGGCAGGATCAATGGTGATTGGAGCCGGGTCGGGTGCAATGTTTCCACCACTCGGGTGCGGAACGTTCTGCGATTGCATACTGGCAATCAGCACTTGATACGTAGTGTGGCTAACCTCGTATTCTGGATATCCCTCGTTCGGACCATTGACCGGACCTACCACTTCTAACCCCATGTCCTTCAACTTTAACATCTGCCCCATATCAATTCTAACCACATCGTTTTGATGTGATCCGGCCGTTGTATACTGGTCGGGCATCTGATATTGATTGGACGGCCCTGCAGCGGTCGGGTTTGTGATTTGCTGTTCGACAATAATATGATCGGCAGTCGGTGCTTCTGCCGATTCATCGATTCGGAGTAATCCATGCAATGGATCCTCTCTTTGTTTCCCTTTATTCTTCTTCTTACGGGGACCACTGTCCAACTTGTTTGGTTTAGGATTTGAGGCATCAGGATAAAGGGCAGCCAATCGTTGTCGTTTGGGTCCAATGAAAATTGAAAATCGGAAGGATGATTCGGGACCCGACTCGGCCTGCCGACCATAACAGTGTTTAAGAACCTTCCGAATGTCATCGAGATGCATGTTTCTTGGGTCTTGGAATGTTATTCCAGTCGGTCTGTATTCGGCAGGTATGAAAGCTTTGGTATCCGTCTTTAATGCGCTGTAAGGTACGTGTCGTGGCTTCTGTCCACTGGCCAGATCTGAGGACAATGAATCAGAATGTTAATGCATGAAGTGGTGGTACTGGTGACTCACAGTAATGTTGGGTCAAAAAGGCTCGGAGTAGTGTTTCCCATTCGGCTTTCTTCAATTCCTTCTCCATCACAATCTTCGGTATGATTGGGAATCCATTAGCTGTCATACGAACCTCGATTGTCTCCGACTCGGCATGTCTCCGATCGGCAATCAACGGATCTGCTGCCTCCATTCTTGCGGCTTTCGCATATTCCAAAAACTTGCGTGTCATCTCTATTACTAGGGCTTCATGCTGTTCGGAGAAGTTATGCCCAGCTATACCAACATTGTGCAACACATCTTCATGGCTAAAATGTTAAGGGATCAGTCCAGCTCCGAATGTTGAGCTTTCCGGTCGGTACTCACACATCCCCAATGTATTTGCCCTGCTGGTCGATGTGGACTGTAAATGTCATGGTCGACAACCCCATATCTAACCATCTTTCCCTGGAAAATGTTTGTAAAGACTTCCGTCGATGCTTCTCCGCGCGACTGGAAATGGACAATCGGAATCATCATTTAGCAAATACAGTCGGAGTCGGAGTCGGCAAAATCACATACTATCGTTGTACGTTTTCTGGATTCCCCTCTGCCCTCCGTGTTTCAAGACCCATCTCCATTTCAGCCTTTTCTTCGACTGTCATTTTCATCAATGCCAATTTGGCTGCAGCATTGCGTTGTTGAAAATATCGCGGATCTCTGTGATCCAACTCTTCCACACCCAACAGAGCTTTGAGCTCCTCTTCAACGGCTTCTTTCTGAGTCTCCCAAACATAATCAATTGCCCTTAACTTCATTGTAGGATTAAACTGTGTAGCATTTGCATTCGGGCGCCAGTTATTGCGCACCCAGGCAACAAGTTCCTGTATCATTGTCTTATAGTTAGAATCACTAATCACGCAAATCAGACTGATTCATTATTTACCTTGACCCGCTCTATACTTTCTGCTTCGTCCGATGGGAGTGTCTTTTGTACATCCCAATAATTGAATAGATCCACAAGGATCTTGTTTCGCAGCACATTTGCCCTCAAAGGCCTTGTGGTCTGATCCTTGTATTCGGCCTTGTGTTTGGAGATGACCTGTATCTCATCTCGAGAGTAGAGAGTTCCTCGTCTGGGGAGTTTAGTGGTTGGAATGAGATGAGCCATGCCGGCAAAAATTCAACCGGTGACAACCTGCAAACCCAAAACTCATGTCGGCCTCATGGTATTTGACTTTCATCCTCCGCATCTGCCTCATGTCTGTTTATTATCTTCCTACCTCTCACTATCATGGCTACTGTCCGACCTCCAAAAAGAAGAAGAACGGGATACCGACTTCCTGTAATGGTTGAGGGGAGTGATATGTCATTGGACACCGCTATGTACATTCAGTCCGAGGGAGGCGAACGACTTCTAGTACCTGTCCGACCGAGTGATCCGGCGCAAAATAATGTTCATATCGATGTTCATATCGAGCCGGTGCCCGACCCCGACCCGGCATTCGATCACGATTCTCATGAACCAACTGATCTGGACATGAATCAAAATGATTATGTGCCACCTCCAAAGAAGAATAGATGGTTTTATATGAAAGAATTTGTAGCGCGAGTTGGTGGAATATTGCAGGCAGTACAGGCACGAGAAGGTTTGCCCGACTCGACACAGTGTGCCGAGTGCAACCAGTGTATTGCTCATTGGCGGTGCGAAGATTGTATTGAACGAAAATTGTTGTGCCGAGTCTGTATGCGGCATTCTCATTTTTCCGCTCCATTCCACCGAATCAAATGCTGGACCGGAACACACTTCCGCAAAGCAGCTCTATGGGAAGTCGGTGTGTACTTGATGTTGCCCCATCAACACGGTGGCATTTGCGACAACCTATTTTGGCAAAAGCAAATGCTGGAGAAATTCCAAGCAAAAAAGGACGGGTTCACACCCCACAGCCCTGACGATCCAAGTGATATCCATTATACGGAAGACCCCGACCCGGAACCAAATCCCGAGCTGGAGGCAGCACAGGAAGAGTCTGAAATGCGGTTTTTGGATCAGTTGTTTGCAGGCCAAAATCCTGACGACGTGACTGAGGAAGAAGATAGCGACTTAATCGACACAGAGGCAGATGTTCGCGACACGGATGCTGGTATAGCTGGATTTACAGATTACATGAATGACCGACTCAGTCGAGACCCGCATCCGAACGTCAAGGACAGCATGCCTGATGCACCCAATTGTGATGCATTAAACAACCAGTACATCCGGGTGGTTCATACAAACGGAATCCATCATATTTCTCTCGTCTCTTGCCTTTGCCAAGGGGACGAAACAATCACCACCGATTTGATATATGCCGGATGGATGCCGACCAGCTTCGTCCGTGTCCGAACCATTTTCACTTGTGCCGTTCTCGACCACTTCCGCTGCTGTAATCTCGAAATGAGATCTTCAGCCTATCAATTTTTTCAATTGATGCGACGAGTAACCAACCCTCTGGCCCCAGCAAAGGTCGTTAATCTGTATCACGAGTTGCGCAGACTATCAAGACTTTGGCGTTGGGTCAAGAAGCTGAAATGGGCCGGTTACGCACAGCGAGTCGGGCAGCCTGTCACTCCGAAGCCGGGTGAACTCGGCAACTTTTGTCCAGCATGTCCACAGATTGGCATCAATGTATCAGCGGAATGGTTAAGTGATCCGAATCAATGGGTCTATCGACGAATCGTCACCGCAGATGGCAATTTCAAGGCTGATCATGTTCGGCAAATCTCCCAAGCAGATGATGTCTGGTTGTCGGATGGGCTCGGCATGACAACTCGGAATTCGGATTACAAGAGCTTTCTGGAGACAGCTTGGGACCGAGCCACAGTAAGTCTCACCAAATGCCATCTTTTTATGTGGGCTCAATTCTTCGCCACAGAAAGCCCCATGTGAAATTAATTTTAAAGCCATTGAGAATGCTTTGCTCTTCTCCAAAGCATGCGACATCACAGGAATTGTGGCATGCGCATGCGCTCGGCATGGCTGCTTCGCTCCGAACAGCATTGTGGATTTGTATCGCGGAGAACAACAAAAGAATGTCGATTGGTCCTTGTTGGAAACCATTCGGACAACTAATGTGCATCCAAAGCAGGGTCTGACTTTGTACTACGACATTGCATGCCAATACTGGGTGTACTTCAATGACCGGATCGGCCAGCATCTCCCGCCCGAATTGGAATTCGATCGGGCAATCGGCCTCTTCCATGTTCACGCCCATAAGGAAGAATGCTTTTACAGGTTTGCTTCTTCTTTCATCCCTAATGCAGGTGTCGTCGCAGGCGAGATTTTGGAATCTTTATGGTCTAGGTTAAATTTGATCACCAGTGCGACTCGGACGGCCACACTTGCGCACCGTGCTGAAGTCATTGACGATCATGCATCCGACTCAAATCATAAAAAAACACTTGGCATGGGTAGGTTGGCCCTTTGACTATTTGAATGTCTGATCATTATTTTCTGTCATGTAGCAATGGTGTTGTGCAACCGGTTCGGACAAGCTAAGGATATGGTTCACACAACATCGGAGTACTACAGCAAATTCACATTGACAGTATCGGCTGGGGCACTTAAAAAATGGACCAAAGAAATTGAATTGGCTGAAAGTAAGCGGTTGAAGGACCCCCGTGCAATGGATATCATGCGTGCTCATCAGACCGAGTTGACTGCCGAGCCGGCACCATCAGGGCCGAGTCAAAATCGCTCTTCTGCAATGGCCACTCAGTGGCTGAATCTTGCGCTATCAATCGAGGAAAGACAGTATGTTTACAAGGATCGATTTACTTTTACAATTTCATTCTTCAATAGAATTGATGTTCGGGATCGGGTCAAGCGTCTTCAAAAAGAGCCCCGAGAAGACTGCCGACTCGAAGTGGAACGGCTGCGACGAATTCTAACGACAGACCTCATTCTTTTACAGTCACTGCACTCAGCCCTCAACAATGCAGCAGCAAGAAATGATGTTGAAGACCCACGCAACGCATCATTCGAGGAATTTGATGATGATGATGGCGAGGCCGAGTCTTTTGTAGCATATGAAGTATTTGAGTGCACTGATCCCGACCTGGATTTACCTCCCGAACGTGTACCGCTCCATCTCCCTTCATCCCATGACACTCCTGCCCGCCATAAATTTCGTCCGGCCGAGTTGGATCTCCGAGTCAAACAGGCGACTCGGTATTTAGCCGCTTTGCGAGATGCCATCGCTCAAAAATCCTTTCAATATTCACATGTAATGCGGTCAGCACCTTCCAAAGGCGTTCGGACCCGATCACGCACCGCCATTATACGCATCAATGACCAGGTAGCACAGTTTTCGAGAGTATACTGCCAAGCTCGGGCGGCAATGGTCCGACTCGGAGTAGATGAACGCACCTTGACCAAATTCAAATTGCTTTCGAGGGATGATGTGAAAGCAAGCACCGCTATTTTGGATCCAAATATTCCCGGATCTTCAACTATTCGTCTGTCTTGGATTTGGGAAACTGGGCCTCGAGTATCAGGATCGGCACCAGACGCCATTCGGGAATGTAAGCTTGCCTTACCGATATTTATTGCACCTTGTATTGACTCTTCTGAAGTCCAGCGTGTACATTGGATTCGGGCCCGAGCGCAAAAGTACAGATGGGAAGAAGAATTGATGCTGGTTAAATATGAGATGGAATGGACCACAAGATATTTTTTGCACAAGGCCCGACAATGGCAGGATAGGTTTGAGGAGCCGAACATCGATCGGGGTCCGAAGGCATACGCTGCTCGGCAGTCGTCTCAGTGGAGGCGAATGGCATGGGATGCGGATCGGCTGTTCCGATCAGCCAATGCCGAATATATATCTCTGATCAAGTGATCACCTCCATTCGCAATCGCGTGATGTAATCAGTAGAAAGAAATCACATCATCCGGATTCGGAAAATTAATTTTCTCTGCGACTATGACCCGCATCCCAATCACCCAACTGTTCAGTGCATATGATCTACAGGTTAACCCTCTTGAGGAAGACAAGATCAGATCACAGGAGGTAGTCAACTATTGCGAGGCCCGATTCCGAGTCGCACTCCAAACCATGATGTGGAGATCTGAGAAGGATCAGAGATGGATGTTCAAGATGTTGTACCGGGAGATGGTATTTGGATTACACCATTATTGCTTCGATATGCTCATGATATGGATGTTAGGAATTATGTTTCTCGCATATTGGCGTGGCCGCTGCGGTCGGACAACCGCTGAACATTCCTGTGATTGTCAGATCACTTGGGCAGGATATGTACCGCATCGGCATGACGCCAGACCGAGCGTTCCGACCCGGCCTCGAACTGATCGCCTATCTGGATGGAAACCTCAGTAGCAACGGATTGGACGACCCAGCGTTGGCCATCGAATTATTCTATCTACCCTGGTGGGACGAGGCGCAAATGCCTACCAATAAAACTCCATATCTCACCATGTCATCCCTCAAGTCGGCTCTGGACCACTATCGTATTCGACTCACAGAGGCCCAAATTCCTTTCGGTGTCCCTCATTATATTTCCAACTTAGCCAACGAACTGAATAAGCCAGCGTACACATGGCATTCCGCCGTTAACGAGGACTTGCCTAACACTCCGATCGAATGCACCCGATGCCGACTGTATCGGGCAGTCGGACTCGGAGTCATGGACCAACTGCGTGATGTTTACAACATGATCCATGCCTGTGAGATTGCCAACCAGGCTGAGCGGGATATTGCAATTCGGCGTGCGTCTGGCTTCAACGAGCTATACGAAGCGGCTGTCAAGAAGGAAGCGGACACGGCCTTCAAGAAAGAAGCGGCCACGGCCTCGGGAGAGCGACCCGATCAACAATCGGCATCACGAACAACTGTAAACACAAAAGGAAAACAACGGTTTGGACCAGAGGTAGAGGATCTTAAGCAGTTGACGAAACGATTGATTATGCATGGTGGGATCGCTTCGTCAAAGTGGACCTGGGGGGTCGATCTGACCGACAACGACCTTCGTGCTATGATTCGGGGTGCCGACCGTCACTATCAACTTCCTCACTCGGGATACGATCAAGATCTTATCTCAGGTCCACTACACAGCAAGTCTTCCGATGCGCTCGATCCTGATAATCTCGAGGACCCAAAGGATCCGGAGCTTCGTTTCGACGAACTCTCCAGATCCATCACCATAATACCTGAACTCCACCCTTCTGAGTTTCCAACCTATTCAGAGGTTCTACCTGTACCCGAAGATAATTCTACCGACCCGGAGCCCGATCCGGTGTTCGAAGCATTCGCCACCAGAGCGAAAGCCGAGGTTATCAAAGCCAACAAAGTCCGAATGCAGGATGAAGTCGATCAACCGGTCTCGTTCTTCGACTATGGTTCGGAATTTTTGCCACAAACCGCTTTAATCCCACATCGTCCATGGCTTATGCCGCAACTTCCTATTATCCTCCCTCCAACCAACAATGCCATCAGGCGCGCCAACTCGGAGAGGAACGATTCTGTTGATACAGATCACATTCATATTGCCGAGTCGGCTATGATTGACTCCGAATCTGATGATCAAATCGACATCCATCCTGATGATCCCCCTGACGACCATTCTGATGATCTCCCTGACCACCAATCTGATGATCTCCCCGACCACATCGACATCTATTCTGATGACAATTTTACCTCGCATCTTGACCTCCCAGTCTCAGATGATGACGCAATGGACGTGGTCCAGTCCGATGAGTCAGACATCCCTAGGATTACCGACCCGGAGTCGGATCAAGACATTGTTTTTCCCGAATCTCCTTTCGGCCCGACCCAATCAGCACCTAGTTCGGGTGTGATGGAACGTGATCCTTTCACGGGTCGCTTTACAGGGGCGTCTTTTGCCAACTTCCCAGATGCATTTCTGGATTAATCTGTTAATACGGACTGTACATTGTAGCCTGAATATAAGTATTGAATGTGGAATTTGAAATGCTTTTTCAGCCGGCACCGTGATCTACATGAATATGTCGAGTTTGTCGTCCGTGTAGAATGATAATATCAATTATGCATATTCTATCATATCCCCCGACTCGGCCAGTGTGCTAGACTCAGCACCGGGTCGGAGGTTCAAGTCGTAATTGCTATTGTTCACCAGAACAGTTTTCACCCCTAGGTGATTAGAGTAGCCACACAAAACGGATCAAACTCATCATACACTGAATTAGCCTGAGCAGTTTAAACACATACAACGTAGCCTGACTGCTTCTTATGCCTATTACCTAGGTAATTATAATAATGTATAGTGTATGCCCTGGGTCGGCAATGCGAGTCGGAACTGCCAACGTTCGCCAGAATCGGTCGGAACGTTACGCAGTGTCCCCCCTAATAGGCAGCTGTATAGGCGGTCGGTGGAGATCCACCGAACGGTTGGGACTAATACATATACTGCGCTCGAACGGCTCAAACACATACAATGTGTCTACAGCAATATTTATATGCCCGGGTCGGGCAGCAGCAATCGGTCGGAAATGATACTGACGTGCAGGCCTTTCGTGCGAACTGTTGAGGCTCATACACTGTATCATTCGCCCGGACGGCTCAAACACATACAATGTGTCCAGCCTCGCAGAAGTAATATTAAGCAGTAATATTATATGCCCGAGTCGGGCATAGTGCTGGAAATGCATCCCCCTGCTGTTCTTTCTACCTTCCCGGCCCTTTTGCACTCATAATCAATAAATACCTTGCTAGGCCTTCAATACACTGAAATGAATGAAGATAATATATGCCTGCATTGCCCCGGTAAACTAGTAGTAATATATCCTGGTAACTATCATCATGAATAGTGGTAGTACAGTATGTACCGAGTCGGAGACGCGAGTCGGCATTGCTTTTGTTCGCTAGAACCGGTTGGAACGACCCTGGGCCAAATAGGTGTATAGGCGGTCGGTGGAGATCCACCGAACGGTTGGGACTAATTCACTGTATACTTCGCTCGAACGGCTCAAACACATACAATGTGATTTGGCTCCGAGCAGCTAGGAATCGGCCCGACTCGGAAATTGCACTTCTTCCATGTAGTCTACCTGTACCTTCTGTGCTTCTTTTGTTTGTACCTAATACATATTAAATACCTCGCATTGTCGTTTATACTGGGTAAAGATATGCCTGCATTGACATGGTAGATCGCTGATATATCCCAAGGTAATTATAATTAATGTATAGTGGTAGTAGTGCAGTATGCCCCGGGTCGGCAATGCGAGTCGGAAATGCCAACGTTCGCCAGAACCGGTCGGAACGTTACACAGTAACCCGCCTGGGCCAAATAGGCAGCTGTATAGGCGTTCGGTGGAGATCCACCGAACGGTTCCGAACGGGTACAGTATATTCGTTCGGTAGAACGTTTAGACCATACAATGTGGCTTACCTATGTGGCGAACAAGAGTTTTCTGTTGTCTACACAAGGGTAACTATTATATAGTCAGTGGCATCGCCACTTTGATTGGGGCTTGATAACTGTACAGGTACAAGATGGCAAGAGCGGGAGCCTCGCTTCCCAGACTACTGGGGGGGTTTTCTATTTTTTGAAAACCCGCAGTGAGCCACCTGTCGGGTAGGGGTTTTCAGAGGGTTATACAAGTAGTACCCTTACCCTTACCCTAGATACCCGTACCCGGAAACCCGGTGGGTTTCATGTACCCGTGCCAATCACTACAAGTTGTCCACTGCG
>Ga0137412_10002837_pt1 | contig 13755 bp, 10 predicted proteins | sample CZODoug2_1_16fun_FD_122160 | JGI IMG/M metagenome (GOLD analysis project Ga0137412, IMG submission 122160) | Vadose zone soil fungal communities from Angelo Coast Range Reserve, California, USA - CZODoug2_1_16fungal (Hybrid Assembly) | ecosystem: Environmental > Terrestrial > Soil > Vadose zone... | reverse complement strand
GATAACGCCTGACGCTGGTTCCACGAATCCATTTGTGCCAGGAGCTGCGCGATACGGTGCCAACCGGAACTACACCGTCGAAATCGTCCCAACCTCACCATCCGGTTCAGCGGCCCCTAACACCCTGTATGCGGAAAGCGATTTCGGCCAGACAGTTACCTTGTGGTATCGGGTCTACGTAGCCGACAAGGGCGCTGACGCTACCGGCGGGGTCGGTCTCCCCGACCTGCAGATACAACAGGCCGACGGCACCGTTCTGACCGGTGCGCAGGCGTGCAATGTCCTTGCACCAGCGCAGACGGTGGTCGCATCGCCGTTGATACCCGCCGCAACCTATTCCGCTTTGCGGGACCAGACCGGTAAGCCCGCCGGATTTCCGGCCGTCAATCCCGGAGCATGGATGGCACAGTACAACACCCAGTATGGACTGCAATGCATGTTCCTTGGCAAATGCGGTGGCGCGCCGGTGCGCCAGGTGCTTGGCAAGGGCGCGGCGCTGATCCCCTCGTCGAAGAAGCGCGCCGGGATGGGCACGGCGCTCGACATTCCGCTCGGCCACAAGGACGCGGCCTTCGTGCGCAGTCATTTCGACGGTATGGAAGTGCAGATCAGCGACGCGCCGCGCGCCAATGAGATCATGGTCGCGGTCGCCGTTACCGACAGCGGCCGGCCACTGCCGCGGGTTGGCGGTTTGACGGTCGCGGAAGTCAAGGGTGAGGACGGTCTGAGATAATTTTCTTACAACATTGGAGGTTGGGTTTGCGACGGAGTTATTGGCTAGGAGCGGGATTGGCGATTGCGGCCGCAGGCATGGCGAATTCCGCTTTTGCCCAGAGCGAGATCAAGATCGGCGAGATCAACAGCTATTCGCTGTTGCCCGCCTTCACCGAGCCCTATCGCAAGGGCTGGCAGCTCGCGCTTGAGGAAATCAACGCCAGCGGCGGCATCAACGGCAAGAAACTCGTGGTCGTCTCCAAGGATGACGGCGGCAAGCCCGCCGACGCGCAGACCGCGGCCAACGAACTGGTGTCGAGCGAGAACGTCGCGATGCTCACCGGAACGTTCCTGTCGAACATCGGCTTGGCCGTCAGCGATTTCGCCAACCAGAAGAAGGTGTTTTTTCTCGCGGCCGAGCCGCTGACCGACGCGATCACCTGGTCCAAGGGGAACCGCTACACCTTCCGCCTGCGGCCGTCGAACTACATGCAGGCGGCGATGCTGGTGGAGGAGGCCGCCAAGCTTCCCGCCAAGCGCTGGGCGACGATCGCGCCGAACTATGAATACGGCCAGTCGGCGGTCGCGGTCTTCAAGAAACTGTTGTCCGAGAAGCGGCCCGACATCGTGTGGGTCGACGAGCAATGGCCGCCGCAGGGCAAGATCGACGCCGGTCCTGTGGTGCAGGCGGTTGCCGCCGCCAATCCCGAGGCGATTCTCAACGTCACCTTTGCGGCCGATCTGGTCAAGCTGGTGCGCGAAGGCAATACCCGCGGCCTTTTCAAGGACCGCGCGGTGGTGTCGTTCCTCACCGGCGAGCCGGAATATCTCGATCCCCTGAAGGACGACACGCCGGAGGGGTGGATCGTCACCGGCTATCCCTGGTACTCGATCAAGACGGCGGAACACGACACGTTCCTGAAAGCCTATCAGGCCAAGTATAATGACTATCCGCGACTGGGCTCCATCGTCGGCTACCAGACCATCAAGACCGCGGCTGCGATCCTCGCCAAGGCCGGCTCGACCGACACCGACAAGCTGATCGCCGCCGCCGAGGGCATCGCGGTGCCGTCGCCATTCGGCGAAATCACCTTCCGCAAGATCGACCACCAGTCGACGTTCGGGGCCTTCGTTGGCAGGACCGCGCTGAAGGATGGCAAGGGCATCATGGTGGATACGTCCTACCGCAAGGGTTCGGATTATCTCCCGGGCGATGCCGAAGTCGAAAAACTCCGCCCGAAGGAGTGACTTTCTTCTCCCTCGCCCCGTTCTTACGGGGAGAGGGTCGGGGTGAGGGGCTGCCTCCGCGAACTCGGAAGACGTGAGTACGCGGAGGCAGCCCCTCACCCGAAATTCGCTCGGCGAATTTCGACCTCTCCCCGCAAGCGGGGAGAGGTGACTCCAAACGAGCAACGATTTATGGCCTTTTACATCGTTCAGTTCCTGACCGGGCTTGCCAGTGCGGCGTCGCTGTTTCTGGTGGCTTCGGGGCTGTCGATCATTTTCGGCGTGACGCGGATCGTGAATTTCGCGCATGGCGCGTTCTACATGCTCGGCGCCTATGTCGCGTTCACGCTGACCGAGCAGTTTTCCGGCGCGATCGGTTTCTGGGGCGGCATCGTCGCCGCCGCGCTGATCGTGGCCGCGCTTGGCGTGCTGATCGAGATGGTGCTGCTGCGGCGAATCTACCACGCGCCGGAACTGTTCCAGTTGCTTGCGACCTTCGGCCTGACGTTGATGGTCGAAGACCTTGTGGTGCTGATCTGGGGCCCGAGCGATCTGCTCGGCCGCCGCGCACCGGGGTTGAAAGGCGCGGTTGATTTCTTCGGCCAGAACATCCCGAGCTATGACCTGTTCCTGATCGTGCTCGGCCCGGTCGTGCTCGGAATCCTCTGGCTGTTGTTCCAGCGCACCCGCTGGGGCATTCTGGTCCGTGCCGCGACGCAGGACCGCGACATGGTGGCGGCGCTCGGCGTCAATCAGAAATGGCTGTTCACCAGCGTGTTCGCGGTCGGCGTCTTTCTCGCGGCGCTCGGCGGCGCGCTGCAGATCCCGCGCGACGCCGTGCATCACGCGATGGATCTTCGCATCATCGTCGATGTGTTCGTCGTGGTCGTGATCGGCGGGCTCGGCAGCATCATCGGCGCCTTCGTCGCGGCGGTATTGGTGTCCGAGCTCAACGCGTTCGGCATTCTCATATTCCCGAAAATCTCCATCATCCTGGTGTTCATGGTGATGGCGGTCGTCTTGATCGTGCGGCCCTGGGGCCTGTTCGGCAGGCGCGAGGCGGCGGCGCGGCGCACGCCGGGCCTGACCGTCAATCCCTGGCGGCCGCTGACATCGCTGGAACGGCTGGCCGCGATCGCACTGTTCGCGCTGGCCGCGACCTTGCCCTTGGCCGGCGGCAATTATGCGCTGACGGTGGGTTCGGAAATCGCGATCTTCGTGATCTTTGCCGCGAGCCTGCATTTCCTGATGTCGGTCGGCGGGCTCGCCTCGTTCGGCCACGCCGCCTATTTCGGGCTCGGCGCCTATGGTGTCGCCTTCCTCGCCAAGATGGCGGGCTTGCCGATGCTGGTCTGCCTGTTGCTCGGTCCGCTGCTTGGCTGCCTGGGTGCGGCGATCTTCGGCTTCTTCGCGGTCCAGCTCTCGGGCGTCTATTTCGCGATGCTCACGCTCGCCTTCGCCCAGATCGTCTGGTCGATCGCGTTCCAGTGGGTGAGCGTGACCGGCGGCGACAACGGCATTTTGAGCGTCTGGCCGGAGGCGTGGGCGGCAAGCCCGTCGCGCTTTTATTGGTTGGCGCTGGGCATCGCGGCGCTGGTGGTCACGGGCCTGCGGCTGGTCGTGTTCTCGCCGTTCGGCTTCGCGCTGCGGGCCACGCGGGACTCGCCGTTACGCAGCGAGGCGATCGGCATCAACGGCAAGCTGATCCAATGGACGGCGTTCGTGATCGCCGGCACCGTCGCCGGCCTGGCCGGCGCGCTATTCGCCTATCTCAAAGGCAGCGTATTCCCTGACAATCTCGGCATTCCGCTCTCGGTCGACGCGCTGGTGATGGTGCTGCTCGGCGGCGTCGAGACGGTGTCGGGCGCCGTCATCGGTGCGATCGTCTACAAGGCGCTCAGCATCTGGCTGGTCAGCCAGACCGATCTGTCCAAGCTCGTGCTCGGCGGCTTCATCGTCCTGATCGTGGTGGCGTTCCCGAAGGGCATCGTCGGGACTTTGGAAGCGATCCGCCATCGCCGCCAGTCTGCGCTGGCAAAGTCCGCGCCTCTCACATCCAGCGTCGAGGCCGCCGAATGAACGCGCTGCTGTCGGTCGAGAATTTAAGTAAATCCTATGGCGGCATTCACGCCGTGCGCGGCGTGTCGTTCAGCCTGAACGCCGGTGAGATCCTGGCGCTGATCGGCCCGAACGGCGCCGGAAAAAGCACCTGTTTCGACATGCTCAACGGGCAGATCACGCCCGACAAGGGCCGCATCCATCTCCTCGGCGAAGAGACCACCAGCCTGAAGCCGCGCGCGATCTGGCGGCTCGGGGTGGGGCGCACCTTCCAGATCACCGCGACATTCGCGACCATGACAGTGCGCGAGAATGTCCAGGTCGCGCTGGCGTCGCATCGCAGGCGCCTGTTTGATCTGGTGTCCTCGACGCCGCGGCTGGCCCGCGAGGATGCTGGCCGGCTGCTTGATCTCGTCGGCATGGCTGCTCACGCCGAGCGTCCCTGCGGCGAGCTCGCTTATGGCGATCTCAAGCGGCTGGAGCTTGCGATCGCGCTGGCCAACCAGCCCAAGCTTTTATTGATGGACGAGCCGACTGCCGGCATGGCGCCGCGCGAGCGCATCGACCTGATGCGGCTCACCGCTGATATCGCGCGGGAGCAGGCGATCGGCGTGCTCTTCACCGAACACGACATGGACGTGGTGTTCGAACATGCTGATCGTATTCTCGTGCTCAACCGCGGCACCCTGATCGCAGAGGGGCCGCCGAACGAGGTGCGCGCCAACCCGCAGGTGCGCGCGGTCTATCTCGGCGAAGGCCTGGTCTACGATGCGCGCCACCGCGAGGGGGCGTCGGCATGAAACTCTCGGTGCAGAACCTCAACAGCCATTATGGCCCGGCGCATATCCTGTTCGATGTTGCCCTCGAAGTCGGCGAGGGCGAGGTGGTCGCGCTGCTCGGCCGCAACGGCGCCGGCAAGTCGACCACGTTTCGCTCCATCGTCGGCCTGGTCGAGCAGCGCTCGGGCCGGATCGTGTTCGAGGGCAGGGACGTGTCGGCGGCGCCCACCCATGAGATCGTACGCGGCGGTTTGGGCTATGTGCCGGAGGAGCGGCGCATCTTTACGGACCTCACGGTGGAAGAGAATCTCGAAGTCGGCCGCCAGCCGCAACGCGCGAACGCGCCGCACTGGACCCGCGAAAAGCTGTTCGCGCTGTTTCCCAATCTTGGAGAGATGCGCAACCGGCCGGGCGGCCGCATGAGCGGCGGCGAGCAGCAGATGCTGACCATCGCACGCACCCTGATGGGCAACCCTTCGCTGGTGCTGCTCGATGAACCTTCGGAGGGATTGTCGCCGAAGATCGTCGAGCAGATGGTCGACGCCATCCTGACCATGAAGAAGGAAGGCGTCGGCATCGTCGTCTCCGAGCAGAACCTGCATTTCGCGCGGTTGATCTCCGACCGAGCCTACATCATCGAGCGCGGCAAGATCTGTTTCGGCGGTACGATGGACGAATTGGATGCGCGTCCGGATATCCGCGACGCGCATCTGTCGCTGTGAGCGAGAGGGCAAGGGAATCCAATGGCCGGTAGCGCATCGCTGAAAAAGAACGCCTCTGTGAAAAAGAGCGTCAAGCCGGCACGGCCGTCCTATATCCTGGACGAGCAGATCGGCTTCATCCTGCGCCAGGTCTGGCAGCGCCACGCCACGATCTTCGCCCGCGAGATCGGCATCAACCTGACGCCGACGCAATGGGCGGCGCTCGCCAAGCTCAACGAAACCGGGCCGTGCTCGCAAAACCAGCTCGGGCGGTTGACCTCGATGGATGTCGCGACCATCAAGGGCGTGATCGACCGGCTTTCCGCGCGCGGCCTGACCGAGACCAGCGCCGATCCCGACGACGGCCGCCGCCTGCTGGTCAGCCTGACCCGGGCCGGCCAGCAGCTCGCGGAAAAGGCCGCGCCGAACGCGCTGCTGATTTCGAAGGAAACGCTGGCGCCGCTCGACGCCCGGGAGCGCGAGACGCTGCTCGGGCTATTGAGCAAGCTGCGCTGACGAAATTGCGCGACCGGCCGTTGCCGTAGCCTATGCGATGCCGGAGACGCCAAGCACCAAGGCAATGCCGCCGACCAGAATGAGGCTGACGGCCCACACGGTTTCCAGGTTGAACCAGCTCCGCGAAACGAATTTGAGGCCGAGATAGCGGTAGACCAGCCACGCCAGGCAGCCGCCGGCTGCGATCATCGCGGCGGCGTGGACGGCGGAGACCAGCACGGCCATTCCAAGATTGGCGTTGATCAGGCTGCCGGCGGCCTCGTGGCTTCTGTCGGGGTTGGCTTCCAGGCACAGTCCGAGATAGATCGGTACCAGCATCAGCCCCGCGCCATGCGCGATGGCCACGGCAAAGGACCACAGCGCCAGTTGCGTCGGCGGTATTCGCGCCAGCGCCCGCGGGTGGCGCTGATTGACCAGCCGAAAGATGCCGAAACCAATCACGAGCAGGCTGGCGCCGATCTGGATCTGGCGCTGCCATTCGGCGAGCATGACCAGCAGCGCGAAGGGAAGGATCACGAGCAGCATCGCGAGCAGATGGCCTCCCGCCAGCGGCCCGAGCGCGGCGACCAGCGCGCGCGGGCTGCGTTCCATCAGGCCGGCCGAAACGGCGAGCGGCCATCCCATCCCCGGATTGAGCCCGTGATAGAGGCCGCTCGCGATCACCGCTAGCCAGAGCGAGGCGGTTGTCCAATCCGCTCCGGTCAAACTCAGGCCGAGGGATAGCAGAACGAATCCGTCGAACAGTCGCCGCCGTCGAGCCGGATCTGGTGCGCGCGATAACCCTCCGGGAAGCCGACCCAGTAATCCTTGGCGAGTTCGAGGCCGCCGTTCGGACCGGCGTTCGCCATCACTTCCGCGCCCGGCATGCCGGCTGGATAGAACTGGTTATCCCAGGTCGAATAGAGCGAGTTGGTCCAGTAGACGCGTTTGCCGTCGCGGCTGATCTCGACCATCTGCGGGCCGCCTGCATAGGGCCTGCCGTTCGGGTGAGGCGTACGGCGGACAATGCCGCCGATATGCACCGATCCCGTGAGCTTGGGCTTTCTGGGCTCGCTGACATCATATTGGCGCATCTCGCCGGTGCCCCAGCAGGAGACGTAGAGGAACTTGTCGTCCATCGACAAGTCGATGTCGGTGACCAGCGGCGGCACCGCGCCAAAGCCCTGCAACAGCGGCGGTAACTGCTCCTTCGGCGCGGCCTCCGGCGGGATCGTGGCCGTCTTCTCGATGTGGAACTTGCCGCCCTCGCGCCACCAGGTCCAGATCGAGCCTTCGAGGTTGGTGGTGTCGACCACGACGCCCAGGAAGCCGTATTCGCGGATCGGATCATGCGCGGGACGCACTTCCAGCGCCATCTGGTGGTTGGCGCCGAGATCGATGGTCTGGACGTTGCGCCGGGCGCGCAGATCCCAGAAATGGACCCGGTGGCCATATTTGTTGGCGAGCAGATCCTCCGGCACGATTCCGTTCTCGAATTGCGGCGGCAAGGCCCACTCGCTGGTCACCATGTAGTCGCGCGGCAGATTCCACCAGAAATCATAGTGCAGGGTCTGGGGACCGCGATCGATCTCCCACCGTCCGAGCACCTCGAAGGTTTCGCAGTCCATGATGAAGACGCCGGGCGGGCCGTCGGTGCCGTCCTTGCCGCCGCCGCCGAGCGTGCTGACGTAAATGCCGTCCGGGCCGCAATGGATGGTATGGGGCCGCGAGTAACCGGTCTTCTTGAAGATCTCCTCCGGCTCGATGATCTTGTGAATCTTGGCCTGGGTCGGATCGGGCTTGGTGTCGATGATGTAGATCCGCGATGAGCGGATACCGGGAATGATGAGATAGCGGCGTTCGAGAAAGGCGTGGCCAGCGAGCGGCGACAATGACGATGAGCAGGCATTCCATCCGAAATGATGAAATTCGTCACCCTTGTTGGGCATCGTCACAGTGTGCACGACCTGGCTGTAGGTCGAAGAACCCGGCTTGACGTCGATCACCGCGAGCGCGTCGGGCTTCGAGAAGTCCGGGCTGAGCAGCAAGGTGTAGGCGAAATTCTCCGGAGGCGCTTCCATCGCCAGCTTCGGCGATGCATGAAACGTCGGGTCGGGCCTGATCGTCATGGTACTGTTCCTCCGTGTTTTGCCTGATCTTACACATGCTTACACATGACGTGCAGCCGGCTGGGTTCACTTCCGTTCACAATACATCGTCAATTCTGCCTGCTGACGGAAACGGTGCAAGCCCAAATCACCGTTCGCAAGCGCCTGCCGCTCCCCTGCGACAATCCGTCATGACGACGTCGCTTTGTTAGCTGCGCCTTAGACTCCGAGGGAGAGGGGTGTGCGCCGCGCGAGGACGGGGAAAGCGCGCGCCGTTCGCGCCGCCGAACGAACAGCACCCGCGCCCGAACGCACGCACGTAAGTAACGCGCACGCAAATAAAAAGAGCCGCCCGAGCTTCCGCTCAGACGGCTCATAAAGTGGTCCTTGGCGGGAGGAGCCAAGCTCCGGCGATCGCCGGAGCCGAGCCTACGCCGGTCGACACAATACGCTGACTTCGCAGATGCAAATGTGATCTGGCTTACACGTTGGATAATCGATGTTGAAGAATTGACGGAGTCGTGCGGCGTTCAAGCCGTGCCCATCCATCGCCAATGCCAGCCGGTAGTGCTATCCTCTCCGTCATAGTGCCGTCGTAAACAAGGCGGGGACAGGGGCGGGGACCGATGAACCATCGTTATCCAACGATCCGATTCCGATTGGCGTGGGGGCGGATTGGCCCCCTTGTTCTCGTTCTTGCGGCCATGGTTTTGGCCTTGACCGCGTCCGGACCAGCCCTCGCTCAATCGACCGCGAGCGCCGACGGCGCGCTGCTCTATCGCGAACGCTGCGCCGGTTGCCACGAAGGCGGCGCGGTCCGCGCGCCTGATTTCGCGACGCTGCGGCAGATGTCGCCGGACCGGGTCTTGAGTTCGCTGAGATCCGGCAGCATGAGCACGCAGGGCCAGGGTCTTTCGGAGGCGCAGCTCGATCATCTGAGCCGCTTTGTCGCCGGTGCGGCCGTGGCAGAGAACACCGGCCCGTCGAACGGCAAGTGCCCCGACGCGGTGTCGCTAGCCGAGGCGCTTGCAAAGCCGCGCTGGAATGGCTGGGGCGCGAACGTCTCGCAGCACCGCTTCCAGTCGGCCGAGATGGCGCGGCTTGGCGCGGAGGATGTGCCGCGTCTCAAGCTGAAATGGGCGTTCGGCTTTCCGGGCGCGACCCGCGCCGACGCCCAGCCCACGCTGATGAGCGGAACGCTGTTCGTCGGCAGCCGCAGCGGCAAGGTCTACGCGCTCGATGCGCGCAGCGGCTGCACCCATTGGGTGTTCGAGGTCGGAGTCGGCGTTCGTTCCGCGATCACCATTGCCGCGAGCGGAGAGGGCTGGTCGGCCTATTTCGGCGACCAGCGCGGCAATGCCTACGCCGTCGATGCCGTGACCGGGACATTGCGCTGGAAGACGCATATCGACAACCATCCCGCGGCGCTCATCACGGGCGCACCGACACTCGGCGACGGCGTGCTCTACGTGCCGGTGTCGTCGCTCGAGGAAGTGAGCGGCTCCAATCCTCGCTACGAATGCTGCAGCTTCCGCGGCAGCCTGGTGGCGCTCGAGGCCGCCACGGGGAAGATCCTGTGGCAGAGCTATACGATCTCTCAAACGCCGTCCCCGGTCCGCAAGAACGCCTTGGGCACCCAGCTCTGGGGGCCGTCGGGTGCGCCGGTCTGGTCGTCGCCGGCCATCGATCCCGATCGCCGCATGATCTACGTGACGACCGGTGACAGCTATTCGGACCCGCCGGCGGCGACGTCCGATGCTTTCATCGCTTTTCGCATGGACACCGGTGAGCTCGCGTGGTCGCGGCAGATGACGGCCGGCGATGCCTTCACCGTCGCTTGCACCGGCGCCGACCGCACCAACTGCCCCGAGGCGAAGGGGCCTGATCTCGATTTCGGCTCATCGCCGATCCTGGTGAAATTGCCCGATGGACGGCGCCTGCTGATCGCGGGTCAGAAGTCCGGCGTGGTGCATGCGATCGATCCGGACCACGAAGGCGCCATCGTCTGGCAGCGCCGGCTCGGCCGCGGTGGTTCGCTGGGTGGCGTGCAATGGGGCTCGGCGGTCGACCAGGACAACGTCTATGTCGCCGTCTCCGATATCGGGGTTCGCGCCGCGGCGGAGGGCACGGCAGGCGCGCGGAAGTCGCCTTTCGGCGGCAGCAACAGCTTCGCGCTGGACCCGAGCATTGGCGGCGGCATCTATGCGCTCAAGCTCATGACGGGCGAAATCGTCTGGCACACGCCGCATCCGGGCTGCGGCGACGCGCCGGGCTGCAGTCCGGCCCAATCGGCGGCCGTCACGGCCATCCCCGGCGCGGTGTTTTCCGGCGGACTCGACGGTCATCTGCGCGCCTACGCGGCGTCGGACGGGCGGATCGTCTGGGACGTGGACACGGCGAAGGACTACAGCACCGTGAACGGCGTCGCCGCCCATGGCGGCTCGCTCGATGGGCCGGGCGCCGTCGTCGTCGATGGCATGCTCTATGTCAATTCCGGCTACGGCTTTTTCGGCACCGCACCCGGCAACGCGTTGCTGGCGTTTTCGATCGACGGAAAATGACGAGACTGCCCGCGCGCCGCTGGCTTGAAAATCCTTGAAGCTGTTTTCGTCGCGGTGCGACGCGGCGACTTCTCTGTATCATATTGCCGTCAATGTCCGGGCGTCATAGTCTCTCCCTCAACTTGATCGGGAAAAACCCGACATGCGCCTGGGAGGCAATCGACCATGATGAACCGACGCCAGTTTGTGTATGCCGGCGCCGCCGGTGCCGCGCTGTTCGGCCGTGCGCGCGGAGCCCGCGCCGCAACGTACGATCTGATCATCAAGGGCGGTCGCGTGATCGATCCCTCCATGGGGCTCGACGCGGTGCGCGACGTGGCGATCGCGCAGGGCAGGATCGCCGCGGTCGCGGCGGATATTTCGGGTGACGCCACTGAGACCATCGATGCGCGCGGAAAGATTGTCGCGCCGGGCCTGATCGACATTCACGTCCATGCGGCCAAAAGCAAGGAAGGCCCGCCGATGTGCCTGCAGGATGGCGTCACAGGCTGGGTCGACGCCGGCTCCGGCGGCGCCGACAATATCGATCAGGTCGCAGCGGTTGCCCGTGGCGCGCCGCAGATCGGCCGCGTCCTGGTCAACATCGCGAGAACCGGCGTGGTCACGCCCGAGGGCGAATTGCATGACATCAACAGCGCCAACGTCGCGCTGGCGCAGGGCGCGATCGCGCGCCATCGCGATGTCGTCGTCGGCGTCAAGGCGCGGCTGTCGAACAACGTCGCCGGCTCCAACGACCTCGAGGCGTTGCGCCGCGCGCAGGAGGCGGCAGCGCCGTTCAATCTCCCGGTCATGATCCATGTCGGGCAGAACTATTCGCCGCTGCGTTCCATTCTCGCGTTGCTCAAGCGCGGCGATATCGTCACCCACATGTATGCGCCGGGCATGAACGGCATCCTCGACGACAAGGGCGTGCTGATTCCCGAAGTGATGGCCGCGCGCCGCCGCGGCATCGTCTTCGACTTCGGCAACGGCGTCTCCGATCATTTCGACTGGGACACCGTGGAGAAGGCCACCAAGCAGGGGCTGTGGCCGGACACGTTCTCGACCGATTGGAACACGATGTCGAAGACCAGCGGCGTCGTGGATCTGCCTAACGTGATGTCGAAGTTCATCATGTACGGCATGCCGCTGAGCCGGATCATCGCCTGCGCCACCGTGAATCCTGCGCGCATCTTCCCATCCTTCGACGACCGCGGCACGCTTAATGCCGGCGCGCCGGCCGATGTCGCGATCATGGAATTGCGTGATGGGACGTTCGATTTCCTCGACAACTACAAGGGCGTGCGCACCGGCAAGCAGCGGCTGTTTCCGGGTGAGGTCGTGCTTGCGGGGAGGAGCGTGGGGCGGGCGTGAGCGGCACCCGCAACACGGGGCAACCGGCATATCTGAATTATCCCCTAACCGGACATACCGCGGACATGCGAAAATCGAGGCCCGCTGTCGCCACGTAGCGGCTTTGCTAGGACAGTGTTTTTACGGAGGCATCCCGTGTCAGCAAGAGGGATATCCGTAGTCACACCTGCTCCGGTCTTACTCATTCGGTTACCAGGATCTGCTTTATTTACCACCATCTCTTCCATGACGTGTGCAACGACGCTTGCATGCGATGGGCCGGTTGCCCGACCAGGTCGAACGGAACCTCGTGTCATGATTCAAGGCGATCGGATTAGTGAATATTTGCGGCAATTGACGCCGCAGGCGCGCAGCAGCCTTCTTGTCGAGCTTGAACGGCTGGAAGCCTGCGGCGCCGGAGTGCCTGGCACAGCAACGATGCTGGAAAATTTGCGCGCGGAGTTGCGCAAGGGCGGGCAGTCGCATCATCGCGTCGCCAATCCGTCGCGATACTTCTTCGGTCCGGTGGAATCGCTGCTGGTCGACGGCGCACCCGAACACGATAATTCAGGCCGCATCCTCCGAGGTTCGCTGGCGGCGATCTGGGAATGGATCAGCCGCGATCTGCTGCCGACGATGACAAACGAATACGTCACCCAGATGCGACCGTTAATTGCCGCCGACAAGCAGCTGGAGATCCGCAAGGTTGCAGCCGCCTTCCAGACCAAGGTCGTTACATATCTCGATAGTGCGCTTGGGTCCTCCGACGGTGCCGCGCGCGCACGCAGCCAACTGGCAACCTATACGGCTTCGTGTGTCGCCTATAACGACCTGGTCAAGTTGATGTGCGTGCTGCGGAAACGGGACGCGCTGGCCAAGTTGAACGATGCGCTGCCAAAAGATATCGTCAAGCTCGATGGCGTTCAGGTTGCAAAGGTAACCGCGCTGCTCGATGCGTTCCGCAAACATCATCCGGAGACGTTTCCCTTTGCGCTCACGCTGGTGGCGAAGCGGCTCAAGACGTTCTGGCAATTGGTTCGTCTCGCGACCAAGGCCGCGCCGAGCAGGAATTCCGTCGATATTGCCGCCACGCCCTACGCAATCGCGGTGTCGATGGTGCTGGACCGACTGGAGGACAAAGGTACTGCGTTGCGCGCGGCGCTGAAGACCAACAAGGTGATCGATGCCAAGGAGCTGTTGGTCGAGATATACGACGCCGAATATGAGCTGCGAGTTGGTATCGACCGGCTTGATCAGTCGCCCTGGGGGGTACGGCTGGACGGTGCAATCAACCGGATAGGCACGCTCATCGAAGCCGAGGTGAGCAAGTTTCCCAAGGAGGTCGGTCACGTTCTCGCATCGCGCAGCCTGCGCAGTCGTCGATCACTCGCCGGCCGCCTGAGCTACTTCGCGTGGAAGGGACGCGACGTCTTGAGCAGCGGAGTAGCCCGCTGCCTGAAGTCTGTTGGCCAGAGCATAATCCGGAAAAGCGCGTAGGGGCTTTCCCTCGCGACAAACGCGACGCGTTTGCGCGGAGATCACCGTGCCGCGAGAACGCGGATTCGTGTCTGGTGAATGCGCACTCGCTACATCGGGCCTATGGATTCCGGGCTCGCGCTGACGCGCGCCCCGGAATGACGACGGTGGAGGGGCAATCCTAACGCGCCACGATCTCCGGCACTCTTCCCGCCGGCGGCGTATTCCGGCTGCGCTGGGTGCGGACGATGCCGTCGATGATGGTCATGCCGATGCCCGGGAGGTCGCCGAGCTGCACGCTGTC
>Ga0137412_10002836_pt1 | contig 13757 bp, 9 predicted proteins | sample CZODoug2_1_16fun_FD_122160 | JGI IMG/M metagenome (GOLD analysis project Ga0137412, IMG submission 122160) | Vadose zone soil fungal communities from Angelo Coast Range Reserve, California, USA - CZODoug2_1_16fungal (Hybrid Assembly) | ecosystem: Environmental > Terrestrial > Soil > Vadose zone... | reverse complement strand
TGGATGTGTGGTTGGCCACGCGTTTCTCGGCCCGTCCGTTCCTGAAAGATGGGGCAAACGGCAACCAGCCGTCGCGTTCTACGCGCTCCGCCCTCAAGGAACGCATTCGCACCGCACAAGAGTTGCGGATCGCGAACCAGGTGCTTACGGAGCAGATTGCCGCGTCTATCCGATTGCTTGCCGAGCGATGCGATCTGCTGAACTCCCAGGTACTAGGGGGGCCATGGAGGGCTGGAGAGCCGCTCGGACAGGAACTGACAATCCGGGAGTTGCTGCCCGCTGCACAGCCGGGCTCGGCCATGCTGGTTCAACGCCGATTGCATAAGCCACGCTCATAGACATAGGATTTTCCTCGCGAGTAGGGTTCTGACTCCGTAGACGATCCAAGCTACAGCCATCGGCTGCGGTCATTCCCGGGCCGAAGGAGGAGTATCCTCTCAGAGAAGAGGAGCGTCGCGGGCTTGCGCGTTCAAAAACCTTAAGCATTTAAGACCTTCACCAGCCGAAGGAGCCCCATGGCGGCCAGAAAGACTTCCTCCAAAAGCGGCGATGCTCCAGAGCTGATGGTACCTGAGCCGAGCGTCAATCCGAGATTTCCCGTGGTAGGGATCGGAGCGTCCGCCGGAGGGCTGGAAGCAGTGTCGAGCCTGGTACAGGACCTGGCGCCAGATTTGGGTATCGCGTATGTGCTGGTGCTGCATCTTGATCCCGCGCGGGAGAGCAAAGTAAGCGAGATACTGGCCCGGAAAACGCCGATGCCGGTGGTGCAGGCTCAGGAAGGGCTGCGGGTCGAACCGGATCATGTCTACGTGATTCCCCCGAATTGCGAGATGACCATTGACCATTGGGTTCTGCGCCTGAAGGACCGGGAGGCGCACAGATCGGCAAACACAACCATTGATACTTTCCTGAGGTCGTTAGCCGTGGCCCACGGCAGCAACGCCATCGGCGTGATTCTTTCGGGAACCGCTTCCGACGGCACGCTCGGACTGGCAGCGGTCAAGGGCGAAGCGGGAATTACCTTCGCACAGGAACCATCGTCCGCCAAATACGATGGCATGCCGGCGAGCGCGATTGCTTCGGGTAGCGTCGACTTCATCCTGACACCCGCCGGCATTGCGAAAGAGATTGCTCGCATCCGTCATCATCCGTACATCGCCAACCGCCTCAACCCCGAGGCCGAGCCGGTTCACGACGGAAGCGATATGGAACAGATCTTCCGTTTGCTGCGCCGGACCACTACGGTTGATTTCTCGGGGTACAAGTCGCCCACCATTGCCCGCCGGATCCAGCGCCGGATGGCCCTCAAAAAGATCGACAAGCTCAAAGACTATGGCGCCTACCTGCTTCGCGACCAAGGGGAGGTGGCGGCGCTGTACCAGGATCTGCTGATCAACGTAACCAGTTTCTTTCGCAATCCGGAAGCATTTGCGGCGCTTAGAGAGATTGTCTACCCGGCGATCATGAAGGCGCGCACCTCGGCCTCCGGGCCTTTGCGCATCTGGGTTCCCGGGTGCTCTACCGGCGAAGAGACGTACTCGCACGCTATTTCGTTGGTGGAGTTTTTGGGTGGGGAGCGGGCAGATATCCCCATCCAGGTCTTCGGTACAGACCTTAGCGAAAGCGCCATTCAACGTGCCAGAGCGGGCGTATACAAGGAGAATATCGAGGCGGACGTGACGCCTGCCCGGTTGCGGCGGTTCTTTTATAAAGCGGACGGCGGCTACCAGATCAAGAAGGTCATCCGCGATCTCTGCATTTTTTCCACGCAAAACGTCTTCAACGATCCACCCTTCTCCCGCATGGATCTGGTCAGTTGCCGCAATGTGATGATTTACTTAAGTCAATCATTGCAGAAGAGGGTTGTACCGATCTTTCACTATGCATTGAATCCAACCGGGTTCCTCATGCTGGGAAGCACTGAGGGTCTACTGGGCGCGGGTTCGGAGCTTTTCGAAATGACCGATAAGAAACAGAAGATCTTCCGTAAGCGGTTGGTGTCGGCGCCCGTTGCCTTCGGTTTTTCTGTGGGCAAGCCGGAGCATGGACCAACCGGAACACCAACAGTAACCGCACCGTCAAAGTTGCCGGAAATGCTTAAAATTCCCCTGGAGTTGCAACGAGAGGCAGACCGCCTGCTGCTGGCGAGGTACGTGCCTCCTGCCGTGCTCATCAACGAGCACCTGGAAATTCTCCAGACCAGGGGGCGCACGGCTTCGTTTCTGGAGCTTCCTTCTGGCAAAGCCAGCCTCAATCTACTCAAGATGGCACGCCCGGGTTTGTTATTCGAACTGCAGGGCGCGATCGACGAAGCACGCAGGCAAGGCTTTGAGGCCATCAGACCGCGCGTGCGCGTGGATGACGAAAAAAAGACAGTCACCATTCGCGTTGTTCCGTTCAAGGTCCCCACCCAGACGCAACATAGCTTCCTGATTGTTTTCGAGAGTGATTTGCCGGTTGAGGACGGAGGGTCGCCGAGCGGCCTGGTGCAAGCACCGGCGGCCCAGGTCGTGGATCCGTCCAGTTCCGGAGAATATTCTGCTCTGGGAAAACAGATCGTCCAACTGCGACAGGAGCTGGCGGCCACCAGGGAGTATCTGCAGTCGATCATCGAGTCACAGGAAGGCACCAACGAGGAGTTGCAGTCCGCCAACGAAGAGATCCAATCGGGTAACGAAGAGCTGCAAAGTACAAACGAAGAGCTGCAGACCTCGAAAGAAGAACTGGAATCGGCCAACGAGGAACTGCATACGGTCAACGAGGAGATGCAGCATCGCAATGAGCTCCTCACCCAGCTGAATAACGACCTTACCAACCTGCTATACAGCGTCAGCCTACCGATTGTGATGGTGGGAGCCGATCTGAGCGTTCGCCGGTTTACGCCGCAGGCAGCCGCAGTGCTCGGTTTGAGCTCGAGCGACATCGGCCGCCCCATGCCAAGGCTCAGGCTGAAGGTGGACATGGGAAGCCTGGAGCAGAATATGCTGGATGTGATCCAGCAGGTGCAATCGCAACAGTTGCATGTTCAGGACAACGAGGGAAAGTGGTGCCTTCTGCGAATCGTGCCTTATCGAACCATGGACAACCGGATCGATGGGGTGGTTCTCAGCGTGATGAACGAGATAGGGAGTTTCTCAGCCAGTCCCGGGGGGGGTGATGGGATGGGAACGGGAAAAGTATTGGCCGGGAAGAGCAAACGGGGCAGCAAAGGTTCGGGGGAATCCCGGCGCTAGCAGGGCCCAGCTTTGGTAATGTGCTTGCCACTTAAGAGAAGGTTAATTTACGCCCGACGGCAACCCATAAGTCACTAGCCACCTCCCACTAGTTGTGCTGCAAAAAAGGCAACCCAGCATGACGGAAACCGGTCCAGCCCCTCCGTTAGACGATAAACGTGCAGAAGATCGCACGCTTCGCCTGGAGACAGCACTGCGCCGGTCAGAAAAGCTGGCGATGGCGGGACGGCTTGCGGCATCGGTCATGCATGAGATCAATAATCCGTCGCAGGCCATTGCCGACCTGGTGTATCTCATCGGGAAAGATGCCGACCATCCTGAACGCGTACGTGCACATGCGGTGCAAATTGAGGAACAGCTGGTGCGCATTCAGTACATCGCCCGGCAGACCCTCTCTTTCTTTCGTGATGCGCCGCGAAGCCAGACCAAAGACTTAGTACCGATGGTGGAAGCTGCCTTGCGCTACCATGGCGCCTTGCTGGAAGAGAAACATATTCAGGTGCAAAAAGAGTTGCCGGATATCCTGACCGCCTCTGTCTATCCTGGTGATTTCCTGCAGTTGGTATCGAATCTGGTGCGCAACGCCGGGGAGGCGTTGCCCGGTGGCGGGGGCTTATGGATTCGGCTACGTGCTTTGGGCGCGAACGCACGTTTAACTGTGGCGGACAACGGGCGAGGCATCCCACAGCCTATCCAGGCGCGTCTTTTTGAGGCTTTTCAAAGCGATAAAGCAGAGGCCGGCAACGGATTGGGGTTGTGGATTTGCAAGACCATCGTGGATAAGCATCGGGGGAGTATTCTCTGGCGCAGTTCTACCGAAGGTAACGCGCATGGTACGACTTTCTCGATTTTGCTGCCACTGGATGGGGCCACGGAATACGACGGCTTCGGAGAGCAGTCCTATATTGCCAGGTGAGCGCTCATACCGTTTTCCTGACTGTTGGAGGTTGAGCCAAGGCAGCCACCACGCGCAGAAGCTCGTCCACCCCCATTATGGGTTCAAGCAGTTCATCAAAGAGGCCTGGCGCCTGCCCAATGTCGTTCAAACTGGCCAACCGCAGGAGCTTATCCCCAGGGTGGGCATTGCGAATGGCGACCGCTAACAGTGCAAGCTCATAAAAATCAAGGGTGTGGCAAAATACCCAGACGCGCGGTCCGCGGGTTTCCCCGATCTCCGAAGTTACCTGGTCCGGGGTCATAGACTGGACTGTGTATCCCGCGCAACTGATGATTTTTGCTCGCAGGCGCAAGAGCTCGTGATCCCGCCCGATTTGAAGGATTGTTTGGGGCCCCTCTGGATCCTTACGGTGTGAGTTGCTGCGGTTTATGAACGGGATTACTCTTCGTGGCAGCATCTTAGTCCTTTCCTGCGCCCAGAAAACAGCGATTTCAGTCAAGGTTGTCAGGTCGCAGCCCGGGTTCGTCTGGCAAGGAGACCAGCTAAAAACTCGTACCTACAAGGTCGAGCCTACTGTAGGGTCCGGCTCGCAAAAAGCGACAAATGACGCCAATACGAGGCCTGGGATCAGGACCTGATGTGCTGTTTGTGATGAGGCGGTGACGTGCGATCGTTGACCGCGCCGGCTGGAGCAGACGGGTCATTGTCCTAAATTGGTGTGGCGGGGCTAACCTTGTGAGTGAGGTTCAGTCGTCCGAGCGGAGTTTGCGCATGGCTGGCCGCAAAGGGAACCGGGGATTTCCAGGCCGATTGACAAAAGTGGCCCGGGACTGCGCCCATCTTTTTCGGCCCACATATCCGGATTTCCTGCACGGGGCGCCACCAACAGTCGGATTAAGGAAAAGGCCGGCTGCAGCTAGGCTGCAGCCCGGCCTCTGTTTTTCCCCACCCCTCCGTAATTCGAGGGGTCAACATCGTTGATTCGTGAACTAAAGCCTGGAAAAGTCCATCGGTTGCTGCGATTCTCCTTGGCCGACGGTAAGCAGAGGAAATCGCGAAAACCTGCTCCCTATCCAGCTTAGTCCAGATCACCTTGCGAACCAATTCGCAAGGCCACTGTTAAAGAGATGCGATTTGAGGGAGGGTGGTGGCCTCGGTTTCCGGTCAGTTTCAGCCTGCCGCATAATGGAAGGAGTGAATCTAAGCGCAACATGACGACCCTCCCCGATGGGACCAGTTCCGTAGCAACCAATCCAGCGGTTTATGAATGGGAGGGTTTTCTCCGGCGGGAGCCCATGGCTCTCGATCATACGCAGACAGCGGCGTCGCTCGAGGGGAAGCGAATCATGGTCACAGGGGCCGGCGGCTGGATCGGTTCGGCCTTGACGCGTTCCATCGCCAAATTTGCGCCCAGGCAAATGGTGCTGTTGGAAGCCGCGGAGCGGAGTCTATATGAAATAGACGCGGCTCTACGACAGCTGCCATGCCCGATCGAATACGCGCCTATATTGGGCAGCGTCTCGCACCCGGGACTGCTGAATGAGATATTCCGCCGTTACCATCCCCAGATTGTCTACCACGCGGCTGCTTACAAACATGTTCCGCTCATGGAACAGAATCCCTTTGCCGCAATCGAGAACAATGCCATCGGCACCAGCCGGCTGGTTGAGGCCGCGGCAAATCATCGAACAGAACAGTTGATCCTGCTTTCGACCGACAAGGCTGCAGATCCAGTCAGCATCATGGGCGCCTCGAAGAGAATTGCCGAGCTGGTTGTGCTCACGCAGCGCTCTCAAGGGAGCCTGATGAAGGCAGTGCGCCTGGGTAATGTGCTCGGTTCAGAAGGTAGTATTGTTCCGCTCTTCCTCAAGCAGATGTCGTCCGGGCTTCCGGTCACTGTTACCCATCCGGACGTTCGCCGCTACTTTCTCACCACTGGGGATGCTGTGACGGTGCTGCTGCAGGCCGCTCACGCGGAGACACCTCGGGGCATCCTGGTGCCGGATTTGGCAGAGCCGATGAAGGTGGAGGCCCTGGCGCGCCATCTCATGGCGAAGACACACGCCACTTCCACGATCGTCTTTACCGGGCTTAGACCAGGCGACAAGATGTGCGAAGCTCTGCTTTCTGCGCGAGAATCGTTTGCCATGAATCCAGGAGAAGCGAATCAAGGAGAAGCGGGGCCGTTGCGACTGGTGAAGAGTCCTTGCCTGGCCCCAGCAATGATGACCGAGGTTCTTGGGGAACTTGAGCAGGCGTGCCAGGAACGGTCCCTGGACCGCTTGTTGAAGGCGGTGCTGCGCGCGGCGCCCGAGTATCAGCCGAGCGCGCTGATGCAAGCGGCGGTCGAGGAAACGGCGTGAAGCGAACCATTGCCGTGGTGACGAGTTCCCGTGCCGACTACAGCCATCTTTACTGGCCTTTACATGACCTGGCGCAGCACCCGGATGTGGAGCTGAAGTTGATCGTGCTCGGTGCGCATCTCGCGCCCCAGTTCGGGGAGACGGTGAAAGAGATCGAGAAGGATGGCCTCCCGATTGCTGCGCGGCTTGAGTGTCTGCTCAATTCGGATACGGATGTCGGCATGGCCAAGACGCTGGGCGTGGCGGTGCTTGCCTTGGCCGACCTGCTGGGGCAGATGCGGCCGGATCTGCTGCTGCTGATCGCCGACCGGTACGAGATGCTCGCGCCAGCGTCCGTTACGCTCACCCTGCGTATTCCTATCGAGCATATAGAAGGTGGCGAGATCAGCGAGGGGGCTATCGACGATGCGGTGAGAAATGCGCTCACAAAAATGAGCCACATTCATTTCACTTCGACAGAAGGTGCGCGCGCCCGCGTGGTCGCCATGGGCGAGGAGCCGTGGAGAGTCCATCGCGCCGGTGCTCCCTCACTGGACCATCTTCGCCGCAGCCGGTTACTCGATGTCCAGGAACTCGAGGAGAGGCTGCAGGTGAGTCTGCAACGTCGTACAGTCGTGGTGGCATATCATCCGGTGACCATCGTGCGCGATACGACGCAGGAGGCTGATTCCCTCTTCGCGGCTCTCGATAACGTGGACGCGCAAATACTCTTCTGCTATCCCAATTCCGATGCCGGCAGCCACGCCCTGATGCAGAGGACGCGGGACTTCCTCGCCACCCGCAGCGACGCCAGGGTCTACGTGAACCTGGACGCTGTGACCTACTGGAGCCTGCTGCGTCATGCGGCCCTGCTCATTGGTAACTCTAGCAGTGGCATCATGGAGGCGGCTTCCTTCGGGCTGCCGGTGGTGAATGTCGGTTTCCGGCAAAAGGGACGGGAGAGGGCGCGCAATGTGCTCGATGCGGAGCCGGAGACAAATGCCATCCTCGCCAGGATTGATGAGGGTATGAGCAGTGAGTTTCGTGCTTCGCTCGCCGGCATGGCAAATCCTTATGGAGACGGGCACGCGGCGGAGAAAATCGTGCAGGTGCTCACCAGCACTCCTTTGTCTGGGGAACTGCTGGTCAAACACGCCCCGGCTATCGGCGCATGAAGATACCGTTGTCAGCCCCGGATATAACCGAGGCGGAGATCGAAGCGGTGGTCAGCGTGTTGCGTACTTCGCGGCTCAGCCTTGGCCCCGTGACTGAACGATTTGAGGCGGCGATCGCGGAGTACGTTTCCCTGCCCCACGCCATAGCGGTCAGCTCCGGAACAGCCGGATTGCATCTTTGCATCCGCGCGCTGGGCATCGGAGAGGGGGATGAGGTAATCGTTCCCTCGTTCACCTTTATCGCGGCAGCTAATGCCATTCGCTATGAACGCGCGACCCCGGTCTTTGCCGATATCGATCCAGTCACGTTGAACATCGACCCGCAGAAGATCGAAGAAGCTATTACGCCCAGGACGCGGGCTATTCTTGCGGTCCATACGTTCGGCGTTCCTGCGGAGATGACGGCCATTCTCGATATCGCCCAAAGGCACGGGCTGCTGGTGATTGAGGATGCCTGCGAGGCTCTCGGGGCAGAGTACCGCGGCTGTCGAGTTGGATCCATGGCAAACGCCGGCGTCTTCGCTTTTTACCCCAACAAGCAAATCACGACCGGTGAAGGCGGTATCGTGGTCACACGCGATGAGGGGCTGGCGCGGCGTATCCGGGCCCTCCGCAACCAGGGGCGCTATGAAAGCGACAATTGGTTTCAGCATACCGAGTTGGGCTACAACTACCGTATCTCCGATATCAATTGCGCGTTAGGACTGGCGCAGATAGGCAGGCTTGAAGAGATTCTGCAAAAGCGGGCGGAGGTCGCCTCTGCCTACCATCGGCGGCTCAGCCACCGTCCCGAGCTTTCTCTTCCGCCTGCCGCCCTCGCATCGGGCCGCATCAGCTGGTTCGTCTATGTGGTGCGCCTGAATGCCGGCGGCCACTTGGAGCGAGATGCAATCATGCGCGGGTTGGCCGCTGCCGGCATCGCTTCCGGCCGGTACTTTGCCCCGATACACTTACAACCCAGTTACGCTGCCTGGCGACATTCCGCGAACCTGGCCGTCACCGAGGCGGTGGCTTCGCGCACGCTGGCGCTCCCTTTCTTCAACAACCTCGAAGCAGAGGCGATCGACTATGTTTGCGATGCCATGGGCCGCCTGCTGTTGTCGCGTCAAGCTCCCTGAACTGGTTTGCGGCTCTGCTAAATCGAACTGACTCTGCCATTTGCAACCCCTACGCCATGTTCTATAGTCGAGGGTGGATTTCTTTTTGAGCGATCGGTGATCGCAACCGGAGCAGAATGCGTGTCAAAGTTCTATCGTGCCGCCGAGCCCTTACCGGCCTTCTTTTGTTCCCCCTACTGCTTATTCCCGCAACTGCCGGACGCGCGGATGTTACCCCAGCCAAAAAAGCGGAAGCGGCCAAGCTAAACAACCTTGGCACCGCGCTGATGAACCAGCAGTTGCTGGATAAGGCGCAGGCCAAATTCGGCGAGGCTTACGCGCTGGACCCTTCGCTGGTCCAGGCGCAAGTGAACCGGGGCATCGCGCTGATCTACTTGCAGAAAATGCCGGAAGCGAAGCAAGCGCTGGAACAAGCTGCAACCCAGGACCCCAAAGACCCGCATATCTGGTATGCGCTGGGTATCTTGCACCGCATCGACGCGGAGTACCCGCAAGCCCTGGAAAGTTTTCAGAAAGCAGCGGCCCTGGTTCCAGACGATGCGGACACTCACTATTTTCTGGGTTCTGTCTACCTTGAATTACATCAGCCAGACCAGGCTCTCACCGAATTTCAAACGGCTTTGCGGCTGAGCCCGGTTCACGCATCGGCGCAGTTCGGCCTGGCGAAAGTGTTGCAACGGCTGGGCCGCAGAGACGAGGCGACCACTGCGTTCAAGCGCTTCGAAACCCTGAACCGGGAGAAGATCGGGTCTCCACTGGCGCACACATACGGCGATGAGGGGCACTACTCGCTGGTAGAAAATGCGCTCACGCTGAACCCGCAAGTAGGGCCAATGATCCCGGTTAGCTTTACTGCCCAGAGCCTCAAGCAAATGGCCGCGGGCGCCACAAAGACAAGCGATCGCCCCCAGGGAGGAGCTTGCCTGATAACGCCTGCGGGCGAACAGTCGTATCTCCTGATCATGGCTTCCGGCCCGGATGCCATCCGTACTTATGCGAAATCGGGGAGCGGCAACTTCGCGCTGGCGCCGAGCGCGCAGACGGGCCTGGCGGCTAGCGGCACCGGCGTGGCCTGCACGGTGGGCGACTTCGACAACGATGGGCTGCCCGATGTTGCCGTAGCCATGAGCGATCGCGTGCTGCTGTTCAAGAACCATGGCGGTGGCACATTTACCGATGTGACCGCGGCCGCCGGTGTGCAGCCGGCGAATCAGCCGAACGGCATCACCTTTGTCGATTACGACCATGACGGCGATCTTGATCTCTTCGTGACTGGCCAGCCCTCCACGGCGGGGGCAAAGCCTAGTGTGTTGTGGCGCAACAACGGCAACGGCACATTTACTAACTGGACTGAACAGACGGGCCTCGGCGGCGAAGGCACTACGCTGGCGGCGACCTTATCAGACCTCAATAACGATCGCGCGGTCGATCTGCTGGTAACGGGCTCCGGCGCAGCGCCTACTTTCTTTGCCAACCCTCGCGAGGGGCAGTTCAAGTCGTCCCCGCTTTATGCCGAGACCGGCTTGTCCCCGACCGTGGGAACCGTGGTGCTCGATTTCAACAAAGATGGATGGATGGATGTAGCCCTCACCCACGCCGGCAGCCCAGGCGTTTCGCTGTGGCGCAATGTGCAGGGCAAGGGCTTTGAACGCGTCCCCCTGCCGGTACAGAATGTGACCGCAGGTTGGGGACTGACTGCCATCGATCTCGACAACGACGGATGGCTCGACTTGGTGGCCGCGGTCGAAACGGCTCATGGGCCGGAGTTGCGGGCTCTACGGAATTTGGGCCCGGCGGGCTTTGAGGATGTAACGGCGAAGGTGAAGCTTGACCAGGCGAAGCTGGCGCAACCGCGCGCGCTGATCGCCGGCGACCTCGATGGAGATGGTGCTGCCGATCTGATCGTCAGCCAGCCGAGCGGCGATCCCCTGCTTCTACACAATGAAGGAGGAAACCGCAATCACTCCCTGCTGATCTCAATGAAGGGGGTGGCTGATAACAAATCGGCGATCGGCGCCAAGGTAGAAGTATTTGCCGATGGTGTGTGGCAGAAGTTCGAGATGGTGGGGGCTTCCGGCTATCTCAGCCAGGGGGCGCAGCAGATTCTTGCCGGCATCGGGACGGCGGAGCACGCCGACATGGTGCGAATCTTGTGGCCGACCGGTGTCCCTCAGGATGAAACCGAGGTGGGCACAAAGAATACGCTCGCGGTCCTGGAACTGGACCGGCGCGGCAGCTCCTGTCCCACACTGTTTGCGTGGAATGGGACGAAATACGAGTTTATCTCTGACGTGATCGGCGCCGCAGTCATTGGCCATTGGGTTTCGCCGACGGCGAGAAACAACGCGGATCCGGATGAATGGATCAAGGTGGAAGGTTCGCAGCTTCGCCCGCGCGGAGGATATCTCAGCTTGCGCTTCGGCGAACCGATGGAAGAGGTCAACTATCTTGACCAGGTTCGCCTGGTTGCGGTGGATCATCCCGCGGCCACCGAGGTGTACCCCAGCGAGCGCTTTCTCAACGAGCGTCCTTTCGCTTCGGGCCGTGCTGTGTTGAGCGCGGATGCGCACCCCGTTGCTGGAGCGTGGGATGACAAGGGCCGCGACGTGAGCGAATTGTTGCGCACGCGTGATCACACTTACGTGCGCGACTTTACCAACTTGCCGTTTGCCGGCTTTGCCAGCCAGCACAGGCTCACGCTCGATCTGGGCCAGTGGACGGCAGCTCATCCCGTGCGGCTGCTGCTTCACGGGTTTATTGAATATTTCTCAGCCAGCTCCATGTATGCCGCATGGCAATCGAACCTTGAGCCCATGCCGCCTTACGTGGAAGCACAGTTGCCGGACGGCAGCTGGAAGCGGGTGATCGACGATATGGGTTTTCCCGCGGGCTTGCCCCGCACCATCGTCGTAGACCTTACCGGCAAACTTCCCCCAGGCACGCGTCGCATTCGACTCACGACGAATCTGCAGATCTATTGGGACCAGGCCTTGATCGACAACGGGCCCGAGTCGCCGCAACTCGTGCACCAGACGGAGCTGCCCCTGGCATCCGCACAGCTTGCCTTTCGCGGATACCCGGAACAGGTCGATGGCAAGACGCCAGGCGATCTGACGTACAACTATCAGCACATCAGCCAGACGGGGCCGTTTACGCGCTCTCGCGGCAGCTACACGCGCTATGGAGAGGTCGCGCCCCTGCTTAAATCTGTCGATGAGTCTTTCGCGATTTTCGGCAGCGGGGAAGATATCGATGTGGAATTCGGCACCGCTTCCCTGCCTGCGTTGCCACGCGGATGGAAGCGTGACTATTTCTTTTATGCCAATGGTTTTGTCAAAGATATGGACTTCTACGAGGCGAGCCCTTTCACGGTTGCCGACATGCCGTTCCACGGCATGAGCACGTATCCATACCCGGCGAGCGAGCATTATCCGCAAGACCAACAGCGGATGGGCTATGAGCTGGAGTGGAATGATCGCTTCGACTCCGGCCGCGGGGTGCAGCAATATGGATTCCACTACGAACCGCGCGTGATGGTTCCACCTGCGCTCAAAAAGGGGCAATGAACGGTCTCACGGTTCTTCCCGCAGTTGAACTGCTGGCCATGCTTAGGCGGAAACAAATCTCTCCACTCGAACTGGCTGATGAATACATCCAGCAGATCGAGCGCTTGAATCCGCAACTGCATGCGCTGGTCGACTTTGATGCAGAGCGTGTGCGCGAGCAGGCGCGTGCATTGCAGGATGCCGGCGGTGCCCGAGGTCCTCTTTTCGGGTTGCCCATGACGGTCAAGGCTTCGATCGCAACTGCCGGGTACCGGTGCGAGCTCGGCAGTCTGTTGCACCGGGGTCATGTTCCCCACGAAAATGCAACCGTGGTTGACCGCGCGATACAAGTAGGCGCGGTGATCCTGGGAACTACCAACTGTCCTGAGTTTCTGATGGCCTACGAGACGGACAACCGTCTCTATGGCCGCACGGCTAATCCATGGAATACGGAAAGAACAGCAGGGGGCTCGAGCGGCGGCGAGGCGGCGGCCATCGCGGCCGGACTTTCCGCTGCTGGATTGGGCAGCGACAGCGGTGGCTCGGTGCGTGAGCCGGCCCATTTTACCGGCATCTGCTCACTCAAACCCACACCTGGCCGCATTCCCAGCCGCGGTCATCTGGCCGCAGGCGATGGACCTTTTTCGATCCTGGGCGCGATTGGGCCGATGGCGCGAACGGTACGCGATGTCACGCTGCTGTTCATCACCCTTTCCGGGCAGGATGAACGGGATCCGGTGAGCCCACCGATTGGACTCAGGAATGAGTCCCTGGAGGATCTAAAGCGGGTCCCTATCGCCTTCTTCGAAGAGGATGGACCGGTGACCGTGGAGACTCGCCAAGCGGTGCGCGATGCGGCGCGGGCGCTTGAAGGCCAAGGTTTCAACGTGCGTCCGTTCAAGCCCCAGGCGCTCGAAGAGGCGCGCCGGTTGTGGTGGAAGTTTTTTGTCCGCGGAGGAGCCATGCTTCTCGATCCGCTTGTTCGGGGACGGCATGCGGAGTTGAGCCCGACATTCCTTGACTTTCTCTCCATCGCGCACCGCGAGCCTCCTCTCTCGGCAGAGGAGTTGCTCTCGGCGTGGATGGATTTGGATCATGTGCGCCGCAAACTGATGGCAGAGATGGAGAGCTTTCCCATTCTTCTTTGTCCAGTGTGCGCGATTCCCGCATTTCGCCATGGGGAACGTAGTTGGGATGTGGATGGGCGTCGGCTCGAGTACCTGGATGCTATGCGCTACACGCAGTGGTTTAATCTGCTGGGCGCGCCGGCGGCGGTGGTGCCGGTGGGGCGGTCTCCTGAAGGTTTACCGATCGGAGTACAGATTGCGGGGCGTCCTTTCGACGATGAACGCGTTTTGGGGATCGCCGCTGCCGTGGAAGCGGCGTTTGGATATCAGCCTCCGCCGCTCACCGTCCCCTGACGACGCAGCTCTTGCTACTTCACAA
>Ga0137412_10002835_pt1 | contig 13759 bp, 13 predicted proteins | sample CZODoug2_1_16fun_FD_122160 | JGI IMG/M metagenome (GOLD analysis project Ga0137412, IMG submission 122160) | Vadose zone soil fungal communities from Angelo Coast Range Reserve, California, USA - CZODoug2_1_16fungal (Hybrid Assembly) | ecosystem: Environmental > Terrestrial > Soil > Vadose zone... | reverse complement strand
GCCAAGGCGCGCTTCGGCCGCCACACGGAAGAGAATATCCTTGAAAAGCGTGATCGTGATCGGCGGCGGGCTGGCGGGACTGGCAGCCGGCATCGCGCTGGCTGAATCCGGCTGGCGCGTACGTCTGTTTGAACAGCGTCCGTATCTTGGCGGCCGCGCAACCTCTTACGTGTTGCCCGACGGCGAGCATGTCGACAATTGTCAGCACGTGACTCTGGGATGCTGCACAAATCTCGAAGATTTCTACGCGCGCATCGGTGCCGCCGGCAAAATCAAGTTTTTCGACCGCCTCTTCTTCCTGGACCCCCAGGGCCGCCATGGCGAGATGCAAGCCGGTTTCTTCCCCGCGCCGTTTCATCTCACCGGGTCGTTCGCGGCCTTTGCCCCGCTGGCTTTGCTGGACAAGCTCTCCATCGCGCGCGCCATGCTCGATATTCTGCGGACCAAGGGCAATCCGCCGGACCTGCACGAAAACGGCGGCATCTCCATGCTCGAATGGCTCCGCCGCCGCGGCCAAACGAAACGCGCCATCGAACGTTTCTGGCGCGTTGTCCTCGTCAGCGCTCTCGACGAGGAACTTGATCGCACCGACGCGCGCTTCGGCGTCGACGTTTTCTGGAAAGCCTTCCTCTCCAATAGCACCGGCTATCGCTTGGGAGTGCCCGCCGTCCCGCTCGCCAATCTCTACGATGGATGCAAGTCGGAAATCGAGCGCCGCGGCGGGGAAGTGGTTCTGCGCGCCCCGGTACGCGGCCTGAAAATGGAAAATGGCGAACTCTCCGGAGTTCGCTTCGACGAAGGGCGCGAAGAAACGGCCGATGCTTATATATTCGCAGTGCCCCACACCGCGCTGTCGGAGCTGCTGCCGGAAAGCGTTAAGCAAAGTGATCCGTCGCTCGCAAATCTGGACAAAATCAAAGTCGCTCCGATCACCGGAGTTCATTTCTGGTTTGACCGGCAAGTGATGACGGAACCGTTCCTGACACTCCTGGACACCACCACACAGTGGATCTTCAATAAGTCCGCTCTCTACGCCGATTCGAACGGTAAAGAGAAGAACGCCCCCGCGGGACAGTACTTGCAACTGGTCATCAGCGCGGCTTACGATTTGCTGCAGAAACCTCGCCAGGAGATCATCGACCTCTGTTTAGGAGAAGTCCGGCAGGCTCTGCCCGCGGCTCGTGACGCCGAATTGCTGAAGGCCACCGTCATAAAAGAAGCCGCAGCGACGTTTTCCCCGGAGCCAGGAGTCGATCGCTGGCGTCCCAAACAGCACACCTCCTTGCCACGTTTGTTCCTGGCGGGCGACTGGACGGACACCGGCTGGCCCGCGACGATGGAAGGCGCGGTGCGCAGCGGCTATCTCGCAGCCGAAGCTCTGCTTCGTACCGCCGGCGCACCCAGAAAATTTCTGCAAGCGGATCTCGAACCGGATGGATTTATTGCCATGTGGCTTGGGAGGCAGAACACAGCGTCAAGTACATGATAACAACGAACCCAGGAGCGAAAAAACCACGGGAATGGGAACGAAGAACAGTAAACGAGAACGCAGTTCAAAACTTCATTCGGCATCTTTCGAATCAATGACTTTAGAAGGGCCAAATGGGAGTTTTGAAATAGCTTCCAACAACTAATAACTAATAACTGATAACTGAAAACCCTTGCCCGATATCCGTTCACGGCCCAACCAGTTCATACCAGCCGATGAGGCGCTCCTTGCTTGTTAGTTCTTCCCCCGCGGCGTCCAGCATCTTGTACCTGTCTTTGTGAGCGGCCATGAACTGTTCGTAGGCTTCGCGCGAATTCCAGAAATCGAGGGTGAGGTAAATCGCAGGACGAACGGGATCGCGCAGAAGACGAGTCTCGCGGTAGTTCGAGTCGCTCTGGAAGAGCCGAGCCCAGTCACCCGCCGGGCCATAGGCGTTCTCGAATCTTTCTTCACAACCCGGCTTGACTTCGTACTCCCAGAGGGCTACAAACATAGATGTCCCGTCTCCTGCTCGTTGGACTTACGCATTTCTGCAAGCAAACTCTAGGGAATGATTGCGCGGTCCGGCCGAGTGCAACAATCCGATTGGATACAAGCCAAGTTGGCAAGCGCGACAGCGCGTGAGCACGGGTTGTAGTTGTGGCAGTCCGTCGAAACGGGCGGACGGAGGCCTTTGTGGATCGAAAGTACAGTCATCGCGGTTACCGCGACGCGGAAAAAACCGATAAAAAAGACAAATCACACGACCGCAAGCCGCCCGCCGGCGGTCCGCGCGGCGCCGACCAATTCGGCCCCCGCACACCGCGCATGGTGGGCACCGTCACGCGCGCGCGATGTGCCAATTGCGGCGCCGTTCTCACTCCGGGATTCGATCCCAATGGCAGGTGTCCCAAGTGCCAGTTCGAATTGCACTGCTGCAAACAGTGCCGCTTCTTCGATTCCGGCGCGCAGTTTGAATGCACTCAGCCGATCCCGGAACGCATCTCTCCCAAAGATGCCAAGAACGCCTGCACCTTTTACGAATTCCGCATGACGATCGAAAAAGATACCGCCCCAACTTCCTATACTCAGCCGCCAGCTCCTGGTTCCGCGCCCCCTTCTGCACCCTCGCGCCACACGGACGCCCGCCAGGCCTTCGAAAATCTCTTCAAAAAGTAGCTAACCCAGGAATTTTACCAGCGGCTCCCAATAATTCATTTTCCACCCCTCCGCCAGGTGTTCCGCTTTGCCTCTAGGAAATCCGGCATGGTCAAATACGATCTTGGTTCCGGCCACTTGCTCCACGAGCTGAAATTTCGCAATCGAGTAATCTCCCGGATCCCAGCCTGCCGCTCGCCATGCTTGGACAATTCGCTCGTTCGGCACAAGTTCTAGCTGCCTTCCCGTGACGTAGCCCCCGAATAGCGCGAACGCCCCGCCCGCTTCACGACCGATCTCCGTGGGCTTGGCTCCTGGCGCCATGCCGGACTTCATCGCCGTACTAAGCTGCACGACCTTGTCAAACTGTTTTGCGTCCGTCAGCGCTTCATACACCCGCTTCCGGCTCGCTTTGAAAATGGGCTCCTGGTGGATCGATTCCACCGTATGCGAAATCTCCTCCTCCGCTGCCGCCCAACTCATCGCTGACCCCAGGCTCAGCTCTCCAAACGCCACCGCCACGCCCGCGATCACTTGCCGCCGTGTCGGCGCACTCACCAATGCGCACTTCTTTTTGCTCCCGCTCATCATTTTCCTCCAAGATTTGCCACGCGACCCTCCCGAATAAAACCACCTCGCCAAAATATGTTCAAGATAATCTTTTCGTGGAAAGTGTAACCCTCTTCGTAGCATACTTCGGCACCTCAAAAACCAGGAGCCCTCATGCCCTACGCTGCTGGTCACCGTCCGGCCGTAAAGTAAACCATCTTTGATAGCGCCGGCAAGCTCTTCAATCGCCATGGTTTCGAGAGTGTCTCCATCCAGCCGGCGGCTTCTATAGCTATTTCAAGAGCAAGAGCGATTTCTACGCCGAGGTCCTCACCTGCTTCTTCACCGACCCCAATTGGAAAAGTTGTTGGGAAGGCGTCAAAGTGGACCTCTCTTCCGGCGACGTTGGCCCCTAAGTCGTCCGCGCCTATCTCTCCCGCCAGCATTTTGAAGACGTTGAGGATTCCTGCCCCATGGTGGCCTTGCCCACCGACGTCGCCCGCAGCGGCAAATCCGCTAAGAGCGCCTTCGAGACCGCCTTCCGCTCCATGGTCAGCGTCCTCGAGCGCAGCTTGACCGAGAACGGCTGTCCCCGCCGCGCCACTGCCCAGGGCATCGCATCCTTGTGCATCGGCGGCATGGTCGTGGCCCGCGTCCCCGTCGACCGCACTCTCGCCGATGAACTCCGCGACGCATGCATGTCCGTTGCCCTAGATCTAGACGGCTGGCACCATCAGCCCAAGTCGAAAAACGCAAAATCCAAGGCCGCTGCATCCGCAAAATAGTGACACAGTAGACAGCAGTATTCCGTGTCCCTCGCCAACTCCCCCCTCGCTGCATTAAAATACGATCAGCCGTTGGGACGGTGCCTACCCTGCCCTTGTCGCTCCTCCCGGCTCTTCTACGCTCAATCACGCTCGAAAGGATCGATTCCTATGAGACGCCTGCTACTGCTTAGCTTCGGGCTGTTCCTCTTCGCCCTTCCGTCGCGCGCCCAGTCCGTCGACGCCTCCGTTGGATATTCCTATTTCCGCCTGGGTGGTTCCGGGGGCATCAACCAGAACGGCGTCAGCGGCTCTGTCGCCTATAACCCCAACAGGTGGCTCGGTATCGTCGGCGACTTCGGCGGCTACCACGCCTCTCCCGGCGGCATTTCCCTCAACACTTATACCTTTCTCGTCGGCCCCCGCGTGTCTTTGCGCAACCCCTCCAAATTCAATCCCTTTGCGCAATTCCTGATTGGCGGGTCGCGTTTGACCGCCGGATCCGGCGGCGTCCCGTCCAACCAATTCGCCTATAGTTTCGGCGGCGGCGTGGATGTCGGTCTTCTTCCGCACCTCGCTTTGCGCCCCCAACTGGACTACGTCGGCCTGCGCAACTCCGGCCAGACCACCAATTGCACGCGCCTCTCACTCGGCTTCGTCGTCCATTTCTGACGGCGCAGCACGAACGAAAATAGGATGAACAGAAAAACGGAGAAACCTGAACGGCCTGGCTTCTTGTGCCTGATTGGCTGACGGCGTCGGCTCCTTCGACCGAGTAGACTTGGTTGCTATTGAACGACCAGGGCTCGGGAAAAGGAGCCGAGTAGTGTTGATTAGGTTGCGATTTTCATACCCGCTATCAGCAGATTGCCATGGCGGAAGAAACCACCGGAGAGCTGCTTCTCGAGCGTCGCTTGGATCACGAGAGCGGCGCTGGCTCAGGCGTTCTACCGCAATTTTCACGGACCGGTACGCGTGGGAATCGAAGCTTCAACTCTTTTATTTTCAAGGGATTCCGCGCTCTTTACAAAAAAAAAAAAAAAAACGGGGGGAGGGAGGAGGAGAAACTGCTGGCCGAAAATACGGCACGAGTTTCAGTCGTTACATCCTACTTCATTACGTCTTTACTTCCTCTTCCCATCGGAAACAGCATCGGCTCGGCGGGCGGAGTATCAGCGATGGCCTCGAGCTCCGGATACTGCCGCCGGAGCGGCTCCGGCACCTTGACTTTCGATCCTTTCAAGATGCTGATGAGCTGCAGGGCATTGACGACGGACTTGCCCTGAAAGTGATTGTTGGTCACTACGAACGTCTCGCGGGCCCGCTCTGTGACTTTGCGGACGCGCGTGACCCAAGGGGCCAACTCTTCGGCGGTGTAGAGATAGTTGTAACGCTCATGCGCGGGGATCGCCGCATCATCAGTAAACCACGTGTCGTAGCGCCGGCCGTGAAGCCGGACGTACCCGACAGGAGAGGTGGCCTGCGCCGAGGGCGCAAGCGATCGCCCGATGATAGGTTGGTCGATGTTGCAGAAAGCGGCGCCGTTGGCTTGCAGCAACTCCAGCGTTTCTCGAGAATCCCACGAAGCGTGGCGAACTTCGACGACCAGGGGATAGTCAGCGAAGCGCTTGAGAACGGCGGAGAGAAACGCCACGGTTTCCGTAGTGCGATGAAACGAAAAAGGGAATTGCAGCAGGACCGCGCCGAGCCTCTTCGCCGCGCGAAGCACATCAAAGCCCGCGCGAACGGCGCGCTCATCCGCTGCGACGGAGCCAGATGTCGTAGATCTCGTTTCGTGTGTGAATCGTTGCCAGAGCTTGGCGGTGAAGACAAAGCGCGGATTCGCCGATACGCGGTCGACCCATTGGGCCGCCTGGTCCGGACGCAGCGGCTGGTAGAACGAAGTGTTGATCTCGATAGTGTCAAAGAATTCCGCAAGATAAGTCGCCTCGTGGAATCCTTTGCTCCTGCGAGAAGGATAAACGTAGCCGGCCCAGTCGGGATAAGACCAGCCCGCGGGCCCTACGCGCAGGATACCGTCAGGCGCGGCACTGGCCGAAGAATTGGTCTCGTCTGACCGAGGTGTAGTCCGTGATTTGCTCCGCGCCATGAAGTGGCGCACGCGATTAGCGCCGACAGCAGAGTAGAGGGAAGGGAGGAGAAGTGTCAACGCGCGCAAGGCCAAGAATTCCGGTCGCCGTTGCTCCCGGCGTTCCGGGCTGCTATGCTTTTCGGCGATGTGGTGCAATCAGACGAACCTTGTCCCTCTTCTCCTCCGCAGCTTTTCCTTCAGGTGCGCACATGAAACTTTCCATCAGTTACAAGCATGTCGAGTCGCACAAACCGGTCGAGGTCGAAGTCGAGCGTCACGTAGGTAAGCTGGGAAAACTGCTCCAGAGTTACTCGCCGGATCTCGTGCAATTGCATGGCGCATTTTCAAGGCATCCACGCACGGACGAGAATTCCTGCTCGCTGAATTTATCGCTGCCAACCGGAACGCTGCACGCCACCGGTACCGGGGCCACCGTGCGGGCCAGTTGCAAGAAAGCCTTCAGCGAACTCGAATCCCAAGTGAAAAAACACCAGTCCAAGTTGCGCAAAGACTACGAGTGGAAACGCAAGCGCCCTCTCCGTCGCGCCCAAGCTCTCTCCTGAAATCTGTCAGTGCGCAAGGCGTACCGTATCGAAATGCCTGGGTTTGTCCTGACCGGGCGTGAATTCGAATGGCTACCACCGCTTCCTTTCCGGACCCATTCACCACCGAGAATTTCACGCCGCCCTTCTGGACGTACATGACGCTCTCCGCCGCCTCACCCTGAGAGTATATTTAAGTGGAAGCGCCATCTCCACATGGGCGCTCCGCGACCGCTTCCACCTTACCGAGTAGATTGCTCCTCTAGAACTGTACAAAAGAGGACAGGCAACGGTCTTAAAAGCGCTACGTCGATCTTGTTCAATACGGCGCCAAGGCGTCAAAAGGTCAAGGCATGAAGCGATTTGTGCGTTCTATGGCGTCCGACATATCTGAGATGCGAGATGCGCGCTAAACCGTTTCAATGTAAAATATTGCAAATAGCCAGGGGCGTAGCTCAGTGGTAGAGCAGCGGCCTTTTAAGCCGAAGGTCGTGGGTTCGATCCCCACCGCCCCTACCATCTATCTTCGGTCCAGCCCGGAGACATGGGTTACCTCTGTCTCGAGCCGCTCATCATTAACATCACAGGACTTGCGAAAAGCACGAGGCAGCAAGAGGCAGCATTAAGAAAGGGAACGACGTCGGCCGAGGTCAAGTTCGCGGAGCGGATGGCAAGCTGACCTCCAACTCTCGATTCGGGCCACTTCCGTGACAGGCCATCTTGATTTGGAATCTCGAGGACTTACGGGGACTCGCAGGAAGAAAAAACCTCGATAAGTCATAGAAGGGAATTCTTATTGTTCCCGGATTGTTCCTTCAGAGCGTCGGAATTCTGAACCCATTGGAGCGGACAGATTGGCACCGACGAGCGTGTCCTGCAGACCCCAAGTGGAGCTGGACGCCGGGGACTTCGAAACACCAAGATTGAGCCGCAAGATCATACGAGAGGGCAACTCACGGAGTAGTGGACTGAGTGACCCCCGGGGCAACACTGGTGCTGGTCCACTGTGAATCGTTCAGATTCCATCCGCCTCCAAGCGCACGATAGAGCTGCACCAATGCCAATTTGCGGCCCAGATCATAGTTCACGGTCGCACTCTCGGCGGGATACATTTGAATCTGGGCATCAATGATTTCCAGATAGCTGGAGAGTCCGCTGTCGTAGCGGATGGAGGAGAGGCGAACGGACTCGCGATACGCCTCAACGGAGGACATCTGCTCGCGGTAAGCCTTCGCAAGCTGTTGATGGGCGGAAAGAGAGGTGGACACCTCGCCGAAAGCCTGGGTGACCGCCTTTTCGAAGGTGATTCTGGCCTGGTCTCGCTGAGCGAGGGCGGCGTTGTATTCACCTTTCAACCGCCCGCCGGTGAAGATAGGCCCAGCTAAGCCTCCCGCGAGGCTCCACGCCTTGCCGGCAGCCGTTAGTTCCGATAATTGAGGACTGAGCCCTCCGAAGATTCCGGACAAGGAAATGGTCGGGAAGAAATTTGCCTTGGCGACACCCACGTTAGCATTGGCAGAGATGAGGTTCTGCTCTGCTTCTCGCAGATCGGGGCGCCGCTCCAACAGGGAAGCCGGCAATCCAGCGGGGACGTCGGGAGGATCGTACTGATCGGCGAGTGCCGCCCCGCGAGGAATCGAACCGGGATTGCGCCCCAGAAGCAGGTCCAATGCATTTTCCTCTGCAACGACCTGGCGTTCCAGATCAGGGATGGTGGCCGCTACATTCGCGAGCGCCGCTTGAGCGCGGGACGTTTCGAGTCCTGAGGAGTAGCCGCCCTCCATTCTGTGCTGAAAAATCTCAAGGGTATCTCGAAAGCTCTTGACCGTCCTATGAGAAATCTCCAACTGCGCATCCAAAGCGCGCAATTGAAAATACCCCTGGGCAACTTCCGACATGATTAAAAGCCGGACGTCTCGCTTGGCTTCCTCGCTGGAGAAGTACACCGCCCGTTGGGCTTCATTCAATTTGCGGATGCGCCCGAAGAGATCAATCTCCCAGATGGTATTTATGCTATAGCCGTAGTAGGTGTGATTCGGGAGAGTCGGCGACTGCTGGCCGGAAATGTTGCCGTCGTAACCCACCTGCGGAAAGTACAGTGAACGGGTGACACCGGCGAGGGCGCGTTCCTGCTCGACTCTCGCGAGGGCCAATTGAAGGTCGTAGTTATTCTTCAGGGCTTCGTGAATGAGGGTTTGAAGAACGGGATCTTTAAACAAATCCCACCAGGCGTAATCGGCAATCGAAATCTGTCGTGCCTGGTCCTCGGTATAGAAGGTGGCGGGAGGTTGGAATGTTGGGCGGTTGTACTTGGGACCGACGGTGCATCCGGTCAACGAGAGCAGCGGAAGAAGGGCAACTGCGACGAGTTTGCGCATTAGTCGTGGCCCCCTTCCAGCACGGCTGTTTGAGGTACTTCAACATGAGCTTTCTTTTTCGCAATGCGCTCCACGATTACAAATAGGACAGGCACGAAAAAAATCCCCAAAGCGCTGGCGGCGGACATGCCCGTGATCACCGAGCTTCCCAGCACCTTTCGGCCAATGGCGCCTGCGCCTTTGGCTGTCCAGAGGGGAACGCACCCGAGAATGAATGCAAAGGAGGTCATCAAAATGGGCCGTAGCCGGAGTCTGGCGCCATCCAGAGCTGCCGCCACGAGTTCCTTTCCTTTCGAATGTTCCAGAATTGCGAACTCAACAATCAGAATTGCGTTCTTGGCAGTCAATCCAATCAACATGATGAGCCCGATCTGGGCGAACACATTGTTGTCAAACTTGCGCAACAGCAGTCCCCCATAGGCGCCAAGTACAGCCACAGGAACTGACAAAAGAACGCTGAAGGGTAGAGACCAGCTTTCGTACAGGGCCGCCAAGATCAGAAAGACAAACAGGAATGACATTGTGAAGACCGTCGCCTGTCCGCCTTCTGCCTTCTTTTCCTGGTACGACATGTCGCTCCACGCATATCCAAAACCGGCAGGCAGCACTTCGTTCATAACCTGCTCCATTGCCGTCATGGCTTGTCCGGAGCTGAAGCCGGGAGCAGGGGAACCATTAACCTGGATACTCCGAAACAAATTGAAGCGGTTTGTATACTCCGGCCCCGATACGCGCTTCACCGAAACCAAGGAGGCAAGCGGTGCCATCTCTCCCTTGGAGTTTCGAACGTAGAAACTATTGATTTTGTCTATGTTGGTGCGGTATTCCGGTTCTGCTTGAAGATAGACCTTCCACTGTCGCCCGAAACGATTGAATTGGTTGACGTAGGCGCCTCCCAGGAATGCCTGAAGCGTCTGATAAACTTCGCCAAACTGGAGCCCTTGCTTCAGTACGCGGTCCTGGTCAACGTTCACGAAGAGCTGAGGCACAGTCGGGCGGAATGTGGTGACCAACGAAGCAAGTTCTGGACGTTTCCGCGCGGCCAGAGCCAGCTTGTCCATGGTTTCGGACAGTTGTTGAACTGTCCCGCCGCTCCGGTCTTGTAGCATGAGGGTGAACCCGCCGGCGGTGCCGAGGCCAGGAATAGCGGGAGGGCCGAATGCGAATGCAATGGCTTCCGGAATCTCACTGCGCAATTTTTTATTCAGAGCTCGCACGAGCCCATCGGCGGAAAGCTCTGCGGTTCGACGTTCCTCCCAAGGTTCAAGCTGAAGGAAAAAGAAACCTGTGTAGGAGGCCGAGGTATTGGAGAGCAGGCTGAACCCAGAAATCCCGCTGAAACTCTTAACACCGTGAGTGTGTGCCAGCAAGTCATCAATCTTGCGCATGACAGCATCGGTGCGCTGTAGAGAAGCGGCGTCAGGCAGTTGGATCTGGAGGAACGCGTATCCCTGGTCCTCCTCCGGGATGAAACTGGTGGGAAGGCTCTTGCCCATAAGCCCGGCAACAACAGCGATGCCGACGAGCATGAGCATTGCAAGCACCCACCGGCGAATGAGGAGGTGGCTCCAATTTACATAACCACTTGTGACTTTATCGAACCAGCGGTTAAACCAACCGAAGAATTTTCCAAGCGGGCCAGTGGATTTCTTGCGTGGACGCAGCAAAAGGGCGGAGAGTGCTGGCGAGAGGGTCAATGCGTTAAAGGCAGAGATCAACACGGAGATGGCAATGGTGATTGCGAATTGCTGGTTCAGCAGGCCCTTAATGCCTCCGAGAGCGGCCATGGGCACGAAGACCGAAGCGAGAATCAGGGCGATTCCAATGACCGGCGCGGTGACTTCTTCCATCGCCTTGAGGGTCGCATCTTTTGGCGAAAGGCCATGTTCAATGTGATGTTCAACCGCCTCGACTACGACGATGGCGTCATCAACCACGAGTCCAATCGCCAAGATGAGCCCAAAGAGGGATAGGGTGTTGATGGTAAAACCCAAGATAGGAAAGATGGCGAAGGTGCCGATGAGTGACACGGGTACGGCAAGAAGCGGGATCAGGGTGGCACGCCAGTTCTGGAGGAAGAGGAAGACGACAATAATCACAAGGACGATGGCTTCGATGAGCGTCGTGACGATTTCTTTCATCCCCTCAGTGATTGGGAGGGTGGTGTCCATGGCGATTTTATAGTCGAGATCCTGGGGAAACCGCGTCTTCAACTCCACCATCTGCGCCTTCACCTGATCCGCCACGGCCAACGCATTGGAACCAGGTGCTTGATAGACACAAATGATCACCGCAGACTTCGCGTTGTATCGCCCGATCTGCTGATAGACCAGAGATCCCAACTCGATACGCGCAACGTCCTTCAGCCTCACGGTTGAGCCGTCGGGATTCTGCCGAACGATGACGTTGCCAAAATCTTCTGCGTTTACGAGCCGGCCGGGTGCGCGAACGGCGTATGTAAATTGCTGACCCTTCGGAGCGGGTTCGGCGCCAATCTGACCGGCGGGATTGACGGCACTCTGCTGCTGGACGGCATTGGTCAGGTCCGAGACGGTCAGGCCAAGTTTCGTCAACTGGTCTGGCTTAACCCAGATGCGCATGGCATAATCGGCGGCCCCGAAGTTTGTGACTTGCCCAACCCCGGGAACACGCAGAAGCGCATCGTTAATATTGATTGTCGCGTAGTTGCCCAAGAACTGCCCGCTGTAGGTATCGTTTGGCGAGTAAACCGAAAGGACAAGGAGGGGGAGACCCATTAATTTCTTAACCGTGACCCCGTACTGATTGACAGAGGTGGGGAGGTTCGGACTGGCCTGGGACACGCGATTCTGCGTATTCACCTGATCGATATCCACATTGGTTCCGACGTCATAGGTAACCTTGAGGGTCATGGTTCCATCATTGGCGTTGGTGGACATCATGTAGAGCATGTTGTCCACACCATTCATCTGCTGCTCAAGGGGTGTGGCAACCGACTGCTCAATCGTCAACGCATCGGCTCCCGTATAGGTCGCAGACACGTTGATTTGCGGAGGCACGATATCAGGCAGTTGCGCAACTGGCAGCTTGGACATCGCTACAACGCCACCGATGACCGTAAGGATCGAAATAACGATCGCAACAATAGGACGCCCGATGAAGAATTTTGACATGTCTACTTTCCACCAGTCGGCGCGGTTACCTGTGTGTCTTTGTATTGCGCGGGTGCGACGACCATTCCGCTCTTAACTCGCTGTAGGCCGTCCACCACAACGTTTTCGCCCGCCTGGAGACCGGATTCAACGACCCACATGTCGCCGAACTGAGGCCCCAACGTTACGGATTTGATGGTTACCTTGTTGTCGGCAGCAACCACTCCGACTTGGTAAACGCCTTGCAGTTCGGAAACACATTGCTGCGGGATCAGAAGAGCGCCTTTGCGCAACTCTGTAGCTGCGCGAATTCGCGCGTATTGCCCCGGCCGCAGCACGTTGCCCGGATTGGGAAATTCACCTCGTACCTGAATTGTTCCTGTTCGCGAATCCACTTCGCGATTCACAAAAAGTGGGCGCCCAACATGAGGGAAGATCGTGCCGTCTCCCAGAATCAACTCCAGATCTGTGCGTCCATGCCGGTTCGCTTTTTCGCGACTAAGCCGAAGGTAATCCTGCTCCGCGATATTCACGTCAACATAGATAGGATTCACACTCGAAACGGTGGTCATTACAGCGGTTGGGCTAATCAGATCGCCGATTCCAACCTTGGAAACTCCGGCAATTCCGGCAATAGGCGACGTCACGCTCGTCCAGCCAAGATTCAATCGGGCATTGTCCAAAGCCGCTTGGTCGGCCGCCACGGCTGCGGATGCAGCTCTTTCGGAACTCTGCGCCTTGTCGAGTTCAGCTTGACTTACAGCCCTCTGGGCCACCAAAGGCGTGAACCGGTGCACGTCAATCTGTGCCTGTGACAATGCAGCGCGGACACGCTCCAAATTTCCAATCGCCTGCTCTACCGCAGCTTCCGCCTGGCGCTTATCGAGTTGGAACATCGGCTGACCTTTCTCCACAAAGCAACCCTCTGTGTAGAGACGGGCGAGCAAAAATCCCTCGACCTTGGGCCGGATATCCGCGTCCACATTGCCGGCCATCGTTCCAACCCATTCCTGATGTATGGGAACGTCTTTCTGAATGACCGGGGCAATCGTGACTCCTGGAGGCGGAGGTGGTGGTTGTTCTTTATTGGAGGAGCAGCCAGCACAAATGAACAGCGTCGTCACGAAAAGGGCCAGGAATGAGGCTTGCCGAACGGCGAACCGTGGGTTCGCCAAGATAAAGGGAGCTCCATTGTTCCCCGCTGATTTGTCTTGTGGCCGCAGAGCGACGCGGAAATTAGGATCTTGTGACATACGTTTCGCCTCCAGGTTGCGGCCATCGGTGTGCGAGAATGAAACTTCAATGACATCGATTCAGGCCATGCGCTGGTTTTACCGTCGTCTGCTCGATGCGCCCCAGATGCCCAAGTGTCTGTCTCAGGTGCCTCGCGAGAGGGGCTCCGCTTCGGCAAATCCATTCAGGGCCCCGAGCCTTTCTTCTGCGATTGGCGGAATCAATTTGGAAAAACTCGCTGAATCTCGATGGCCCAGGCTCAGAACTAACATCCGGCACCGCACGCGAGCGCTTGTCAGCTGATTACAGTCGCCCACACACAGCGACGATGCTAGGAGCTGACCTTGGAATGTAGAACTGTCAAAATTAGCAGGTATTCCGCGCGCAAATCTTCACGTTCAGCAATCGTTGACACTTCTCGCTCACACCGATAGGTCTGTAAAA
>Ga0137412_10002834_pt1 | contig 13760 bp, 11 predicted proteins | sample CZODoug2_1_16fun_FD_122160 | JGI IMG/M metagenome (GOLD analysis project Ga0137412, IMG submission 122160) | Vadose zone soil fungal communities from Angelo Coast Range Reserve, California, USA - CZODoug2_1_16fungal (Hybrid Assembly) | ecosystem: Environmental > Terrestrial > Soil > Vadose zone... | reverse complement strand
TGGCGTCCTTGCTGAGCGGCGCGAAATTCAGCCCTGCGGAATAGAACGCGTCGAGCAGGAGACCGCGCTTGCCGCCCGACAAGGTCACCGCGGCGAGCCGCGCGGCTTTCGGCGGGTCGGCGTGGACGAAACATTCGGTGGTTTCGATCAATTCGTCCATGCCGCGCACGCGGATGACGCCTTCCCGGGTCGAGATGGCGTCGAATGTTTCGATCGAGCCGGCGAGCGCGCCGGTATGCGCCATCGCGGCGGCGCGTCCGCCTTCGGACGCCCCGAGTTTCAGCGCGATCACCGGCTTGCCGGCCGCGCGCGCGGCCTTGCAGGCCTCGCGGAACACCTTGGTGTTGCGCACGCCTTCCAGGTAAACAACGATCACGCGGATAGAGGGATCGGCCGCGAAGTAGCTCATCAGGTCAGGGGTTTCGAGGCCGGCCTCGTTGCCGGTCGTGACCATGTAGCCGACGCCGACGCCGCGATCCTCCAGCGCCTGGCGGATCGCCATGACGATCGCGCCGGATTGACCGGCGATCGCGACCGGTCCGGCCTCCATGGTGACGACGCGGTCGTCGATGTTGGTGAACAGCTTTTCGCCGGCGCTCAGATTGCCAAGACAATTCGGGCCGGTGACCGCAAGCCCGGTCTCGCGGATCGCCGCCTGCAGTTCGGCGGCGAGCCTCTGGCTTTCATCGTCCCGCAGTTCGCTGAAGCCGGATGTCACGATGGTCGCCGAACGCGCGCCGGCCGCCGCGGCATCGCGAATGACCTGCACCGCGAAACGCGCCGGCACCAGCACCAGCACGTGATCGGGCTGCTCCGGCAGGCTGGCGAAATCCTTGTAGCAGGGACCGCCCCAGATGGTTTCGCGCCTGGCATTGACCGGGTAGAGACCTCCTTCATACTGATACTTGATCAGATTGTTCCAGATCCGCTCGGCGTAGTTGCCCGGCTTGTCCGTCGCTCCGACCAGCACAATGTTGCGCGGATGCAGCATCGCATGAATGCGTTTGACGATATCGCTTGCCTCAGGGGAAGGCGACCATTTCACGGCCGAATCGGACGCGATGCTTACCTGAGCTTCCATAGGCGTAACCCTTACCCTTCGTTTCTTATGCGGAAAATGGCGATCGACTGGAGATCGACGTTCCCCGTGACCTTTTGATTTCTTATTATTGATAGTCGGGGAGGGTGGCAACTCGCGGAACGGGCCACTGCCCGCAGCCCCCCGTATAGGGACTTACCACGCCGGTCGCGGGCGCGACGGCGAGGCGACACCGGCGAGCAGAACGGCAAGGATGCCGGTCAGGAAGATGCCGTCGAATGTCCCGGCGCCGCCGATCGAGGCGACCGGAGCGCCGAGGCCGGTGATCTTGTCGAGATTCATGAGATCGGCGCCGATCAGCGTTCCCATTGAGCCGCCGATATAGGCCAGCGGCGGCGCGTATTCGCGGGAGAGGAGAAATGCGAGGATCGCCGTGGTCATGACCGGCGCAAACACCGGCACGGCGATACCAATTCCCGGCACCGGCGTCGCCATCGAATGAATCACCAAGGCGATCGCCGCGGTGACAAGCGTTGCCTTGAGCCAGAATTGATACCGAAACATCAGATACGCGGACATTACTGTTGGAATAACGGCGCCGCCGACGTTGACGGCGAGAACCGTGCCCGGCCACGCCACCACGACCGGCGCGATATAACGCATGCCGAAGAATTCAACGATCTGTCCCGATTTGACGGCGGGTCCGGCCAGCACCGTGATCGGAATATTGAAATAGCTGCCAATCAGCGAGCCGAACAGCAGAAGAAGGGCCATACCGGGACCGATCCCGAGCCGCATATAGGCATATCTGAGAATGCGAAGCTGAATCAGGATGAGCAGTCCCACGAACAGCAGGACCAGGATCGAAAACAATCCCGGTGTCAGCGGCAAATATTGAACTTGGGAACTCATGATTTCGCTGGTTCAATCCCGGTTGTTTGTCGTGTTCCAATTATTGATTTTCCGCCGCACGGCAAGAGTGTAGCCGAACAACATTCAAGCGCGGATATGCAATTGGCCGTGAACCAGCATGACGCCGCCGGCCGGCATGCGGCAAAAAGCCTCGGCCCGCCCTGGCCAGCACCGAACTCAATTTGAACCATTCGGCACCTGTTCATCGGAAGTGCCGGCGAGCCCAATCATGGTGGCGTGCAAAACGTACCGCGTCGGCCCTGGCGTCACCGCATCGAATGGCCAGCAGGTCGACAGCACCAATTCGTATCCGTCGGTTAGGGGATCGATGCCCGAGGCATCGAAACGCACCACCGCAGCACCGTCCGCGCGATAGCGGAACGTGCGGCCGTCGTTTCGCGTGATATCGATGTCGTCGCCAATTGCGACATTCTTAAGAAAGCGGAAATGCGTATCGCGGTGCGCAGAATAGACTGCCACGCCGCGCTCGCCCGCATTGGGCGTGAGCTCGACGTGACCCGGCCCGAAGGCAAGCGCCTGGCCGCTGCTTCCGGCCAGCATGATAGCGCTGGCACCGAGCCGCTTCACCTCGATGCGTGCGACCGGCCAAGTATCCGCCCATGACCAGGGTTTTGTCGCGCGCCCGCTGGCGATGGTCTCGGCAAAGGCGCGCTCCAGCAGAACCTGCGCCAATAGAGCCTTGGCATGAATGCAAGCGCCTTGAGCGAACAGCACGAGGCCGACGAGCGCGAGGGCAATCGTTGCGGCGAAGCGGGTCATCGAGAATCTCATGTTGCTTCTGTCATTCCGGGGCGATGCGTCAGCATCGAACCCGGAATTCTCGAGATTCCGGCCTGGTCCGGAGCCTGTCATCGGGCGGCGCAAAGCGCCGACCCGTTGGGACCATCCCGGAATGACAGTGGAAGAAAGTTGCGCGCGCGGCCCTGGAGGTGGGTGGAAGGCCGCGCGCGCCTTTAAGGAGGAGAGGGGACAACTCCTCCTTTCATCCGGCGTCAACTTGGGGACATCTGACGTCGGTTGAACACGAACAGGATCAGGCCGAGCGCCAGCAGGATCGACCCCGCGATCATCTTGAGTTCGGCATCGGTTGCCGTCTTCGGCAACTTGACGGTGCCGGGCGCCGGCATGACGGCGAGCGGCATGCGCTTCGCCGCCGCGAGATGAACGCGGGCGTCGCCGCCGGCGTCGGCGCGACGCTCGGTCGGCGCTGACGGAAGTCTTGGGCGCTCGCCAAACACCTTGGCAAAATCCCAGCCTGCCGGCAGATTGAGCGGCAATTCGCTGAGTTTGAGCGCTTCCCCTTCGGGACGGCTCGGGGTCTTGTCGACCGCGACCAGACTGGTCAACCGGCTCACGAGCTGATGCTCCAGCGCCAGCGCCAGGATGGTCTTGTCGGCGTCCTCGGGCGTCGCCGTTCGCAGGGTGCGGGCGATCTCGGCGTCGTCGATCTTGCGCCGCGCCCAGAGCTTGGAGAGGCCCTTGCCTTCGGCGGCATTCGCCAAGGCAAGCGTCACGACCCAGGGCCGGTCACCGATCCGGCCCTTGATCTCGACCGAGCCCTTGAGCGTGTCGAGTTTCGCCGCGAGAACCAGTGGCTCGTCGCGATAAAGGTCGGGGATCGCCGCCGGCGCGAGGTCGGCCGTGGCCTCGGAGAACTTCGCGGCAAGGCCTGTCACCGCGGGATTTTCGAGCTTGCCGAACAGGCCGCGCATCCGCTCTTCGACCTGTTCGACCGAGCCGATATGGGTGAAGGCTCCGCGGCCGAGTTCGGCGGCGCGGGTCATCAGGAACGTGTTCGGCGCCGAACCGATGCCGACCATGAACACGCGGGAACGGCCGCGCATCGCGGTAATGGTGTCGAACAATTGCTGCTCGTTGCCGATCGCGCCATCGGTCAGGAACACCACCTGGCGAACATAGTTGGTGTCGCCGGCGGCGCTATCGGTCAGCGCCGCCTGCATCGCCGGCACCATCTCGGTGCCGCCCTCGGCCTGCAACGCGCCGACGAACGATTTGGCGTTAGCGACATGTTCCGCATCGGCGGGCACCGGATGAGGGAACAGGACGTCCATGGTGTGATCGAAACGGATCACATTGAAGCGGTCGTTCGGCTGCAGCCGGCCGAGCGCGTAAGTGAGGCTCGCCTTGGCCTGGATGATCGAGGTGCCGCCCATCGAACCGGAATTGTCGATCACGAAAATCACCTCGCGCGGCAGCGGCTTTTGTTCGGCCTGTTCGACCGACGGCGGCGTGACGAATGCCAGGAGATAATCGGCATCGCCGACGTGCTCGCGGAACAGCCCGACCGAGGGCGCCTTCTCCGCCACGGGTTTCCAGCTCAGCTCGAAATCGCGATCCGCCGGCACCACGCCCTCGGCCAGCCTGATGACGCGCGTGCTGTCGTCGGGGCTATCGATCTTGACCTGATGGTGATGGCTCTTGACTTCGCCGAGCGGGAAGCCGGCCTGCAGCCGAACCGTGATCGCGGTGGGATTCACCGGCCCATGTTCGGCGGGATCGAGCACCGGCGGCGAGATCCGGTTACGGTCCGGCACCGAATCGCTGGATGTCGCGCCCCAGCCGCCACCGTTGGGCCGAAAGTCGACGCTCTGCACGACCGGCGCGGGATTGTAACGCGGGCCGACCACCATCGGCACCCGCAGCGAGAATTCATTGCCCATCTGCTGCACGGGTTCCTGGTATTCGATCTGCACCAGCACGGTTTCGCCGGGACCGATATTGGCGACCGAGTTGGTAAAAATGTTCGGCCGCTCCTGTTCGGTCAATGCGGCCTTTTGTCCGCTCCGCTGCGCCTGCTCGTAGATGATGCGGGCCTGCTGCCGCTCCTTGATATCGCCGACCACGACGCGGTCGCCGATCACCATTTTGAGCGTGTCGACCGCGCCACCCGCCGGCAGCGGATAGACATAGGTCGCCTCCACCCAGTTTGGCATTGGATTGCGGAAGATCTGCGTGACGCGGGCGCGGACGGTGGGACCCGATACGGTAAGATCGACGTCGATGCCGAGCCTGATCGCGTCGGCGTAGCCGTCATCGGTTTTCAGCAGCAGGGAGCCGGAGCGCGCGTCGCTGAGGCTGGCAAGGGTTGCGGACGGATTGTCCGCCGACCACACCGGCTCAAAGCTCAAAAATAATGCCGCAAATCCGACCAGAATGACGGCGGCGCCCTGTATCACACAAAACAACAGCAGTTTTACGATACGCCATAGGCCCGAGCGCTCGCCGGTCTCAATTTCATCGCACGTGGTCATTTCGCTTAACTCCCGCGGGTTTCATCGCCTGCGGTTGTGCGGAACCGGGTGTCCTGGCGCGAGCGGAATGATCGGCAATGTTCAGCCGTACGCCGCTTCGGCGCGCCGTGGCCGAGGCGGTTTTGTGCGGCTTTGTGATGAATTGTGCGTCTGCTAGGATGGCGGAATTCGAAAGGGGTGACGATGCTGACGCCGGACAAGCAGCTTTCCGCCGAGCAAAGCCGGCAGGTGGCGGAGACCATTCGCGAGGAAATCGCTCGGCGTCGCATCTCCCGGCAGTCCCTTGCCGAGCAGGCCAAACTCAGCCTCTCGACGCTGGAAAAGGTGCTGGGCGGCCGCCGTCCCTTTACGCTCGCCACCACCGTGCGGCTCGAACAGGCGCTCGGCGTCTCCTTGCGCAAGGGACAGGACGGCCCAGCGGCCGCGGTTCCGGTCAATGGCGACGTCTCCCCCGACGGCCTCGGCGCTTACTCGCGCCGCTCGGTTGAGTGGCTCGAAGGCGTCTATGTTACGGTGCGGCCGTCGTTCGGCGACAAGGACGCGATCTATGCCTATCGCACCGAGATCGCCTGGGATGCCGCGGTTTCATCGCTGGTGTTCCGTGAAGGCGAACGGCAGGACGCGGCCTATACCCAGTTCGGCGAAGTCGCGGTGCCGAACCAGTCGGGCCATATCTATCTCGTCACCAACCGGCACGGCCAGCACCGCCTGATCACGGTATCGCGCCCGACCATAGCCGGCGAAATGTACGGCATCATTACCACGCTGCTGGCGGGGCGCGGCTCGCTGTTGACGCCGATCGCGGCACCAATTGCGTTCTTGCCGGCAAGGACGATCCCAAGTCCAACCCTGGGGCGGATTTCACCTGATGACGCCAACTGCGCCGTTTATCGCGAGCATCTGCGCCGCACCACCGACGAGCCGTTCGCGTTGTTCTTGCCGGGCTAGAGTCTGTTTCAACTGAAGAAGGAGAAATCAATGGCCGTCGAAGTAAACCCCCTCGCCGGCAAACCCGCACCAGCATCGATGCTGGTCAATGTGCCGCGGCTGGTGACGGCCTATTTCTCAAACAAGCCGGATCCCAAAATCCCGTCGCAGCGCGTGGCGTTCGGGACTTCCGGGCATCGCGGCTCGGCCTTCAACAACGCCTTCAACGAGGCGCATATTCTGGCGATCAGCCAGGCGCTCTGCGACTATCGGCGCCAAAGCGGTATCGACGGCCCGCTATTCATGGGCATCGACACGCATGCGCTGGCGGAGTGTGCCTTCGCAAGTGCGCTGGAGGTATTTGCGGCCAACAATGTCACCGTGATGATCGACGAGCGCGACGGATATACGCCGACGCCTGCGATCTCGCATGCGATCCTGACCTACAACAAGAATCGGACAAGCGGTCTTGCCGATGGCGTCGTGATCACTCCGTCTCATAATCCTCCCGAGGACGGCGGCTACAAATATAATCCGCCAAATGGCGGACCGGCTGACACCGATGTCACGACGGGAATCGAGCGCGCCGCAAACGCATTTTTGGAAGACGGACTGAGGGGCTTGCACCGGATTTCGTATCACCGCGCCCGCAAGGCTGCTAGCGTTCACCGCTACGATTACATCGGCCCCTACGTGGCCGACCTTGCCAACGTCGTCGATATGGAGGCGATCCGCGTCTCGGGGGTGAAAATCGGGATCGATCCCCTGGGCGGCGCGGCTGTCCATTTCTGGCAGCCCATCATCGAGCGGTACGGCATTGCCGCGACCATCGTCAGCGACATTGTGGACCCGACGTTTCGGTTCATGACGGCCGATTGGGACGGCAGGATCCGGATGGATTGCTCGTCGCCCTATGCCATGGCGCGGCTGATCGGCATGCGCGACAAGTTCGATGTCGCTTTCGCCAACGATACCGACGCCGACCGGCATGGCATCGTCACCCGCTCCAACGGACTGATGAATCCGAACCATTATCTCGCCGCCGCCATTGCATATTTGTTCGAGAACCGCCCGGGCTGGAACAAGAACAGCGCTGTGGGGAAGACGATCGTCAGCAGTGCGATCATCGATCGCGTGGCCACAAAACTCGGCCGCAAGCTGGTCGAGACCCCGGTGGGTTTCAAATGGTTCGTCGATGGCCTGATGGGCGGGTCGTTCGGCTTCGCCGGCGAGGAAAGCGCCGGTGCTTCATTCGTCAGGCGGGATGGCTCGGTGTGGACCACCGACAAGGACGGCATCATTCTTGGTCTACTGGCCGCCGAGATCACGGCGCGGACCAAACAAGACCCCAGTCAGCTATTCGATCGTCTCACCGGCGAACTGGGCGTGCCGTTCTACGAGCGGATCGACGCGCCCGCGACGGTCGCGCAAAAGAATCTGCTGAAGGCGCTTTCGCCGCAGCAACTCGCCATCAAGGAGCTTGCCGGCGAGCCGGTCCGCGCGACACTGAATGCCGCTCCCGGCAACAATCAGTCGTTCGGCGGCATCAAGGTGGTGGCGGAAAACGGATGGTTTGCCGCAAGACCCTCCGGAACCGAGGATGTCTACAAGATCTACGCGGAAAGTTTCAAGAGCCAGCAGCATTTGCGGCAGATTCAGCAGCAGGCCCAGGCCGCGATCACGGCGGCGTTTGAGGCGAAGTAAGACACGCAGCCTTTGTGTCGATTTTCCGTCATTGCGAGCCAACGGGTCGCGAAAGTTTGGATTGCTTCGTCGCTTCGCTCCTCGCAATGACGATCTGAAATAGCGTATCTGCCGCGCTCCTAGAGCGGGATGAGATTAGGCTGGGCCGTGACGACGGACCATTTTTCTTGTCGTGCCCCGAACGCAACGCAGCACGAGTGCTGCGAGCTGGGGGCCCATTTTACTTTGCATGGGGTTGTTTTCGCGATTTTGTGTCCGGGCCCTGCGTGCACCGCCCATAGCGTGTCGAAGACGCGCGTGAACGCGCTGGCGGAGGCGCTGCGCTGCGTCCGGGACACGAGATCGTCAGTACTTCGCGCTTGCGGCGAATCGATTCCACTCCAACCCATCACGCTCTAATTCGTGGCACCAACCGGGATCGGCTCCAGGCCGCTCTTGACGATCGCAGCGCTGGCGGGGGGCGAGGCAAGAAATTTGATCAGCGCCTTGCCGGCGTCGGGCTCCTTGGACACGGTCGCGATCCCGGCCGAGAAAACCGTGATCTTCTGCAACTCATCGGGGAGGGAACCGACGATATCGATGCCCTCAACCGGCTTGAGCTCGCTGATCTGCTGCAGGCCGATCTCGGCGTCGCCGTGCGCCACGATTTCGCCGACCGGGGTGGCAGGAATTTTCTTGGCCTTGTCCTTCATCGCATCGGCAATGCCGAGTTTCTCGAACATCTCGGTCGAGACATAGACGCCGCTGGCTGAGTCGGAATAGGCGATCGATTTCGCCGCCAGCAACGCGCGCTTCACCGCGTCGGCTGAGCTGATGTCCGGCTTCGGCGCGCCCGACTTCACCGCGATGCCGATCGGCGATTTCACCAGATCGACACGGCTGTCGGCGATCACCTTGCCCTGCTTGACGAGATCACCCAGCGCATAGCCGACCATGATCAGGACATCGGCGGGCTCGCCGCGCTCGAGCCGGACCGGGATCGCATTAACGGTGGTCCCCATCGAGGGTCCGTAGGCCGTGAGCACCTTGTTGCCGGTCAAGCGCTCGAACTCCGGTGCCAGCTCCTTATAGGCCGCCGTCAGTCCACCCGAGATCATCACCCTGACCTCGGCGGCGCTCGCCGAGCCCGCCAGCAGCAGGGCACCAACGACGCCGATAACGAGGCCGCGGATATTTGCGGATATCGATTTCATGATCAGTCTCCCGGGACGACTCTTGATTGGTCGTCCTTGAGACGATGGTATCCTGCAAGCGGAGGATAGCCTAGGGCTGCTCGCTAGTTCTCCCTCATTCCGGACGGTCCGCCACGCGGACCGATCCGGAATCTCGAAGTGACGTATCGCTTCTGCGAGATTCCCCGAGGTGCGATTGCACATCTGAGGTTCGCGCGTTTCACGCGCGCCCCGGAATGACAGGAGCTCACGAATTGACGTGGACGAAATCCCGCAGCAGCGGATAGATTTCGCTGTTCCAGCGCCTGCCGCTGAATACGCCGTAGTGGCCGACGCCGGCTTGCATGTGATGCACCTTGCGATAGGCACGCACGCCGGTGCAAAGATCCTGCGCCGCGAGCGTCTGGCCGATCGAGCAGATATCGTCTTTCTCGCCTTCGACCGTCATCAGGCCCATGCGCTTGATCGCGGCCGGGCTCACCGGCCGGCCGCGGTAGGTCAGCTTGCCCAGCGGCAAGAGATGTTCCTGAAACACGTCGCGGATGGTTTCGATATAAAAATCCGCCGGCAGATCCATCACGGCGAAATATTCGTCATAGAAGGTCTTGATGGTTTCGGCTTTTTCCTTCTCGCCTTTCGCCAAATGATCGGCGAGATCGACGTGGGATTTGATGTGACGCTCGAGGTTCATCGAGACGAAGGCGGTGAGTTGAATGAATCCGGGATAGACCTGCCGGAACGCGCCCTTGCACTGAAACGGCACATAGTTGATCAGGTTCTCCTCGAACCATTTGAGCGGCTTGCTCTTGGCGAAATCGTTGACCTTGGTCGGCTGGATTCGGGTGTCGATCGGGCCGGCCATCAAGGTCAGGGTCGCCGGCCGCGCCGGGTGATTGTCCTCCGACATGATGGCCGCGGCGGCAAGCGCCGACACCGACGGCTGGCAGATCGCCACCATGTGCGCACGCGGGCCCAATTGATCGAGAAACGTGATCAGGTGCTCGGTGTATTCGTCGAGGCCGAATTTGCCCTGATCGAGCGGAATGTCGCGGGGGTTATGCCAATCGGTGATGTAGACGTCGTGATCCTGCAGCAGGGTTTTCACCGTGCCGCGCAGCAGGGTGGCGAAGTGGCCAGACATCGGCGCCACCAGCAGCATGCGCGGCTGCTCAGGTGAGTTTTCCTTCTTGAAATGCAGCAACGAACCGAACGGCGTCGCGTACACGACTTCCTCGGTCACCTCGAGTTCCTGATTGCCGACCAGCACCTTGTCGATGCCGTAGGGCGGCCGCGCGTAGGTGAGCGACGTGCGCGAGATCAACTCCAACGCGGCGGCGAGCCGCCCGAACAGTTTGTCGGAGACGCCTTGCGGCACCAGGTTGAGATATCTCAGCGCCGATGCGGCCCCGGTCCGCCATGGCGCTGTCAGGTCCATGTGGTTCTGGTACGCCTGGTACATCATCGACATCATCCGGATCCGCCCCTGCCCTTGTTGCTATGCAATAACGAAGCCAAAGCGGAGTCAATTAGCCTCGCAAACTGGCACGTCGCTTGCTGAATAAACGCTTGAAGCATAAACACCGGGCATGGCGCGGCGGGCGTTCAGGCGTGAGGGAAAAGCCATATGGCGAAAGCGACACTGACCATCAGCAGCAAGAACTATTCGTCGTGGTCGTTGCGCGGCTGGCTGCTGACGAAGTTCTCCGGGCTGGAGTTCGAGGAAATCGTCACCGCGCCGGACGATGCTTCGGCGCGGGCCGAAATCCTGCTGCTGTCGTCATCGATCCTGGTGCCCTGTCTGCGGCACGAGGGCGCCACCGTGTGGGATACGCTGGCGATCGCGGAGTACCTCAACGAGGTCATGCCGGACGCCGGCCTGTTGCCGCCGGACCGCATCTTGCGGGCGCATTGCCGTTCGATTTGCGGCGAAATCCATTCGGGATTTACCACCCTGCGCGCGTCCCTGCCGGTCAATCTGAAAGGCCATTTCCCGGGCTTCAAGATCTGGTCGCGCGCGCAAGCCGACATCGATCGGGTTTGCACGATCTGGCGCGAATGCCTCGCCAAATCGGGCGGCCCGTTCCTGTTCGGCGAACGCCGGACCATGGCGGACGCCATGTATGCGCCGGTCGTGACCCGCTTCATGACCTATGATGTGAAGCTGGAGCCGAGACTCAAAGCCTATGCCGACAGGGTGATGACGTTGCCTGAGTTGCTGGAATGGATCGAGCCCGCCAAGGCCGAGCCCGCCGATATCGAAGAGCTTGAGGTCGAATATTAGGCAACGCAGGCGCGTCGCTGCCTGTTTGAAGGGCTTAAGCATCGGGCAGGATTTGCTTAACTTGGTGCCATCCCGGGCGTTTCGGCAAGCGGCCTGACCGGCCCGGAAGTGGTGCGCCAAAAATCGCTCGACCCGGATTTCCGGTTCCGTCCAAGAGCTTCGGCATTCTCGCCGCAGCAGCCTCTGAATTCGCCGCGTTGCAGCGCGGCTGGCGTGATTTTCGCATAGCAAAATGAAGCTGCGAAAACGGCAATCCCGCGCTGCCAAAAAATTGGACGCAAATTGGACGCAAGTTGGACGCCTGGGCCCTGTCGCGATTGCTTGAACAAGAACAGTGGAGGCCCTGATGAATCAGCACGCTGTCGTCAACACATTTTCCCACGTCAAACCCGGTGATACCGAATTTACCGGAGGCGGCTTACGCGACTTCTTCCAGTACCGCGATCTTGGCATCGCCGCCGCGACCGGCGGGCAGGTTATCTGTCATCTGGTCAAGGCCAATCCCGAGATGCCGCCGGAAGAAGGCACCGGCTGGCACAAACACGAATGCGATTTCCAGATCGTCATCATGACCAAGGGCTGGGCCCGCTTCATGTACGAAGACAAGCCGACCCTGGTTCAGGCCGGCGACGTCGTCCATCAGCGGCCGGGCATCGTGCACTATCTCTACGATTACTCGCCCGACATGGAATATCTCGAAATCGTCAGCCCGGCGGACTTCAAAACCGTCGACGTACCGCCGGCCACCGACAATGTGCCGCCGGTGACGCCCTGGAAGTAGGGCCAGGTGTCGTCGCCGGAGGAATTAACATTTGTCGTCGGTCGTTGGCTGCGCTCGGTCGCAGCGGTGCTGGATGTGGTGCGCCGTCTGACATTCAGACCGATATCCAGCCGTGAACATGAGAGTACACGGCTCAAGCACTGATTCGGGCGCGGTTCGTTCCGTCGGCGTTCTGAACCTTAAAAACGCCGCCGGCCTCCGTTGCATTATGGCACAGCGGCCTAAAGCGCGCGGCTGGCTGTGCGGGGCAGGCGCCAGCCGACCACGGTCGCCTCCACGGTCCCGCCGGACTCGTTGTTGCGCCATTCGCCGCCGACGAAACGGCAGGCGAACGGGAGTTGATACGTGCCGCTGTGGTCCTCGCAAAGCACCTGAACCGGCTGATCCGGCGGCGGTTCACCGTTGCCGTTGAATTCGGCCAGACGTCGTTCGCGCGTTGCCATTTCCGTATTTCTCCCTGAAAGAGAGGCGCAAGCGCCGCGTTTGCGTTCCGCGCCCTCAAGCCGTGCCCCCTGCCTTAGCTTGGGTATTAATCGCAAACCTCACCGCGCGAATGAGGTTTCAGTGTGGTATGGCTCTTGTCGCGCAGCGGCTCCGCGCAATTTGATGTGATGAGAGGTACTTAGCGCGGATTCCGCTAAACGGTGTCGACCGGTTTTGCTCCGCAATCATCCGCAATCAGGTGTACGCAAGGTTAGGTGAAACGATCTGCGGCAGAATACGCGCAATTTATTGGTCAGGAGCATTTTCTTGCCGCCAATCGGATTCCACTTAGCCGGAAAAATGCTTCAGTGAGGATGTCCATGATCGGCCGGATCGCTCTCGTCGCGTCAGTGGTTTTGACGTCCTGCATGCTGATACCGGTCGATACGCATGCCCAGGACGTTCCCGGCATCGAAATCTGCACCATCGAAAAGACCATGGAGCGGCGGACCAGTTGCCTGCAGAGCAATGTCGACTTCCTGCAAAAGACGATCACCAAACTCGCCGCCGACCATCAGCAGAAGCTCGATGCCGCGAACCGGCAGATCGAGGGCTTGAAAACGAGCGTCGCCGCCTTGCAAAAGATTGTGGACGACCTGCAGGCTGCGCAGAAGAAAACGCTCGAGGATCAGAAGAAGAAAACCGACGCACCGCCAGCCAAGGACAATGCACCGCCGGCGGCGAAGGATGCCGGGAAGTAAGGCTCTGCTTTCTTAATCCCCCCTCGTGGGGTCGAGACGAGCGAAGCTCGCTCTTAGGTGGCCGGCCGAAGGCCGGTCGGGTGGGGGGCTGCTTCCGCAAAGATTTTTCGAACGTGGTCGCTGCGTCGGCCTGGTCGCCTTCGGGATACCACTTGGTCATGAAGGCCCGCCATTCGTTCATGGCCGGATCGTCTCGGCTGCCAGCCGATCGTCCACGGAAAATTCTTCGGATCGTTCCATTTGGCGGCGCCGCTCGATACGAAGATCTGCGGCACCTTTTTCGCGTTCCAGCGACGCCGCCGCTGGTATTTTCCGCGGAGCGGCAGAAACCATCGCGTCCGGTTCCAGTTTCCTAACGACGAATGAGAGCAAGGACTGTCAAATGACGCGCGCGTAAATCGACCATGATGTTCGAGCTTCGAACGAAGGCTGTCGTCCATGAATCCGGCCCAAAAGGCGCTCTGGTT
>Ga0137412_10002832_pt1 | contig 13766 bp, 8 predicted proteins | sample CZODoug2_1_16fun_FD_122160 | JGI IMG/M metagenome (GOLD analysis project Ga0137412, IMG submission 122160) | Vadose zone soil fungal communities from Angelo Coast Range Reserve, California, USA - CZODoug2_1_16fungal (Hybrid Assembly) | ecosystem: Environmental > Terrestrial > Soil > Vadose zone... | reverse complement strand
CGGGCACTCAGGATGAGACAGGTCGTGCACGATCGACGGGTGCGCGAAATCGAGTTGCCTGGTCGCCGGATTGAGGCAATAGCCGTTCTCCGTAACGGTGAGACTCACGACCCGGACCGCGGGGCTCATCATTGAGTCGAGCGTGGCTTTTGAGGTCTCTCCGGCAAAGATGACTTCACAAACGGAGCCGATGACCGTTGCAGATTCCTGTTCATTCTGGCGCTCGACCAACGTGTAAAGGCCATCCTGCGGTGTCAGGGCCTCCCACATACGTCGATCACCTGGCATCAACCCAACACCAATGATTCCCCAATCGAGCGCATCCGTACGCGTCTCCATCAGATCATGAGTGTAGCGAGCCATGTGCGCGCGGTGAAATCCTCCGAGTCCGAGATGCACAATACCAGCGCGCACGCTGGCTGGAGCGAAGTGCGGCCGCGCAACGTCGGCGGGCAGTTCCGAGAGGGTGTTCCGGGCTAGCGATACGGGGAGAGTCATCAACGGCCCCTGACATTTGAAACTCGATCGACCGCCGTGACATCCCAACCCGCCATGGCTGCGTCTACTTCGAGTTGCCGTGGTGAGTTTGCGCCCCCAGTCTCGCCAGACCTTTCGCCACATTGAGCGCAGAGCCGCCGATCGTTAATGGACAATCAATACGAGACCGCGACGCCATCGCGCCTGGGATCCTGGACTACCGTGATGAGACCATTGGCATCGCGTAACGCGCCACTCACCAGGCCTCCCTGCGCTGTGGACATCATCGACACAGACAGATGATCGACCTTCAATCGCCGCAGCTCATTGAGCGTATCGATTCCAACATGCGCTTCGATCGGGACCAGATTTTCCGTCAGCGGCTGTGCGATGCCGAAGCGCGGAGCCAACGTTGCTTCACGGGCGTCCATGCCGAATTCAGCGACATTGTTTGTAAATTGCCACGCCGCCACCATGCAACTCGCGCCAGGTGATGCAGCGACGCAATACGCCTTACCGTCACGCACGAGCAATTCGGAAGTGTAGATGCCTGGCACGGCTGGAGTGCCTTCCCTCGCATGACGACGGTCGAGCACGTACCCCGCGTAGGCGCCTCCGGCCACGATGCCAGTCCCACACAGGGTCGGGCAATTGATAGAGTGTGTCCCGTAGGCCACGTTGCCATCGGCATCAAATGCAATGATCGCGTTCGTGCCGAAGGCCGTGCGAAAGTCGACAGGATGGCGCGGTCTCTCGAAGAGCTGCAGCGCCTCCCGATCGATGTTAGCAGCCTCGAGCACCTCGCTCATTGGGACGCGCGTGCTGAGATACAGTGCGCGCCCCCAGATCCGTAGCTCTGCATCGAGTGCCACGGCGCTTCCAGCGCCGAGCAGACGAAGATCGATCCGCTCCGCTACGGCATGCGCAAAAGCGTGCATCTCGCAGCCTCTTGATGCCATGCGATATCCGCGGAAGGTCGCGTCGAGCGGCGCTGACCATCGCTGCACGCGCGCCTCCCAGGAACCGAGATCGGGCAGAGCCAGCTTGCCTCCGAGTTGGTTGCAAGCGCCGACATACTGTTGTGCGAATCGTCCGCGGTAATGCGCCGTCGGCCCGCCAGTGGCAATGTCCTCGAGCGTCTCAGCGAGCTGTGCTTGGCGGATGAGAGAACCGATCGGCAAAGGAATGCCTTCGGGGGCCCAGACGCGTTGCGCGGCTTCGTATCTCAGGGCGCTTTCGGAGTCACGAATGCGCCCACTCCATTCGGCGCCGAGCACGAATCCGTCGCGGGCGTACTTGCAAGCCGGCTCGAGCACTCTGCCCCAGGGGAGATCACCGAATTCCTGGTGGGCGGCCCACGCACCGGCCACGAATCCCGGCGCCGGCATGCCGCGACCGCCGAATCGATCCTGGGTTCTGCCGTTATAATTCTCGTAGTCCTCCGCAGCCGCGGGCCCGTACACTCCCGCCACCCATTCCACCGAGTCCCTTCCAGGCTCGAAGACATTCACCGAGAAGACGCCGGCCACCGTCGTTGAGCCGTTTTCGAGCACAGTCTGAACGAAGCACGCCGCGACGTACGCATCGACGGCGGAACCACCCTCTTTGATGATGTCGAGACCCGCCTCCGCAGCCTCCGGCGTCGAACATGTTACGCCGCCGCGACGTCCGGAGGCGATCCAACTCTCATTCTTCATACAACCGATTCTCCACGATCAGAAGCCGTGTCATGTTGAGTCGGCGCAATCAATCCTCGACATCCGCCGGCATTGCTCGTCCCATGAGATAGAAGCATCCGCCCGTCGCAGCCACCAAGGGAGCCACGGCCAGGAGTGCATATCGCAAGCCATCGACACCGTAACGTGCAGTCAAGGCATCACTGATTGCCCCTGTCATCAGCGGGCCGACGCCGGCTCCGAACAGTGTCGCGCTGAAGAGCATGATCGCGATTGCCATAGCGCGGCGGCGACTGCCGCACACCGCGTGGATCGCGGCGTAAACGGAAGGCAATCCCGCGTTCAACACCATGCTCCAGACGAAGGTAACCACAAGAAAGGGAATGAACCCCTGGCAGGAGAACTGCAGGATATAAAGGGGAAAAGAGAGCCCACAGCCTACGGCCGGCAGCCATCCCAGCCAACGCACATCCTTGCGCCCCAGGTGATCAGCGAGCAAGCCGCCGCCCAGCGTGCCGATTACCGTCGATACCGCCGTCACCGCACCGTAGTAGATGCTCAGCTCGGTGAGCGGCACTTTGAGAACGCGCATCAGGAAAGCGGGGATGAAAAGCTGTACTCCAAACACAAACGGAAAATAGACAAAGGCAGCTGCGAGCACATACCGATACGACCTCTTCATCATCAGCAGCGCCAGTGACTGGCGCCAACGCTCTGGTGCCTGGCCGGCATCCCGAGTGCGCAAGAGCCTGGGCTCGGCGAGTCCTAGTCGCGTGACGAGGGCTAACGCAAGTCCTATCGCCCCACCAACGAGGAATGCAGCGCGCCAGCCATGCGCAGCGGCGATCAACCCTCCGACGAGGAACCCCAGCAGGTAGCCCGCCATGGATGACGAGGTGAAGATTGCGAGCGCGCTCGCGCGTCGCTGCGGTGGGAAGTAATCAACAATGAGCGACTGAGAGGGAGGAACCGCCCCGGATTGGCCCGCACCGACCCCTATCCGATAGATCGCCAGTTGCCAAAAAGTCTGCGCGAGACCGCAGCATAACGTCATCAGGCTCCAAATCGTCAGTGCGACCGTAATCAGCGTGCGTCGATTGCCGCGGTCAGCCCAAGTCGCGGCCGGCAGACCGAAGAGTGCGTAGAAGACCGCCGAACACAGTCCGCCAAGAAGCCCCAGCATCGCGTCCGGAACATGGAATTCCTGCTTGATCGGTTCGAGCACGACCGAAATGACATTGCGGTCGTAGGAGTCGGAAATGGCAACCAGGAACAGGATGGCCAACAGCCCCCAGCGCCGACGCTCGCTGTAGAGAGTCCACGGAGGTACGGCTGCCGGATTCGACGAGGTTGGTGTGCTCAACGCCAGACCGCCTCCGCCACCCGGACCCAGTTTTCACCGAGAATTCCCACGACGTCCGCATCCCGGTATCCCCGGTCCAACAGAGCCTGAGTGAGGTGAACGAGGCGCTCGTGCTCGAGCTGCTGCATGTTTTCGGTCAGATACCCTCCGTTTGGAGGCCATCGCTCCGGCTGACTGCGGGCAAAGCGCTCGAGACCGGGCATGTCATATACGTAATCGAGCCCTAAACCAACATGACGTGCGCCAACGAGTTGGACCGCGTAGTCGATCTGTTCGACGAACCGCTCGATGCTGGCGTTATTGTCGCTGCCCATGAAGATGCTGAGGCCTGTGAGTCCGAAGACTCCACCGCTCGCGGCGATTGCTTTGATCTGATCGTCCGCATAGCACCGAGGGTGCTCGTGTATCGCCGCAACGTTACCGTGACTGCAGATCACCGGAGACGTCGAGGCCGCGATGGCATCCATCGTCGTGCGGTAGCCCGTATGCGCCACGTCGACCCACATACCCACTCGATTCATTTCCTTCACGAGTTCGTAACCGAAGGCAGTCAAGCCGCCGTCATCGGGCTCGTGACAGCCGTAGCCAACCAGATTCTTCTGGTTATAGGCGAGCAGCATGTGGCGGATGCCGAGCTGATAGTAGAGATTGACGAAATCCAGGTTGCTCTCCACCGGGTCGCTGCCCTGAAAATGCAACCCTATCGCGAGCTGACCGGCTCGCTTGGCCTGCCTGATGTCACTCGCTTTCTTCACCAGGCAATATTGTGTCGAGCGTTCTTCCCAGTAGCGAAGCTCGGCCGCCAGGAATTTCACAGTGTTCGTCGCGTCGATCCCGCCTCCGGACACGGTGAGTGAGGCAAACGTAACACCGGCAGCCTTCATCTTGGCTGGCAGTGCATCGCGCAGCGCGGCATCGCCGAAGGGCATTCCCGCCCACGGCACCGTATTGTCGCAGACTATTGCCGATTCGTAGATTTGCCGCGCCCTTGGCGAAATTGCCGGCTCGCCACGATTGTCAGTCATGTCTGATTTCTCCCGCATTACCTCGCCTTCACCAGTCGCCGGGGCGACAGACGTGCGAGTTCCACTCCGAAGCTCGCAAGTTCCGAGCTGAGCTCGCCCCGGCACAGCAGAGCTTCGCAACATCGGCCCGCAGCGAACGCCGCCTGGACGCCGAATCCGCCTAGACCAGCGGCCCAGATGAAATCGGGAACCTGCGGATCGAACCCAATGACTGGCTCATCATCCGCGCAGAACGTGCGCAGACCCGCCCATTTCTGCTCGATCCGCCGCACGCGCAAGCTGGTTGCCGCCTCGAGCCTGTCAACCGCCATCGCAACATCCCATTCGTCGGGCAGCACGTCTTGGGCCGCCACGGGCGCGTGATCCGCGGGCGAGACCACCAAACGACCGGAGTCCGGCTTGAAATAAAACTGCTCACCAGCATCACTGATCAATGGCCAACCGCGCGAGTCCATTTCAGGCGGCACACCTATCAAGACCATGGTGCGACGAGTTGGTATCAATCCCTTGGGAGTGACACCCGCCAGCGCCGCGACCTCGTCGGCCCAAGCTCCCGCGGCGTTAATGAGCGTCTTCGCGCGTACCGTCCCTGCTTCCGTCTCGAGGACCCACAGACCATCCGCCCTTGCGATCGCGCGCACCTTCGCATCGAGAAGAACAGTCCCGCCGTGCCCCTTGAAGCCGCGTAAGAATCCCTGGAGCATCGCCGTCGCGTCGATATCCTGCACTTCAGGCAGCCATAGAGCACCTGCGATCCGCTCGGCCACTAGAATTGGGACTCGCTCTTTCGCCTCACTTGCGCTGAGCAGCCGCGCACCAGATGACGCTGCGCTATCGCTCGGCCGCCAGTGATCGAGCAGATTGAGCTGACCCTCACCCGCAAGGAAGATGGCTCCGCGCGGACTGACGAGTGGCCGCGGCTCGATCGCGAAATCGCGCGGCGGATGCGCGAGGAACTCGATGCTCGCCCGCGTTAAAGCCTGTGCAAGAGGGCCACCGTAGGTCGGCAACAGCACTGCCGCGGACCGCCCCGACGAGTGATAACCGGGCTGCGATTCCTGCTCGATGAGCGCTACCTGGCAATGTCCGCTCAGATGATACGCAGCCGAGGCGCCGATCAGTCCGCCGCCAACGACCGCTACATCGTAGCGGTTCTTCATGGATGATTCCGACGATCTGTCACTGCAACTCTCAAGAGGGAGATCCTGCCGCAGGTTGGCACCCGAGCGCCGCGTCGGATAGGATAAAGAGGACACTCTTTATCACACGCAGGACAGCAGCATGAAGCACTCCGTTTCGGTTCCAACGGCGGGCGGTGCGGCGCGAGATCATCTGTCCGTAGCATTCGTGCTGCTACCGGATTTCACGCTTTCCACGTTCTCTGCCTTTGTCGATGCATTGCGAATTGCAGCTGATGAATCTGACGGCAGCAGGCAGTTGCATTGCAGGTGGACAATCATCGGGCCACACCGTGCCCCCGTCTCGTCGAGTTGCGGTGTCGAAATCACGCCCTGGGAAACTTTCGGCGATCCTGGACGCTTCGACTACACGATCGTGGTCGGTGGGCTGCTGCGGAACCAGAAGCGAATCGATCGTCGCATTGTGAGTTACCTTCGTCAGGTAGACGCCGGCGGCGGCGCATTGGTCGGCGCATGCACAGGCAGCTTCGCGCTCGCTCGCGCCGGACTGATGAAGGGCTACCGCTGCTGCGTGCATTGGTGCCACCTGCAGGAGTTCATGGCGGAATTCCCCGATCATCGAGTGGAAGGCGACGTCGTCTATCTGGTTGATGGCAATCGCATCACTTGTGCGGGAGGTCAAAGTGCGATTGACGTTGCGGTACATCTGGTAGAGCGCCATTGCGGGCGCAGCATCGCTCTGAAGGTCACGACCGCAATGATCGTCGCGGCGGCCCGTGGCCCCAAGGACCCTCAACCGCACCCGGAGGCGAAGTGGTTCCGCGACATTCAGAACCCGTTGGTACAGCGCGCGATATTGCTGATGCAGCAGCAACCCGCGGGTGGCGCTGCTGTCGTGCATGACGTCGCGGCGCAACTCGGGGTAAGTGTCAAAACGCTGGTTCGCGGCTTCGAGAAGGAGCTCAAACTGTCCCCCTCCGAGTTCTTTCGCGCGTTGCGAATGGCACAAGGTCGTTGGGAACTGCTGAACACGCACAAGCCTATCAGCGGCATTGCCCTCGACAATGGATTCTCCGACGCGTCGCACTTCATTCGTCTATATCGGATGTACTACGACGTGACGCCCGCCGCGGCGCGCGAGAAAAAGAGAGAAAAAACGCCGACCCATGGCCGCGCACCGCACCGCAGTTCCGCAAAGGCGAGCACGCCCCTGCAGCAGATTCTGTTCTCTGACGTGCTCTCCCTCTCCGCCATCGATTGGCCGACCGAGCATCCGGTAGCGGCCAGGCCAGGCTCACACTCAGATAGACCGCATGCGCCGCAGCGAGGTCCTGCGCGATGAGACCCAATGACTTGTAAACGGTAATACGTCCCACCACGCGGCCGGCAAGAAGTTCGCCGATTTCACCAACGATATGGGATACACCCCGAGGCCGAGGTTACAGCACACACGATGTCGCATACGGCGGCGTCCACTGGCTCCCTCACGGGCACGAGGTCACACCGGAATCGATCGCCGTGGCGCTCCGCGAAGGCGCACGCATGTTGCCAGTTGCGCGACCACACCCGCACTTCATGGATGGCCCGTACGGAGCAGATCGCATCGAGGTGCGAATCGGCCTGAGCTCCGGAGCCAAGCAATCCCAGAGTTGCCGCGTCCGGCCGGGCCAGGAGTTGCGTCGCAAGTCCGCTGGCTGCATCAACCCCTGGATACTTGGCCGCCCGGCGGCCGCATTCCCCGGGTGGAGACTTACGATCTTCGCGCCGTCGGAGCACGCCATTCCAACGAAGCGGGTCATGCCCGCGAGCCGGGGAGTCTGCGTGACTGTCGCGCTGCCGCCTAGAATAATCAGGACAGTCATCAAGACGAGCCGGACACTCGCGCGGCGACCCATCCGCCGCAATGTTCCATTGATTGTCCTTATTATGATATCCGCTGGGCGTGCGATGACTTAGCCTGATCCACAGCAGATCACCGCGAGCCCCCCGATCAGATTCGTGATGCTGGCGTGGTTGCGATGCGCCAGGGAGGTGACGCCGTTTTATAACATCGACAGAACTGGGGAATCGGATCATGCCATCAAGCAGCGCCAAGGCGCGCACCCTCCTGACCACGACTTGTCTGTTACCGGTCGCACTGCTCGCAAGCGAAGCCGCCTCTGGCGCCGATACCTCCGGCACCACCTCTGCCGCGGTTGTTCTCGAAGAAATCACCGTCACAGCCAACAAGCGAGCGGAGAGTGCGCAGGATGTAGCCGGCTCTGTCAGTGTAGCAAAAGGCGATCAATTGGTCGGGAAAGGCTTGACGAGCCTGGCCGATTACGCGCAGAAGGTTCCCGGCCTGAACGTCATGAACTCGGGCACACCAGGACAAAACGCGGTATCGATTCGGGGCATCTCCTCGAACACCTCCACCTCCGCTGTCGGCACCTATCTCGACGACACTCCCATCGGCAGCAGCAGCGGCTGGGCAAGAGGGTCGACCACCCTACTCGACATGCTTCCGTACGACGTGGACCGCATCGAAGTGCTGCACGGCCCACAGGGCACGCTTTATGGTGAAGGTTCCATGGGCGGCCTCATCAAGTATGTTCTGAAGACGGCGAGCACCACTGAATTCCAGGCGAACGCGGGCGCCGATCTGCTGACGATCGACGGGGCCGGCAAGATCGGTCATGCGCTCAGAGGCCGAGTGAACCTGCCGCTCATCAATGACGTTCTGGGTGTCAGCGTGAGCGCTTTCGATCAGATCACACCGGGCTACGTGACGAACGTGTTTGCAGGCGGAGGCGCCCGCGACGCAAACGAATATCATCAATACGGCGGACGCATGGCGGCGCTATGGCAGCCCACCTCCAACCTGTCTGTCAAGCTCACCGCCCTCGAGCAGGTGACGGAAGCAGATGATGCCGCAGTTAAACAATTCTCGAACGTGACCTCCGTACCGAACGCCGCCGGCGCCGTGATCGTGGCCCCGATCAATCCGCTCCCGGACCTTACCGAGAGCGTGGCCTTTCCGGCTCGATACGACCAACACCTCTACTACACCGCGGCAACAATCGATTGGAACCCCGGTCCCGTGGATTTCGTGTCGGCAACGAGTTGGTCTCGACAGAGATCCTACACTCAGTTTGATCTGACACCCTTTTTCGGAACGGTACTCCCGTACGTAGGCGGCACGGCACCGGGACTGGTTCAGGCTGCCGACCCCTTCGGGCTCGATAAATTTACGCAAGAGCTGCGCCTGCTTTCGCCGACCGGTGGGACGATAGAGTGGCTTGGTGGTGTTTTCTACACAAATGAGCGCTCCAAGAACGCGTTCTCTTACAACGTATTCACACCCACGTACCAGTCCGATCCGGCGTTTCCCGCCCCAGGTGGCCTTTTCAATTCGACGTATCCCGGAAGCTTCCACGAGGCGGCTGTCTACGGAAACGCGACCTGGAACATCACTCGAGCGTTGAGCGTCACTGGCGGCGCCCGTTACGCGAAGAACAGTCAAGCCGTCCACTTCACGACTTTGACGGGTCCTTTCTATCCACCGTATCTGCAAAATAACCAGACGATCGGGTCGAGTGACAGCGTGACGACGTGGATGGCGGACGCCAAATATCGGTTTACGCCGGATCTCATGGCATATTTACGGGTCGCCACCGGCTATCGTCCGGGTGGACCCAACTCACCCCTGCCGGGAATTCCCTTGACGGTCGGCTCCGACTCGCTCACCAACTACGAGCTGGGCATCAAGTCAACATTTCTGGACCGGCGGCTGCAGCTCAACTTCGACATCTACCGCATTGACTGGAAGAACATTCAGCTCACGGCGGTCAGTCCTGCAAATTTGAGCTACCTCGACAATGGCGGCAAGGCCGTGTCCAACGGCGTCGAGCTCGAAACGGCATTCACTCCTTTCCGCGGCCTGACGCTCGGGCTGAATGCGGCCTACACCGATGCCCACCTCACCTCTTTGGCTCCGCAGACGAATTACTTACTGACCGGATACCAGATGCCGAACGTGCCGAAGGAAACCGTAACCGCTTCCGTCGACTACGAATGGCCGCTCATGGGCGTCTGGACGGCGCATGTCGGTGGGGACTACCGGTTTGTCAGCCAACAGTGGCTTTCTCAGGTTGAGGCTCCCTCTGCGGCCACGATCGCGGCCATCCAGGCGCCCGGCTACTCCCTTTACAACCTCAATGCCGGTATCGGATCCGATCATCTGACGTTTCGAGCCTATGTCCACAATTTGACGAACAGTCGCGCCATTGTGAGCAATGGAATTACTGGACGCACCGTTGAGACAGACGCAGTCACCGGCGCTACGCAGGTTCTCGCCGGCTTCCTGCAGCCTCGCACCGTTGGCATCGGCGTCGACTACAAGTTCTGATTTGAGTGGCGCACCCTATTGACCGGGCAACACCGGCACCCACTTCCCATCACGCAGCGCTACAGTCGCGGTCATCAACATAACACTCTGCCCGCGAATGATCTGGTCCGCGACGGGAAAGGCCTGGCGCGCTTCAGGATCGGACATCCAGTTCGCGGCTTCGACGTGGTAAGTGTAGCGGACCACTGTTTCGAGGTGATTGTGCACCAGTTCAGGCGGCGACCATTTGACCACCTTGCCCAGAGACAGATGCGCGACGCAGAAGTCGGCATCGTGCTCAGCTACCGTATCGTGTGACCCGAGAGTCGTGTGCCTTTTCTTTAAAAAGTACCGTTGCCCCTTGTCGGTCAGCGAATAGCGCTTGGTCGGGCCGGTCGGATTTGAGACAGCCACCGAGCGCACGAGACCCAAGTGCTCGAGAACCGGAAGCTGCACGACATCGTTTTTATCGACGTCTGCGTCCCTCTCGGTTATATCGCGAGGCCAAGTGTACTTGGCCATGCAGAGGTCGCCGTGTTCAACCAGGAATGCCTTCACGGCCCGAGACAGATCCTTCGGGCCTGGATCTGTCGAGCTCGCGTGAGTCACACCGCTCGAGGCCAGCACGCCGGCCGAAACTGCGGCCCATACAGTCTTTTTCGTCATGGTTTTTCCTTGCTCGTCGGGTCAGTTGATGCACTTAGGGTCTTGCGGCGTCACGCCCTCGAGGTAGCCATCGGTCAGGGTCTCGATGAAACATTGCAGGTCGGCCGCCTCCTGAGCGCTCATGTGGGGCGTTCCACCCACCGGCAGTCCCTCAAACGGCACATCGACGCTGTCGAGGTCTGCCTGATAGGCTGCCGGCATATCGTTGAACTTCTGAACGACACCCTTGACAGTCGGATACCACGCGGAAGGGTTGGTATCACGAGTGTTATAGAAGTTAATGACATCCGTGAGACTGTGGAACACACCATTGTGGAAGAAAGACTGGCGGGTACCGGTATTACGCAGGGTCGGCGTTTTGAACAGCCCGCAATACTGCGCCGAGGATGGCAACACATGCGGAGCGGTCGGATTCTGGGCCGTGCACAGCCCCAGGTCGTAGTAAGTTACCGGCAGGCCAGGTCGCACCGCATTGGCAGGAATATTCGTGTTGCGCGGCGCACCCAGCGCTTCAAATGTGAAATCAGTGAACAGGGCTCCGCCACCACCGACCATCGGGCCATTGTAGTGGCAGGCAAAGCAGTTGCCTTTGTCGGGCTGTAGATAGACGTTATAGCCACGCAGCTCAGCGGCTGTCAGCGAAACGGGCTTGCCGTTGCTGAGCTCAACCAGGAAGGCGTAGTCGTACTTGCTGGAGTAAGGATGGAAGCTGGGATCCTCCAACTGGTACTGCTGCAGCGCCAGGCCGACATCCGTGAATGCCGCGGCGGGATTGTTGAAGACGTCAGCCCCGAAGGCCTGTTTGAACAACGCGGCGTAACTCGCATTCTGCACCACCTGGACCACCGCAGCCTGGCTGGTGTTCGCCATCTCGAAGGAGGATAGCAGCGGAATCGACACCTGCTCTGCCAGCGAGTTGGCACGGCCATCCCAGGTCAACCCACCACCGGGCGCATTCGTGCTCACATTGTCCGGATTCGTGGCATCGTCCGAATAGGCGGGTATGAGGTCCTTGTAGGTCAAGCTCGGCACGGCGCGAAAGCCGGGCGTCGTCAGATTCGGGCCGCCGAGCTGAACCGGCTGGGCGTTAGAGGGAGCGTAGTGATTGTTGGGGTCGTGGCAACTCGCGCACGACATTTTCCTGGAAGCCGACAGGTTGGTGTCGAAGAACAGCTTCTGACCTGCCTGCGCCTGCGGGCTCAGGGGGATGGGATTGGACTGCGCATGAGCCCAGTAGGCACCGCCGCCCACGAAGACGCAAACTCCCACCGCGAGCGCGAGGCGCAGGCCGGTTGATTTATTCGAGCTCTTGAACACTGGATTCTCCCCGAAACCATCACAATGAATCAGGGCCGGCCTCGTGGCCGGCCCATCTATCGCCCGTTCAGATGCTTACTTCTGCGCCCAGAGGTTGACCTGGTCGGCATCCGGACCGACTGTCGTCGGCGGCGTGCCCGCACCAGCGGCCACTACGTGAGTCACACCCGCCGGGAACTGGTACACGTGGTTCATCGCGCGGACTGCGTCGAAGTGCGGATTGGCGCTGCTGGCCATTTCCGGCAACAACGTCGCGTTCTGCTGGATGAAGTTCTCTGTGTACTTGGAGCGGTTCATGTAGGTACCCGGCTGGCCAGGGTCAGCCAGACCGAACATGTCCTGCATTGTCCGCACGAACGAGAAGTGGCTGTAGTAGTCCGTGTCGTAGTGTCCGTGCGGTGCACCGGCCAGGACCTGTTGGTTGGTCAGCACGCCGAACATGGTCACGCCGTGACCGTGATTACCACTGCTGTACGGAGGGGCGTAGGGCGTACCGTCGTGGGCGGCAAGGCCAGAAACACCCGGAGCGACCGACACGATGCCGGTCGAATCGACTGCGAGAGGCTGTGCCGCGCCATTGCCTGTGCGCTTGGGGTTCCAACCGCAGCAGGCCGTGCTGGCGGACTCACCTTCATCGAAGGTAACCACGATGGCAACGCGCTTGGTCGGATCGTTCCAGATGGCGGACGACTGGATCTTCGCAATGATGTTGTTGGCCCAGTAATCGGCGCGCGGGACCGTCCCGGTGTTGTGCATGTCATCGTCCTGGTCCGGCACGATGATGCTGTAGTTGGCTACATCTCCCGCTTTGAGATCAGCGAGAAACTGGTCCTGGGTCCAGGGCTGGGAGTTACCGGTCCACCACGAGTTGATGTTGTTCGCCGTTGCATAGTTCTGCAACGCCGCGTCCCAGTTTCCCGAAGACACGGGAACCGCACCGAAGCTCGTTCCGCCCCAGGCGTATGGAATGGGATTGCCATTCACGTCCGTGCCCGTGCCGGAGATCGAGCGCTCGTTGGACAGGAAGTTCGGCTGCGCAGTCACGTCCGCGAACCAGGAAACGGTGTTGTGCTTCTTGGCGACGAGGCCGCTGGTATACGTGGCTCCATCCTTGCCGATGATCGAGCTGACGCTCGGATTGTCGAAAAACGCGCCGCCGATCGCCGTCTTCCAGCTTGCGGATCCCGGGTTCGACAGGTCGCCCGCCGGCGAGGGATACAGCGAGCCCTCGTAGTGGCGCCAGGTCAGACCCTTCGCGTCGACCGCATTGGACATGTTGGCACGCACGCCGGTGACACCGGGATACATGAGATTCGCAGGCTCATCACCCGTGATACCCCAGTCATCCGCGCTACCCAGGGCCAGGTAGTTCGGCTCGCTCGGATTGCCGGTGGAATAGTAGTTATAGAACTGGCTGCCATTGTTGAGCAGCGCGTTCAGGTACGGCAGGCTGGCGTTGTTCTTGAGGCTGACGAGCGACTCGTTTTCCTCGATGATGACGAACACGTGGTCGTACCGCGGAATGCCCTCAATGTTCTGCGCGTAGTTCTGCGCTGCCTTGATGTCGACAGTCTGCAGATCCGAAACCGGGCAGGCATCGGCATTCGCGCCATCGAAGCTGGCTACGTTCGGGCAATCGAAGTTGCCACGCAGCGCGCCCACGGTGTCGCCACGATCGACGAACTTGGCGGCCATTTCAAAACGGCCGGCATCGATCACCGACTCCTTCAGGATTGC
>Ga0137412_10002831_pt1 | contig 13766 bp, 14 predicted proteins | sample CZODoug2_1_16fun_FD_122160 | JGI IMG/M metagenome (GOLD analysis project Ga0137412, IMG submission 122160) | Vadose zone soil fungal communities from Angelo Coast Range Reserve, California, USA - CZODoug2_1_16fungal (Hybrid Assembly) | ecosystem: Environmental > Terrestrial > Soil > Vadose zone... | reverse complement strand
GGTCTTCTACGGTAACAACTGAAGGTGACAAAATGAAGATCGCCTTGCCCGTAATGCCGCTTGAGTGGATGGCGCATCGGACTAAACCCGCACCCTTAAAACCGAAGGGTGCGGCACCCCGTCTGTCACCCTCGGCCAATTAAAGAAGTGGTATGCTAGTTCAGTGCGCTCCCGTAAAGAAGAAAAAACGTCTCTGCGCCACCCGCCGTATAAGGCCGGTGCGGCGTGCGCCATAGCGAGCAGGGCGGTGTACTAATGAGACGAAAGCTGTCGCTATCGGACCAGGAATTTCACGCGCTGTACTGTCCAGTTAAGAATACAAAAGGCGCGTTGTTTATTGTTGCCTCCTTCTCTGTGGCGGCTTTTGTAGACTGGAAAGGGTTGCACAAAGCTCTCGAACAACCCAGTTTCGTTGTGCTTCTTTTCGCCGTACTCGTGGTAGCAACGCTCGCCAAGTGGCTAGTGGCCTTTACGTGCTTCCGTGAGCGATTAGTCTTCGGTGTTGTGATCATCAGCCTTGTCACGGAGCAGGTTGCGAGCTTCGTACCCTCTGTATTTAGCCAACACGTGGAGATCGTAAGACTCGGCAAACTCGCGTTGTCGCTTCTCGGTCTTCTTGTGAGCCTCACCATGCTCATCCAGTCAGCCAGTAGTCCAGGTGTCATTCGAAGCGACGCCGAGATGTCAATTGCACGGCAGCCACAGCGGAGCCTTCCTGTTCTGGCCGTTGTTATCCTGGCCGTGTTAGTGCTTGGCTCGATGCTTTACTTTCTACCATTTCGGCGGTAGGAAACATGGGCGGTAGGAAACATGGAGGAAACATGGGGAAACATGGGGACACGAACGTGTGAAGAAATTGGCGCGGTGGATGGAGTGGCTTTGGGACGAGGGGGACGGACGAGGGGGACAGACGGGACGATTCCCACTATTTTTCGTCTCAGCGCAAATGCCGTTCAACCCTCCGCAGCTACCGTTCAACCCTTATTTTCGACCATTCGCTGTAAAACACTTAACATCTTCATTAAGGTGTGCTATTCTCTCCCGTGTTTGTCGAAGCCCTTCCGCGCCCGTTTACACTTCCCGCTGCTCGAAGATCCCAACGCGGCCGGAAACGGCTTCGCTCTCTCCGATTCTCTTCCGCTGCTTTTCTCCTGACTAACCACTGTCAGCTGGCCGCTGTCAACTCTTCCGTCTACCCGTCAGCTCCCCAAGTATTACTCTTATCTAAACTCAAAGCTCCGATAAACCACGCAGAATCAACACTTTTAGAAGTGTTCATTCTAAAACAACTTAAAGTCCCTTTAGAATCAACACTCTTGAAAAACCGGGGAGGGGGTGGCGGTTATGGTTAACCATTTGTTAGAAACAAGCCACCCCTTTCTTCCTCCGCTCTACGACTCTGTGTCTCTGTGGCCAACCCGTCTTCCATTCTCCGTACGCTCTTCCAAGTTCCGTATGCCGCAACTCCTTTATTTGCCAGGGCCGCCAGGCGACCCGCAGTCTTTCCACAGCTTTTCCCAATTCCAGATCCCGGCCGTCACCTTGATCGGCAAAGGGAATCCGAGTTGATGCGCGAGCATGCACACCTGCCCGCGATGGTGCGCTTCGTGGGAAAGCATGTAGCACAGCATTTCGACGCCAACCGGCCAAGGTCGAGCCCAGCCGTCCCTACGAAATTTCTCGACGCGGCCACCACCACCGCCGAGCGCTTCAGCAAGCATCTCCGCGCAGCGTGCGGCACTCTCGGCCAATCCAACATGGGCCTGCTGTCGCGTGCAGTGCGCGCGGGCAAGCTGACGCGGAACCTTCAAGTGCGGAGCGGTAAGCCTGACCCACTTGCAGCGGACATTGTGCATGTGCGTGAAGATCGCAGCAATCGGGCGGGCCTTGCCGGACGGTTTGGCTCTCCAGGCGGCAGGGTCAAGATGTTCGATAAGCATCTGGTTCATGCGCTCATTGACGGCAAAAATCTGAATCGCGGCTCGGCCCAGTTGTGTGTGAACTTGTTCAGTCTCAACCTTGGGTTGACGTGTGGTCACGGCTTCCTACTCCTAAACCTATATTACTTTCGCTGCTCGGAACATATTGGACCTATTGACTGAGATTTCTTCCATACGTAGCCTCTGCGTAACCTGTGCGCGAGGTTCTGGAGAAGTCAGCGAGCGAGATGAATTCTGCCAACCTTTCGCGCCTTAGTTGGATGCGGGTGATGTGACTCTCCCGGACCTTCCTAGGCCTTCAAAGTTGCTTCACCCTTCAGACCCTCCACCGCGCAGGTGTTCAATATTGAACAGACACGATCTGCGCCGAAGTCGTACATTCAGCCCGATAGTGTAGCGGAGTGATGAGCCCGCGATGGTCACCTTCGGAATGCCTCCGAGGGCCATCGCGGGCCTGGACTTCACAGCAGTCCCCGTATCCCCCACCTTCCCCGAATCCCGTCGGGGGAGGTGGGTGTTTTTCCTCTCTGGGCTTCCTTACCACTCTTGGCGTCTCTGCGTTATCATCTTCTTCGATCTTCCAGGGATTACCGAAATACCGGTGTACGCGCTGCTCGTCCTCCAGTCACAGAACACCATTCCACCAGTTACTCTTGTTTTTAGGAAACTTTCTTTCCACCCCTCTCGTACCTATCTCCAAGAACCGGCACACCGCCGGTCAGGAGGCATCCAGTCATGTCCGACCGCAATCACCGTTTCATCGCCAAGACCGCTCTCATCGCCGCTGTCGCACTTGTCCTTTCGCCCCTTGGCGCCTTGGCGCAATCCACCGCCGCCCCGGCAAGCTCCAGCCAATCAACGCCATCCGCATCCAAGGACCGCTGGCTGCACGTCCGTGTCATCAGTTCTGACGCCAAGGGCGAAACCGTCCGCGTCAACATCCCCCTTGAATTAGCCGAAAAGGTTCTCCCTGCCATCAACAAGGACCGCCTCCACGGCGGCAGAGTCAAAATTGACAACGCCCATATGGATGACGTCGACCTCCGCGCCCTCGTCGAAGCCATTCGCACCACCAAAGACGGCGAATTCGTCACCGTCCAGAGCAACGATTGCGACGTGCGTGTCGCCAAGCAGGCCAACCACCTGATCATTCATGTCCTCGACAAAGAGAATTCCAAGAAGTCCGAAGTCGAAGTGAAGGTCCCAATGAAGGTCATCGATGCCCTCTTTTCCGCCGGCAAGGATGAATTGGACCTCGTCGCCGCTCTGCACGCGCTTTCCGCGCAAGGCGACACCGAGCTGGTTTCCGTGAAAGATCACGAAAACACCGTCCGCGTCTGGCTCGATTCCAAAAACGTCACGGATTAAAAAGGGTTTCGTAGCGGCGGCTTTTGAGCCGGCGCTTTTTCCGAGCTTGTAGAGACGGCCCAGCGACTCGATCAAAACTCCGCAACACTTAACCGGCAGGAGGCAATCATGGTGCTACTAGCGAAAGCAGCTCTGGGACTCGGCGGGACTCTCGTTCTCGCAGGCGCGTATACCATGCGCGAAGGCGTCATCCGCATCGACGTCGACGAATTCCGCTCCGGAGGCTCCCACGTTCATATGTGGGTTCCCGCCGCGGCCGTTGCCATGGCCATGCACCTGGTGCCGGACAAGCACTGGCGCCACGCCTCCGACCACGCGCGAGAAGCTATGCCTATCCTGCATGCCGTCGTCAAAGAACTGAAAAAGTATCCCAACTCCGAATTTGTCGAGATTGACGATAATAAAGAGCACGTGCGCGTGCGTACGATCGGCGGAAAATTGCAGATTGACGTCGACGCACCAAACGAAAAAGTTCACGTTGTCTGCCCGTTATCAACGATCGAAGACGTCACCGTCCAGCTTGAAGAGCACGCCTCCGGCGCTTAGCGCGGTTCGGCGAAAATGGTCAACCCGCTCCGGCGGCTTCACCTTTCGTCCGCTGAAAATAGCTTTCTTCCAGTACCGCACCCCTTTTCCAGCCGGCGCGGTGCAGGATATCGCGCACATTTTCGACCATCGCTGGATGCCCGCACAAATATCCCGTTGTGTCTTCCGGCCGCAAACCCCACTCGCTCGTATATTTGCGGACCAAATCATCCACGCGGCCGGTCTCCCCTTGCCAATTCGAATCTTCCCAGGGGCGGCTCACGGTGGGCACGTACTTGAACCACGGCGCTTCGTTCGAATAGCGTTCGAGTTCTTCGCGATAGCCGAATTCCCACGAGCGGCTGGCACCCTGAAGACAGAACAATTTGTGGTTCCCGGGCATGGGGCTACCGCCATTCTTCCAATCGCGATACACCGTTCGGACGTAACTGACATACGGCGCAATCCCCGTCACCGTGGAAACTAGCAAGTGGTTGGCTCTCCCGCTGGTTACATCCAGCGTGAACCGTCCTTTGGCAATTCTCCTGCACAGCAGGGTATCCCCTTTGTTGAGCCGGAAAAGGTCCGGTGTCAGGTCTCCGTGCGGAACAAGTTCGACAAAAAATTCCAGCGCGTCATCATAGGGAGAAGAAGCGATGGAGTATGCTCGTTCAATCCGCCTACCGTTTTGTTCGACTCCGAGCGTGGCGAACTGTCCGGCACGGAATTCGAACGGTCCGCCGGGATCGATGCGCATGATCCAAAGCTCCGGCGAGAGGTCCCGGCGCTCCAGAATCCGGGCGTGATAGTGCTTATCGGGGGAAGTGGCCATTGCCATTTTTCCCATGAGTTTTGCTCTGTGTCAGCAAAAAAATGCCGAACGGAGGCAGTCGCAACCCGCCGGGAGGCCCGGCTTATTCGTAGGCGAGTGAGTTGACGAGGTCGTAGCCGGCGGCGCAGAGGAGACAGCATTAGGCTTGCGTTGCGCGTAAGGCAGGAAAAGTTGTCTGGAGGCGCATATTTATCCAGCGACCTCCTCCTAGTAATTCGAGAATTCGAAACTTTCTCACCGTAGACGGGCGGCGTCAGCTCTTCTGCTTCTAGGGGGCCTGCCCAAGCAGGCCCCACCAAGCATCTCGTGTTGCTCCGCGGACTATTGTTTTACAGCTTTCTAGCGAACCTGCCCGCCAGAGCAAGTTAGTTATCGCGTGCGAGACAGACCTGGCCGGTGTAACGGAAAACTATTCCTTTGACCAAATCGACTTCGCCAATGGAGGTCATGTCTCCGGTGGCCCCTGCGAACCTCCCCGTCCCGCCCGTTAAATGCACGGGATAGGTAACGATTGCAAAAAGTGTCGGCGAAAGAGGCACGGTCGTCGCGGTGGCCGGATCAAAGTTAAGTGTTTCGCCGGATTCGGTCACCCAATGGTGCTGCACGTGAAACACGACGGTGTTCCCCGCGCCGGCCACCGGTGCACCCAGCAACGTTCCACTCACGGCTCCTCGCAAGTCTCCCGTTGCAGTACCCAGGGTAGTGTTGGCATCGATCGCGCCGAAATTTGTCAAGATCGTACCCCCAACAGCCATGCAGCCTCGCTCTGGCAATCCCTCGGGCGCATGCTCCGGTTTAGCGGGATGGCTCCCGCTACTGGCCGCCAGGCCGAAAAGAAAGACCGACGATGTCAAAAGGATTGAAATTTTGATAGATTTGCGCAAATTCACGGTGATCTCCTTTTTGTTGTATTGCAGGCTGTCGCGTGCTCCGATTTCAAGGTTTCGGACCGCCGCATCTATCTGATGTAGCGAGAACCCCGAGCAGAAACTGTCACGCGAAGGGCCGCGCCCGGATCCGTGCTTAGCTAGCCACTACGGGTGTGCTATTCTCGCGGGTACTCGGTATCTTTTGGTGGCACAAAAGCTTCCATGTCGCTTCCCTCAGCTCACGAAGTCACCGAACTCCTCCAGGCCTGGAGCGCAGGCGACGAAAAGGCCCTCGAAAAACTGGCCCCGCTGATCTACGAAGAACTCCATCGCACCGCCCACCGTTATATGGCGCGCGAGCAAACTGGGCACACCCTGCAGACCACGGCTCTCGCCAACGAGGTATATCTCCGCCTTGTCAAGGTGCGGCAGATCGACTGGCAGGGTCGGGCCCACTTTTTTGCAGTTTGTGCCCAAATGATGCGCAGAATCCTGACAGATTTCGCTCGTTCCCGACGCTATCTAAAGAGAGGAGGCGGTGCCGCCCACGTTTCGTTCGACGAAGGCCTTTTTCCGCAGAATGATCGTCATCCGGACATCGTGGCCTTGGACGAAGCACTCAGTGTCCTCACGAGCATCGACCGACGCAAGGGTCAGGTCGTGGAACTTCGCTTCTTTGGAGGGTTGAGCGTGGAAGAAACAGCCAAGGTACTAGACGTTTCCGTCGAAACTGTTCACCGCGACTGGAAATTCGCGAAGGTGTGGCTGCTGCGCGAACTCACCCGGGAGTGCGCCGATGGAGCCTGAACGCTGGAAACGCGTCGAGCAGTTATATCACTCGGCCTTGGCTCTCGAAGAGAGTCACCGCGGCGCTTTCCTGGACGACTCCTGCGACAGCGACGAGGCCCTCCGACGCGAAGTCGCTTCGCTCCTTCAACGTCACTCGCAGGCAGAGGATTTCATGGAAGCTCCCGCCCTCGAACTCATGGCCCGCGAAATTGCCAAAGAGCAAAACAGCCCGGGCGGCTCTCGTGCTGATCCCCGCCAGCTTGCTGGTCAAACCATCTCTCACTACATGGTGCTCTCCAAATTGGGCCGCGGGGGAATGGGCGTCATTTATCGCGCCGAAGACTTGCACTTGGGCCGACATGTAGCGTTGAAATTTTTGCCCGAAGATTCCCGCGATCCCGCGGCACTCGAACGGCTCCGGCGCGAAGGGTGCGCCGCGTCCAGCTTGAACCATCCTAATATCTGCACCATTTACGACATCGGGGAACACCTGGGCGAGTATTTCATTTCCATGGAACTCCTGGAGGGCCAGACCCTCAAGGAACGCATCGGCGGCAGCCCCATGTCGCTCGATCAGCTTGCCGAGTTTGGCGCTCAAATCGCCGACGCGCTGGAAACTGCTCATGTGCAGGGCATCATTCACCGTGACATCAAGCCCTCCAACATTTTCATCACTGACCGCGGCCAGGCGAAGGTCCTCGACTTTGGCCTCGCCAGGAAGGCCCGCAAAAGAATTGCGGAATTTGGTCCTACTAAAGATCAGTCAACCGTTAGCCTCGATGAAGAGCACCTCACCAGCCCGGGAGCCGCGCTTGGCACCGCCGCCTACATGTCACCAGAGCAGGCGCGCGGCGAGGAACTGGACTGCCGTACGGACGTCTTTTCTTTCGGGTCCGTCCTCTACGAGATGGCCACGGGCCGCCCTCCGTTCACCGGGAGTACTCCAGCTCTTCTTTTCGACGCCATTTTGCACCAATCTCCCCCGCCGCTCTCGAAACTGAACCCAACAATCCCGCCGGAATTGGAACAAACCATCAACAAGGCGCTGGAGAAAGATCGCGAGGACCGCTGCCAGTCTGCCGCGGAGTTACGCGCGGACTTGCGCCGCCTAAGACGCGATCGCGACACGGCAAGAATCAGCAGTGCTAATCAACAAATTCTGACTGCCGCACCATCCCGCCCCTGGAAGCTTTTTCTCGTCACTGGCTTCCTGATTCTCCTCGTTGTCCTTCTGACTTTTAACTCCGCCTGGCTGCGCGAACGCTTGCGGCCCTCCGCCGGAGCTCCCCAAATCGCTTCTCTCGCCGTTCTTCCTCTCGATAACCTGTCTGGCGATCCGGAACAGGAGTATTTCTCCGAGGGGATGACCGACGAATTGATCACCGACCTTGCCAAGCTACCCGGCCTGCGCGTCATTTCCCGCACTTCCGTCATGCAATATAAGGGAACGCATAAATCTCTCACGCAAATTGCCAGGGAGCTGGGGGTCGACGCGGTCATGGAGGGCACGGTTCTACGGTCAGGCGGTCGCGTCCGTATCACCGCGCAATTGATTGCTCTCCCCACCGAAAGGCATCTCTGGGCCGAGAGCTATGAACGCGACCTCCGCGATGTACTCCTCTTGCAAAATGAAGTGGCCCGCTCCATTTCCCAACAAATCCGCATTCAACTGACCCCGCAACAACAAGGACTACTCTCGGGCGGCCGGGCCGTCCCTCCGGAAGCCCACGAAGCTTTTTTGAAGGGCAAATACTTCGCCAATCGCTTGAGTCCGGAGGGCTTCGAAAAAGCCGTCCGCTATTTTAATCAAGCCATCAATGCCGATCCCACGTACGCCCTGGCCTACGCCGAAATGGCCGAAACCCATTGCTGGGCCACGGCATTCGTCCCCTCTCGAGAAGGATTAGCGAAAGCCAAATCCGCCGCCCAGCACGCGCTGGAGATCGATCCCAATCTGGGCGAAGCTTACAACGCCCTCGCGTGGGTCAAGTACGTTTATGATTGGGACTTCGATGGGGCCGAGCAAGACTTTAAGCGCGCTCTCGCTCTTTCTCCGGGAAATGCGAATATCCATCTTTGGTATGGAAACTTTCTCGTTCAGTCGAGCCGCATCGATGAGTCAATGGCGGAGATGAACAGCGCCATCAGCCTCGATCCTCTCTCTCCCGTCCTCGTTTCTCTGGCAGCGACTCCTCTTCTCGCGGCGCACCAATATGATCAAGCGCTCGAGCGCCTTCACAAAGTGCAGGAACTGGACCCCAATTCCCTTTTTGCTCGATTCTTCTTGCAGCAGGCCTACGAACAGAAGGGCGATTTCCCAAATGCCATCAAAGAAGGGCATCAAGTAGCTCTCGGATTTGGCGACACTCCGAAGCATGCCGCCGCGCGGGAGCAAACTCTTCGTCGTGCATTTGCAAACTCGGGGCAGCGCGGCTACTGGCGGACTCAACTGGACTTTCTCAAGGCCGACGCGAAAACTTCCGCCCCCGACAGTTTTTACTTCGCCACTCTGTATGCCCGTGTGGGTGACCGCGAGCAAGCTTTTCACTGGCTCGAAAAAGCCTACCTGGAGCACTCCCAGGAATTGACTTTTTCGATTCTAATTGAGCCCGCCTTCGACGGATTTCGCGAGGATCCCCGTTATCGGGATCTCCTTCGCCGCATGGGGCGTATAAAGTAATCGCAAAACAAACGGTATTCCCCTCGCATCGCTGTTGAGCGATGCCAGCGAATTGTGGCCGCCTCCAGAAGATCCCGCCGGGCGGCATTCCGAGCCGTCTTATGTCGTCATCCTAGTGATCTGTGCCCCCCTGTGCACGGCGCGGAGTCAACCGACGCCCCCCAATAGGTTGACGGCCTCGGCTCTTTCGACGGAGAAGGCTTAGCAACGAAATGACGATTCGGTTGGTTTCATTCGTAGGCGAGGGCGACGACGGGATCGTAACTGGCGGCGCGAAGTGCGGGATAGACTGCTCCGCTCGCGGCTCCCACCAGAGCGAGCGCGGCGGCGGAAAAGAGCCATGCAGGGGAAATGAGAATCGTCAGCCCGGGGTTGGTCTGTTTCAAAACCGCTTGCGTTAGGAAAGTAAGCGCGATTCCCAAACCGGTTCCCATGGATGCGAGAATGAGAGTCTCGCCCAGCAACATCTGGACGACATCGAGCCTGGAGAAGCCGAGCGCCTTGAGAATGCCGATCTCACGTGTCCGCTCCAATACCATCGTGTGCATGTTCAGTAGCACCACCAGGAAGCTCACCACAATTCCAAGAGCGACCATCGTACGTGTGAACGGCCGCAACTGCGGCAAGTTGGACGAATTCATCAAACTCATATATTCGGACAAGGAGCGGACACTGTTCTCCGGCATCAGCTTGAGAATCTGCGCGCGAGTAGCTTCCGTATCTCCTTTGCTTCGCACATAAAACATGGAAACACGCTTTTCGGCCACGGCGATTTCCTGCGCCGTGCGGATGGGAATGAAGTATCGCGCGCCTTTTCCATGCGCGACAATTCCCGTGACCGTGAACACATGGTTCATCAGCGTGACCTGGCTTCCGACTTTTAAATGACGGGATTGTGCAATGATGTCATCGGCGATCACATCGTCCGGACCTTCGAACGGCTTTCCATCTCGGAACAGGAAACCCCTGCTCAAGGCGTTGAAGCGCTTGTAGTCGATCCCATAGATCATCACTAAGTTCTTTGGTTCATTGAGGATGACGGTCGGCGCGACTTCGTCGACACCGCTTAGCGCGGCAATTTGATCGCCCAATGACTCCTGCATCCCCACACTTATGAATGCTAAAAAAATCGAGGCGTTCGGCGGTTGCACCAGAATGTCCGCGCCGACTCCCTCGACGCGCTTGCCCCACTCGGAAATCACCCCTGATGTGAGACCGACGATCATCAGCACGAGTATCACTTGGATGGCGATGGCAATCACGCTCAGAAAACTGCGCAGGGGCCGGGCAGTGATGCTGCCCCAAAACATTTGCAGGAGTGAAAAAGGTCCGTCGTAGGTTTCTGTCATCGAGTGGGGCCGAATTCGTACTCTACCATCTAAAATTCGCCCCGGTCAAAGTACCATTGGTGTGCGCAGGGCAAGCCGCATGCCGAACTCAGAGAGAAATATTTCTACGACATTAAGATTTCAACACAAGTGTTGAAAAGTTTGTGGAAATCTTCCGCCGGCGCGCCGCTAACTTCTCGCCCTTCAACACTCTTCTCCTGTTTGCACAATTTGAGTGCAACATTATTTTTTCCTCATGCGCTCACATCCAAAGAAAACTCTCCGGATGGCATGACAATAATTTTTTGGGATGATCGCCGGAGATGTAGCGGTAGCAAGTCTATTCTTTTTTTCCTAAGCTGTTGATTCTCAACGGGTGAGCAAAACTTTTCGTTCAGTACCACTTCGGCGGCTTGTCGAGGTGCACTTTGATCGTCTGCTTCGGGTCGGTGATGTCCATCCAATGGCCGTACGTCTTCCATCCTTCGGCGAAAACTTGCACCAGAACTCTCCCCATGGGGGCGTTCGGGACGTGCGCGATGCCATCGCGGCTGGTCTTTACGTTCAACTCCAGTTTCGTGTCTTTTTTTATCGCGCGCTCTTCGATGAATTTTACATACACGCTGGCGTTCTCTACGGGCACGTTCTTCTCCCCGCCGGTGACTTCAATCGTGATGCGCGTCTGGACATCGCTCGCGGCCGCCGGAGTCTGCGGCTTGGCCGTCGCGGCCTTTGAATCCTGGGCAACCGCCCGCTGCGCCATCGCCGCACAGACGGTCAGGCAAAGGCTTCCGAGAATTTTCGTCGTGAGTTTCATAAATGGTCGAACTCCATGGTCTACGGAACGGCAGGCCGGGTCAAGTCTCGCCACGTTAAGATTAGATGCCGCCTGCACCTGACTTGCTGCCCCGCCGGTCTCCGCCGTGGAAACCCCACGCAATGGCCATTTGACTCATCCATAGGCCTCCTGTAAGTTCTCAAGAAACTGCTTGGCAGGCAACTTGGGGACACTTCCGTGATGAAACTCACCCCGGACGGTCAGCGCCAGACGTCAAACTGACGGCACAACGATCCGAACAGCGGTCGCAAGGAGAGCACAATGGGTTTCGCTACAAACGCCATTCATGTCGGGCAGGAGCCCGATCCCGCCACCGGAGCCATCGTCGCACCGATCTATCAGACCTCCACGTACATCAATGAGGAACTGGGCAAGAACAAAGGGTACGATTACGCGCGCACTAATCACCCGAACCGCAAAGCTCTCGAACGCACCGTTGCCAAGCTGGAAGGCGGCCACAGCGCTTATGTTTTTTCTTCCGGCATGGCGGGAATTGACGCGGTCTTTCGCCTGCTGCGCCCTGGCGACCATGTGGTCCTGTCCGAAGCCGTTTACGGCGGCGTATTCCGCCTCTCCACACAACTTCTCGTCCACTTCGGCCTGGAGTTCAGCTTCGTGGACACCGCCGTGCCTGATTTAGTGCGCAGCGCCTTGCGTCCCAATACCAAGATGCTGTACCTCGAGACTCCGGCCAACCCAACCATGAGCGTCACAGACATCGCCGCGATTTCCAAATTGGCCAACGAGCGCAACCTGACCGTGGTCGTTGACAACACATTCCTGAGTCCTTATCTGCAGCGCCCCATCGAACTCGGCGCGCATATCGTCGTCCATTCCATGACGAAGTATCTGAACGGCCACAGCGACTCGACAGGCGGAGCCGTGGTGCTCACGCGTCCCGAGGATGGCGAGAAAATTTATTTCATTCAGCGCTCCGCTGGCACGGGCCTTGCTCCCATGGATTGCTTCCTCATTTCACGCGGAATCAAAACTCTAGCGGTTCGCATGCTCCAACACAACGCCAACGGGATCAGTGTGGCACGGCATCTCGATGCGCATCCTAAAATCCGCAAGGTCTACTACCCCGGCTTGGCTTCACATCCCCAACATGAAGTGGCTCGCCGCCAGCAAAAGGGCCCCGGCGCGATGCTCTCCTTCGATGTAGGTTCGCTGGAAGCTGCCCGGCGCTTCCTCAATCACGTCAAGCTGTGCTCGCTCGCCGAGAGCCTCGGCGGTGTCGAAACCTTGATCTCGCTTCCCGCGATGATGACCCACGCCTCCATGCCCAAAGAAGTTCAGGATCGCGTGGGTATCACCGAAGGCCTGGTCCGCCTTTCCGTCGGCATCGAGGACGTTGAGGACATCATCGCCGATCTCGACCAAGCCTTGCTCTACGTTTAAGAGATAGTCCGCGAACTGCCCCCTGGGAGGGGTGCGCCTCAGCGCAAACCTTTGACGCTTTCTTGCAGCCAACCAAGATAATCTTTGGATCCCGCTGCAATCGGGAGCGCGATGAACTCCGGCACATCATAGCTATGAATGCGTTTCACCTCCCTCTCTAAGTCAGCAATTCGGTTCGACGTAGTCTTCATCACCAACAGATACTCTCTTGCTTTCTCCAGCTTGCCCTTCCATGTATAGATTGACTCAACGGGGTTCAACATTAGATTGACGCACGCCGCTAGTCTCGACGAAACCACAGCACGGGCGATGCTCCGGCTTTCCTTCAAACTTCCGCACGTGACCAGCACGACCCGATTTTGTCCGCCGCCCTTCATGTGGTTCCCTCCGCGTGCATTACAAATACACGCCCATCGTTTATGAAAATTTAATACGCCAAGCCGCCAGCAATCGCTATCATACTTCCCGTGGTCAACGTTTCCGAAGTCGGAGCGTTTCCCGTTGCTGTCCCCGGGGGATTCCAGATCACCTTCGGAGTCTACCTCCCCGGAATTCGCGATGCGGACAGGCGACGCACAAACCATCACCGTCCCCTCCAATTACGGCTACGTCTTCATCCTCTAGTAGGCCTCGAAATTTCTTAGACTCGCTTTACAGCGCAACTTTCACCCACACCCCACAGTCGGCTAAGTCAAGAAAACCACCAACTCTTTCTCCCCTCTCACTGACAACTGAAAACTGATTACTGAAACCGACGACAGACCGCCATTCAGCTTTCGACTTTCAACTCTCTCCGGTCTAAAATACCGCCTCATGAGCACCTCTCCGATTAAGTTTGGGACTTCGGGATGGCGTGGCTTGATCGCCGACGATTTCACCTTCGCCAACGTGCGTCTCGCCGTCACCGCCATCTCCGAACACGTTAAAACCAAATCCGCCAAGCCCACCATTCTCGTCGGTTACGACACTCGTTTCTACTCCGAGGAATTTTCCGCCCTTGCCGTCGCCATTCTGCAATCGCACGGTATCCGCGCGCTGCTCTGCGACACCTTCACTCCTACTCCCGCCATCGCCTACGAGATTCAGCGCAGCAAACTGGACGGTGCCGTCAATTTCACCGCCAGCCACAATCCCGCGCAATATCACGGCCTGAAATTCTCTTCCGCCGACGCGGGCCCCGCGCTCCCGGAAGTCAC
>Ga0137412_10002829_pt1 | contig 13767 bp, 7 predicted proteins | sample CZODoug2_1_16fun_FD_122160 | JGI IMG/M metagenome (GOLD analysis project Ga0137412, IMG submission 122160) | Vadose zone soil fungal communities from Angelo Coast Range Reserve, California, USA - CZODoug2_1_16fungal (Hybrid Assembly) | ecosystem: Environmental > Terrestrial > Soil > Vadose zone... | reverse complement strand
GTCTTGAGCTGGTCGATCAGGATCACCGCGGGATCGCGGTAGATCGGAATGTTGCGTGTCGAGATCTTGATTTGCAGATGCTTGTCCGGACCGTAGCCCGCCTTCTGCATCAGTTTGCGCGCCTCTTCACGATTGGCGTTGATGTCCGGACCATAGCCCGGAATGGACTCCATCATCTCCTTCGGCATGGCCCATAGTCCCTCGGGCGCCGGCTGCATGCTGCCGCCGACATCCGCCTGTCCCTCGAACAGAATCGAGATGAAGGCCTTGCGGTCGAGCGCGAGCGCCAGCGCGCGGCGAATGTCGAGGCTGTCGAACGGCGGGTTCGACGAGTTGACGATGATGTTGGTGGCGACGTTGATCGGCGCGACCACGCAGATCGCATTCGGCGCCTGCGTCTTGATGTCCTTCAGCAGCGGGATCGAGACTTCCGTCGGGAACGTCATGTCGAACTTGCCCGCGACGAAGGCCAGGATCGCGGTCGAGCGGTTCGAGATGATGGTGAACTCGATGCCGTCGAGATGCGGCAGGCCCTTCTTGAAATAGTCGGGGTTGCGGACCAGCTTGATCGACTCGTTGGCCTTGAACTCGACGAATTTGAACGGGCCGGTGCCGATCGGATGCGTGCGCATGTCGCCCGGCGACACGTGGCAGGGATAGACCGGCGTGTAGCCGGAGGCGAGCAGCGCCAGCAGCGCCGGCTCCGGCCGCTTCATGTTGAACGACGCCTCGAAGTCCCCATTGGTCGTGACGTCCGCCACCTGGTCGTACCAGGACTTGCGCGGGTTCTGGCGGAACTTCTGCTGCGACTTGCCCATCAGCATGTCAAAGGTGCATTTGACGTCGGCCGAGGTGAAGGGCTTGCCGTCGTGCCATTTGACGCCCTGCCGCAATTTGAAGGTCAGGGTCTTCTGGTCCGCGCTCCACGCCCAGCTTTCCGCCAGATCTGGAACGATGGACTCCATGCTGTTCTGCGCGACGTTCTGGTCGTAGATGACGAGGTTGTTGAACACCGGCATGAAGGGAATGTTCACGGAATAGGTCGCGCCCTCGTGGATGGAGGCGCTGCCCGGACTGTCCCGGTGGTAGATCCGAAAAATGCCGCCCTGCTTCGGTTCGGCCGCGTGCGCCGCACCAGAAGTTGCCAACCAAGAAATCGCCAGCCACGAAATCGCCAGCGCGCAAATCGCCGGCAAAGCCAACATCACGGCGGCGAACCTACGCACGCTACGCATGCTTTTCTCCCTCTTGTTCGGCCTTGTCGCGGTTGATTGGTCCGGGCCGATTGGCGGCGACCATAGCCATCGCGGCAGGGCGGAGCAACCGGCAAAGCCCTTGGCCGCATTGGCAATTTGGATGAAATATGGACATCCTGACTGCGGCAAAACGCGCGGGGCCGCACCGACCATGGATCGCACGGTAGCCGGTGAGGCGCCTTTTGCAGTGCTGCTCCGTGGCGCTTCGTCGCCGGACTGCGCCATCGATGGTTTTTGCAGCGCACCGGCGATCCGTTCAGCAAGATGAATGGCTGCGGATCGGCTCTGTCATTGTCTTTGTCATCTTCGATGATAGTTTTCGCGCCGCGCCGATTTGAAAGTCGGCGCGGCGCGTTAACCCAAAGATTAAGGAAGCGATCGATGATACGTACTACAGCTCTCGCCATTGCTCTTGCCGGTTCTCTCGGCGTGGCGCTGGCCTTCGGCCTTGCGACGGCGTCCAACGCAGCCATCCTGCCCGCTCCGGTTGGCCCGAGCGCCGATCTTACGATCAAGGTTGCGGAGGGATGCGGACCGGGAATGTGGCGAGGTCCCGGCGGTCGCTGCCATCCGTTCGCGCAAGGCCGGCTTTGCCCTCCCGGCTATCACATCGGCCGCGAGGGCCGGCGCTGCTGGCCGAACTGACGCGACGACGACATCCCTGATCGGCTTTTGCGGCCGGGCCTCGCGGTCCGGCCGTTTGCGTTCAGCCTGAAGCCACCGCGTCAGTGCAGGGCAACGTTGAGGCCGACCTGTCCGCCATAAGTGACGACGTTCTGCTGGGCAATCTGCCCGGTGAATGTCGTATAACCGGTGACGCCGGGCGCGAATGTCGCGGTCGTGCCGATCGTCGCGGTGCCCCAGTCCTTGCCGAGGACGGCCGCCGGCATCGAATAGGATGGCCCGACCGTACTCGTGAGCGTCGCGGTCACCGAGCGATCGGTCGACGCCAACTCGTGATTCCAGACCACCTTGGCGAACGGCCGCCACCTGCCCCAATCGATGCTGGCCTGATAGCCGAGTTCGCTGACGGCCGAGTTGCGGGTCTGCTCGGCGAACGACAGCGCAGTGAATCCGCCGATCGATGAAAATGCATCCGCCTCAGTGAAGCCGTTCACCGTCACGTGCTGCAGCACCATGCCGACGACCGGCCCATGGGTAAGCCGCGGCCAGGCCAGCTCGGCCGCCTTGACCGGCAGGCCGGCCGCGCCCGCACCCGATCCGATCGACGTCACGAAATCATACCCGAACTCGGCGGCGAGCGATGTGTTGCGGCCCTTGGTCCTGCCGGTGTTCGACTGCATCGTGATGCCGATCGGAACGACCCGGTTCACGTCATAGCTGAGATCGCCATATGATCCGATGACCCTGCTCCAGTAAGGGCCGACGTCGTAGGCGCCATGAGAGACTGCCGGCGATTTCGCTCTGCTTGAAATTGCCGCCGAGATCGAAGCCCTGCGTCGTATGGCCGTAGGAGACGGCGGCGCCGACCAGCAGACCGTTCGCGACCGCATAGTCGATGCCGCCGGTGACGGCGGCCGGGGTGCCCGGATCGCTCGGGAAACCCTGAACGCCGGAGTTCACCGCGAGCGAGGCGACATCACCGGTAACCCAGACATTGAACATTCCGGTGCGGCGCTGCCGCTGCGAGATCGCGATCTGGTTGAAGATCGAATCGACCATCGCCGCCCGCGTCTTCACCGGAATTTCCGCGAGAAACGAAATCTCGCTCGGCGCCACGATCAGGCTGTATTCGTAATCCGCGAGGATCTTCTGGCCCGCGGTGGACAAATGCTGATCATCGGCGAACAGGTGGGTCTGATCCGCATCGGGTGTCACCAGATGCGACGGCGCCGCCGGGTTCGATGAACACAACAGCGCCCATGCGGAGGCGATGCCCGTGGGCTGCGTGCAGGCCGGATGGTTCGTGTCGACGAACTGAAAACCGAACATCGCCGGATTGGAAGTAATCGCAAGCTGCATCGCATTGTAGTCGGCCGGGATGAAGTTCACCCCGGACGCCGCAAGGCTGGACCACAGGGTTTGGCTGTAGAGCAGACGATCCTGCCGCGTCTTCATGCCGTCAAATGAGAACGGCTGGTTAGGGACAACAATGAAGCGCGCGCCGGCGGCCTGCAGCTTCGCAACCGCGCTCGCAAGACCCTGGGCGGCCGAGACGAGATAGTCTTGCGGATTTTGCGGAAATGGCCCCGTTCCCGAATTGCCGGTGGCAAATCCGATGTCGTTGCCGCCGGAGCTGATCAGATAGAGCGCGTTGGGGTTGGCCCGGCCACCATTGGCCGTCAGATAATTGTTGATCTGCGTCACCGTCGGAACGGCCGCGCCAAAGCCGCCATTCGCCGAACTGTTGACGTCGAGGTTCTTGGCTCCCGACGTGGCGTAGTTCGTGCCGCCCTGGTCGGAGGGAACGGCCGACAGGCCGAACGCCGCCGCCAGCGCCTCGGAGCTCATCAGCCCGGGACTTGAGGTTGGTTTGCCCGCACCCGCCGCGACCGCGGCGGCCCACATCGCGTTGAAATTCAGTCCACCGCCGGGCGAAGCGAAACTGCGATAGGCGCCGCTGTCGATCGTGCTGTCGCCAAAACCAACGAACTGGTTGAAATTTTGAGCTGCCGCCGGCGCGCTAGCGAAGACCAGGACTCCGGCGACAATCAGGACTGGAGCGACAAGATCTTTTCAACCAAAAAATTTTCTGTTCATTTTGTTTTTCGCACTGCGTGCACGACGAGATCGTCGATGCCGCATGTACGCAAGGTGCGACACATTGTCGATGACGCGCGCGCAACAGGCGTCGTCGACGTGGTGTCCACCGAATGTACGACTCAACCGATTGGTTGATGTCGCATCACGCGCGGCTTTTCTGTTTCGGCAAGGAGGCAACCAACGTTCGCAGCGCCAGAACCGACGCGGACAACTCGCCACGTCGCCACACCAACGGCGTCGTGATTTTGGCGTGCGCCTTCGGAATCGAATGCCGGCGCACATTCACATGCGGCATGGCGTCGAGCACCGCCTCAGGCACCAGCGCAATCCCCGCGCCCGCAGTCACGCAGGCGACGATGGCGTGATACGAAGACAGATCGAGCACGCGAAACGACGCGAGACTGTCGCGGCCGAGCCAGCGTTGCAGCATGCGGCGATAGGCGCAGCCTTCCGGAAATGCGATGATCGAACGGCCCTCGGCGTCGCGGGGATGCCTGATCGGCGGATGGTCCGGGCTCGAGATCAGGATCAGCCGCTCGGAGAAAACCGCGACATGATCGAGCGAGCGCACCGCGGGCGGCTCGGCGATGAAAGCGGCGTCGATCTTTCGTTCGACGAGCTGGTTCACCAGGGCGTCGTTGGTGCCGGTCGTGAGTTCGAGCCGCACGTCCGGATAGCGGCCGTGGAAACCGGCGAGGATCGAGGGCAGCCGGCTTGCCGTCGTACTCTCCAGCGCGCCCAGCTTGAACACGCCGCGCGGCGCCGTTCCGGACACGACGTCGCGCGCCTCCTCCGAAAGCTGGATCAATCGCTCGGCATAATCCCGCAACAACTCTCCGGCCGGCGAAAGATGCAGCCGCTGCCGGTCGCGATGAAACAGCTTGACCCCCATCGAGGCCTCGAGCTGCTTGATCCGCGTCGTCACGCTCGACGGCACGCGGTGCAGCTTGCTGGCGGCGCGGATCACGCCGCCTTCGTCGATGACGCTCTTGAAAACCCTGAGATCAGCCACATCCATGGGGCACGCTCCATTCTCATTTTGAGAATAACTATGTCTATCTTTTTCAATATCATAGAACATCTTCCGAATGATATCGAGACGGATGACCAAGAAGCAGAAACAACCCTCCTCCACAGCGATTGCCTGCGTCGGACTCCTTGCCCTTGCCAGCGCCATGGGGATCGGGCGGTTTTCCCTGACGCCGATCCTGCCCCTGATGCAGCACGATGCGGGATTGTCCCTGGCGCAGGGCGGCTGGCTCGCCTGCGGGAACTATCTCGGCTACCTCGCCGGCGCGCTGATCTGCATCGTCATGGCGCCGGCTCCGCTGCGCGCGATCCGCTGGGGCCTCGCCGGCGTCGGGTTGTTCACGCTCGCGATGGGGTGGACCGATGGCGAGCTGCTCTGGCTGGCGTCGCGATTCCTGGCCGGCCTGGCGAGTGCGTTCGTCCTGGTCGGGGTCTCGGCATGGGCGATGCCGCTCCTCGCCCGTCGCGGCAAGGAGGAATGGTCGGGACGGGTATTCGCAGGGGTCGGCACCGGCATCGCCTTTGCCGGCTTGTTCGGGCTTGCCGCCGGCATCGAAGCCTGGGGTTCGCGCGCGAGCTGGATCGCGCTCGGCCTGATGGCGGTTGCGCTGGCCGCGCTGCTGTGGCGTCAGCTTGGCGATGAAGGGCCGCACACCGCGCCGGTGGCGCCGCCAAAGCAACGCATGATGCCGGGCCGCGCTTTGATTGCCGCCGCCTCTATATGGCGTTCGGCTATGGCTACATCATTCCCGCGACTTTTCTGCCGGCGCTGGCGCGCAGCTACATCGACGATCCCGCGACCTTCGGCCTGATCTGGCCGGTGTTCGGCGCCGCCGCGGCGGTCTCGACCCTGGTCTCGGCGCGGCTTGGGCGCGGCCTGGCGCCCTGGCAATTGTGGACACGGGCCCAGTGGGTGCTTGCCGCCGGCGTGCTGTTGCCCGCGCTCACCATCAACCTCGCCACCCTGCTGCTGTCGGCGGTCTGCGTGGGAGGCACCTTCATGGTCATCACGATGGCAGGCATTCGGGAGGCACTGCGCCTCGGTGGCGCGCCGGCCTCGCTCGCCGTCGGGGTGATGACCGCAGCGTTCGCGATCGGCCAGATCGCAGGCCCCCTGACCGTGAGCCTGCTTGCCGGATCGGGCAACGCCTTCACCTTGGCAAGCCTGATCGCGGTGTCCGGGCTGGTTGCGGGGAATTGCGTGCTGCTGGCCTGTGCCAACAGATGGGAAAGGCTTGCGCAGGTCGATGGCCAGCCCAACGAAGCCTGAGCCGGTCTCCCAGAGCCTTTTCCGTTCCGATTGAATCGGAACGGGGCTCTGGCTTCTTGTTTTGACGCGTTTTCTTTGCGCGAACCGGGGTCCACTTCGCTGGAAAACGCTTTCGCTCGGCGGCCCTCACACGATCCGCGAATTCTTGTTGCCCCAATAGCGGTCGCGCAGCAGCCGCTTGTAGAGCTTACCCGTCGGCAGCCGGGGCAACTGGTCCTCGAAGTCGATTGAGCGCGGCACCTTCTGGCGCGCCAGCGACTGGCCGCAGAACGCGATCAGTTCGTCGGCGAGCGCCTCGCAGGGCTCGATGCCGGGCATCGGCTGCACCACCGCCTTCACCTCCTCGCCGAGATCGGCATTGGGGACGCCGAACACCGCGGCGTCGGCGATCTTGGGATGGGTGATCAGCAGGTTCTCGCATTCCTGCGGATAGATGTTGACGCCGCCCGAGATGATCATGAAGGTCGCGCGGTCGGTCAGATGGAGATAGCCGTCCGCATCGACATAGCCGACGTCGCCGACCGTGCTCATGCTGCCGTCCGGCGAGCGCGCCTCCCTGGTTCGCTCCGGATCGTTGAAATATTCGAACTGGGACGCGGTCTTGAACCACACCGTGCCGGGGATGCCTGTCGGGCACGCCTGCATGTTGTCGTCGAGAATATGCAGATCGCCGAGCAGCACCTTGCCGACCGTGCCGCGATGGGCGAGCCATTCCTCGCTGTTGCAGGCGGTGAAGCCGAGACCTTCGGTGGCGCCGTAATATTCGTGGACGATCGGCCCCCACCATTTGATCATGTCCTCCTTCACCAGCGCCGGACAGGGCGCCGCCGCATGGATCGCGATTTCAAGCGACGACAGGTCGTAACGCGTGCGCACCTCTTGCGGCAATTTGAGCAACCGCGAGAACATGGTCGGCACCAGCTGACTATGGGTGACGCCCCAAGTTTCGATCAGTTCGAGATAACGCTCAGGCTCGAATTTCTCCATGATGATGACGGTGCCGCCAACCCGGATCGTCAGGTTGACAGCCGCCTGGGGCGCCGAATGATAGAGCGGCGCCGGCGACAGGTAGATCATGCCTTCGCGGTAGTGCCAGAGCTTTTGCAGGAAATCGAACAGCGGCAGTTGCTGCGCCGGAGACTGTTCCGGCAACGGCCGCAGAATGCCTTTCGGCCGGCCGGTGGTGCCCGAGGAATACAGCATCGCAGTGCCGACGGATTCGTCGGCGATCGGCGTAGTCGGCAGGTTCCTGGTCGCATCCTCAAGCCCGACAACGCGTTCACTCTCGCTGCGACCGTCGGCGATGATGCACAGCTCGACCTTGGGACATTCCTTCAAAGCCTCGCGGGCCACGTCGCGTTTCGCAAGCGAGGTGATCAGGATGCGCGCTTCGCTGTTATTGAGGATATAGGTGAGTTCGCCCGCGGTGAGATACGAATTCACGCAGGTGAAATAGAGCCCCGATCGCTCGCCCGCGCCGCAGGCTTCGAGGTAGCGGCTGTTGTTCTCCATGAAGATCGCGTAGTGATCGAGCCGCTTCAAGCCGCGATTGCGAAACAGGTGCGCCAGGCGATTGCAGCGCGCCTCCAATTCCCGGTATGTCACGGCCTCGCCGGTAGCCGCCATGATGAAGGCGGGCTGCAGCGGACGAAGATGAGCGTGCCTGCCGGTGTACATTGCAGTCCAGTCTCCCTATGCGGCCAATTGAAGCATCTCGCGAACCTGCGCCGGACCCGCGATCTTGCGCGGATTGCGCGGCACCCATGGCGTCGCCATGGCGAGTTCGGCGATCCTGTCGAAATGCTCCGCCGCAACGTGAACCTCGCGCAAACTGCGCGGCATGCCGAGGGCGCGAATGAAATCATCCAGCACGTCGCCGGCGTCTTCGCCCAGCCGGCCCATCGCGGCCGCGACCAGCGCCTGACGTTCGGCATTATCGGACTTGTTCCAGCGCATCACCGCGGGCAGCATGACGCAGGACGTATAGCCATGCGGCACGCCGTAGGCGGCGCCGAGCACATAGCCGATGCCGTGGCTCGCCCCCATCGGCACGCCCGATGTGAGCGGCCCCGTCGAAAGCCAGGTGCCGAGCTGGCAATCCATCCGCGCGTCGAGGTCGGCAGGATCGGCTTTCACCCGCGGCAATCCCTTCGCCAGCATCGCAAGACCATGCAGCGCCTGCGCGTCGGCGTAGGGATGCGCCTCGCGCGAACAGATGCCTTCGACACAATGATCGACGGCGCGGATGCCGGTCGACAGGAACAGCCATAGCGGGGTGTGGAGGGTGATGGCGGGGTCGAGGATGACCGCGCGCGGTATGGTCAGCGGATGGCGCAGCATTTCCTTGACGTGGGTCGCCGTGTTGGTGACGCCGGCACTTGCCGAGAATTCGCCGCCCGCGATCGTCGTCGGCACGCTGATCTGGCGCACGGCCGGCGGGTTCATTGGGGGCGCGACGCCCTTGACGGCGCGGACCCGATCGATGCCATCGACGGAGCGGACCCCGTTGGCGAGACAAATCTGCACCGCCTTGGCGCCGTCGGTGATCGAGCCGCCACCCACGGTGACGATGAGATCGGCCCCGGCGGCGCGGGCCTGTTCCGCGGCTGCGACCACCGCCTCGCGCGGCGTGTGCTGCGGCATCGCATCGAACACCGCGGCGCAGCGCAGCCCCAGCGCCTGGCGGATCTTCTCGATTTCGTCGGTTTCGCGATTGAGCGTGCCAGAGACCATCAGGAAAGCGCGCGAGGCCGCGAGCCGGTCCATCTGCCCGACAATCGCCGCCGCGGCCGGACGGCCGAACACGACCTCGTCCATCGCGCCGAAAACGACACGCCCCTGGTGCACGCGCTTGTCCTCCCCGGACAACCCGATATTGTTTTGGCCGATCTTGCTTTGCCCTCAGTGTAGCGGAGCGAATCGGTGGCGTCATGCCCGAAGATGGCCGTCTGCAGCCGTCACCAAGTGGACCAACTGGCCGCATCGAATTTTTCCGCTGCGCAAAAATCAGCGGCCCAGAAATCAGCGGCGGCCCCGCCCTTCATCTCCCCCAACCTACTATGGCCCTCGGCCCGTGGCTCGCGATTTGGCTGCCGCTGACTAAATTCCCGGCAGCGTACTACCCGATTGGCCAGGTGTCACGAAAGCGCCGCGCGTGAAAGGTTATGTAACTCATTGGCTGAACGCCGGCCTGCCCTTGAACTGACAGCTGGCTGGCCTAATGTTGTGATGCTCGCGAACGCCCGCCAGCCGCCCGTTTCAATCGCGGCATGGTGCAAAGGAGATGACCTTGAGTGCGACCGGACAATCGCTGCCTTTCCTTCAATATCTTGATTTCAACATCCATCGTCGCCGTGGCATCAGGCCGCTGATCCTTCTGCTTGCCGTCGCGCTGTCGGCCTGCAGCGAAAAGCCGCCGCAGCAGGCCGCGGCTGCAGCGCCGCCGGTCACCGTCGCGCCGCCCGTCAAACGCACCGTTACCGATTGGGACGAGTTCACCGGGCGTTTCGAGGCCGTCGAGGAAGTCCAGGTCCGGGCGCGGGTCGGCGGCTTCGTCACCAATGTCGAGTTTCGCGACGGCACGATGGTCAAGACCGGCGACCTGCTCTACGTGATCGACTCGCGTCCCTTCGAAGCGGTGGCCGACCAGGCCGATGGCCAGTTGTCGGACGCACGGGCCAAAGCGGAACTCGCCAAGCGCGAGCTCGAGCGCGGCCTGACCTTGAACCAGAGCCAGGCGGTCTCGGACTCCATCGTCGACCAGCGCCGCCAGGCCCTGCAGGCCGCCCGCGCTGCCGAAATGCAGGCCGAGGGCCTGTTGAAGGCCGCCCAGCTCAATATCGAGTTCACCCATGTGCTGGCGCCGATCACCGGACGGGTCAGCCGCCATCTCGTCAGCGTCGGCAACCTCGTGCAGGGCGACACCGGCGCCTCGACGCTGCTCACCACGATCGTCTCGCTCGACCCGATCTACATCTATTTCGACATGGACGAGGCGACCTACCTGAAGAACAACCGGCTCTATTTCGAGGGCAAGCGGCCAAGCTCGCGCGAGACGCCCAATCCCGTGCAGGTGACGCTGTCGGGGGAGACGAAACCATCCCGTGAAGGCAAGATGGATTTCCTCGACAACCGCCTGGATCTCTCGACCGGCACGCTGCGCAGCCGTGCGGTGGTCCCGAACAAGGACCTTGCCGTTCTTCCAGGCCAGTTCGGCCGCGTGCGGCTGATCGGCAGTGCGCCCTATGAAGCATTGCTGCTGCCGGACACCGCGATCGCCACTGACCAGTCGCGCAAGATCGTGTTCGTGGTCAAGGACGACGACACGGTCGAGGCAAGGCCGGTCGTGCTCGGGCCGCTCGACGAAGGCCTGCGCGTGATTCGCGAGGGCCTGAAGGCGGAAGACCGCGTGATCGTCGACGGCCTGCAGCGCGCCCGCGTCGGCGCCAAGGTCAGTCCGCATCCGGCAGCCGCGCCGGCTGGCGGCAAGACCGGTGACAAGACATGAATCTCGGCCGTCTCTCCATCAATCAGCCCATCCTCGCGATGGTGCTGTCGATCGTGCTGCTGATTGTCGGCGCGCTTGCCTATACCACCCTGCCGGTCGCTGAATATCCGCAAGTCGTGCCGCCGACCGTGGTGGTGACCGCACAATATCCGGGCGCCTCGGCGCAGACCATCTCCGATACGGTCGCGGCCCCGATCGAGCAGCAGATCAATGGCGTCGAGGACATGCTGTATCTCTACAGCCAGGCGACCTCGAACGGCCAGTTGACCATCACGGTGACCTTCAAGCTCGGCACCGATCTCGACAAGGCGCAGGTGCTGGTGCAGAACCGCGTCGCGATCGCGCAGCCGCAATTGCCGGAAGAGGTGCAACGCAACGGCGTCGTCACCCGCAAGAACAGCCCGGACATCCTGATGGTCGTGTTCATGCTGTCGCCCGACGACACGTTCGACCAGCTCTATATCTCCAACTACGCGCTGCTGCAGATCCGCGACCAGCTGTTGCGGCTGGACGGCATCGGCGACATCCAGATTTTCGGCGCGCGCGATTATTCGATGCGGCTCTGGCTCGACCCCGACAAGATCACGACGCTCGGCATGACGGCCGGCGACGTGCTGGCGGCGATCCGGGCGCAGAACCTGCAGATCACGGGCGGCCAGTTCGCCAGCCCGCCGATCGCCGACCGCGCGTTCCAGCCGAACCTCACCTTCACCGGCCGCCTGAAGGATATCCAGCAGTTCGAGGATATCCTGGTCAAGGCCGGCCAAGATGGACGCACCGTGCGGCTCCGCGACGTGGCGCGGATCGAGCTCGGCGCGCTGGATTATTCCACCAACAGCTTCCTGCTGCGGAAAACCGCGGTCGCAATGCTGGTGACGCAGCGTCCGGGCTCGAATGCGCTTGCGACCGCCAAGGGCATTTCGGACACCATGGCCAAGCTCAAGGCCAATTTCCCCAAGGGCCTCGACTACAATATCGGCTACAACCCGACCGAGTTCATCGCGCAGTCGATCAGCGAATTGATCAAGACGATCTATGAGGCGATGATCCTCGTCGTCATCGTGGTGCTGGTCTTCCTGCAGGGCTGGCGCCCGGCGATCATCCCGATCGTGGCGATCCCGGTATCGCTGGTCGGCACCTTCGCCGCGATGGCCGCGCTCGGCTTTGCGATCAACAATCTGACCCTGTTCGGCCTGGTGCTCGCGGTCGGCATTGTGGTCGATGACGCGATCGTGGTGGTCGAAAATGTCGAGCGGCATCTTCGCGACGGCATGAGCCGGCGCGATGCGGCGCTCAAGACCATGGAGGAAGTCGGCGGCGCCCTGGTCTCGATCGCGCTCGTGCTATGCGCGGTGTTTGTGCCGACCGCGTTTCTGGGCGGCATTTCCGGCCAGTTCTTTCAGCAATTTGCCATCACCATCGCGGTCGCGACCGCGATTTCCTGCTTTTGTTCGTTGACGCTTTCCCCGGCGTTGGCGTCCCAAATCCTGCAGCCGCATCACGAGAAGCGGCCGCCGGCGAACTGGAATTTCATTGGGCGCGGTTGGGAAAGGTTCACCGGCTTCTTCAACCGTGGCTTTGATCGGCTGTCCCACGGCTATGCCAGCGCCGCGGGTTTCGTGATCCGGCATTCGGTGGCGATGCTTTTGATTTATGTCGTGCTGATCGGCAGTGCCGGATGGCTGCTCTACACGACGCCGCAAGGCTTCATTCCCGCGCAGGATCGTGGTTACGTCATCGTCGCCGTGCAATTGCCCGGCGCCGCCTCGCTCGCGCGCACGACCGAAGTCGTTCGCAAGATCGAGGATATCGCGCTGGGCACGCCCGGCGTCGTTCGCGTCCCGGCATTGGCCGGCCTGTCGGGCGCAACCCGAACGCAGGCCGGCAATTCCGCGGCGCTGTTTCCGGTGTTCGAGGAACCGGAGGTGCGGCTGAAGAAGGGTCTGTCCGCGGCCTCCATCACCGCCGAATTGCGCAAACGGCTGGCGAGCCTTGAAGGCGCGTTCATCATCGTCATTCCGCCGCCCGCGGTCCCCGGCATCGGCACCGGCGGCGGCTTCACGATGCGTATCCAGGATCGTCAGGGCCGCGGCAGCGAGCTGCTTGCGGCGGCGACCGACGAGCTGGTGGCGGCGGCCCGCAAGGCGCCGGGCCTGACCGCGGTGTTTTCGCCTTACACCGCGAACACGCCGCAGGTGTTCGTCGATATCGATCGCTTCAAGGCGCAAAAACTCGGCGTGCCGATCCAGAACGTGACCGAAGCGATCGAAACTTATTTCGGCTCGGCCTATGTCAACGATTTCAACATTCTCGGCCGCACCTACCACGTCACCGCGCAGGCCGATCTGCTATTTCGCAAAGAAAATGCCGATCTCGCCCGCCTGCGAACAGACAATGGACCACACAACATGGCCCTCGTCCGCCATATCGCCATGAACCTCGTCCGAAACCCCAAGGACAAGCACTCTCTCAAGGTCCGACGAAAACTCGCCAATCTCAACGGCTGCTATCTCGAAAATCTCATCCGTCAAAAATCAACGTTAACCTGAAGCGATTCCCCTGAGTGCAGGGCCCAGGGCCCGGAACTCGGGTTAACGGCGGTTTTCGACTTGCCGGGGGTCTGATTCAATTGTGTGGCCTGTGATTCGGAGCCACGCCATGAGCCTCACTGCTTTCGTAACCCCGGAAAAGTCGCGTCTTCGAGCCTTGCTCGACCATTTTGCGGTGATCGAGGACCCGCGTGAGCCGTGGCGGGTGGCGCACCCGTTGCCGGAGGTGCTGCTGCTGGCGGTGTGCGGCACGATCGCCGATTGCGACGATTACGAAGGGATCGCCGCATGGGGCAAGGCACATCTGGGGTTCCTGCGTGGCTTCCTGCCCTATCATCACGGCGTTCCGGGCGCTCGCTGGCTCACCATCCTGATGAACCGCATCGACCCCAATCTGTTCTCGGCCGCTTTCACGGCCTGGGTGCGGGAGAC